>Ga0187864_10004363_pt1 | contig 11110 bp, 10 predicted proteins | sample June2016WEW_11_4_FD_132985 | JGI IMG/M metagenome (GOLD analysis project Ga0187864, IMG submission 132985) | Peatland microbial communities from SPRUCE experiment site at the Marcell Experimental Forest, Minnesota, USA - June2016WEW_11_40 | ecosystem: Environmental > Terrestrial > Soil >... | reverse complement strand
GGCTCAAGGAGAGGTATCCGAGCGTGTCTTTAACGATAGCAAAAAAACGCCGCCGCCGTTAAACAGCCTTGTGCTTCTTGAGCACCATGCGGCGCATCGCACCGCAGTCCGAGAGGAAGGCCGCGTACTCGCGCTTGCCCTCCTTCATGTTGGTCGCGGCGTCCTCGGCCTGCTTGAGCAGCAGGGCAGTGCGCTCCACGACGTCGATCGCGCCGGAGCAGCCCGTCTTTTTGATGATGCGGTGGATCATCATCATGAGCTTCGTTCCTTCGATCTCTGCCTCGCACAGCGGGAGGAACTTGAGCCGCGCGAGCACGTCCTTGCCATCGCGGTGAACGAACACCGACACGCCGCTGTCGGGAAAGTCGAAGGTGAGCTCCTGCTTGCCCATCATGCGGCGCAGATCGAGCTGCAGGTCGAGCAGGTGGATGTCGTGCAGCTCGTCTCCAGAGCGCCAGCGCACCGACAGCTCGCCCTTCGAGAGCCTGATCTTGACGTCGCCGCAGAGCTCGCCGAGGCAGTGCTCCACGAAGGAGTCTCTCGAGCCTCCGTAGTAGGTGAAGAAGTGGCCCATCGTCTGGCTCTTTGCCAGCGGCTCGGGCTCCTTCTCTTGCACGAGGACGAAGCGGGACTCTTGGAGGTCGCTGCACGCCTCGGCCCCGCCGGCGCAGTCGGGGAGGATGGTCACGAGGTTCTTTGCGGAGGCGATGCACTGCTCCATGAAAAGCGAGGCGGATTAATGGCGCGGGGACAAGACTTTCCTAGAATGGACTTTGCCTCGCGAGTGCTCTGGGCGATGTTTGCGCTCGGATTTTTATTGGACGAGGATGACGAGGAAGATGATCAGACCGGATAGTGCGCGACGTAGCCCATGCCCCTGGCCGCCAGGACCCAGAGCACGGCGTCCGCGCCGGCTATGGAGCGCATCTGCGCCCGCTTGCTCGCGACGTAGCGCTGCACGGACTCCTCGCTCGAGCGCTTTCCGAGGAACCAGCGGCGCGCCCTCCGCTCGTCTTTGACCAGCTTGAGCAGATAAACCTTCCAGCTCCTGCCGTTCGCTCGCATGCGGAAGCGGTGCGTGTAGGGCGGCGGCCGCGGGTTGTTTTCGTCTTCTTCTTCTTCTTCGGGGATCTCTGGCCACTCGCCCTCCTTGACGCTGTAGGAGAGAGCGGCATCGTGCCGGAGCAGAAAGTGCAGGCGCTCCTTCGCCGGCATGAATGAAAATGAATCGCGGGGACGCCTCTCGCGTCGTGTTTTTAATTAACATCAAGCGTGCTGCGGCGGGGGGATGTCGTCGTTGTTTATACGCCCAGCGTCGGTCGCAGGGAGACGGGGCCGACGCTCGGAGGCGCCACGGCGCGCGCGATCTCGTCCAAGGCCGGCGGCTCTGCCAGGCGGCGCAGCCGCGCGTTCTCCTCCTCCAGCTCCCTCGCGCGCTTTCGGAGCGCTTCTAGTTCGTCGCGCCGCCGCTGCCTCGACTGCGCCGCCGAGTGGCGATTGTACTCTTTCCGCGCGCTCCTCTTCTCGTCCCCGTCTGTCCCCGGGGGGTACCTGAAGCGCCTCGTCCGTCCCGTCGTCGGGTTGCCGACGCACCCGTTGGCGTCGGTACTATCCGTGGAGACGACCTCCGTCTCTTCGGCCATGGCACACTCCGCGCGCGCCCGCGGGAGGCTTTTGCCACGTGGCAAAAGTCTTGCGCGGCACTTAAAATGGGAGCGCTCTCGAGAGCCGGAGCCTCGGCAAATAAAGACCGCGCAAAAAAAACGGGGACGCTCGGTTTTCGCGATGCCCGTCTCCTACGGCTTCCACGACGCAAAGACCGACAAGGCCGTGTCCCTCTCCGTCATAGACGACGAGATCCGAAAGGCGTTCGGACTCCCGCCGTGCGAAGACAAGTATTCGGATCATTTTCACGCCATAGTCGACTGCGGGATCGCGGTGTGCGGGAGCGGTCATTTCGACGCGAAGAAGCTCAAGCCGGTGGCAGACACCGACGTCAGCGGACTGAAAACCAGAGCGATCCTCCTCCGGTTCTTGAAGGGAGAATACGAATTCTGGTGCTATCGCTATTACTAAATTTAGTTCGACCATCAAGCGTGTGGCACGCGCAGCGGGCACGGCTCGTCGGAACAATGAAGAGCTATGAAGCGGCTGGCCAGCGGGTGGGGCGATCTTTTCGCGGTCCGCGTGCATTCTTCGCAAGACCATACGCCGGGCGGAAAAGCTGGCTCTGCCTGTATTGGCGAGGCTTCGAGCGCGGGCATGTCGCCTTCCGTTGCCATGAAGCGGTGTTGCTTAAAAAAAAAGCGGGGACGCGCCCATTACTAAATTTAGATCTCTTCTCCGCCTTTTTAAAAATGACCGACGCCCCCGGCCTCCGCACCGCCAGCGAGCACGGAGTCCGCTGGTACTACAAGGTGCTGGCCGAGGCTCGGCCCCAGGATGCCATGATAACGAACGCGCGAGAGCACAAGCACGTGGCATATTTTTGTCGAGAGGTGCACATCGAGCACGGGCGCTCGGCGGGCAAGGTCACACAGCAGTACGGCAGCTGTCTCTCCTGGCCAATGTTCTACGAGACGGCCTTCTCGGCGATGGGCGCGAAGGAGCGATGCGTCTACGAGATCATCGTGGACCGCTGCCTGCCCTACCTGGACGTCGAGTGGCTCGTCTCCGAGATGCCGGGCGCGGATTTCTCGCTGCTGCTGGCGCTCGTGAAGGACTTTTCCGCGTTCGCGGAGGCAGCCGTCCCCGGGAGCGAGTGGAAGACGGCGCGCATAAGCAGCGCGTGCAACGCCCAGAAGCACTCGTACCACGTCGTGTTCCGGACTCGGCGCGGCGGAAAGCTCGCGGCCTACGACGACAACAAGTACGCCTTCTACGGGCTCGTCGCAGAGTACAAGAAGCGCCTGTTCGAGTGGGCGAAGGGCGACTCGCCGCTCTCGCGCTCGTTCTTCCGCCAGTTCTCGCCGGGCCAGCCGCCGGAAAAGTCGCTGGCCATCTTCGACATGAAGGTCTACACCAAGAACCGCATCTTCCGCACGGCGGGCTCCTGCAAGCTGAAGGACCCGAGCCGGGTCTTCGTGCGCGTGGGTGACGCCCCCTGGTGCGAGTACCTCGCCACGTACTTCGACGGGGAGGAACCCGTCTCGATGCCCGTGGACGCGAAGGTGTGCGACTACCACGAGGCGAGGCGCACGGAGGCCGGACGAGAGCGGAGGGGGCCCGCGCGGATCCGAGACGCCGACTCGGCCGAGGACCGCGAGTTGCGGATGCGGGCGCCCTGCACGCCCGACTGCCCAAAGTGCGGCGTCGAGAAGCTGGCCGCCAGGCGCCTCCCGCTCTCGCCGCTCTGCCTCGCGTGCTCGGAGGGCGGGCAGCCGGAGGACGCGGCGTGGACGCACGATCCGTCGTACGATGCGAAGCGGATCGCCTCGGTCGGCGTATAAAGGGGGGATGCGCCCTCGCCTCTTCCGATGCGCCGCCGAGACTATCGCACGACCTGGTTCTGGGCGGTCGGCATCGTATCGGTGCTGGCCCTCGCCTTCGGCATCGTAGCCGTCATAGTGTCCACGTGGTCCGAGACCGAGACGGCGGAGCAGGAGCACGGATTCTACCACCACTTCACGCTCGGCAAGGAAGCGTTCGTGCCCGTCGCGCTCACTCGCACGGATCTCAACGCCTCCTTCGAGGCCACCGCCTACCTGCACGTGGACGACGACCGCCGCCTCATGCACTTGAGGATGCCCGCGATCCAGTTCTATCTGGAATCGCCGCCCGGCACGCCGGTCGCGGGCTACCTCTACACGCTCCCGAATTCGACCCTCCACTGGCAGATCTGGCCGCAGGAACTCACGGGACAGGCGATAGCGGCGCCCTGCGCTACGACGGCGCTGAGCATGTGCTACTCCTACCTGATCCTGCCGGACGGGACCGTCACGCTGCAGCTGCAGGACGGATCGCCGCTGCCCGCCTCTTCGGACGGACACAGGGTGCCCGCCACCACGATCGCCTACGAGCTGCCTCCGCACCGCCGCTGCGTGCCCGAGAACGTGAAGCTGACCACGGGCCCCACCGCGATCGTCGGCTCGGCGATGGACGCGCACGACCTCGACTTTGTGGACTACTACGCAATCGACTCGGCCTTCGACGACGACACGGGCCTCGTGCGCTTCGCCTTCGCCTGGCCCGACAATTCGGACGAGGCGAGCGCCGTGCCTCGGGATCACACCAACATCGCGCTGCGCACGGTGGACGTGGACCCGGACGGCGGCTCTACCGTGTGGAGTTCCATGGTCGTCGCGCTGCAGGCCACCGACCTCGTCTTCTACGCGGACGCCAAGGTCGCGGTGGATCCGAACGACGTGGATCACATCGTGGTGCACGCCACAAAGTTCGACTGGCACTACGCGGCGGGGGCGATCAACAACTTTGTCACGGTCGTCACCGTCTCCGCGGACGGCGGGCAGACGTGGACGGCGCCCGCCATGCCCTGGGCCGCCAACCTGTTCGCCTCCTCGCCCTGGCTGGTCATAGACGGCTTCGGCAACTGCTTCGCCTCGGCCTCTGTGGCGGTCGCGCCGAGCAACTCGGCCGGCCCCTTCGCGCTGTCGGTGCTCTCGAGCGTGGACGGCTGCCTCACCTTCGTGGCCCAGGTCGTCAGCGTGCCCACCACGGACGTGCCCGGAAACGGGATAGTGCAGTCGCCTCGGATCGCGTTCGGTCCGGACGGGAGCGGCCTGGCGGGAGACTATGCGCTGTGGTTCGTCGTCCTCGACGTCCACTTTACCACTACCGTGCGGAAGCCGACCGTGGGCTACCTGCCCGTGACCGGCCTCGGGTCGTTCGGGGCGCAGTTCTCCACGCAGGTCATCCCGCAGCTGCCCTCGGGCCCGAACCCCTACAACAACTTGCAGGTCGTCGTCAACCCGAATTCCGGGGCCGTCTACCTGTTCGGAGCGCTGATCGGCAACCCGAGCACGGAGGGCGACGGCGCCCAGGTGGCCATGTGGGTCAACCCGACCGGCACGGTGGGCTTCTCCGGCGCGGCGTTCCGTCCGCGGAGGGACGTGCAGTACAGCAACATGAACGCGCCGGGCGGGCTGCCCGGGAGTTCCTGGCAACCGAACCGAGGTCTTATCGGGCTCGGCTCGGCGGCGGCGGCCTACGACTCGCTGAACGACGTGCTCTGCTACGTCGGGCTCGACATGCGCCCGGCCCTCTCGAACACGACCTTCGTGACGCTAGCCTGCACGGAGAACGAGGGGCAGACGTGGACCGCGCAGCTCGTAGCCAACGGATACGACACCGGCGACTTTGCCGCCATGCCCTCCATCTCGATGCAGCAGGGGGCGACCGCCGCGCAGTGGCTCGACCCGCGCAACAGCGACGACGGCACCACGATCGACACCTACGCGGTGGTTCTCACGGACGACGATTGGGAAGCGACGTGTTAATTAATCATCGTCAAAGTCGAGGGTGCGAGCGGTCGCGCTCGGTTGGTGGGCGACGATGAGACGCCGAGGCTTCGTGGGGGCGCCCGGGGCTTGACGGGGAGAGGCGACTTGCGGAGGCGTGACCGGATCGTGGGGCATGGCGGGCCGGCGGGCGGAAGACTGTCCGTTTCAGGAATTCACGGGGACGATTTTCCCGCGCGAGAGGTGCGGATTCGCGGCCTTGAACTGCTCCAGCAGGGGCAGCTGCTTCAGGGCCTCGGCCGGGGAGAGGCCGCGCGAGTAGTCGAACTTGGCGCGCAGCAGCGAGTTGCACGCCTTCGCCACCCGCTTGACGAGGGCCGGTCGCTCGGCGGCCCCCTCGTACCGCTTGAGGAAGTCCGGTTCAGTGCTCGCGTCTCGCCTGACCGCGAACGAGTGGCGCCACTCGGCGGTGTCGAGCTTGAAAGCCTCCGGCGGAGCCACCATGGCGCGCAGCGAGGCCACGACGCGGTGGGGGACGTCCTCGAGCGACATGCGCCTGGCTATGACCGCGCAGTAGATCTGCGAGAGCCACGCGCAGGCGAGAGTGTGCAGGTCGAAGGCCGCTCGCCGCCCGTGCGGATCCGGGTCCGTGTCGCTCGCGTGCGAGAGGCCAAAGTCGGCGAGCTTGGCTACGTATCCAGAGCACAGGTGCGCCGGGACGTGGATGCGCTGCGCCTCAAAGTGCAGGATCTCGCCCCCGTCGTAGTCTGGCAGGCGCTTGAGCAGCACGTTCTTGAGGTAGAGGTCGCCGTGGACAAAGTGGAAGCGCGTCGAGAGCGTGTCGAGCGTGCACAGCAGCTGCGCCAGGATCGCCGAGAAGAACGACTCGAGCACCGCCTGCCTCGGCACCATCGTGCACCACGCGTGCAGGTCGTGGTCGCACAGCTCCATCGCCGCCAGCGAGAACCAGTCCGCCTCGGACCAGCGCCCGAGCTTGTCTTTGGATTGCGGCAGCTTCGAGAGGTCGAGCTTGCACTCGTGGCACGCGTAGTAGAGCCGGGCTATGCCGTAGGCGCGGTGCTTCGAGAAGACCTCTGCCGGCGTCTTGCAGAGGCGCTTCGTCAGGAAGGCGTGCACGCCGAGCGCGGCCGGCTCGGGGCGCGACACCCGGAACGCGGAGCGCGAGGCCTGCAGCGCCCGCGCGTCCGTGGGGGCCGAGGGCGCCGCCTCGAACGCGGCGCCGTTCGCCCCGTTGCCGATGAAGCGCGCGAACTCGAACTTTTCGAACACGCGCTCCGGCTTCTCGTTCTGGCGGATCTGGTCGAAGACGCACGCCTGCGTCTCGTAGAACATCGACGGAGTCATGGCGTTGACGTACTCGGACATGACGAGCGAGCGCTCTATCAGCCGCAGCCGCAGCGACTCCATCTGGTTGGGGCTGGAGAGCGGCCGCTCGAACGGGAAGCAGTGGAGCGCGGCCGCCGTGGCGCACAGCTCGCCCGCGTCCCGCGTCTCGGAGATGTGCCGCTCGACCGCCGCCCGCCGCTTCCACCCGTCTTCGCTCAATATCCGCCGCACCCTCTTCAGCAGCACGAACGGCAGCAGCGGCAGGTCCACGTCGCTCGGCTCGCACGCCAGCGTCAGCATCCGGTCGAGGTCGGCGGTCGACAGCGCCGGAGGGACGTTGTCGAGCTCGACCTCGCGAGTGCGCTTCGTCTTCTTCTTCTTGAACTCGTAGCCCATCGCCGCGGCCATCTCGCGGACCGCGTCGTCGCGGGCCGGATCGGCCGGATGCGCGCGCTCCTCTTCCTCGTACAGCATTATCGAATTCGCCACCCGAAAAGGCAACCGATGTTTATACGAAGCGGTGTTTTAGCGGCAACAGCGACGAATAGCCTATATCGAACACGTTCATCGCCGTCACTCGCCGCTGGTCCCTGACGAACTCCTCGTCCCGAGGCTGCTGCCCGAAGAACGGATCGGAGAGCAGCTCGTCCGGATCCGCGCCGCGCCCCTCGCCGCTGCCGGCGGGCATCTCGGTGTTCAGGCGGGCGTGCTTCGCTCGCCGCGCCACGACCTCGTAGAACACGCTCCTCTGATCCGACGCTTCCGGCTGGTAGGCCGGATCGGAGGCGAGCAGCTGCTCGGTCGTGTGGCCCAGGTATCGGTGCAGCCACGCGGCGTTCTCCGCCACCGCCTCGTGCCGCACTTCGGGCTCGAACTTGGACGGGATGCAGCGCCGGAACGTCGCCCACACGTTGCCGTCCACGTCCGACAGCTTCATCGCCCCCGCGGCACACACGTCGTACAGTATCCCGAGCAAGGAGAGACAGATGAGGTTCAAGTCGTACTGCCGAGCGATCGCGTTGTGCTCTGCCACGTTGAAATCGAGCTGTTCGATGGTGGCGTAGCCAAAGTCTGCGAGCTTCACGATGCGGCCTCCGCAGTGCTTAGTCTGGACCTGCAAGCGCTTTCCGTAGGGCAGCGCGTACTCGAGGACCTCGAGCCGGGGCTCGTCTGGATCGGCCTTCGCGAAGAGGATGTTCGCGGCGTGCAGGTCGCCGTGGCGGAAACCGATGTGGCGCAGCTCGGAGAGCGTCGCCGCGACCTGCAGCATCACGGCTCGGAAGAACCGGGGGTCGCGGAAGAAGGACATCGGCGCGCCCCTGACCAACACGGACAGGCTGCCGCCGTCCGCGTACTCCATCGCGGTGAAGGTCCAATTGGCGGCCGCGCCCATGATCCGGTGTTTGCCGAGGAACTCTGCGAGGCGGGTGTCGACCTCGTGCTCTGGCAGCCACTGCGGATCGTTCTTCAGCTCGAGGATGTCCGATAGGCTGCGAGACCAAGTGAAGAGGCGGACAAAGTTGACGCAGTAGTTTTTGAGCCTCTCGGGGCAGTAGGCCTTGGTCAGCTCGTACATGACGCGCATCTCGTGCTCGTCGTTCGTCATCTCGGCCTTGATCACGCACATGCGCTTCTTGCCCGTCGGCCACGTGGTAGTCCGGGTCTCGGCCAGGAACGCAATGCCGTACGATCCGCTGCCGAGCACCTTCAGGAAGCGGAATCGCTCGACGAGCGGGTCGACGCGCTTCACGTGCAGCGTCTGCGATCGCCCCTCGAGCACGAGCTTGTCGTCGTGCGCCTTGAACACGCGGATCTCGTCGGCCCGCACTCGGAAGCGGTGCATGCGCGCGTGCTTCGACTTTTGAGGCGTCAGCTCGAGCGCCGCCTCCCCCTCGCCGGCGATCGGGGCGAGCTTCTCGAGGCCGAACAGGACCGCGCGCAGCACCCTAGACGCCAGCTCTCGCGCGTTCTTCGTCTGCTCGATGTCGTGCGTGAACGGGAAGAGGTAGAGCGCGCACGCCTGCAGGGCGATCTTCGACAGCGTCGCGCCCTCGACTGCGGCGCGCGCCTCGGCGAGGCTGACGTCGACCGTCCCGGGCGGCAGCGCCACCTCGGCCCACCCGCCGACGAACTGGTTCCAGTCTTTCTGCCGCTCCGCCTCGCGCCCCTTCGCGGTCGTCTCGTAGAGTCGCCGCATCCAGTTCTCGTTGAAAAAAGTCGGAACCAGCTGGAGCATCGCGTCCATCTGAGCGAGGTCGGGCCGCGAGTTGAACAGCTCGAGGAAAGACTTCCACGAGGGCATGTCTCGCAGCGCGTGCCTGTGCGGCGCCGAGCCCGACGACGACGAGACCGCTATCGGACACTCGCCGGTCAGGCTGCACTCATCGTCGTCGCTCGCCGCCGGGAAGGATGAGGACTTGGACGACGAGGATGGAGACGAGGACGAGGATGAGGACGAGGGAGCCGAACGCTTCGCCATCGGTGCGATAGCGGCAAAGCGGCTACCATATATCTGCCGACATGTTTGGGTGCGCGCACCATGTGGATCATCGCACTGCTGCCGCTCCTCGCGCTCGCGAGCGCGAGTCAAAATTGCACGGCCCTCAGCGCGTACAACACGCCGGACAACTTTTGCACCGGAGTTACCGGCCTGATGATCTACCCGCCGCTGAGCGCCTCGCAGCAAGATTGCGCAGCCTCCGCTTGGTTCAACGCCACGTGGGCGCTGACCGCCAACCATTCTCTGACCATGCAGAAATGGCTGCAGAACGTCGCATGCAAGCTCTTCTTCCCTCCCTGCAACCTCTACGCGATCGCAAACATCTCGCACCAGACCTTCATGCAGGTCTGCCGGCTCGCGTGCGATCGGCTGGCAAACTACACGGGGATCGACTCTGCGTCGCCGCTGCTGTCGTGCGACAACTCTACGTACTGGGTGCAGCCGAGCAACGTGACTCCGTGCTGCGTCGACCCGCAAGTGCAACTCCGTGCTAACGGGCAGTTCTACTACACGGACGTGCAGTACGGCAGCGTGGCTTACGCGTGCAACCCGCTCAGCCTCGCGTGGACGCCTCCGCCTCTGCCCGACATAGGCGTGTCGTGCGGGGCGATCGCGGGCACGCTCTCTACGGCGAGCACCTCCGTCGGAACCACCACCACCACCACTTCGGGTGCGGGACGTCCCCTCGAGTCGACCGCGTTCGATGCGTTCCTCGTCTTGGCGTTCGTATACATATTCGTGCGTCTGACTCATTAAAATCCGATGCTGCTGCGCTGCTATTTGATCCTCTCGGCGCTGGTCGCTGCGGCGCTCTGCCAGCACCACTCGAACGTAGGCCTGCTCTACCGTTGGAACGGACTCGGCTACGACCTGTGCACCGGGACACTCCTGGCCGTCAACGGCACCGTCCCGATCGTGGTCACGACCGGCGCGTGCGTCGCGAACGGCACCGAATTCAACTTCACCTTGGACGCGAGCGCGAATGTCTCGTGTGCGGAGGACGGCAGCGTGGCGGACGTGACACCGCACGAGGCGGTCTATCGTCTCGTCAACGCCACGACCTTCTACTCGGCGAATGCGACCAGCTATCCCCTCCAAGACACGGGGAACTTGGCCGTGCTGCGTTTCGCCGAGAATTTCACCGCCTGGCCCGCCGGAGCGAACTTTGGCCTGACCAATGCCACGGCCTACTACAATTTCTACTATCCCGCGAGCGTCTACATGAAAGAGGACCTGCCCGATGCTTTCGCTCCGTGGATACCCTACATGAACGCGACGGTGGCGGTCCGGTACGAGCTCGAGGGCTACGGCTTGGGCGCCCCGGCCAACGCGTGCTCGAGCGCGTGGGGCGTGCGCTCGAATTCCACCGTCCTTCGCCTCTTCTTTTCGGCCAGCTGCACTGCGACGAGCGCCGAAAACTTTTTCGCGGTAGGCGGCGCGGCCCTCTTCGCAGTTGACCCGTCCTCTTATGCGACGCTCTGCACGATGGCGCTGCAGATAGACACCTCGGCCTCCATCCCGTCGTGGACGAGAGCGACCACGAACGTCGTAAGTTCGAAGATAAAGGCTATCCTTTCACGGTACACAGCTATCCGCTATCGGAGCGTCGAACACGGAGATGGGCAGCCAGTGATTGTAGAACAATAAGGGGTACAGCCCCCCGAACCCTCCGCACGGCGCCGTCGCCGATTCGGCGCTGTCCGCATTGTACCATATAATATTCGCGGCGCCGCCGGCTCCTCCCCAGATGATCCCCGGCGCCCAGTCGTTTAGGCCCAGATAGGTGACGACGTAGCTGCCGTACGAGTATCCCCCGGGAAAGTGTGTGGTGTCGAGTGTCGGGCAT
>Ga0187864_10004361_pt1 | contig 11113 bp, 3 predicted proteins | sample June2016WEW_11_4_FD_132985 | JGI IMG/M metagenome (GOLD analysis project Ga0187864, IMG submission 132985) | Peatland microbial communities from SPRUCE experiment site at the Marcell Experimental Forest, Minnesota, USA - June2016WEW_11_40 | ecosystem: Environmental > Terrestrial > Soil >... | reverse complement strand
CGCCCAGGACGAGCACCCGGTCTTGCTCGCGCCAGAACGAGAGATGCCCGGCCGTATGACCCGGTGTTTCGAGCACCCGGAAACCCCCGACCTCGTCACCCTCGCGCAGCTTCCGCGACACGGGGTGCGGGGGACCGACCCAGTGCGGACCAACGGTTGCACTGAGCCAGTGGAGCGGCATCCGGGCCATGATCTCGCCTGCCGTTTCCATCGCCAGGGCGTCGGCTGCGCCACACCACAGCGGCAGTCCGAACAGCTCGCAGATCGCGTGGCTGGCGCCTTGATGATCGGGGTGGGCATGCGTCAGGGCGTGTGCCGTCAGACTGCGTCCGCGAAGCTGCCGCACGATTCTCCGAACAGCGAACCGGGTTCCCGAATCGACCAGCACTCCGCCCATCACGTAGATGTTGATGCTGAACGGAGGAAAGCCATCCAGCAGCTCAAGGTCCTCGGCCAGTCGATGCATGAATTGGATTCCGCCCCGAGCGAGTGGATGGCCCGCGCGGATACGCTGCGAGCAGAAAGGGGAACAGCCGGCTGATCATAGCAATTGGGGGGCCGGGCGACGACGGGAACGAACCGATCCGATGGACCATGGCGAGGGACGCTACCCTCATGCCATCGGGAGCAACCCTGATCCGCATTGACCGGTTGGCGCGGATTGCACAGAATCTGCGGGCCTGCGCGGGGACGAAGACCTTGTTGCGACTGGCGAGCGTCGCGGCCCGTTGCTGCCCCGAAGCCGCACGCACGCGGAGACGCCACTCATGAGGAACCGCCAGTGCCGGCAGGATGCCGGGCTCGTCGTGCTGGCGATCGCCGTCCGAGCCGCCGCCGTGCTGATCTTGCAAAGCCACCAGGTGCCGCGGAGCACTTACGAGCACGGCGAGATCGCGGCGAACTTGCTGGCCGGCCACGGGTTCAAGGATCTTCTGCACCGTCGGAGGCTGATCCCCTTCTGCAAGGCCGTCGTGGCGAACGTGTGCCGCAGTACATGCGGACTCACTTCCTTTCGAAGGGGTCGTCACGAATACACAGATTTCGCGGAATCGCAAAATGGCAACGGCTGGAGCGACGGTGGCAGGGGCGCACTACGAACTTTGCACAAGCAAGCCACAACGGCATTCATCTCGTTCAGGTGCGTCTGTAGTTTTGTTCAGAAATCAGTCGTTTTGAAAAGTCGCAAAACGAGAACACAAGAAATGCGAGGGGCACGCATTGTGATTCACCCAAACATCGTCCGTCATTGATCCTTGTTGGTTCCTCCACGCGTTTTGGTCGTTTGAGATAGCGATACACAGGCGGGCAAGCGTCCGGAGTTGGCCAGATGTCGGCCGGCCTGGATCGGACGACGTACCCTTACTCACTCACAACGGCTATGGGTGCTATCTCCTCGCTGCTAATGAGCGCTCACGTGTTTGCCCCAAGCCCAGAAAAAAGCACCTGCAACGCAGGGCAGCGCGGTCGCCAGGAGTACGAGCGCGGAAGGCTCTGGAACGACACTCTGCGAGACTACAATTTGCCCGGCCGGAGTGGAGTAATTGAGAGTGATGGCAGCAAAATTGGCGTCGTCCGCGGAGGTGCCCGAGCTGACAAAGTTGATCAAGGCAGTACCGGGTAATGCGGCTGATGTGTCGTAGCTGACCAGCGCCAGGCCGAGCGTGGAACCAGGTCCACTCGACGGCAGCGTGACGTAGTACGGGGGGCCGGTGAAGACGCTGTCACCTCCACTGAATTCGGTTGTGGGAAAACTGGCGAACGAGAGGGGAGGCCCGGTTCCCACACCTGCGAAGATGTAGGGGTAGGCCGTTGTGTTCTCCGACGCGCTGGTGAACACCACGCCGGCTAACCCGGACAACTGCAGCTCGATTGAGAAATCGCTTACGTTGACACTCGAGCCGGAGTTGTTGACCAGGTCAACCTCGAAGGAACCGGTGGTGGACGAAATCGTCTGGAAATTGTCCAAGATCAAGTCGAGGTTCGCACCGCGCGAAGGCGCCCCGAGCGACAAGGTCAGAAATACTGCGGCCGGGATGGCAAGTCCCCAGCATCGACGGCGATGTCGACTGCGGAAGGCCTCGCAGATTGAAATGTTCAGGATCTTTCTCATGAATCATCAAGCCCCTTAGCTAAGTTCCCGCGATTCCATTCAGAGATTGTAACAACATCAGTTGATTGCACCACGCTGTCCAAGCGCGAGACGAGATCACGACAACGAAGAGCCGAGCCGCTTCTTCACGGCGTTGTAATCGTTCATATCGATGACTATGTTACCCTCGTTGTCCAGGGCTCCGTCCAGGTCGGCCCAGACGGTTTCCGGCGAGATTCCCACGATCTCGTTGCGAACGACGCCCATGTCCAGGCTGTTGACAACGCCGTCGCCGTTGACGTCGCCGGGCAGGACCTTGAATTTCTGCGTGAATTCGTTCAGGTAGATGCCCGGATTGACGTGGACTCCTTCGAGGGCCATCATCAGACTATCGACTCCGATGGCGGTCGGCAGACTCCATTTGGCGTCGTGGGTCGCCGGGATGTAGCTGAATCCGCTGAAATTGTAGGAATTGCCCGAATTGATCAGGCTTTCCAGCGTCAGGTCTGCCTTACTCACGATCACGTTCTCATTAAATATGATATCAATCGCGTTGATATTGATGAACGGCAGATTGCGGGTCAAGTTCAGGATCGACATCGATTCTGAGCCCCAATCGATTCTAACGTCAACGACCTCGGGTTGGAGTATATTGCCGAAATTCAACCCCGACCGATTGGTACCGCTGGTGGGCGTGATCGCGATGGTGCCCGTAGAGGGAACCGTCGGGAGGTACGGGACGTTGCCGGGCCCGTTCTGGGGCACTTCCTGGAGTGTCTGGGCGCCGGGGCCGACGCCGGCAAAGGAATAATTCCCGTTGGAATCGGTGGTGGTGGTTGCGATCACCTTGTCCTGGCTGTTGAGCAGGTTGACCGTCCAGCCTGAGAAGCCCGTATCGCCCGGATCGATCATCCCGTCGCCATTCAAGTCGTTATAGACCTCGCCGCTGAGCGTCACCGTCTGGAAGTTGCCGAAGATCCCGCCGGCGATGTTCGTACCGCTGCTGGTCGTGAACGAATAGTAGGTGGTATTGACCGGCTGGGTCTGAACCCAACCGCTCTGGACGACCTCGGCGAGCGTGTACGAGCCAGGACCGATGCTGCCGATCGTGTAGTTGCCGTTGGGGTCCGTGAGGGCCGAAGCCACCACCTGGCCGCTGGAGTTGATCACGTCGACCATCCAGCCCTTCAGGCCGGCGTCGCCCGGATCCTGGTTGCCGTTGCCGTTGAGGTCGTTGTAGACGTTGCCGGAGACGCTCACGAGCTGGAAGTTGCCGAAATCGAGGCCCGTGTAAATGCCGCTCAAGCCGGGGAGCGTATACGTTCCCGGCGGGTTGGTCGGCTCGGTGATGACCCAGCCTGGCGGGGTGACCTCCTGGATCGTGTACTGCTGGACCGGCAAGGCGGTGAACGAGTAGGTGCCGTCCCCCGCGCTGGTGGTCGTCGCCACCACGCTGCCGCCGGAGTTCAGCACGTTGATCGTCCAGCCGGCCAGGGGCGGATCGTAAGCGTCGAAGATGCCGTTCCCGACCAGGTCGTTGTAGACCGTCCCGTAGAAGTTCTCCGAATTGACGAAGTTGCCAAAGTCGAGCCCGGTCTGGTTCATGCCGCTCTGGGTCGTGAACTGGTAGTAGTTCGGGTTGACCGGCTGGGTCTGGATCCAGCCCGCCTGGAGGATCTCCTCGACGGTGAACGTGCCGGGGAACAGGTTGGCGAACATGTAGTTCCCGTTCATGTCGCTGGTGGTTGTGGCCACCGTGTTGCCCGAGGGATCGAGCAACAGCACGGTCCAGCCTTGCAGGCCGGGGTCGGTGCCGCCGTCGTTGCTGCCGTTCCCGTTCCGGTCGTTGTAGACCTGGCCGGTGACGTTCACGAGCTGGAAGTTGCCGAAGTCGAGTCCGCTCGGGTTCGTACTGCTGATGGCCTGTTCCGTGTAGGTTCCCGGAGGATTGACCGGCTCGGTCTGGTACCAGCCGGTCTGGTTGACCTCCTCGATCGTGTAGGTGCTGGGACCGACGTCCGAGAAAGAGTAGGTCCCGTCATCGGCGCTGGTGGTCGTGGCGACGATGTTGCCACTGGAGTCGAGCAGGTTGACCGTCCAGCCCTGTAGGCCCGGATCGCCTTGGTCGAGGACGCCATTGCCGTTCAGGTCGTTGTACACCGTGCCCGCGAAGGTCACGAGCTGGAAGTTGCCGAAGAGCAACCCGGTCTGATCCGAGCCGCTGGTCGCGGTGACCGTGTAGGTTCCCGGAGGGGCGGGGAACGTCTGGATCCAGCCCGGCTGCAGCTCCTCCTGGACCGTGTAGACGCCGGGGCCGACGTCGGTGAAGCTGTAGTCCCCATTCTGGTCGGTTACCGTGGTGGCGACGATGGCGCCGGTGGCGTCGAGGAGATCGATCGTCCATCCGGGCAGGCCGGGGTCGCCAGGCACGAAGGTACCAGAACCCGTCAGGTCGTTGAACTTCTCACCGCTGATGGTGATGTTCTGGAAGTTGCCAAAGTCGTTGCCGCTGGAGGTCTGGCCGGCCGCGACCGTGACGATATAGGTGTACGACAACGGCGCGGTTTGCGTCCAGCCGCTCTGCAGCACCTCCGCCACCGTGTAGGTACCCGGAGCCAGCCCGGTGATGTCGAAGTAGCCGCCGTTGGCGGTGAGCTGGGAGGCGACGAAGTTGTTGTTGGAGTCGTAGACGTCGATTTCCCAGTTGTTCAGGCCGGGATCGCCCGGGAGGAGGCTGCCGCTGCCGTTGAGGTCGTTGTAGACCTGGCCGGAGACGTTCACGAGCTGGAAGTTGCCGAAGTTCAGCCCGGTCTCGTTCAGACCGCTCTGGGTCGTGAACTGGTAGTAGTTCGGGTTGACCGGCTGGGTCTGGATCCAGCCCGCCTGGAGGATCTCCTCGACCGTGAACGTGCCCGGGAACAGGTTGTCGAACTCATAGTTCCCGTTCACGTCGCTGGTCGTCGAGGCCAGCGTGTTGCCGGCGGGATTGAGCAGCAGCACCGTCCAGCCTTGCAGGCCGGGCTCGCCCGGGTCGAGGTTGCCGTTGCCGTTGAGGTCGTTGTAGACCTCGCCGGTGACGTTCACGAGCTGGAAGTTGCCGAAGTCGAGTCCGCTCGGGTTCGTACTGCTGATGGCCTCTTCCGTGTAGGTTCCCGGAGGATTGACCGGCTCGGTCTGGTACCAGCCGGTCTGGTTGACCTCCTCGATCGTGTAGGTGCCGGGACCGACGTCCGAGAAAGAGTAGGTCCCATCGAAGGCGCTGGTGGTCGTGGCGACTATGTTGCGGGACGAGTCGAGCAGGTTGACCGTCCAGCCCTGTAGGCCCGGATCGCCGGGAGCGTTCACCCCGCTGCCGTTGAGGTCGTTGTAGACCTCGCCGGAGAAGGTCACGAGCTGGAAGTTGCCGAAGAGCAACCCGGTCTGATCCGAACCGCTGGTCGCGGTGAAGGTGTAGGTTCCGGGGGGCGCCGGGAAAGTCTGGATCCAGGCCGGCTGCAACTCCTCCTGGACCGTGTAGGTGCCGGGGCCGACGTCGCTGAAGCTGTAGTCGCCATTCTGGTCGGTCACCGCGGTGGCGACGATGGCGCCCGCGGAGTTGAACAGGTCGATCGTCCAGCCGGGCAGGCCGGGGTCGCCAGCTTGGAAGGAACCAGAGCCGGTCAGGTCGTTGAACTTCTCACCGCTGATGGTGATGTTCTGGAAGTTGCCGAAGTAATTGCCCGACGATGTGCCGCCGGCCGTGACCGTGACGGTATAGGTGTACGGAAACGCCGGCTGGGTTTGCGTCCAGCCGCTCTGCAAGACCTCGTCCACCGTGTAGGTGCCCGGTGCCAGGCCCGCGATGTCGAAGTAGCCGCCGCCGGAGGTGAGCTGGGAGGCGACGAAGTTGTTGCTGGAGTCGTAGACGTCGATTTCCCAGTTGTTCAGGCCGGGATCGCCCGGGAGGAGGCTGCCGCTGCCGTTGAGGTCGTTGTAGACCTCGCCGGAGATGGCGCCCGACTGGTACTGCGAAGTCTCGACCGAGAGGTAGTACTCACCCGAGTTTCCGGGGTTGTTGAACACGTGGATGAAGTAGGTGCCGGTGATGGGTGCGTTGAAGAAAAGCGCCTCGTTGCGGCCGTCGGGAAGCACGGAGCCGACCGCGACCAGTTTGCCGAAGGTGTCGTAGAGCTCGAGGTTGACCGCAGCGGTGTTGATGAACTGGCCCCCCTGGTCCGACGGCGTGTACGATTGCAGGTACAGTGAATTGCCGGCCGCGACATTGATCGAGTACCAGTCGTTGTCCACCGCCGGGGACAGCGAGGACGAGTCTGGATCGAGCGCGCCCAGCACACCGTTGGTCCCGGTCAAGGACTGTGCGGTGCTTGGGGTGTTGTTGGGCTCGATGTCGAAGTTGGCGCTGCGGGTGACCGTCAGGCTGTACTGGACGCCCGGGTCGCCGGTGATCTCGACATAATAGGTCCCCGTGGCCTGGGCCACGAAGTTCTCGATCTTCGAGTCGACGTTGGTCGATCCGCCCACGCCGGTGGCCAGGACGTTGCCGTCACCGTCGACCAAGGTGATCTGGAGGTTCAAGCCATTGAGGCTCTCGGCCACGATCGTCGTGCTCTGACCCTGGGTCAGGTCGAAGGAGTAGTAATCCTGGGTGTCCTGCAACGGCGGGTTGGGGTCGACCACGCCCAGTCGATCAGCATCGCCGGGACCAAGCAGGTACGAGTTGCTGCTCAGATCCTGCGCCGTTCCGATCGTGTCGTTCGACGTGCCCTGCTTGATGTAGCTGTTCAGGTAGGCCTGGATGGAGTACAGGCCGATGTTGCCGCCGGCGTCGCTGATCTGAATCGTGTAGGTACCCGTCGAGTCAACCGGAACGGTCTCGAGCGTGACCGCCTGGCCCGGCGCCGAGGCGGTAGCCGTGCCGATCGTGTTGTTGTCTGGATCGAGCACCGTGATCACCAGTTGCTGAGCCGAGCCGGTTGGCGTGCCGATGAGGGTCAGCGTCTCGCCCGCATTGAGAGCCAACGTGAGACCGTCGACATCCGTCGGCGTCACCAGGACGTGGTTGTCCGTGCCGGTGTAGATCAGGTCGCCGAGGGGCGGCACGGCAGTCAGCGGCGTCGGGAAGGCCACGGTGCCCAGAGCAACCGCGAAGTTGGCGACGTAGTTGCTGGCGAGCTGGATGCCGACCGAGTTTTCGAACCCACTGGCGAAAAGGGTCAGCGTGTAGGTGTCGTCCGGCAGGTTGGTGTAGTTGATCGTCAGGATCGTGTCCGTCGGATCCCAGCTATACGACGCCGCGGCGTACTGCACGTTGCGGTAGTTCCCGAGCAGGTCGAAGGACGACTGAGTCGTGAACGATGTGTCCATCGGCTGGCTGAAGGTCACGACTTCGGTCACGTTGGCCGGGGCCGGCGAGAAGACCGAGCCGTCGATCGACGAGCTGACGACGTAAGGCGCCACGTTGGTCGTGAAGAACGTGTAGCTGTAAGGCGTCAGGGTCTGGCCGCTCACATCCGTGACCTGGTTGCCGTCGCTATCGGCGCCGATCGTCACGATGTTCGGCAGGTCGATGCCCGTCGCGTAGGCACTCGACGGGACTGACCAGTCCACGGTGTTCGCGCTGACCATGCTCACGGCCGTGGCCGCGACGCCGTTGACCTCCAGCTCGCCGGGCGTCAGCGACGTGCCCAGAACCGGGTCGTTGAAGGTGACGATGATGTCGGTGGGAGGCTGCACCAGAGCCCCGGCCGCCGGTGTCGTAGCCGTCACCACGAACGGCGATAGGCTGCCGGTGGCTCCGGTGACCAGCAGGCCGTACTCGCCTGAGCTTGGGGTCTCGGTATTGGGGGACGGCGTGACCTCGATGACCCACTTGCCGGCGTCTCCCTCGGGAACCGTGAAGTCGATCACCGAGTTGCGGCCATCGGAGGCGTTGCCGGCGGCGACGGCCACCAGGTTGCCGTTGGGGTCGTAGAGCAACAACTCGGGATATAAGTTGTTGACGAACTCGTTGGGTCCGCCGGCCGGCGTGCTGGTGGCGAAGTGCAGGTTGTCACCAGCGTTGGCGTTGACCGCGTAGAAATCCGTTCCGATCTGGTTGGTAGGGTTAGTAAGGTACCCCAGCGCCCCGCCCTGCTTGGAATCGCCCGACTGCTGGGTCGCGGTGATGTCCTGGGCGTCACCAAAAGACGTGTGATCCTGGGTCGTGAAGTCGGCCCCGCGGGTCACGACCAGGTTGAACTGGAGCCCGGGGTCGCCGGTGACTTGCACGTAGTAGGTGCCGCCGTTCGGCGCCACGAAGTTATTCAGGCCGGCCGTGTAGTTGGCCGCGTCGGGCGAACTGGACCCCAGGACGTCGCCCTGATCGTCGTAGAGCGTGAACGCTCCATTCTTGCCGTCGAGGCTCTGCAGCGCGATCGTGGCGCTCTCTCCCTGGTTGAGAGCGAACGAGTACACGGGGTCGTTGGGGGCCGGGGATGGTGCCTCCCCCAGGACCGCGGTGCGGTTGTCCTGGCCGATGAAATTGTTGCCGTAGGGATCGATCGGCGTGGCCGTGGCGATCGAGTTGTCGGGCGCGCCGCCGTAGGCCGCCCGGTCGACGTAGGCGTTGAGGATGGGCTGGATGGTGTACTCGCCCGGCCCGCCGCTGACTGTGAACTGGTAGGTCCCCCCCTTGGAGCTCTGGACGCCGGAGAGAACGGCCGGGGCGCCAGGAGACGGCGAGGTCGCCGCACCGATCAGTTTGCCGCTGGGCGAGTAGAGATCCACGGTGGCCGTCAGCGACGAGGTGACCGGTGTCACGACCACGGCCAGCGTCTGCTGGGGATCGATCGCCAGGTCATACGTGTCGGTATCGTTCTGGGAGAGAAGGGCGTTGTCAACCGTGGTCTGGTAGACCAGGCTGCCCAGCGGGAGGACCGGCGTCAGGCCGGTGAGGTCGCTCGTCCCGCCCGTGACCGTGAAGTTGGTCGTGAGGCCGCTGACGAGGGTGTTCCCCGCCAGGTCCTGGAAGCCGGAGGTGTAGAGGTTGAACTGGTAGGCGTCGGAAGGCAGGTTGTTGTACTGGATCGTGAGCACGGTCCCGGTCGAATCCCAGGTGTCGGACGCAGCCGCGGGGTGGATGTTGCGGATCTCACCGTAGAGATCGATCGACGGCGTCAGCGACGTGTTCATCGGCTCGCTGAACGTCACCACCTCGGTGACATTCTGGGGCGCAGGGGAGAACACGGAACCGTTAACCAGCGAGCTCGACACGATGTACGGCGGCACGGTGTCGGTCTTGAAGCTGAACTTGTCGGGCGTCAGGGTCACGCCGTGGATGTCGGTGAGGCCGCTGATCGACACGTTGTGCACGCCATCAGCCGTCGTCGGGAAGCTGAAAACCAGGTCGTGGCTGTCGAGCACCGACACGCCGGTGGCGACATTGCCGTCGATCGTGAGGTCACTTGGACTCACCACCGCGGGGCTGGTCCCCGTGACCTGGAGCTGGGTCTTAACGAAAGGAGAGGCCGCGGAGCCCCCCGGGTTGACCGACAACAGCGTTCGCTCCTCGAGCGACTCGAGCTTGAAGGTCGCGGCACGTCGCCGAACCCGGTTCGAAGAGCGGGCAAAAAGTCGGCGATCCCGGGAGAGAGCCTTGCGGCTGGAGGTCTTCGAGCGCTTCATCGAGTTGCCCCTCCAGAATAAACCGATCGATCAGATCGAATTTGACGGAAGTTGGATCTCATTCATGGCGAGGTGGTGAGCAGGCACCAAAACATCCCGGTCTTGGTCCTGGCTCTCGGCAAAGTCCTTGGTTGCGTCACCGCTGCCGGATGCATCATCGGAGGTCACTGACCGGGTGGAATCAGAGCCGAGTGATCGCTTGATCGACGGTCCATGATCATTTCACTCTGGCCGGCTTGGTACCGTCGTGCCGGCTGCAATTGTAGGGAATTGACGAAGAGAAGAAATTGCGTTTGTTGCTCATTTCTTGGTTGTCGATTTTCCGCGTCTTGCAGTCTAATAAACACCCTGCAATCTATTGAAGGAAACTTGCGCATGGATTGCACGGTCTAAGCTGAACAACCATGCAAACCGATAAGTCAGAAGCTAATCATAGTAGTCCACTAGGAGTCAAACAAATTCTCGAAGCGTGCGTTATTTTCTTGCCCGAATCCATCAACAAGCACAGGGAATCTTCGAGAATCGGTGGCTTTATCATCCCATAAAGCGACCGACACCCAGGGGGGACAGGACGATATCCATGGATAGGCCGCTTCGTTGGCCGCGATCGAACTTACAGAAAAAAAATCCCAGGTGTGCTGGGATGCGCGCGAGAATCCCAAAAGAGGAATATTGTCGCTTCTCCCTGCCCGATTGCGTACTACGGAGCGCGATCATAGCGAACGAATGTTGGCGAGTCCAGCATTCAGTCCCCAAGAAAAGAAAAAAACGCGTGAACGCGGTGAGCGGCTGTTTTCCAACCCGATCTGCACCTATTCTCCACCTATTCTGCACCTATGCCAGGATCAAGCGAGACGCGCTTCTCGTTGCGGCAAAGGTCGCCGTACCTGTACTGAACAAGGGCCGGACGTCACGGTTTTCGGGGTTATCTTCTTACCCTTACCTGTCTGTTATGGGTACATCTACGACATTCGTTGAATTAACGGAATTGATGTGGACATGATCCGAGACGCACAACCCCGCCGGACCCGCGGAGAATCTGCACTCTTGATCCGCATTGACCCCTTGGCGCCGTTTTCACATAATCGACGGGCTGCGCGGGGATGGCGATCTTGTCGCGACTGTCGATCGTCGCGGCCCCTTGCTGCCCGGGAGCCGTGCGCACGCGGAGACGCGTCTCATGAGGAACCGCCAGTGCCGGCAGGATGCCGGGCTCGTCCTGCTGGCGATCGCCGTCCGAGCCGCCGCCGTGCTGATCTTGCAAAGTCACCAGGTGCCGCGGAGCACTTACGAGCACGGCGAGATCGCGGCGAACTTGCTGGCCGGGCACGGGTTCTCCGTTCGCTTCCTGGGCGCCCTGGG
>Ga0187864_10004358_pt1 | contig 11114 bp, 9 predicted proteins | sample June2016WEW_11_4_FD_132985 | JGI IMG/M metagenome (GOLD analysis project Ga0187864, IMG submission 132985) | Peatland microbial communities from SPRUCE experiment site at the Marcell Experimental Forest, Minnesota, USA - June2016WEW_11_40 | ecosystem: Environmental > Terrestrial > Soil >... | reverse complement strand
TAAGTTCCAGGGGGACCCCAAGCCTGCTCTCAATCACATCGGCGTTTTCCCGAAGCACCTGAACGACTCCGCAGCCGACAGTTCCCCAACCTACAAGCCCGACGCCGATTTTCCGCATAAAACCCCCTGTAAAAGTAAAACCTGCCCCCTCCGCTCATTGGCAAAATGAACAGTCACAGGCAGGCACTCGGCTCTAACAATTTAACAATATATAAACATGATTTCGAAAGGGCTAACCCACGCTCGCCCGCTTTCGAGGCGAAACTGTTTTTTGGAACGCCTTGCGAAGGCCTCTTACGGCCTGCTTTGTCCGCATTTCGTTCTCAACCAGGGCGAAGCGCACAAATTCATCCCCGTATTCGCCGAACCCCAGTCCTGGGGAAACCGCCACCTTCGCCTCTTCGATGAGGTATTTGGAGAAACCCACCGAACCCATCCATCGGAAAGATTCGGGGATGCGCGCCCAAACGAACATGGTCCCTTTAGGCTTATCGGTCGTCCACCCTACGCGGTCCAAGCCCTCAATGAGAATGTCACGTCGTGCTTTATACACCGAAACAATTTCTTCCACGCACGACTGATCGCCTTTGAGCGCCACCGTGGCCGCAATCTGTATAGGCTGGAATACGCCATAATCCAGGTAGCTCTTTATGCGGGTCAAAGCGGCTATCATTTCGGCATTGCCAACGCAGAAGCCGACCCGCCATCCCGCCATGCTGTAGCTTTTGGACATGGAAAAGAATTCGACACCGACTTCCCTGGCGCCCGGAGCCTGAAGAAAGCTTGGGGCCTTGTACCCGTCGAAAGTCAGATCGGCATAGGCCAGGTCATGAATTACCATGATCCTGTGTTCACGCGCAAATTCAACGATCTTGTGGAAGAAATCCAGGTCAACGACGGTAGTGGTCGGATTGTGCGGAAAACAAATGATCATCAGCTTCGGCTTGGGCCATGTCTGCTTTATGGCGATCTGGAGATCTTCCAGGAAGTTGCGGTCCGGCCCGATCGGCACCGATCTGACGTCCCCCCCGGCTATAATCGCCGAGTAGGGATGGATGGGGTAAGTGGGGTTGGGAGCGAAAACGACATCTCCAGGGCTGACCAGCACCAGCACCAGGTGGGACAATCCTTCCTTGACACCGATTGTGACCACTGCTTCTGTTTCCGGATCGATATCGACATCATAATTTCTCTTGTACCTTTCGGCCACCGCTTCGCGCAGACGGGTTATTCCTCTTGAGGCCGAATAGCGGTGGTTGTGCTTCTTTCTGGCAGCCTCGACAAGCTTTTCTATTACGTGTTTGGGCGCCGGGAGGTCAGGGTTTCCCATTCCCAGGTCTATGATGTCCTCTCCGGCCCACCGCTTCTCCATTTTAAGGGCGTTCACCTCGGCAAACACATAAGGCGGCAACCGGTGCATTCGGCTTCTTTCGGCTATGTTGAAGCTCATTATCGTCAATCTCCGCGTTAAGGCTTTAAATCTAAAGAGTATAATACTTTGCTTCTCGAAATGTCAAAGGACTTCACAAAAACCCAAATGATGCCCGAGGCAAGTACAACGTGACGTCGCAAGAGTTAAGATATCAGCCTCTTAAAACTTGTACGTGACGATGCGGTTCTGCTACATTACTTTGGGATTTTTATTTTATAGATGCCGGAGCGCGAAGACAAGCCTATGAAACAGGTCATTCTGGGAACAGCCGGCCACATCGACCACGGAAAGACCTCGCTTATAAAAACCCTGACCGGAATCGATACGGATCGCCTCAAGGAAGAAAAACTGCGGGGTATTACAATAGAGCTCGGATTTGCGCACATGGACATGCCCGGAGGAGAACGCCTCGGGATAGTCGATGTGCCCGGCCATGAGAAATTCGTCAAACACATGGTCGCAGGGGCTACAGGAATCGATTTGGTAGCCCTGGTGATCGCCGCTGATGAAGGCATCATGCCTCAGACTCGTGAACACATGGAGATTTGCGAACTCCTTCACGTAAAGCAAGGGCTTGTGGTCCTCACCAAAACCGACCTTGTCGACGATTCGGACTGGTTGGAGATGGTGCGCGAGGACATAGTCGAGTTCCTTAAGGGCACTTTTCTCGAGGGGTGTGAGATCATAGCCGTGTCGGCGGTCACCGGCGAGGGGATCGATGAGCTCAAAGAATCGCTGGCCCGACTTTTTGCCGAGGTTGAACCGAAAAGTTCGGAAGGCCCGTTTCGGCTGCCGGTTGACCGGGTATTCACGATGCGCGGATTCGGGACCGTCATTACGGGAACGAGCATTTCCGGACGGCTTCGGATCGGAGATCCTGTAGTGATCTACCCCAGCGGACTCAAAAGCAAAGTGCGGGGTATCCAGGTTCACGGAAACGACGTGCAGGAAGTCCTTCCGGGCCAGAGGACGGCAGTAAATCTCCAGGGGATGGAGCGGGCGCTCATCGAACGCGGAGACGTTCTGGCCTCTGCAGGCGCGCTTTCCGCCTCCCACATGATAGACATTCAACTGGAGCTTCTGGCAAGCGCCCCGAGACCGCTAAAGCACAGGGCAAAAATCCGCTTCCACACCGGGACCGCCGAACACCTTGCCACAATCATCCTGCTCGACCGGCAGGAACTAAAGCCGGGCGAGAAGACCTTCGCGCAGGTAAGGCTTGATCAGCCCACCGCTGTCTTGCGCGGAGACCGTTTTGTACTCCGCTCCTATTCCCCCGTTCTGACAATCGGCGGGGGCGCCGTCCTTCACCCACTTCCCCGAAAGCACAAGGGATCGGCCAAACGGGAAGCCGCCAAAGCGCTCGAAAAGCTCTTCAAGAGCCCCGACTCCGACATAATCCTCTGGCACCTTCAGGATGCCGGCTGGGCTGGGCTGGGCGAGGTGGAACTCCGGATAAGGACCAATGTGCCGCAAAAGTTTCTTGAAAAAACTCTTCAGCAATTTACGAGCGCCAGGAAGGTAATACTCTACGACAAGGAAAACAAAAGGCTGATTCACCCGGATGCTATGGAAGAAATGAATTCTTCCGTCACTGCAATCCTGGCCGGCTACCATAGCCGTTTTCCGCTAAAGGCCGGAATGCCCAAAGAGGAAATCCCGGCCCTTCTTTCAAAGCCTTTAGACGGAAAGCTCTACAACTTTGTCCTCCGGCAGCTCGTCGAAGCCGGCCAGGTCGCCCAGGAGATGGAATGGGTGCGTCTGACTACCCATAAAGTGGCCCTGAGCAAAGACGAGGATACCATCCGGCAAAAAATCGAAAAAGCCTTCCGGGAATCCGGACTGCAGCCGCCCTTCTTCCGGGAAATAGCATCCGGATTGCCGGGCACATCCAAACAGCATCAGGAAGTGCTCGAATGGATGCTGGCAAAGGGGATTCTCTTAAAAACGAAAGAAGAAATCTACTTTCATGCCGCCGCGATGGCCGAGCTCCAAAATCGCCTGGTAACCTGGCTGAAAGAGCACGGCGAAATCACCACCCCCCAATTCAAGGAGATGACCGGCGCAAGCCGCAAATACACCATCCCGCTTCTCGAGTACTTCGATGCGCAAAAAGTTACCATTCGGGTGGGTGAGGTGAGAAAACTCAGAGGCGCGTAAAGAGGAAGCGGGGAGCGGGGAGCGGGGAGCATGGAGCAGGAATTCAAGATTTTTGAGCGCGGCTAAATGACAAGATTTACGAGTTCTTTCGCCTTTGGCAGAGAGCAGAGAACAACCAGTGGGATGGGCACAGACTTAGCGTGCCCACCAAGAGGTTTCCGGCAGTAAAACGGTGGGCGTTAAAAAGCGGCGCCCACCCTGAGTAGTATAATGACGCCGTTACTCCATAAATTCCTGGACCAGCCGCTCCCAGCCGATTTCAGGCGCTTCTTTGACAACGTCGCTGGCAGGCTCAGTGCCGGGAGCAACCAGTGATAATCGTGATTCTTCGGCCAGCAGGGAGTTCAGTTGCATCGCCTGCTCGTCAATCCACGACAGGCCTTCCGAGTCGAAAAACAGGTTATTCAGATTTTCCTGGAGGTTTGAGGGCCGGATGACCATAAGCCAGCCATCCTCATAGGGAGCATCATTGGCGATCAAAGCTTTGCCGAGTACGTTGTGGTTGACGGCTGCCACCACCCCATCGACCGGGCTGATAATCGCGGCCTGCCTGCCGCACCGCTTCAAAATCCCGGCCGGTTGGCCCTGGCGTAAAGTGGACCCCGGAGCAGGCACCTCGATTGCATCCTGATGCCCGAGCAGTCGCAGGGCGAAATCATCGAGACCCACACGCACCAGGCCGCCGTACTCGACCCGAGCCCAGGTGTGACCTCGGTGGTAGTAATAATTGCGGGCCATGTGGTATCCCGACACACTGACATCTTGTGCCCGCCTGGGGCCTGGCAGGTCGCTGGAATCCTCGATCATCTGTTCGACCGGACAATTTGCGCAGCTCTGGGATGAGCACAGGCCGTAGGCAATGCGCCCGCTAAGCACGTGACGGCATTTGCCGTTCGACATGAACCAGCTCATGTTGCGCGTCCCCGACTCAGCCTGTCCACACGCCGCGTCTTTATCCTCGAAGGCGGTCCGTACGCTTTTTTCGATGGAACACCCGAGGCAGTCGAAGGCGTTGATGCACGGTGTAGATTCGATCACACCGGCCTTACTCCAGATGCATGCCTCGTTCGGCATCGAAAACACCACCGGTACCTCTTTCCGTTTGCGATCCCCTGCGTCCATGATGACCTCCTCTTTATTTACAATAGAACCTGAATTCTCCCTGGCCGGTTTCGGTTTTGATCGTGCTTGCAGGGAGAATTGAGCACGATTCGAGCCAAATATCTACCTTCTGCGGGAATAATTGCCATGCGTTTGTTTTCATTGTACTTTTAGGGAAATGGGTTATACGGCCTGTTCATAATGTCAGGTTAGTGGGTTGACGGTGATGCCGCATATTGCATCATCATTTGCCTTAACTTCTATATCCCCTGTTATATCCATTAGATAAACCGCACGTGCATTTTGCCGCACTGTGGTGCAATATGCACTCTCCGGTGTGCCGCATTGTGCGGCGCCAAACTCTGTTTGGCGCCGGCCTCAATTCACACTGCTTGACTCCCTGAATATACTAGAAATCAGTAGACTGCTTCCATCAGGATTTCAGTTACGAGAGTATTCATTCGAAGGCGCTGATCGGGCGGTGAGCTTGACCTGAGCGAAGCGAAGGGAGTCCGTCCCAGGGAGCCAGAAAATAGTGGGGTCAGGCAGAAATGCCTGGCCCTTTTTGATCTTGAGGAGCAACATGGACTCAAACGGCCGGTGGCGGTGCTAATAATAGCATCCCAAGCAGGTTTGGCGCTGGACGGTTATGCCTTAGTCCAAATCCAAAGGGCATTTCATCGCCTCTTTTACCTGGCTCATGGCCTCTCTTTCCAATATCCCGATCATTTTGATGATCCGGCTTCGGTCGAGAGTACGGATTTGATCGCTTTGACTTTTGAGGGCTTGGGGAGGTTGGCGATTCCCTTTGGAAGAAATACTTCGAAAGGATAGACCTTTTCGGTGTTGCCGGATGTCAGGGGCAGAATGGTTACTGTCCCCGAGAATTTATTGTTTATGTTGTTTGAAACAACGAGCACCGGTCTTGTCTTGGAGATCTCCCTGCCGATAACAGGGTCCAGTGCGGCAAGATAGATTCCGCCGCGTTTAATAATCAACCCAGCCCTCCATGTCCGATGCTTCGAATTCTCGGGCCAGGGTTTTGCTCTCATCGGCGCTGACCCGATATCCCTCTTCCATGATGCCGCGCAGTCGTTCTTTCTTCATCTCCTTTATCCGGCGCTTGATAGCGTCGGCTATGAACTGGCTGCGTTTTCCTGGAGCTGTCACAGCTTCGAGTTCCTGGGCCAGCTTTTTAGGTAGAATCAGGTTGAGTCGAATAGTATCCATATGCTTCACCTTCTGATGTGCACTGTTTTACACCATTAAATTTAGAATTACTTTATCCATAATTGAGTCTCATGGAAATAGCAAAAAGTCCGGGGCTGCACAATGGCGTGCTCCATATTACAATAGCGTGACGTCTTCGTCAGATGAGTCAACAGGTCTGAGCGCAACGGCAGGCGCCGCCCGGGCAACGGAGAGCTGCACAGGCATTGCATCAGACGGCTGAAGCCCGATTGCTTCGTACACGGTTACGTCAAACTCGGCAGGATCACAAGAACGGGCACAGCGAGTGCAATAACAGTAACCGGGTTCACCATGAGACTGACACGCTCTTCTCGCTACCCAAGCAGGTCTGATTTGGGTACCTAAAGGCCCGGAGAAACTCCCATATTCCAGTTAATCTATCGGACGATCCGCGTCCGGGCTCACTCACAGCGCGCTTCGCCTTACTCGACGGGCTCTCCGGAACCCCTTGCTCCTCAGCAATAAGCCCATCCGATTCAGTGCGGGCTAGGAAAAGGCCGGCCCACCTCGCGAAGCGTGGAGCCCTTCTTTACAGCTTCGGCGGCTTCGGGGCTTCCGGTTTGCATCTCCGTGCGGCTCCAGTGCTCATTCCTTTGCTACACGGGCGTTCCAGCCTCTCAAAACACCTCTCTGCAACTTATCCCTTTCTCAAACATGAGGCAGTTTATGATTCCCCCAGCAGCCCCCATCCCAACGACAATCGCAGCAGAGAAAAGAGGACAAGCTGAAATCGCGCTGCCTGCATCAGCCATTGTTTCTGCCGATCAGGGTGATGATTACCTCGGTTGCGAATAAACTTCAAAAACAGCCTCTGTAATCTTAGATGGTTAGACTGTTTGCTGTAAAGGACAATTTGCGTTTTAAGAGCTAGAGGCAGGGCAGATCTGTTTATGATCTCCTCGTCGGGCGAAATGTATCAGACGAGGGACAACACCCTTGCTGTGTCCGACTGTTGGCCCAGGCGACTCGTTGTCTAGGGGCGGTCCCCCCCCCGCAGGATTTGCCAACGCTCTGAGGCTGACTCTTTGTTCCCAGTGCCCAGTTTGGTCCGAACCGGGGAGCCATAACCTTAAAAGGATTTGCGGGTTTTTCCCGTAAATCTTTTTTTATCTTAGGGGCTTGTCAACTGACTTTAGCCATGAACGTGGCGGGGAATTTATATAATTATAATAGAACACCGACGTGGTCTGGGCGGCTGTCGTCTCACGAGTGTCACGAAACGGCTTCCGCACCCCGGCTGGAAAGGGACCGGCCGTATCCTCGTCCCACCCGGACAGCCCTCATTTGTGCACTGCTTCGCTCCAACTCTTAGGCCTTCGGGAGCCAGGCGCTTTTATTCCACACCTCCAAAAACCAAAACCCTACGGGAGTTGCCTTGCGCGTGCCAATCTGAGGAACTTGAAGGATTCGCCTTTTCCAATTTGCCAAAAAGGCGCTTCGTGTGCATAATAAAAGTCTACATAGGATGATTGCTTCATTCAACAAAGGAGGCCCCCATATGGGTCAGATTCAATATATTTCGGATGAAAATAACAAGATCACCGGGGTTATCGTCCCCATCGATTTGTGGCGGGAGATTCAGTCCGAGAAGGAGACTGCCTATCTGTTCAAAAGCCACACAATGAAAAAACGACTGATCGAGGCCAGGAACCGCAAAGAGGGTATCCCGTTTGACGAAGCGTGTACAGAGCTTGGAATTTGATCCCGCTGCCTTTGAAGACCTTGCCTGGTGGGTTGAAAAAGATCGAAAAAAGGCCCTTCGAATCATTAAGCTTATCAGGCAAATCCAGCGGGACCCTTTTGTTGGGACTGGCAAAGCCGAGCCTTTGAAACATGAACTCGCCGGATGCTGGTCCCGGAGAATCGATTCCGAACACCGTCTTGTCTATGAAGTGAAAGACGAGAAGGTCCGAATCCTCGCTTGCCGGTACCACTATTAGAGACTGACACGCTCTTCCCAGTGCCCAGTTTGGTCCGAACTGGGGAGCTTGATTTTCTCAAGGCCAGGGGCTTTCCTGGCCTTTTTTTTTGCTTTTTCGAGGATGAGCCTATATTTTTGCAACTGATCCACAGTTGCATATTGCCATTACGGAATTAATTTATGACGAAGAAAGACAAGCTGCCCGCTCGGTTATTTTCAAAACCCAAGGATTTTGGATGGAGTGAACTCAAAGCTCTCCTCAAGACCTCCCGCGAACGCCCAACGCGCATGACAGACGCATTCATATGTCGGCCTTCCGCGCTCCGCGAAGCACCTCGCAAAGTGTTAAGTTCATCGTGAAGGGTTGTATATAAGTCTGTCATACGAGGGACTTGGTTTTGAAGAGGCCAGCGGTACTGGGTCCAGGGTCAAGTTTCATGATCCCAAGTCTGGCAGGATCATTAACTTGCACAGGCCCCATCCCGGAAATGCAGTTAAACGGTACGTTCCGGATCGGGTCATTGAGGGACTAGAGGACAGAGGTATTCGGCCGTGAAAGATATATTACGCTACAAGGGTTTTATCGGCTCGATTGAAATCAGTATTGAAGATGACTGTCTTCATGGAAAGCTTCTGTTCATCAATGATCTGGTCACCTATGAAGCTCAGACTCCGCATCAGCTTCAGGCTGAATTCGAGTCCGCCGTTGAAGATGACCTCGCCACATGCAACGAGCTGGGTCGCTCTCCTGACAAGCCTTTTAAAGCGAGTCTTAATATCAGAGTAGGCCCGGAATTGCATCAAAAGGTGGCTAAACGCGCAGCTTTAAAGCATGCTTCTATCAATGATATCGTTAAACAAGCATTAATTGAGTGCCTCGGTGAGCCTTAACCCTGATACTCCACTGACCTTCCCGGCCGCCGGTCAGAAAATGAATTCTTTGAGACCTCTGTAAATCTGGTTTTGCAATCGTTTATTTGCTGAAAAGGTGAATTGTAATCGTTTTCCGGCGACCGAAAACGTTTTTTGAGAATCCAGCCTGATTCGCCCCACCAACCGTCCTGCACAACAATTTTCTTTAAATCAGCAAACAAAGTAACTATATTTTGAAGTCAAAGATGATTGGCAATCGTTTTTTGAGATTCGTAATGATTTTTTGAGGGATGAGATGACTTCGGAAGCGACACAAAATCGGTTAGCGGGATATGCGTTCCTGATCGAGAAGTACCGGCTGAGCGTTTTGCCGAACTGGAACACGTCCTCGGTCAGCCCGACCGGAACGCTGCGCTCGACCATTCAGGACGGCCAGATCGAATCCATTTACCCCCACTCATATTGGCCCGGAGACAGCACGGGCGACCATCTGGAATTCGCCCTGAAGTACGACGGTGTCAACTTGGGCATCCTGTCGGCCCTTTTCGAGGCGGTCGCGGAAGACGAGATCACGGCCTGGATCACCTCGAAACCTACGGGGAAATACACCCGCAGGATCTGGTTCCTGTATGAATTCCTGACCGGGAGGGAGCTCCCCCTGCGCGATCTGACCAAGGGGAATTACGTCGAGCTTCTGGAGACGGATCGTTATTACACCACAGCACCCGGTCGGCGCGTACAGCGCCAGCGGGTCATCGACAATCTGCTGGGCGGGAGGTCCTTCTGTCCAGTCATCCGGCGCACCGATAAGCTGGCCGCCATGGAAGAAATCGATCTGCGCCGGCGCTGCGAAGAGGTCGTTACCGCCTATCCACCGGAACTGCTCCGGCGTGCCTTGAGCTATCTCTACAACAAGGAGACCAAGTCCTCATTCGAGATCGAGCACATTAAGCCAAGCGCCTCCCGCACCGAAAAATTCATCGGCCTGCTGGAGATGGCGGAGCACAGGGACTTTTGTGAAAAGCGTCTTTTGATCGACGTGCAGAACCGCATCGTCGAACCCCGTTTCCGGGAAACCGATTTCCGGACCAACCAGAATTACGTCGGGCAGACGATTTCCTACCAAAAGCAGCTCGTTCGTTATGTTTGTCCGAAACCCAATGATCTTCCCGAGCTGATGGACGGCCTGCTCACCTCCCATCGGATGATGAAAGAAGGAGCGGTACCGGTCATTATTCATGCCGCAGCGATCTCCTACGGATTCGTCTTCATGCATCCCTTCGAGGATGGAAACGGTCGCATTCACCGGTTTCTCATCCACAATATCCTGTTCCTGAGGGGCGCGATTCCGAAAGGCCTCATGTTCCCGGTCTCTGCCGCCATGCTGAAAAATCCGGCTCTTTACGATCGTTCCATGGAGGGGTTCTCGAGCCCCCTGATGCGGCTGGTCGAATACGAACTGGACGATCTCGGCCAGATGACCATACCAGGAGAGACCGGCCGATGGTACCACTACATCGATATGACGGCCCAGGCCGAGGCGTTGTACGATTTTGTGAAGCTCACCATTGAGCACGAGTTGGTGGAAGAGCTGGACTTTCTGGCGAGTTACGACAACACCAAGCAGGCTATTCAGGAGATCGTGGACATGCCCGACCGCCTGATCGATCTCTTCATCCAACTCTGCTTGCAGAACAACGGCCGTCTTTCAACCAGAAAGCGTGAATCACATTTCAGCTTCCTGAGTGATGACGAACTGGCGGGCATGGAAGATGCCGTCCGGGCAGGGTACGAAAGGAGCTGAGCGTCAAGGCTCATTCGAAGCAGCGGATTGTGCAGAGCTTGGTTCCATACCGCTTCTGACCGATGTCCACCTCGAACCCGGCTCCTCAGATGATCTTCAGGAGGATTACTGAAAACCAGAAATCCCCTCACACCATCTTGGGGGTGTGAGGGGATTTTTATGGGGGGATGAGGCGGCGGCGTCCTACTCTCCCACGCAGTTTGCCCGCGCAGTACCATCGGCGCAGAGGAGCTTAACGACCGTGTTCGGGATGGGTACGGGTGTGACCTCCTCGCCATAGCCACCGCCCCAAAGGGTTTTTTAAAACCTTTGGGCAAGTCTTGCGAATAGGGGTGGTCTTTAAACGATTTGTTTTCCCTGGTTCTTACCGGTTGTCCCGCAGGATTAAAGATTGGTCAAGCCGCACGGCCTATTAGTACCGGTTAGCTAAAGACATTACTGCCCTTACACACCCGGCCTATCAACCTCGTAGTCTACAAGGGGCCTTCAGGCAGGTTGCCCTGCGGGAATTCTCATCTTGGGGTGGGTTTCCCGCTTAGATGCTTTCAGCGGTTATCCCTTCCGAACGTAGC
>Ga0187864_10004357_pt1 | contig 11114 bp, 9 predicted proteins | sample June2016WEW_11_4_FD_132985 | JGI IMG/M metagenome (GOLD analysis project Ga0187864, IMG submission 132985) | Peatland microbial communities from SPRUCE experiment site at the Marcell Experimental Forest, Minnesota, USA - June2016WEW_11_40 | ecosystem: Environmental > Terrestrial > Soil >... | reverse complement strand
CGTGAGAGCGATTCCAGCCACCGCCGTTGGCAGGGCAAATGGCAGATCGACCACCGAGTCGAAGAGGCGTTTCCCGGGAAGTTGTAACGGACCAGCACCCAAGCTACGAGAACGCCGAACACCAGGTTGATCAGAGCCGCGATCAGGGATGCTCCGAAACTGAGGCGGTAGGAAGCCACGGCCCGCGGAGAAGCCACAACGTGCCAGAACTGGTGCCAAGTCAGTGCGGATGCCTTCAGGAACATGGCCGCGAGCGGAATCAGCACGATCAGGCACAAATAGAAAACGGTGTAGCCGAGCGCCAATCCGAAGCCGGGCAATATGCTCTTTTGCTTGAAAACTACAGCCATTCGTTTCTGCCTCCGCCAGTGAATCTCGAAAGCGATCGCAGGCGCGAAAAAACCATCAGAGGCCGTGCAACTGCGACGGCCCCCGACGCTTCTTGCTCAATCCACCTTCAAATTGCAGTGCACGTCGCCAGTGTCTCCGCCTATTTCGGCTGGTAGATCTGGTCAAACACGCCTCCGTCGGCGAAATGAACACTTTGGGTTTTGTGCCAGTCGCCGACAATGTCCGCCAGTGTAAACAGCTTCACCTTGGGAAAGGTCGAGGCGTATTTCTTAGCCACTGATTCGAGGCGCGGCCGGTAGAAATTCCGGGCAGCGATCTCCTGTCCCTCGGGTGAATAGAGATACTGGAGGTAGGCCTCGGCGACGGCCCGAGTGCCCTTCTTGTCCACGACGCTATCCACGACCGACACCGGAGGCTCCGCCAGGATGCTCTGAGAAGGCACGACAATCTGGAACTTGTCGGGACCTAGCTCTTTGACGGAAAGGAGTGCCTCATTTTCCCACGCCAGGAGAACGTCGCCGATTCCCCGCTCGACGAACGTCGTGGTAGAGCCACGCGCTCCTGAGTCGAGGACCGGGACGTTCTTGTAGAGCTGCGTGACGAAATCCTTCGCCGCGGCGTCGTTCTTGCCCGACTTGAGGTACGCGTAGCCCCAGGCCGCCAAATAGGCCCAGCGCGCGCCGCCCGAGGTCTTGGGATTCGGCGTGATGACCGAGACTCCCGGTTTCACGATGTCGTCCCAGTCCTTGATGTTTTTCGGATTGCCCTTCCGCACGAGGAAAACGATCGTGGAGGTGTAGGGCGTGCTGTTGTTCGGCAGCCGCGACTGCCAGTTGGCAGGGAGCAGCTTGGCTTTCTCGGAGATGGCGTCAATGTCGTACGCCAATGCCAGCGTAACGACGTCCGCCTGCAAACCATCGATCACGGAGCGGGCCTGGGCTCCCGACCCCCCGTGCGATTGCTGGATGGTGACATCTTGGCCGGTCTTGGCCTTCCAATATTTCGTGAAGGCTGCGTTGTAGTCTTGGTAGAGCTCGCGCGTCGGGTCGTAGGAGACGTTGAGCAGTGTTAGGGTGCTCTGGCCACGCGACGGCGCGGCCAGAGCAAGCTGAAGAGCGACGATCAAAGTGAGTAGAAGTTTTATTGTTCGAATCATCTCAGAGCTCCTAGGGAATGATGTAGCGCAGGTTCACGTATGTGATGAAAGCGTGGGCGTTCTTCGGAGCGCCGGCTGCCACGAACCAGGGAGTTCGAACTACGTACGAAAACTGCGAGATAAACTGCAGCTTTCCGTAGTTCGGGCTCGACCAAATCGTCGGTATGAACCCGATCGTGCCTTCCTGATAGTCGCGGTTATTCGTATTTGCTGAACCCGGAAATCCGAAGCCAACGCAATAGAGCGTGCCGGAGGTCCCGCACGGAGTACCGAGAGCCTTCGTGGTGAGAAAATAATCGCGGAAGAAATAGGCTCCGCTGTAATAGCCGTCCACGATGAAATTCGGCGTTGCTTGCCACTCATACCCGGCAACGGCGGAGCCGGCGTGAATCGCGGACAGCGTTCCGCCCGGCTTTACAACGACGTCCGGGCCCAGGCCGCCGATGTAGCGGCCGACTCCATCGCCATAAAATGAATTCCCGATCAGATGGAAATTTTTGAACACTTCAAAGTTGGCGTTGAGCCCTTCGCCGCCCCCCGTCACCGTATTCGTCGCGGCCGGAGCGACCAGGTTGTTGTAGACCTTGAAGGACCGGGCCACTCCGCTGGCGTCGATATGGAAATGCCGGTCGCCGAATTTCCAGTCGTAAGCAGCTCTGGCTTCTATGTCGGGATGGAGATTGGGAACGGTCGGATTTACTGCGGAGCTGGCCGCGCTGGTGCTGCTGCTGCCGTTGTCAAATTGCGTCGAGAAGAAATTTGTTGATCCGTCCGTGGGAAAAACGACGGAGCTGGGAACAAATTGCTGCGGGTTTTCCAGCGCCACGCCGAGCGCCCAGTGGTTCGTCGGGTGATAAACCACACGAATTTCGGGCTGGCGGCTATAGATCAGGCCCGCGAGGTAACTCGTGTCCAGCCGCAGCGCCGTGAAGACATTTTCCGGGTAAGGCGACAGGCCGTCGCGGGTCGGTGTAAGGAATGACCAGGTTTGGCCAGTGACCAGCTCCCATTTGCCGTGCCTAATTTGCAGAAATGCGAGCCGCAGACGAAAAGTATCACTCTTCGTGCTGATGTTTGAATTCGCCGGTTCGAACCCGTTGAAATCGCTCTCAAAATAGCCCGTTACTGCGGTGGACTCTGTTGGTTGCGCGTCCACTTTTAGCGAGAGTCGCGAACCCTGGCCGGTAAACCGGAACTCGGACAGTTGGCCGAGCGGTAGCGTGTTGGCGTAGGGAAGGATCGTGAAATTCGTGCCGAGGCCGCTCCCCACGTCGCGGCTTCGGAAAATGCCGGTCAGATCGACAAAACCACCCGGCGTGAATGTGGCGCCTCCGATCTTTATCGAGAGCGGATTTTCGGGCCCTACGATATTGATGGACTGCTTTTTCTGTGCATCCTGCGGCGGTGAGATGAGGCTGTCCGGGCCAGCCGAGGCGAGCGACGCCGATTCCGGCGCTGCATCCGGCGCCACGCCAAGTTTTGTCTCGAATGCAGCGATGCGCTCGAGTTCTTCTTTCAGCGCGGCCCGCTCCGATTCCAGTTCCTTGCTGTGCTCATCGAATGCGCGCTCCTGCGCCTCAACAGTCTGCTTCAACTGCCGGAGTTCGCTGGCAAGCTCCGCCGCGGCTGGCGCTGCTGCCGAATTCGACGAGGCTGGCGCGGTGCTCGCAGGTTGTGAAACGCTTCCGGCAGTATCGGCGGTTGCCGCAGCTCCATCGGCCGGGGCCGCGGACCTCGCAGCCGCCACGTTACCCAACAGCAATGTGAACGCTGCGGCTGCTCGTATTAATCGATTCTCAATAAGTCTGGTCATCTCTGATATCTCCTTGACATCTTGTCTTTCTTTTACGCGCTACTTTGGCTTTGAAAAACATTGCAACTGCCCGCCGGCGAATGCCGGTGGTAACGAACGAAGACGTTTCTTAACTCTTGGGAAAAACGGAGACGGGAATCTAGTTGCGGCTACGACAACACAGATCGTACAGGGAGGTATGGTCGAGGATGTTGGCCGTGGCATTGCGCACGTCCAGAAGAACCCGGAACAAAGGACGGTGTTTCGGGTCGGTGTTCACACGCTCGCGAAGGGATTCGGCGTCTTCGAACGGAGCCAGCGGGCCGTCAATCCTGCGGATCACTTCACCCAGCGAGATTTTTCTCGCCGGCCGTTTTAGCTGGTAACCGCCGTGAGCGCCGCGGAGGCTGACTACGATCCGCGCCCGCTTGAGGTCCAGAAGAATCGCCTCCAGAAACTTTTCCGGCAGCTCCTCCTCGGCGGCGATGTCCTTGATCTTGACGACGCCGGTGGGATGCTGCGCAAGCACAGTCAGTGCTCGTAAGGCGTACAGTCCTCGCTGCGAGATTCTCATGGCTTTTTCTTATTCTCTACTAAGTCGGCAAAGTCTACCAATTTAATAGACTTTGTCAAGTAAGGATTTCAATAGCTGCGCTGTCTGCCCATGAGACTCGATCGCTCAGGGGTGGTAGGATGGCTGCGTCATGCATGCCACGCCAAAGGCTGAACGCGACCCCAGCCGCGAATTGCTCCGCCACGCTGTCGCGACCCTTGCCTATCGGGGCGGCAAGGCGCTTCGCGGCGCGCCTAGTGGATTCGCGGAGTTTCGCGTCGCGGATACGACGCGCACGCCCGGTCAGATTCTCGCCCACATCGGCGATCTGCTCGATTGGGCGCTCTCGCTGGCGAAAGGCGCCGAGCAGTGGCGCAACTCCGGTTCCCTGCCCTGGGACAATGGCGTCGGCCGTTTCTTCGCGGCTCTTCAGGCGCTTGACGCCTATCTGGCTTCGGACGCCCCTCTCGCGGCTCCCGCCGAAAAGCTCTTTCAGGCGCCTGTTGCGGACGCCCTGACCCACATCGGACAAATCTCGATGCTTCGCCGGTTGGCCGGCGCCCCGGTTCGTGGCGAAAACTATTCGCGTGCCGATATTGTTGTGGGCCGCGTCGGTCCGGCCCAGACCGCGCCTAAACGCGAATTCGATTGATCGGGGAGTTGAACGGTGCAGGCGTGCTGGCGGGGCGCGCCGGAAGGCAGGATGGAATAGAGCAAATGAAAAAGTAGCCGGGCGACACCGGCTGAGGGACCCGAATCGCCCGGCCTTTTCTCACCCATCTCCGCAGGGTCTGGGTAAGAACTTGTTATGCGGCGTTTTCGCCGTTCCGCATGAATTCGTAGCGTTCGATTGCCGCCGCCACTCCCACCTCGCCCGAATGTTCCGGGCTGCTGCGTAATACCCGCCCCAGGCACCGGACGCGTACTGGCCCGGCCTGGGTCAGCTCGTGGGGAAGGGTCATGACGATCTCTACCGGCGAGCCGCTTTTCAATCCTTTGGGCAGGAAAAAATAGATGCCCCGCGAACTCACCTCGCGCGATTCCGTCGCGGCCTCGCCTACGACCGCTTCATCGGTCCATCGGACAGTCAGCGGCAAGCGCATCAGAAAACGCCGCGATGCACGTCTCTCTTTTGAAGACACCAGACAACTCCCTCCGAATGCCCGCCTAGAATAGAGTCGGACCTGATTTCCGCCAATAGAGCAAAGGAGCCAATTCTCGATGGCCCGGTTGGTACAGAAGTACTAGAGCCACTACGGTTTAAGGGGCAGTTCGACGCGGGTTGCGGCACACTGGCCGGATAGGCGGCGGAGAAAATCGTCTCCGCGATTACGTTTGATCGATCAGGCGGTGATGGATGGCGTAGAGCGCTAATTCGAGGCGGTCGGAAACGCCAAGCTTGTCGAAGATGTTGTGAAGGTGGTTCTTTACGGTCTGCTCGCTGATGAACAGCTTCTCGCCGATTTCCCTGTTCCGAAAACCCTGAGCCACGAGCTGGACGATTTCCTTTTCGCGGTCGCTCAGAAGCGGCTTTTCGCGCCGCTGTCCTGCCTCGGCGGACTTCTTGAAGGCGTCAATCACTTCGGCGGTCATGCGATTGTCGAGCCAGATTTCGCCATCGAACACCTTGTGAATGGCTTTTACGAGCAGGTCGCTGGCGGATTGCTTCAAGACTACGCCGCGGGCTCCCAGGCGCATGGCGCGGACCACGTCGCGGTCGTCTTCAGCCGCCGTCAGCACAATGACTCGCGTGGGAGTCGAGTCGAAATTGACCTCTTCCAGCACGCCCAGGCCGTCCTTCTCCGGCATCCGCAGATCCAGCAGGAGGATATCCGGCTTCAACTTGGCGAGCATTTTGACGCACTCGACGCCGTTCGAAGCCTCCCCTACGATCTGGATTTCTTCGGCGTCGGCCAGCAATTTGCGAAGACCGTCGCGAAAGATTGCGTGGTCGTCCGCCACCAGGATCCGAATCGCCTGTTTCGCTTTACTCATCTTATCAATTGAATGGAATCTCGATAGTTAGACGCGCCCCGTGCCCCGGATTTGACTCCACCGTCAGCGTGCCCCCTACGCTTCGCGTCCTTTCCTTGATCGAAATCGGGCCGAGACGCAACCGGTCCAGTTCTTCGCTCGTGTATCGCCCGGAGAAGCTGAAACCCCGCCCATTGTCGTCTACGACGAGAGACACTTTCGACTCGTCTTGTTCTAGTTTTACCACGACGTGGCCGGCACCCGCATGCTTTTTTACGTTGTGTAGTGCTTCTCGGTAAATCTGGAATAGCTCCCGGCAAATGCGGTCTGGCACGCGCAAATCGCGGTCCGCGATGAAAAGATCGATGGCCATATCGTGCTCCATCCGAAATCGCTCCGCAAAAGCTTGCATCAGTTCCCGCATGTCCGCGCTTTCCACGCGCACCGGCCGCAGGTCCGTCACCATCCGGCGCAGCTCTTCGCTTTCCTGTTGGACCGTCTTCTCAAGGCTCCCCAGTTCCTCGCACGCCTGCTCGGGCTTCTTCGGGAGCTTCTGCCGCAAGACGTTGAGCTGGATCTTCAGGCTGAGCAGCGTCTGGAGGATCCCATCGTGCAGGTCCCGCGAAATTCGGCTGCGCTCCGATTCGACCGCATGCGTCCGCAGGTTGCGCAGCAGGAAGACGTTCTCAAGCGGCGGCCCCACGTGGCGCACAATCTGCTCGAACCAGCGCAAGTCTCCGTCGGAAAATCGCCGGCGCGACTGCCGCGGATTCGCGACGAGCACGCGTCCCACCGGGCGGCCGCCGGACTCGATCGTCACTGCCAGCAGGGACCGCGCCCCGAACTCCTCGCGCGTCGATTCGGGTGGTGCCGGCACTCGAAGCCGCTCGCCCGTCCGGCGATCCCAGCCGAACCCTTCGCCGCTGCCGCTCTTGAATTCCCATCCCATCGCGATTTCCAACCCGTCGAGTAAGAACGTCTCCGAACGCGACAGCGGAAGCGTTTCAGGGGGCCTCACCTCGCGGTCGTTCACGCCGACCTTCCATACGAAGAGGCGCTCCACGTCGTCATCGCGTATTGCCAAGCACGCCTGCTCGCACTCGAACGCCATCGTGAGCTCGCCGAGCGCCTGCCGAATCGATTCCGTCAATCCGCGCTCGAACCGCAGGACCCCGGTGATTTTCTCGAGAAACTGCTGCCGCCCAAGGTACTCGCGCTCGCGCGCGGCGAGATACCCCATGCCCAACCCTGAAACGATTGTCCCGACCCCGATGGCGACCCAGTGCCACATGCCCTGCCATCGAAACGCCTCTTCTCTGGCCACGCGGATGATGATTCCCACCGTAGCCAGGCCCACGAGCGCCAGCATGGCCCGCTCGTTTCCGCGAGTCGCCAGGGCAAATACGGCGAACAAAAAGAGGAACCAGAAGGCCGTCACCGAGGGCGTAAAGTAGACGAACACCGCCAGCACCGCGAAATCCACTGCCAGAGGGATTCGAAACCTCACTTCGCCGAGGAACCGTTCGGCAAGCGCGGCGCTGAGCGCGACCACCAGGTAAGCAGACAGGATGACGATCGAAGCCCGCCGCGCGGGCGTCGGCGACGTCTCGAGCAGCGCGACGAGCGACAGCGCAGCGATCACGGCGCGCGCCAGCGTGACCTGTCGTTCCAGGTATAAGCGTTCGGTGTTGTCGAGAGCCATCGGCGGGCGACTTCCTTTCAAAGTCTAACAAGCCCCCCCGAGTGCGCAATCGGCCCGCCGCCGCGTGTCGTCTTTTGGTAATCGCACGCGCGGGAGTATCGCGCGCGACCTTTACGCGAAACACTTGCTTCCCACATTTGACATTGGGTGCATAATCTTTTGGAGAAACCGGACTGAGGGACCGCTGGATTGTCGGAACGATATACGCAAAGAGAGGTGGGTCGCATCCTGGGCGTTGATGCGAGCCGCCTGCGCTATTGGGAACGCTTGAGGCTGGTGCGTCCGCAGGCGCGCTGGGGGGAAAGATTCTACAGCTTCGGCGACCTGGTGGCCCTCCGCACGGTTAAGCGCCTGACGGACAACCGCATTCCGGCGCGGCGAGTCCGGCGGGCCGTGGCTTTGGTCGAGCAGCAGTTCGGCGAAGCTCCCCTCCCCCTCCAGGCCCTCCGCTTTCTCGAACAGGGCCGCGATGTCCTGGTGATTCCTCCCGGCGCCGCCCGGCCGTTCAGCCCCATCAAGCAACAGTGGGCCTTTTCTTTCGACACAACGGCGCTCGGGGCAAAACTGCACTCGATGACGGGCCCCACACCCGAGGATCTGTTTCAATCGGCGCTCGATTGCGAGACTCAGACCGAAACGCTGCCTCAGGCCGTCGACAACTACCGCCTAGTGATCGACCTTGCGCCCGACTGGGTTGACGCGCACATCAATCTGGGCGTCGCGCTCTATCAGATGGGTCGCACCGAAGAGGCGCGCGCCGAGTTTTTTGCCGCTGTCCAGCTCGATCCGCTGAACGGGATTTCGCGCTACAACCTCGGCTGCGTCCTCGAAGAGCAGGGCGAGATCGACCAAGCCATCGAGCATCTGCGTCGCGCCGCCCGGGCGATGCCGGCTCATGCGGACGTCCATTTCAATCTGGCCCTCGCCTACGAAAAGCGCGGCGAGCGCCGCCTCGCTCGCGAGCAGTGGATGCTCTATCTGCGTTACGCTCCCAACGGTCCCTGGGCCGAGCAGGCACGCGTTCATCTGAAGCAATGTTCCCCGCGCCGCAAGCGCTCCGCCCCGATTCCCTTCCCGCGCAAAGCCTAGCCGCCGCGGGCCATTTGTGATTCCCGCTCTCTACTTTACGTCGCGCGCGATGTGGCCTAAACTACTTGCAATCCAATTGTGGTGAGCGTAGCTCAGCTGGTAGAGCATCGGTCTGTGGCACCGAGGGTCGTGGGTTCAAATCCCATCGCTCACCCCAACTATCCTACTGAATCCACTTACCGATACCTTTCTGTTGGGGTCCAGAAGGGTCCAAAACCACCGCAATTTTTTCGACTGCCTTCCGTTGTGCTTCCCCGATGACGTGGCTGTAAACTCCGAGCGTCACGCGAGGATCGGCATGCCCGAGCTGGGCCTGTGCGACAGTCACCGGCGCGCCCCCATCCACAAGCAAAGACGCGTGCTTATGACGGAACGCTTTCAGACCGCAGCGCGGGATTTTCAGCCTATCGAGAATGGGCCATAGTTGACGCTGAACAACGTTGTTGGCGCACAACGGCGTGCCCTTCGCCGTCGCGAATAGCAACCCAGCAGGGTTTGGGTGCCAGCCTTGCAGATATGCCCTTAGCCGAGCTGCGAGCGGCCTTGGGATGGGAAGGACGCGAATGCTGCCCTCGTTCTTAGGAGATTGGAGTTTTGAATACCAAGCCGAGCGGCGGACAAAAACCACCTCTCGCTCAAAATCCAAGTCCTCCACCTTGAGGCCAAGCAACTCGCCGGGCCTCATTGCTGTCATCGCGGCAATCGCGAAGATTGTAGCGAACGGTTCTTCGCCCCCCTTGATGATGCGGCGGGCCTGCTCTGCCGTGAAGAATCGGGCCCTGCTTCTCTCTCCCTGCACCGGAAACGCCAGCCGCGCGAAGTCAACACCTTCACAGACGTAGCCCCATCTCTTCGCCGTATTCAATATGGCGGAGAGCGTTGCCACGATGTTCAATACGGTCTTCCGTCGCAGCTTCCTCGAAAGACTCGTAATGAATGATTGCTGTAGTTCCGGTGTTATTTCCTCCAAGCGCCGTGCCCCCAGCACCGGAGTGATATGTGTCCGCAAGTGCGACTCTGCGGCTCGCACTGTGGACGGTTTGTGTTGAGCCAGCACATCGGCGCGCCAACGTTCCACGAACTCGGCCAGCGTGGCAACACGACCGGGCCGATAACCGGGCGCATTGATCTTCGCCAGATAGAGTTCGAGTCTCCGAAGTGCCAGTTTCTTGGTAGGCAGTTCCTCCAGCGTTCCGATGGGGCGGGCGACACGTATCCTTCGCACCACATCATCGGACCCGATCACGTCTTCACGCCAGCGGCCCACCCAAGTTCTTCCTTTCAAAATCACACTTCCTCTTTGGTATCGGCGACGAGCCAAACATCCTCCTCGCTCGCCGACCTGTTGCCCTCGGGCAGGGAGGCTAGCACAGTTAGGTGTATAAGAGAGCGGCAAAACCGCCCCCGGCACCGCTGCCTTACCGTCCAGAACAATAGAGGAAGCCCCTCGATGCAATTCCGCCAGCGGAGACAGTGAAAAATCCACATCGAGAGAACGCACAGCGACACCCCGACCCCGCCGCCCCGCAGCCGCGCCCTGTCGAATTGTTCCGGTGCGCGTCACGGCGGCCCCGCTCCCGAAATAGTGCCGGCAACGCGGCGCTCGTGCTCCCCCATGCGAACACCGGCGCTGGCCCTGACTTCTTCCAGGTCCCGCCGACCTTCACGCTGCAAACTATCGACAAATGCCCAACCCTTCTTCGGTTCGCCAAGAAGAGCGCGGCAAATCGGACAGCAGCCATCTTCTGGCCCTTCCTCGCCCGGTTCACGCTCGATCTTCGGATTGTAGAAAGCGGCGACAGCATGGACACGTCGAACACGGTCAAACGCTACTTCTAAATCAACGAGGCGAATCGGCGAGGCGTCGAAAAACTTCGATGGGTACTTAAGCGCGTGCGAGAGCGCAGCCTCGAACGACTTCGCGCACTTGATTGACACAATGAATGACCCGTCGGCCCTGATCGTCGCCCACAAGCGCGAGATTTCTTTCTGCGGAATCAGCGGGCCACAATAAACGCCATGAGCGTGCAGGTTCGTGTTACCTCTTCCAAACTCGCAGCACCAGAGCGCGCCGTACTCTTTGCGCGAGATTCTCAAACGTTTCTCAATGGCGCGGAAAAAGCGCCGCACATCCTTGTTGAACTGCCTGACCTCATCGCGCGTCGGCATTCGGTCGAGTTTCCGCACAGTAAAATCCAACTTCGCCAGCACACGCGGGCGATGATCCCCAGGGGGATGCTGCAAGAGGCGCTCAACGACACTGGCGAGACGCACATGTTTGTTGAACAGTTCACGGAAACACAACGGCCCGCAGACCGGGCAATACCTCAAATAGCAGCGGTGTTTCTGAAAAAACTTGTGAGCGGGATTCTCCACACAGTTCAGCCGTCGAGCGATAATTCCGCACCATGCGTGACGCCGGGCTTTCGCGACAAGACCATTTTCGAGGAGAAGATGCGCCTGTTCCGCCTGATGCGAAGACATGCGACCGGCGACT
>Ga0187864_10004355_pt1 | contig 11116 bp, 7 predicted proteins | sample June2016WEW_11_4_FD_132985 | JGI IMG/M metagenome (GOLD analysis project Ga0187864, IMG submission 132985) | Peatland microbial communities from SPRUCE experiment site at the Marcell Experimental Forest, Minnesota, USA - June2016WEW_11_40 | ecosystem: Environmental > Terrestrial > Soil >... | reverse complement strand
CCCGGCGTCTCGCGTGCCGAAGGACGTGGCGAGCGGGTGGTCAGCGTAGAAAATTTCGACGCTGGCGCCGGTCTGTGGGTCAATGTCGTACAGCGGTTCGCAGGCTGTGCGTCGTTTTGGGTCGGAAATCACTGCCCGTGCCACAGATGCCTCCCTTGACGGTAGGATGGACAGGCAACTGCACAAACCGCGCCATGGCCTAGGGGTGATCGGCGCCGCTGCGGTTGGCATGACAGGATTGAAGCAACCACCTATCCAGCGCGTCGCTGGTGCCCTCACGCGGCGACTGCCGCGGGCTCTGCAAGGGCCAAGCCGCGAAGGTAGTCCGCAGCCTTGGAAGCCTTGCTGCACGCTGTAAAGAATGCCCGCTTGTCAGCCTTCAAAAGTTCAATCCAGGATTGGATGTAGCCGGCGTGGCGCTGGTCGCCGTCAATCGAAAACTCAGCGCACAGAAAAGCCGCGCATAGTTCAGCGACCAGTTCCTCTGCCGCATAGGCGCGTTCGCCGAAGCGGTGGCGCAAATTGCGGTCGAGCCGCAACTTATGGCCTGTCCAGTGACCAAGTTCGTGGAACGCGGTTCCGTAAAAGTGCGCCGCGCTCTTGAAGGCCTCGAAGCGCGGCAGGCTGACGAAATCATCGCCGGGCCGGTAATAGGCTTCGCCGAGCCCTTCCCGGATGCTGGCGCCGCTGCACGCCAGGAAACCATCAATCGTTGCGTCGCGTTCGCCTGCATTACGCACCTTCACTTCGCCCAGCGTCAGAACGCGGTCGGGCAAGCCTTCACACTGATCGACGTTAAACACGGTATATTCGCGCATCATTGGAATAATGCGCGTTTCGCCTTCGTCGCCATCCCGGTCGGCGACCTGTAGCTGCTTTACGAAATAGACCTTGGTGCCGTGCTCGCCTTTGCGCACGTTGCCGCCCAACTCCAAAGCCTGCTTGAAAGTGAGATAGCGCGGTGTCCGGTAGCCAGCATTCGCCGCCATCCACAACAACACGACGTTGCATCCTGAGTAAGGCCGATTGGTTGCGGCGTTGCACGGCGTGTTTGCGCCGGCCGTGGCGGACCAAGGCTTGATCCAAGGCGCCGCCCCGCGCTCCAACTCCGCAATTATCCGTCCAGACACTTCCGCATACAGATCGCGCTTCATAACGCCGCCTCGCTGCTACAGCGTGCGGCCATGTTTTGTGAGCGCCACACACTATCGCCGCGTCGAGCAACGGTTTCTAAATTTTACAGCGCGATGCGAGGTTGATCGTGTCAGGTTGACCCCGCCCCCAGCCTGGACGGGGCGGGTAGGCTCGCGCGAAGCAAACCCGGTTGAAAATTACCTAGGGTACTTTTTTCCCTCGTTAACGATGCGTTAACGTTTGAAGGTGGCACCAAGCACATGCCAGCCGAAGGCTCAACTGCACAGCCGCGCGATGGCGTATTGAAGTCGCAGTTCGACCTGTTGATCAAGCTACGTCAGTTGCGGCATAGCGATTCATATCGAGGGCTGAGGAGGCGTCAGGAATCGGAGCACTAATGTCAGTGGGGATTCCTACACGTGTTGTCTGAAATTCGGTAATCACCCGTCTGAAGGACTCAGCTACTGCCCCCCCACCGAAGATGCTGAACGACTTACTGCGGTAGCTTTCATTGAGCATGAACATCAATCTTTGGAGATCAATGTAATCTGAGATCGAACCTTCATTCATTTGCAGGAACGGGAATAGTTTACCGTTCAGAAGATGGAGGTCGCGAACCGTGCCATCCCGCTCGCACCATCCGCGCTGCTGAAAGTAGTCATGGTATCTGTTGAATAGCTCAGTGGATGGCACCGGCGCAAATAGCATCGGGATCACGGAACCGATGACATCTGAAACAAAAAGTGCCGTCTGCACAACGGTGCTAACCTTCTCCCCCGGCAGACCATAGAGACAGTAACCGCTCACTCCTTGATGACGCATACGGAAGCCAGCGCGACCGATCTTCTCCGTCGCCTCCATTACATGTCGCAACTTGACGTGCTTGCGGTTAAGGCTCACGAGTATGTCGTCATTCACGTTTTCCACTGGAAGATAGATTTTCTGAAATTGCGAAGCCTTCAGCAAGTCACATAGCTCCTGTGACTGAGCTAGGAAACGTGTGTCCAGTCCCTCGGGCGCATATAACCGCCACGGCACTTTCGCCTGCACAATCTTTTTGAGCAGTGGAATGAGGTTTTCCTGATAACGAATGAGCAAAAAATCGGCGTAGAAGGCGAAGTCACGTATGCCAAAACGCTCGTATTTGTCGATCATCTCGGCAAAAATGTCATCGACTGTGCGAAAGCGCACTTGGCGAATGCCTCCATTAATGGTCTTCGCGGCACAATAATGACAATCGTATGGACAACCGCGGCTTGGAGTGATGATCGCGTACGGCGGTTTCTTTCGATAAACGCTTAACTCGGTCCAAAGATCATTGGCCTCGTGTACTTCCCCTGCGACGATGATGTCGGCACCTAGATAGCGTGCCGCGTGCTCGGGCGCGATTGACGGATAGATTCCGCCGATAATTATTTTAGGCTTTCGACCCATCAACCGTCGCAATCGACTGACGAGATCGCGCGTGCTCTCCCACCAGTAAGACATCACCGATGATATGTAGATTTCGTGGGGCGGATGCTTGGCGAGGCCCTTAGCCTTTACCCAACGTTCAAATTCGTCCCATGGCTTCCCGAAATGATGTTTGTAGAAGTCAAATGTCTGGCCACCCTTTTCGATAACGTAAGGGCGGGCTTTTACGGCTGGGCCGACTTGTTCCGCATAGGACTCGTCGCAATGGATTCGATGACGAGGTACAATCCGTTTACTTTCGCCGTCAGCCAGATTGCCAGAGATCGGCGCTGCCTCCATAAAATCAAAGAAGTCAACCTGATGGTAACGGTACTTCTTGAGCAACGCAGCTATTCGGAGAAGGCCGTAGGGCTGCGACCACTCGGCCCAATATTGGGTATCATAAACTGGCGGATTGATGAGTAGCGCAGTCTTGCGGCCGGGACGACCGGGCAATGAAGACAGTGAGAAATGCCGATCCACTACGCCAACTGCACGCACGCTGCCTCACAAATTGCATCAATTCAATTCGTCCAGTGACGCCCGTACCTCTTCCAGCTCTGCCTGATTCAGTCCCCAATATGCGCCAGCAAGATGAAGATTTTCAGCCTCAAGCGATGTTACGCTAGCGAGATCGCCGGCTGCAACAGCTTTGTGCAGACGCTGACTATTAGAGGCTAGGGTGATGTGGGTCTTGTCTTTCGGGTCAAACCGGCGAATCCCAACGTGGCGGAAGACATGCGTCGAGATGCTCGTTGAGATGCTATAGCTTTTCACAATGAACTGCGCCGGAACGCTATTCAGTAATCCACAAATGTAGTGAACCTCCTCGGCGGTTTCGCCGGGACACAACATCAACTTGTGGTCTGGAATGATTGGCTTACCTGCTTTGCTTGTGCTAGCGACCGCAGCCGTTAGGGTCGAAGCCTGTTCACGCCACACAACCTTGTGCCGTTCAAAGGTATACGGACCGACGTTGTAAACCGAGTAAAATGGGGCCGTATTCACGTCGAAGAACTGTTTGAAGCCGCTCCGCTTCCGCAACTGTTCCGCAAATTGTTTGAAATAGGCGTATGTTTTGGGACACGAGGTACGCATTTGTCCCTCCGGGACGCCTTTGGCCGGATCACTCGGGTCTTGAGGAATAATAATGTTGGAAGCCGGGCTTGCCATCCATCTTTGAACATCGCGGCCACGGAGGAGCGGAAATACAAAATCCGGCTCAATTGCCATGTTTACATTTCGAACCTCGGACCTACCCGTGTCGTGAAGATTGTTGACTAATAGCAACCCGTCCTTTCGTTCACCCACCACCTCTACCCAATAGACCCCATTCAGCCATGTACAGGAGCCTGCGCGACCATCGTATGCAGCGTTTCCGATTACGTTTTCGATGTTCTCCAGTGCGCGGGGGCGTCCACTGATCCAAGGGGAGTTCTTTTTAGAAGCACTGATTGGGCGTGCCACCCATTGTGCAGACCGCAACTGACCCATAGCTTCGTCGTAATCGGCGTCGGTCGGGATATTCCGCCTGCTCTGCTTTCGCCAAAAAGTATAAGGAACAGGATACTTTGTGGGGATACCTTTTTGCAGGACGAAAAGTGCCGTTCGATTCGTCGCCCCCTCAAAACACTGCACTTCGCTAAAGTCGTCCACTTGAATGGCTTTTAAAGACAGCCCGTCGCCGAGTTGAAGCCGGCGAAACCCCTCCCCACCACCCTCCGTCTTGAAAACTGTCTGCGTGATCACAAATCCGAGTTTGCCCCTGTCTTTAAGGTAGCGATCAGCTGCCACATACAGCATTAAAATCGAAAGATCGTCTTTGGCACTCCCAAGACGCGCGCGAAGGCCCTTGTGCTCGAAAAGGCGATAGCGGGTCCAAAGAGAGGCAGTCCGCTGACGATATTCGTCTGGGAGATGCTCCCAGTTGATCCACGGCGGATTACCGACAACAATATCAAACGATGTCTGGAATAGTGGTGCAAACGCGTTCTTTATAATGCGCGCCCATATGCCATTGATCTTCTGACGTTCCAAATCTCGCAGTTGGACAAACAATTCCTCCGCGATTGCAATGTCGCGCGCATCCCTTTTTGGGTCCAATGGAACTCTTTGACACAGCGCAGTAGTGAAATTAGGAGCCTCAGAATCGTTTTTGACATGTTCCTCAAGCAAGTTTGCCAACTGATCAATGTAGGCAGCCTTGATTAGCGAATTGGGGAGCGCAAATTCTCCAACCGCCGTCATAAACAGCACCTTGCCAAACTTATCTAGCGTCTCGCCCTCAGTCGGTGTCAAAATAGAGTCGGCAAGATAGATAGGGATATCGATATCGCCATGAATCTCGTCGAGGAGATCACCGAGCGCGAGCAAATAGTTAGTGCGTGCACTAATAACTGCCAGCGGATTAAGGTCGTAACCGACAATGTTAGCCAGAATTTTTTCGAGTAGTTGACGACGTGTGATTTTCTTGTCCGGAAGAAGCACATCCCGCGCATAAAGACGAACATGACGAATGTGCAGTATCAAGAACGTGCCAGAGCCGCAGGCGGGGTCAAGGAGGCGTTCGTCTGGCGAGCGCGGAAACTCCTCAGCGAAGCCGCCGTGAAGCTGGTTGAGAAGTTGGATTGCTAGCCAGTCGGGTGTGTAATATTCCCCCAGATCATGACGAAGTGCCTGGGGCATAAGATTTTGATACAGCCTCTTCAACAAATCTCGCGTGCCATCAGGATCGGTGTCTAGCGTGACAAATGAATAGTTTGCTAATTGTTGCATTACAGAACGAAGTGATTGGTCCACGTCGGGTGTCCAATCCGCGAGATACCAGCTGAAAAAGTCGCCCTCTAGGAAATTGCGGATACCGAGATGGCGAAAAAGCCCGCCCTCCTCCATCGTTTGTAAGTAGTTTCGTAGTCCGGCAGCGTCGAGACTTACCGCTTGTTGAAGAGTGACGGCCTCGTGATGTGCGATGCGGGCAACCTTGTTGGTTGCGTAGAAGTTTACGATTTGAACTGCCAAAAGTTTTATGAATGTTGCATAGTACGTGTGTATGGCGAAAAACAATTTGAATGGCTGCAAGCGATCTCGTGCGCCAGCGCGGACCGCGTAAAGACGCGCAACGGCCTCAACGTCCAGTTTCGGTGAATCTTGCTCGTATCCGCAAATTTCACTGAACTGTCGCGCCCATTGCCGAAATAGCGCATTCACTTTGGGGTCCACCGTTGTCGTAAGAACATGGTAAAACGCAGCAACGCATTTTCTCGAACAGATTGTGTTCTCGCCGAAATCCCGTAACAAATTCTCGGGCGTAGTTGCCAATTCGGTTTGGAGTGCAGCGAGATAATGAAGAAAGCGTTCCGACGAGTAAAAATCCACTGGAACAGGCGGTTCGACGTGCCATTGGGCACCTAGAAAGCGAAGAAAAATATAAAACGCGCCATCGCAAACGACGCCAGCATATCGCTCCATCGTGTGGCGCTCACGACGCTGTAATCCGGTGATGTAGTCTTTTACCTGCTGAATTGCGTGCTGGTTATTGCCGTGCTTGTTGTTGATTTTCAAAAAGCCGGGGTGTTCGTATTCGATGACAAGACGGTTATATACGGTGTCCGCTCGACCCTCGATTAGGGTCAATTCGTCTCGGGGATGAACGACAAGGCCGATAAGCTGTGCAGCTTCGGCAATCGCCGCCTGATAGGGTATGCGGAACTCCGCTTCATTGGCGGCATTCATTGCAGCGGCAGAGGTTTTTTCTGCAAGTACCTTCGCCGCTTTTTGAATTGCAGTTTCGGTTTCAGGCATGGGAGTTCCGCGTCTAGGGATCACCAGAGTGCGTATTTCTACAGCTGCACCCGCTCAAGGTGTAGACGTGCGCCAGATCACGTGCCGGGCTGTCGCTGACGGTAGGCAGGACGAGGGAAGACGATTTTTACGGGTTGGCGATAGACGGCGTGAGTTGCGATTAGTTCGCCCTTCCCAAGGCGGGTTAGATTCATTTTCAGGTCGTCGTCCAGGAAGCGATAGTCAGGTGTCGCAACTTCGCTCGCACCAATTCGACCAAGAATCTTGGTGGCGCAGTTTCCGGTTACGCGCGAGTGAACGGCCGACAAGAACTGTTGCGCGGAGAAGAGAACGACGCCTAATGAGCGGCCCCGTTCGGCAATATCAAGAACCTGTTCTAGTATCGGAGACCCTCGCACGCCAGAAGGTGCGTATTTGTTCAGCTCGTCCACAAAGAAAATTATCTTTTCCGGGATGGGCTTCTTGCTAGTGCGGTGCTCTGGGTCCTCAGCCTTCAACTCATATACTGTTCGGAGAACGTCGCCGAATACCAGCTTCTGTTCTTCATCATTAAGCCGCGCGATGTCCACGACATACGTGTGTCCACCCTCTATTTCTCGAATTTGGTCAGCGAGATTGAGTTCATTGCGTGCCCGGGCATTTGCGAATAACCCAGTGCTGCGCGTCCGGACGATACGGCGGAGGTGGCGGCGCAATTTACCCACCGTTGACACGTAATGGTCTCCCCATTTTTCCGTCTTCCCATTTTTAACGAGCGGCTCGCCGTTAAGGAGATTGTCCCAGCTATTGCAGTTTTTGAAAGTCGGCTCACGATTGACTAGGGCTTGCATTACGTCACCCAAAAGAGCGTCCATCGCCCCGGATTGATCAGAAATATCAGAAAGGAGGAGATCGAGCTTGTCGGCAGCATCGTGCAGGGCATAGGCGAACATCTGGAATCCAGACGTTGGCTCTAGAAAACTGTTCGCCACGCCGGGCGTATTGCCGCGGGGCAGAAGGTAGCGCACGTTTTTGAAGGGACGAGGTTCCATACCCATCGCCTCCCACATTTCCATCTGATCCACGCTGGGGCTTTTGTCGGCCCGCTGATCAATTTGAAGTAGGTCGCCTTGCTTCACATTCAGTATGATGATGGCAATCTTGTCGCTCAATGCCGACCCGGTCTCGTCTTTGGTTTTTTCTGCTTTCTGCAAAATGGATTGCAGCATGAACATCGCAAACGATGTTTTCGTCGCAAGGCCGCTGATACCCGAGATGTTGATGTGTGCACCCTCTGGGCCAAGGATAAATTCCTGGTCCAGATAGGCGACAGTCGCCGCACCGTTGCTCATTTTTATCAGTCCGGCCGGAATACGATTGGTCTCCGCCATGGTGTCGATACCAAGGGCTTCTTGAATGCCTTCAGGGGAAGCAAAGGTTACAGGCCGGTCGTTTTGCACCGGCATGTAAATCTCACCGTTATTGGAGAGAACGTTGACCTTTGCGACGTTGGTTCCGACTCGCGGAGTGTTAATGTCGCTTTCCCCTACATCCCCAAAGTTTGAAGAAATGAAATTGGCGAGGTGATTTGGCGAATCGGTTCGGTGCTCGATTGTCGTAACAAGACCATAAGAGCGGGACGGTGTATTCGTGGACCTTCCATCGTTGTCCAACGCTAGACCGACATGCTCGACCTGCACGATGTCGAACGGATTTACAATTTGATGAGGTGCGAGCCAAAAGTTGAAACGGTCGCTGGAGTTTGCATCGCGCTCGGTGGCGGAAGTCTTCCCAATAACAGGCGGCGTGTTGCCGTCCTTGCCTGACCCCTCCTTGGGATCGGCTGCCATTGCGTCGCCCGGTCGCTGTCGGGAACGTTCTAATGTGGGATCAATTGTTGACATGGCTAGACCGTTTGCTTTTTCGGCCACCGAATGGAGGCGAGGAGTACTGCTTCGCTGAAGAAGTTGGCTTTGATAGCGCGCTCGGCGCAGTAAATCGGATAGATGTGACAGTGCCAACGCTTGTCGAGTCCGTACGGCGTGACGTTACGTTCACCAACGAGTGCGGAGCTAATCCGGTCAGCCATCGTCGCCGCGATTGGCTGCTTATCCGGCGTCGGGACTTCGACCTTCACGACGCCCATCAAGGGGTAGTCGAGTTCTCGTTGATCGCGGATTCGGAGATACCAAAATGCGACTTGGCCCCCGTGAGCACTGAATGCCACGGTACGATGGCCAAACTTTAGCTCAGAGAGAAGGCCGCTGATGTCCTTTTTTATGGCGCCCCTGTTCCCCTTGCGCACGCGGAACTCAGGGGTGCGGTCGAACGACTTCGCTACACCGATGGTGCGCGGAAGCTCGATGAATGAACCCTTGCGGACGCCGCCATCGAGAACGGTCCATTCTCCATCGCCACGACTCGGCGCGAATTCTTCAATGAGGTCCTTCTCAAGTTGATGCATTTCATAGCGAGCCTTAGCACCCGATTTGTCCCGCGGGTCTTGCCGGCGCTCACTTAGCGGATCGGGCGCTTCGACATCCACAATCTTGAAGTTAGGAGGCTTCGGGAGCGCGTTGAGTTGATCCCACAGCGCATCGGAAATTCCACGCCCGCTGCTACGTGGCACGAGTAGGAGAATTCGACGCTCAGACTTCGCCACTTCAAGTGAGCCGTCCGGGTTGCGGTAGATTATGGCCGAACCGATCTGGGTTAATTCAAGCGGATAAGACCGGTCATTCTCGATGATGGTCCCGAGGAAGTATGTTTTGATTGAGCCGTCACAGAAGTAGCGAAATACATGATCTTGCTCGCGGTACAATGGCGGGGTTGCGTGGTAAAGGTCACGCCAGTCAGGTGTTGGCGTCTCTGCGAACGTGTCGAACCCATTTTCCGCATCAGATTTTGATCCGAAGAAGCGGTCGTCGGCTTCTTCGATGTCGGGACGCGCCATGTCCTCAAAGGCACCGCCGACGGCCGGCAGGACGCTCGCGTTACGGGCGATCAGATCGATTGCAGGTCCTAGGAATGTCAGCGGTGCAGACATGCACTGCTTGTACCCCGGCGGTTAGCCCCAGTCGAGATTAGCGATCCGTGAGGGCTCGGCCGTGACGGCGGGCTCGAATTCGGATCGTCGTTACCACCGCGACGTAAAGCGGGCCTGCAATTATTGAATTCGAGACGAAAGTGACGACGCACCAGTCACTAGACCTATATGGTGAAAACGCAAAATCATTTGACCGAATCGCTGAACATACCCTCGGCTTCTTTAGCGAAACGATGGCGCATGCGTAGGACGAGTTGGCCAAAACCGACCCCAGGCCGGGCGCTCCGCTGGCTGGCGCGTCGCCAGCGGGTGTGCGCTGGGCGCCACCCGACGGTGCGCGAGAAAGTGTAACCGTTTTACCGCTCCGCCCCTTGCCGGTAACGTCCGCTTTTCAGAGCATTCCGGACCTGGTGTGGCACTGGCGCCGAACGCATCGGTAGCGAATGACCCAACTGCGACATCTGCGGGTCATTGAACCCACTAGTGCCTGATCGATTGCCGGCGTACTAGTATTTCAAAAGCCCTGTCGTTACCTTTGGGGGGGAGGCAATGAGGCGGCGCGATTTCATTAAATTGGTTGGCGGCGCAACACTTGCAGCGCCCTTTGCGGTGCAGGCGGAAGAGGCGCGGACCTATCGCGTTGGCTGCCTCTGGCCGTTTCCGCGCGGAACGCCCGAGTCCGGCCTGCTGGCTGATGCCCTGCGACTTTATGGCTTCATCGACGGCCAAAACCTTAAAGTCGACTACCGCGCCTGGGGCCTGCATATCGATCAGATTTGGGATTACGCGGCCGAATTCGTCAAAGAACGTGTCGATGCGATTTCCGCCGGCGGTGATTTGGCCATTCGCGCCGCACAGAAAGCAACATCATCAATTCCGATCCTCGGCGTGACCGACGATATGCTTTTGTCGGGTTTTGTAACGTCCTTGGCTCGCCCCAGCGGCAACATAACCGGCATCAGCATTCTTGCGACCGAACTCGATGGCAAGCGGCAGGAAATCCTGATCGAGGCGCTACCGGGTATCCAGCGGATGGCTGCTCTCGCCGATTCAAATTCCACAAAGCAAGCGCAACTTGACTCGTTGCAGCAGACGGCGCGCACGCGCAATGTCGAACTCTCGCTTCATTGGATCGCCAAGGGCGACGACATCCCGCCAGCAATCGACGCGGCCAAGGCTGCAGGCGCCGCCGCATTGAACGTTCTGGCGTCGCCCATGCTCAACAGCAATCGCCGCCTCATCATTGAGCGCGTCGGGGCGCAGCACCTGCCGGCAATCTTCCAGTTTCCTGAAACTGCTGAGGAAGGCGGCTTCGCCGCGTACGGTCCTCGCTTCGATCAAATCATTCGCGAACTGCACGGCCGGCAGATCGTTCAGATCTTGCGCGGCGGGAAAGTCGCTGACATTCCCGTCGAGCAGCCGACCAAGTTCGAGCTAGTAATCAATCTCAAGACGGCGAAGGCACTTGGTTTGACGGTACCAGAGTCATTGCTGGTTCGCGCCGACGAGGTGATCGAATAGTGTTCCGCGATGTCGCCTATTGGCCCATCACGACAGATATTGCGCTGGAACCTAATGTCAGCTTCTCTAATCGGCCGTTCGGGGTCAAGCGCTTTCAGACTATCCACCACCACGACGTCGATGTCGCTCACGGGCTCGTGCTTCTCTTCGGAATCGGCACCAAGGCCCTTCCATCATGGGATT
>Ga0187864_10004351_pt1 | contig 11119 bp, 4 predicted proteins | sample June2016WEW_11_4_FD_132985 | JGI IMG/M metagenome (GOLD analysis project Ga0187864, IMG submission 132985) | Peatland microbial communities from SPRUCE experiment site at the Marcell Experimental Forest, Minnesota, USA - June2016WEW_11_40 | ecosystem: Environmental > Terrestrial > Soil >... | reverse complement strand
CAGCCTGAGCCAGAGCGCGAGCAGGTCGTCGAAATCCATCGCGTTCGTCGCGCGTTTGCGGGCGGTGTAACGTTTCTGCACGTCGGCAACCAGCCGGGTGATTTGCTCGAAGTAATCGAATTGTTCCTCAAGGATTTCGGCGGTGCTCTTGTGCGTGTTCACCGCGAGCGAAAAAATTTCGCACAGCACCTCGGGCTTCGGAAAATGCGTGCCCTTGGTTTCGATGCCCGCTTCGGCGATGCAGATTTTGATCAGGTCCTTCGCGTCGTCGCGGTCGAGAATGGTGAAATCGCGCCGGTAACCGAGCAAATCGGCGTGCGAACGCAAAATCCGCGCGCCGATGGAATGGAACGTGCCGCCCCAGAGCGACGGAAGCTGCCGGCCCAGCAAGCCGGCGACGCGGCGCATCATTTCACCGGCGGCCTTGTTGGTGAACGTGAGCAGCAGGATGCGGTCGGCGGGAACGCCCTGTTCGAGCAGATAGGCGACGCGGTAGGTGAGCGTGCGGGTCTTGCCGGAACCGGCGCCGGCGATGACAAGGGCGGGGCCGGGCGGCGCGGTGACGGCGGCCAGTTGCTGCGGATTCAGTTCGCGCGGGTAATCAATCTGCAAATTGATTTCGGGCCGGAACGGTTCAATCACGTAATCGCGCGACATGGGGCGCCATTCAAGATACAAAAGGCAAAAGGCAAAAGGAAAAAACGTAAAAAGTTTCGCCCGAAGCTAACAACAATGCCGGAAACAAAAAATCCTTCATTGCCTTCGCGGGCTTCACGCACCATTTTGAAAACATGAACGAAATGGGCAAATTTCTGGTGATTGCCGGCCTGATGATAGCGGCGGTTGGCGCGTTGCTTTGGTCCGGGGTTGGCCAAGGCTGGCTGGGCCGTCTGCCCGGCGACATCAATTATTCCAAAGGCGATTTCAGTTTCCATTTTCCGATTATCACCTGCCTGCTGTTGAGCGCGATTCTGACGTTGTTGCTGTGGCTGTTCAAAAAGTAGAGGAGATTTTTGTTTCCCCATCGTCACCCGGAAGCGCCATTTTTTGGCTTGAAATTTAATTAATTTAGTGCCGAGAATAAGCAGGCTCAGAAAAAATACAGCTATGAAATTTTACCACCGGCGATGGGTCGCGGCTTGTCTGGCGCTTCTTGCATTTAAAACTTCCGCCGCCGTCCTTTACGTGGACGAGAATGGCACCAGCCCCACCCCGCCTTACGCCGACTGGAGCACCGCCGCGACGACCATTCAGGACGCCGTCGATGCCGCGAATGATGGCGATCAGATTCTGGTCAAGGATGGAGTTTACGGGAGTGGCAGCCGGGAGCTGAACGGGCCAAACCGGGTTGCGGTAAACAAGGCGGTAACGGTTCAAAGCGTCAATGGCCCGGCGGTAACGGTCATTGACGGTGCCCAAGCGATGCGATGCGTGTATCTGGCCGACACCAGCTCGCTGATCGGGTTCACCCTGACCAATGGAAACTCCGGGGCAAGTGGCGGGGGAGCGTATTGTGAATCCACGAGTGTCGTCGTCTCTAATTGCTTCTTCCTTGGCAACTCGACATCCGGCGACGGGGGAGGATCGTTCCAAGGGACGTTGGATGACTGTACACTGGTTGGAAATCAGGTTTCCTGGGAAAGCTACGGCAGTGGGGGCGGTGCAATCGGGGCCGTCTTGAACAACTGCACCCTGACCGGTAATGTAGCGAGTATTTTTGGCCAGGGCGGCGGCGCCTATTCCTCCACCCTGAATCACTGTGTCCTCACCGCCAATGGCTCCTACGAAGGCGGGGGCGGCGCGGAGTCCTGTGTCCTGAGCCATTGCACCCTTTCTGGAAACACGATTCTTTTTCAAGGGGGCGGCGGTGGCGCGGACAACAGCACGTTGGATAATTGCACCCTGACAGGCAATTCATCCGGTTACGGTGGCGGCGTGCAGAATTGCACGCTGAACAACTGCGCGTTGTCCGGAAATACATCCGGGGGAAACGGCGGTGGCGCGGGTTCCAGCACGCTGAACAACTGCACCCTGATCGCCAACTCGGCGCCGGGAGCCGGCGGCGGTGCGGCCGACAGTACCTTGAACAATTGCATCGTCTACTACAATCAAGCCCCCAACCTGCCCAATTATTCCGGCGGCACTTTGAACTTCTGCTGCACGCTGCCATTGCCGGTCAATGGCTCGAATAACATCACCGCCGAACCGCAACTGGCCGACGCTGCGCATATCAGTGCCAACTCGCCCTGTATCGGCGCGGGCAGCACGAATTATTCAACCGGCGTGGACATTGATGGCGAGGCCTGGCGGAATCCGCCATCCATCGGCTGCGACGAATATTATTCCGGCGCAATCACCGGAGCATTGAACGTCGCCATTCAGGCGGACTACACGAATGTGGCACCGGGTTTTGTGGTAAATTTTACCGGGCAAATCGGCGGGCATGCCAGCTTGAACACCTGGGATTTCGGCGATGGCACGGTGGTCAGCAACCGGTTTGTATTGGCACATGGCTGGACATCTTCGGGTGATTATAATGTGACCTTGACCGCGTTTAACGACAGCCATCCCGATGGCGTGAGCGCGGCGATGACGGTTCATGTGGCCGAAGGAACCAATTATGTTTCCCTCGATAGCACCAATCCGGTGTCGCCTTACCTCTCGTGGGACACAGCGGCGACGAACATCCAGGACGCAGTGGATGCGGCTGCGATCGGAGCGACGGTGCTGGTCAGCAATGGGGTTTATCAGGCCGGCGGCAGGCCGGTCAGCATACCGGACTTCGGGCCCATCGTCACCAACCGCGTGGTGGTGATGTTTCCGCTGAAATTGCAGAGCGTCAACGGGCCGGCGGTGACATTTATTGTGGGCAATCAGGTTCCCGGAACCATCAATGATTATGGCGCGGTGCGATGCGTTTATCTGGCTGGTGGCGCAACCTTGAGCGGCTTCACGATTACCAATGGCGCGACCGGGCCGGGCGGCAGCGACGCCGTCTGGGAGTCCTGGGGCGGCGGTTTGAATTGCCCGTCCGGCAACGTCGTCATGACCAATTGCATCATCATCAACAACTCGGCGGGCGATTCCGGCGGCGGCGCTGAAGGCGGGACTTTTTACAACTGCCAGTTTATCGGCAACGAGACGGACGGCGTGGACAGCGGCACGGCGAACAATTGCATGTTCACCGGCAACTCCGGTTGCGGCGCTGGATACAGCACGTTGAACAATTGCACTGTGACGGGCAACTCCGGTGTGGGCGTGATTGCCGGTGTGCAGAACAATTGCATCGTCTATTTCAATTCCGCCGGGAATTATCAGGACGGTTATTACGTGCCATGCATGTTCAACTACTCCTGCACCACGCCGCTGCCTGACAACGGCACCAATAACATCACGGCCGACCCGCAACTGGCTGATTTCTCCCATATCACCGCCGGATCACCCTGCCGCTCCGCTGGCAGCACCAACTATTCAACCGGCGTGGACATTGACCACGAGGCTTGGGCCAGCCCGCCGTCCATGGGTTGCGATGAATTTCATCCGGGCAATATCACCGGGCCGGTGACGGTTGCCATTCAGGTTTCCTATACCAACGTCGCCAGAGGGTTCATCGTAAATTTTACCGGGCAGATCAGCGGGCATGCCAGCTCGAATACCTGGGATTTCGGTGACGGAACAGGAGCGAGCAATCAGCCGTACACCTCGCATGATTGGGCGGCGTTCGGCAACTACCCGGTGATTTTGCGGGCATATAACGAGAGCAATCCGGGGGGTGTCTCGGCAACCCAGATGGTTCATGTACTCGAAGCGATTCATTATGTCGTTCCCGCCAATGCCAGCCCGGTGTCGCCGTTTATTTCCTGGGCCACCGCTGCGACCAACATTCAGGATGCAGTGGACGCGGCATTTCCCGGCGGCACGATTCTGGTAACCAATGGTGTCTATGGCAACAGCGGGCGTGTGGTCTATGGGACGCTGACGAACCGCGTGGTGATCAACCGGTTGACGACTGTGACAGTGGAAAGCGTCAACGGCCCGGCGGTAACGGTGATTCAAGGCTATCAAGATCCGGTCACAACCAACGGCGACGATGCGGTGCGGTGTGTGTTTCTGGGCAATGGCTCCCAGTTGGTGGGGTTCACCCTGAACGGAGGTGCCACCCGGAATGATGGGGATGGGGGTACGGAACAGGCTGGCGGCGGGCTGTGGTGTGATTCCACGAGCGTGGTCGCGTCCAACTGCGTCCTCACGGGCAACTCTGCCGCCTGGGCTGGCGGCGGGGCATCTGGCGGCACGCTGAATAATTGTACATTCATCGGCAACTCAGCTTCCTATGGCGGCGGCGTCTATCAAAACACACTGAACAACTGCACATTCTCCAACAATTCGGCTGCTTACTACGGTGGTGCGGCCTACAACAGTGCGCTCACCAACTGCGTGCTGTCCGGCAACTTCGCCAGCGGCGTTGGCGGCGGGATATGCTATGGCACCGCAAACAACTGCATCTTGGCTGGCAACTTCACCGGCGACAGCGGCGGCGCGGCATACGGAGCCGTGCTGAACAATTGCGTGCTCATGGCCAATTCAGCAAATAATGCCGGCGGTGGGACGGAACAAGGCACATTGAACAATTGCACATTGACCGGCAATTCAGCGGCGAACGACGGCGGGGGGGCCGATTCCAGCGTCTTGAACAACTGTAAGCTCACGGGCAACTTGGCCGGTGGCTTCAATGCTCCGGCCTCAACAATTAAGCGATCAAAACAACCCGGGCCAGTTCCCTTGTTTGTGATTTCCAATTTTGGTGGTGGAGCCGAGAACAGCACGCTGAACAATTGCACGCTCATTGGCAACGCAGCGGGTGGCGGAGGAGGGGCCGATTCCAGCGCCCTGAACAATTGCATTATCACAGGCAACAACGCTGATTTTGGCGGCGGGGCCGAGAACAGCACGCTGAACAATTGCACCGTGGCTGGCAACTCGGCTTACAACAATTTCGGCGGGGCGGAGGACAGCACCCTGAACAATTGCATTGTCTATTACAATACCAACGGCGGCGACTACGACAACAGCACATTGAATTACTGTTGCACCGCGCAATTGCCTGACAACGGCACCGGCAACATCACGAACGAACCCGCTTTTGTGGATTTGGCTGGCGACGACTTCCACCTCCAACCCAACTCTCCTTGCATCAATGCCGGAAACAATTCTTTTGTCACCCTGACCAACGACCTCGATGGCAACCCGCGCATCCAAGGCGGCACGGTGGACATTGGCGCCTATGAATACCAGACTCCGACCTCCGTCATTTCCTACGCCTGGCTCCAGCAATATGGCCTGACCAACGATGGCTCGGCGGATTACGCGGATACCGATGGTGACGGCATGAACAACTACCAGGAGTGGGTTGCCGGGACGGATCCCACCGATGCTTCGTCGGTGTTGAAAATGCTGACTCCTGCTTCAACCAATAATCCATCAGGTTTGGTCGTGAGCTGGCAAAGCGTGAACACGCGAACGTATTATCTCCAACGCAGCACCGACCTGGGAGCGCAGCCGGCGTTCTCCACCATCCAAACCGACATCGCCGGTCAGGCCGGCACGACCAGTTATACGGACACCGATGCCACGGGCAATGGGCCGTATTTCTACCGCGTCGGGGTGCAGCAGTGAGCCGTAGCGGCGGTCGGCAGACCGCCGCACAACAACCTGCTCAGAGAGATGGTTGCGACTTGAAGTCGCGCCTGCGTTAAACGCGGCTGCATTTAGCTTGAACCGCATGAGGGTTGGTGATAAACATGGGTTGCTTCTGAACAGGTAACTGATGAAAACGCGTCTTTTCCAACTGGCAATCGCCTGCTTCGCGTTTTTGGCCATCAATGCCACGGCGGCGGTGCATTACGTGGACTTGAACTGCACGAATCCGGTCCCGCCTTACACCGATTGGAGTACTGCGGCGGCGACCATTCAGGACGCCATTTTTCAAGCCAACTCCGGGGACACCGTTCTCGTCACCAACGGCATTTACCAAACCGGTGGCTGGTCCATTATGGGATCGAACCGCGTCTATGTCAGCGTTGCGAATCTGACGGTGCAAAGTGTCAACGGTCCGGCCGTGACGGTAATCAAAGGTTACCAGTTGCCCGGCACAACCAACGGCGTCGGCGCAGTACGCGGCGTTTTTCTGGCCAGCGGCGCAACTCTCTCCGGCTTCACCGTGACCGGCGGCGCCACGGTCAGTGACAACAGTTACGCGGGTGGAATCTTCTGTGCATCCAGCAGCGCGGTCGTCACAAACTGCGTGGTGATTGGCAATGCCTCGGCTTCGTATGCCGGCGGCGTTTACTCTGGCACATTGAACAATTGCACCCTTTCCCAAAACGTCGCGGCCTACGATGGCGGCGGCAGCTACAACAGTCAGTTGAACAATTGCCTGCTCACCACCAACTCGGCCAGCAACGGCGGCGGCGCGGCATACGGTAATCTGACCAACTGTGTCCTGGCCGGCAATTCCGCGCATTCCACCGGCGGCGGGGCTTACTACGCGGGCAGCATGGATAATTGCACCATCGTCGGCAACGCTGCTGGATCCGGCGGAGGTGGCGGTGTGTATGGCGTCCCCTTGAACAATTGCATCACTTATTACAACGCTGCCACTGGCGGCGGGACCATCGGAACGAATGCCTTAAGCTCAACCTTGAACAACTGTTGCACACTCCCAATGCCGCTGCCAGGCGGAAGCGGCAACATCACCAACCCGCCGGGCTTTATAAATTTGAGCGGCGGAGATTTTCACCTGCAAATCGGCTCTCCTTGCATAGACGCCGGCAACAATGCGTTTGTCACCAGCGGAACGGATTTGGACGGGAATCCGCGTATTGTCGGCGGCACCGTGGACATGGGCGCTTACGAAAACCAAAACACGAACCCGGTGCATTATGTGAGTTTGATCAGCACGAATCCCGTGACGCCTTATACCAACTGGGCTACGGCGGCGACAAACATCCAAGACGCGGTTGCTTCGGCACAGGCCGGGGAATACGTGGTTGCCGGCGATGGGAGTTACAACGCGGGCGGCACGGTGGTTTACGGCTCGGAAACCAACCGCGTGGCATTGACCAATGGCATCACGTTGTTGGGCGTCTATGGGACACGATCAACAATCATTGCCGGCGGAACACAAACCCGATGTGTGTATGTCGGCAGCAATTCGGTGTTGAGCGGCTTCACCATCACCAACGGGCAAACGAGATTGAACGGAGGTGATACGATTCGAGAACAGAGCGGCGGGGGAATCTGGTGCGAACTGGGCGGCGCAGTGGTGAATTGTCTCGTCATCAGCAATTTCGCCGGCAACGGCAACAATTTCCAATCAGGCCGGCTCGGCGGCGGCATTTACGGCGGAACAATCTCAAATTGTGTTCTTGCTGGTAATTTTTCCGGTTCCGGAGGTGGGACCGCCTCGAACTTGTTGTGGAACTGCATATTAACCAACAACACCGCAAATCTGGGGGGCGGTGCTTACGAGGCCGTTCTTTACAATTGTGGGTTGAGCAATAACGCTGCGATATATAATGGGACATCCGGCACTGGCGGCGGAGTTTATCAATGCACTCTCTATAACAGCATATTGATGAACAATCAGGCCAGTGGCTCTGGCTACGGCGGCGGCGCATATCAAGGCACCAACTTCAATTGTTTAATCACCGGAAACGCGGCCGGCTATGGCGGCGGCACTTATCAAAGTACCAACTTTAGTTGCATCATATCGGGGAACATCGCTTCCATTTACGGCGGCGGCGCTTATAATGGCATGTTTTACAATTGTGTGTTGAGCGGCAATACAGTCACCAACACGACTTCGTTTTATGGCAGCGGCGGCGGCATTTATGCGTCGGCGTATAATTCGGCGGTGATTATCAATTGCACGGTGACCGGCAACTCGGCCACCAGCACAGGCGGCGGCATGGTTGGCGGCACGGCTTACAACAGCATCGTTTATTTCAATTCGGCATCGGGCGGTGCCAACTGGACTAATAACCCGAATATGTATTATTGCTGCACAACTCCGAATCCTTCCTACGGGAGTGGAAACATCACCAATGACCCATCGTTTGTGGATGTTCCCGGTGGTGACTTCCGGTTGAAGTGCGGCTCGCCGTGCATTGATGCGGGTTTCACCAATGCCATTATTTTTGCAGCCACCAACGACATCCGGGGTGTCGCCCGGCCTTTGGATGGAAACGGAGACGGCATCGCTCAATTCGACATGGGCGCCTATGAATATGATCCAGCGATTGATCAAATCCCTGTTATCCGCTCCTTGTTTGCTTTTGCCAATTTTGCGGCGAATTATCCCGTCTCCTTTGCGGGGGAAATTGGCGGCTGCGCCGATTATTTCTGGTGGGATTTCGGTGATGGAGTGACCGTCACCAACCAATCTCCCGTCAGCCATGCCTGGACTTCGCCGGGAACCTACAATGTGCTGTTGACGGCGTATTATTCCAGCTTGGGTTATGGGTTGTCGGCGACGGCACAGGTGCAAGTAGTGCAACAACCGGTTTATTATGCTGACCTCAACAGTTCAAGTCCCACATTTCCTTATACCAACTGGACGACCGCAGCGCACACAATTCAGCAGGCGATTGCCGCTGGAACAACAACTGGACGGCTGGTTTTGGTGACAGATGGAGTATATCAAACATGGGGAGTGATTGTGTATGGCTCAATGTATAATAATCTGGCCTTGACCAACCCGGTCGTGGTGCAGAGCGTCAACGGGCCCGGAGCCACAACGATTCAGCCATACCAGGGACGGTGTGCTTACGTGGGGAAGAATGCGATTTTGAGCGGATTCACGCTGACGGGTGGGATTACCTTGTTGAGCGGAGATATTTACAAAGAACAGAGCGGCGGCGGAGTCTGGTGCGAGCCGGGCGGCGTGGTGAGCAACTGTTTCATTGCTGGCAGTTTGGCCAATTTAAATGGCGGTGGAGCTTACCAAGGCACTTTTTACAATTGCATTTTCACCAATAATACGGTCTGGGGCAACAGTTCCGACGGTGGTGGTGGCGGGGCAACCTATCAAAGTGTTCTTTATGACTCGTGTGTGGTCAGCAATAAGGTCTATGAGGTACGAGCTGGTGGCTGCTATGGCGGAATGCTTTCCAATTGCGTTGTCATGAACAACACGAGTTTAGACGGCGGCGACGCTGGCGGCGCCTGTTTGAGCACGCTTTACAACTGCACGGTAAGCGGCAATTACGGCGATAATGGCGGGGGTGGTGTTTCTAATACTTTTTGGAACTGTGTGTTGACGGGAAATTATGCCCACAACGGCGGCGGGGCCTATGCGAGCACCCTCCACAACTGCCTGGTTACAAGTAATCAGGCCTCCAGTACCGGTGGGGGGCTGTATTCCGGTACTCTATACAACTGCACCGTGGTGAATAACACTGCGGCCAACGGTGGCGGGGTTTATGGATACAATCACAGCACGATTTACAATAGTATCGTTTACTATAACACCGCTTCGAACAGCGCCAATAATTGGCAGGGATCCGTTTGGAGTTACAATGGTTGTTCCATCCCTCAAATATCCCTTGGTCTTTCCTCTGCTAATATTACCAACGATCCGATTTTTGTGGATGCTGCTTTTCACCTGTCTGCCGCTTCCCCCTGCCGTGGCGCCGGCAGTTCGCTCTACGCAACCGGCACGGACATGGATGGCGAGGCATGGAACAGTCCGCCTTCGATGGGGGCGGATGAAGTTTATGATGCTGATTTTATCGGAGCGTTGTCCGTGGCCATTCAATCAAGCCAGACCAACCTGCTGGTAAATCATTCTCTGGCGTTGGCCGGACTGATTACCGGGCGCGCGGCGGGACTGGAATGGTCATTTGGTGACGGGACCATCCTCACCAATGTCAGTTATTTCACCTCGTACTTTTGGACCAACGTCGGCGATTACACCGTGGTCTTTACGGCTTTCAACACGGATAATCCCGGCGGTGTTTCCACCAATTTGCTGGTTCATGTCCTGCCGCTGGACCTGCCCTGGTTGCAGCCCGCTTCATTTTCCGTGTCGTCCACCAATGGCTTTCAATTCCAGTTCAACGGACAGGCCGATGCCATTTACACGGTCCAAGAGACCACCAATCTCGTTCCACCTGTTGTTTGGCAAAACCTGCAAACCATCACCGGCAGCGGTGGTGTGGTTCAAGTTACGGATGCAAACGCAACCAATGTGACGAGCTTCTACCGCGTGGGCGTGCAGTAGTGAGCCGTGGCGGCGGTCGGCAGACCGCCGCATTTGCCAGAAATTTGAAAGTGCAGCGCTCCCAAGGCGGTGAAGCCGCAACTAACGGAGCGCGGACAGCCTTGTCCGCACAAAAGCGCCGATGCAGCAGAAACACGCGGACAAGGCTGTCCGCGCTCCTGAATAATCCTCGCGCGCCCGTTGCTTCCTGCATTCCAGTTTACATGTTGAATTTTTACGGCGTTCCCGTAACTTTTCCGGGCATGGAAGAACAAACGCAATTCGCGCAATATATCGCGGTGCTGATGCTGCTCGGCGTGGCCATCGCCGCGCCGTTCGGGATGATTCTGGTGTCCACGTTGCTCGGCAAACGCGGCAAACGCAGCCAGATCAAGGATACCGCCTACGAATGCGGCATGCTCCCCGTGGGCGAAGGCAACCCGCGGATGTCGGTCAAATTCCATCTCGTGGCGATGCTGTTCATCCTGTTCGACATCGAAGTTGTCTTTCTTTATCCGTGGGCGGTCGTTTACAAGGACATGCTCAAAGACCCGGCCACAAGGAATTTGATCCTGGGCTCGATGATTTCGTTTCTGGCGATTTTATTTGCCGGTTATCTTTACGCGCTGAAGAAAAAGGCGTTTGATTGGAAAAGTTGAAAACTTGGGGTGCTGGAATGCCGGAGTGATGGAGTAATGCAGAACCGACATTCCGACACCCGCCACTCCATCACTCCATTGCTCCAATGTCCCATCCCATGACGGTCAAATTTGGCACCAGCGGCTGGCGCGGCATCATCGCGCGCGATTTTACCTTCGACAATGTCCGCCTCGCCACGCAAGGCATCGCGGACTACCT
>Ga0187864_10004350_pt1 | contig 11119 bp, 13 predicted proteins | sample June2016WEW_11_4_FD_132985 | JGI IMG/M metagenome (GOLD analysis project Ga0187864, IMG submission 132985) | Peatland microbial communities from SPRUCE experiment site at the Marcell Experimental Forest, Minnesota, USA - June2016WEW_11_40 | ecosystem: Environmental > Terrestrial > Soil >... | reverse complement strand
GACCCGCGCTTGCGCATTCCCTACATTTTTCAATACAGCTTCGGGATCGAGCGCCAGGTGACGTCCAATAGTACTTTTAGCTCCACCTACGTGTGAAACCGCGGCATCGACCTGTTCCGCTTGATCGATGCCAACGCGCCTCTGCCCCCCAACTATGCCGCGAGGCCGAATTCAACCGTTGGCCAGGTCCGCACGATGCAATCCGAGGGCTACCAGAAGAGTAATAGCTTAGAGCTCGTTTTTCGAGGGAAGCCAACAAAATGGTTCGCCGGGCAGGCGCAGTACACACTGTCCAAGACGTACAACAACACTTCGGGGATCACGTATTTTCCGGGGAATAGCAATTTCCCATGGCTTGATTGGGGGCGTTCGTCAAATGATCGGCGGCATAAGTTTGATCTGCTTGGCCATTTCGAGCCGACGGATCTCTTCTCGCTAGGCATTGCGTTGCAGGCGTATGCAGGCAAACCCGTCAACGTAATTACTGGCGCGGACGCGAACGGCGACGGGATCTTCAACGACCGGCCGAATAACGGTCTTGCGCCGAGGAACTCGATGCACGGGCCGGGGCTGCTCAACATGGATGTGAACCTGGAACACGATTTTCGATTCCGTAAGGAAAAGAAAGATGGACCCAAGCTGACGGCGGCGCTCAACGTGTTCAATGTGCTGAATCGCCCAAATTTCACGACGTATAGCGGCGTGATCGGGCCAGATCCGACACATCCCATTCCGAGCTTTGGCACGCCTTCGTCGGCCCAACCCGCGCGCCGGTTTCAACTCAATCTCGAATTCAAATTCTAGTTCTAAAAATAACGGGCTAAGAGGAAGTTGTGCTCCCCGGACGGACTCTCAACGACGCTGGCCCGAAGGCCTCTTCTGGGAAGTTCCTGACTTTTGTCGGGTGACAGTGTGCTCGTAAACAATTCCATCTGGGCGTAAAGCGCGGGTCTCCCGAAAAACAGCTCTCGGTAAGTTAGTCGGTCCAACGACGTTCGGTGCCTTTGGGTTGTGAACCCAATGGTCACGAACCGGCCCGGATCTTCCAAGCCTGGCACACTCCAAGCACGCGAACATGTGCAAACCCGCAGAAATTCTGCGTGCTTTTGGTTGACCGACAGTCAGCCGTCCGTTCAACTGAATCTGGCATTGGAATATCGGACGAATGGACGAATCCACAATCGACGGTCGAGTCCTTCTGGCCTGTCCTCACGCGTTAAAGGGCTAAAGCTGTGAAGTCCATGATTGGAATTCGGGAACATCAAGAAGAGAAGATTTAGAATACAGTCTTTCCCAGATTACTGAGGCGACAAATGTACAGCGGATTCTTGGAAGACTACCTGGAACATGGTTTCAGGAAGATCTTGGTGCTCGACCACGACCATAGTGAAACCGCATCAGGCCATGAAGAATGGACTCACGAAACTGCCGTCGCGAAGAAGGGCCATAAGTTTGTGAGAGTTAGCCTCCGCGAACACCTCCGATTCCTCGGCGGTCCAGGCGCAGGCATCTCGATTGACGGCAAAGAAATCACTGAGCGCGAATACAAAGCACTCGCCGCCGGCAATGAAATTATCGATTCTCCCGAAGCGCTGGCGGAACTGACTGAACGAAAAGAAAGGGCAGCGTATAACGATAAGCTACACCGTCGTTTCATGGAAACGGCCCCGGCTTGTCCCAAATGCGGCACGAAGATGGTGAACCGGAAAGGACCGCGCGGCGAATTTTGGGGATGCAGCAACTTCCCGAAGTGCAGAGGTAGCGTAAACTTTTCGTTTGAATCTCGAAAGCGATATCAAGCTTACATAAAGGACCTGATGAGCGATCCTCTCTGAAGCTGTATCTGGTGCCGGGAGTAGGTCGACCCTACTCAGAACGAACCGATACGCGCCGCCTAGACGTTTTTTAAGGTCATCAAGCGACGAACGCGCCAGAAGCATCCCGGTCCCTCACCATGGACCCCGGCATCATCACAAAAAGTGAAGCAATAAACGAATCTGCGTATTCACAAGGTCGCGAACGTACGTTGCGAGCCAAGAGCCAGCCTCATTCGCGAAATGAGATTGGCTGAACTGGTTTCTCGACTTGTCCACCGCGTAGGCCGCCTGGGTTATTCCGTTTAAAACCTCGTCAGGATACTCCTTGATTGCACCCTTCAAATAACCCTTAACCTCTTTCGAGAGCGTGATGATCTCATGCGAATACATCGCCTGCTTGTATTTCGCCCGAACGAACGCTCCGTAAAATCCCTCCAGGCATGTGTAAGAGAGCGTCACGGCATGTTCATATTCTCCGGACGCAATTTCAGCATCGATCTTGCTCAAGTATTCGTTCAGCCGGTCGGCATTCCACGCTTCCGCCGGGATCACAGCACTTGGAGCAAGCGTTCCGCCGCCGAGCATTTTCCTGATCTCCGAAACCGGAACCGCATTGCCCTCCACCGTTTCCAGCGTATCCAAAAGCCTAGAGACCGCCCGGACGCGCGTCCCTTCATCGAGGTCCGTCAGAATGTCCTTGTAATACACCCGGCGGGTCGTACTCTTTCCGGCTCTCGATCTCTCCTCGATGTATTCTGTGTAGTTCGGCAGATCCTCGTTAAACTCCTGAAGCGCCTTGATGAACCGACTACCGCTGAAATAACCCCCGCCCTGCTGATCCATCAAATCCATCAACCTCTTGAATACCGCGTTCCACTTAATCATCACGCCCACGCTTTTCGTATGGGAGTATAGACCATCACCACGACATCCTACCCGGCTGGTCTTGTGTCTGAACAATGGTTTGCTGATCGTAGATTTCCCGCCAGCAGTGCCCGTTTGTCGTTTCGATTTGAAGAAGTCCTGCAGTGCGTAGCTCTGGCCTGCACGGGTTTCTGCCAGGAAGGTCAGTTTAGATTTCAACAAAATAGCGAGTGCTGATCAGGGTGCTTCTCGCGGTATGCAGGGCCATCCGCGTCCAGGTGGATGTTACGGTGCTGCCCGCTCAGCTGATTGTTATCCGCCGGACGCGGTGGGTGCGTCAGAGGTTTTCGTTAACGATTTTGGTTTTCGCTTTCCGCGGCGGTTCTTTTCCAGCCACTCATAAAATGATTCAATACCGAGATACATCTGCTGTGTCAGATCGCAAATTTCGCGCAGGTCGCCGCGCATAAACGCTCCCTCACCCATCTTGGCGAATTTGTCGGGATAGTCGTCAGAAAAACGCCCCAGCTTGAATTGGCCAAACAATTCGTTTTTCGTTAGGATGAGCACGGGATTCATCTCCTGGCCAGTTTTGAATGCCTTGCGGCCTCGCCTTGCGAGTCTTGCGATCTGTGTTTTTTCAGAATTCGTTAGTTCACCTCTGAACGTGCAGAAACACAGCACCGCACCGGGGGCGAGGCTTGCAAGAGTCTCCATGCGTAAATAATCTCGCGACTCAAACTCGCCGAAGCTCTTGCACTCTCCGAACACTAATATCGGTTCAGTGAGGTTCGAAAAGGGTCCCGGTTTAAGGAAAACGCCGAAATCGGCTTCAGCGTCCGCCAGACTGGCAGCCTTTTTGATCAGTCTGAAACTGGGGATCCACGTGCACTTTTTCGTGCCGATTTGTTCGGAAAGAAAGTGGATGGCAGTAGCCACGCAATAGCTACCTGCCGCATAGTCCTCCACCGCAAATGGCCCCTGGACGCGGTACGACCAGATTTGCTGGTGGGGTTTTGTGAGGGGAAAATCGAATTCCTTCAGGCACCGGCTGCACTTAAGTCTTGTATTTAGCTCGTCAAGGGCATACCAGGTGCTGCTGGAGCATTCCGTGCATTTTGTTTCATACCCCAGCGCTATGACTTTGCTCTTAAGAAGAGCTGAAAGGTAGTTGTCGGTGATCTGCGGCATGTCCGGAAGAGCATTCCGTAACACCTGCTGAAGCTGAAAAAGCGGAATTGCCGATTTCCTCAGACGCCGCTTTACATCTCCAGCCTCGGCGGGATCACTCTCGATCGGAACTTCCAAAACGCCATTAGCCATGCGGTCGAGAACCTTGATTAGCTCTTCATTTCCGATGATGCTGACGCCATGGAGTCCGCCCAGTGAATTGATAAGCTGAGTAGCGATGCGGCCTGCGGGAGATGTCTCTATTTCTAACCCACACTTGTTCGCCCAAGCCGAAAATACATTGAAGTCGTCCGGAAGTCGCAGGTGCCGGTTCGCTCGATATTTGCCGGCCGTAGTGCAAATGCCCTCCCTTCCGACCCACGTGTTTTCACCGTGGAGCTGACCCGTCAGAAATTTTGCGTCAACGTTTTGCCACGGAATGATGGGCGCTCCGCCTGGCAGTGCCTCCATGACGTTCGTACAGGCATGCTCGGCTGCCGCCTGGCGATGCTCCAGAAACTCCGCCACGAGGGTGGACACAGCAATGCTGTGACCTATTGCAAAAACATCCGTCGATTGGGTTCTGTGCTCGACCATTTGAGGCTGTGCATGGTCTGCGCTGCGACCCCACTCTTCCCACAGACGCGGGACCCTGTGGTCAACGGAAACGTGGTGTGTCGATGGCCACTTTAGCGTTGATACAAAAGCGCGCATTTCCTCAAAGGAACAGGAGCGCGAGCACAAAAAGGTTGCGTCCTCGCTTGCGTTGGATGGCGGCGGATAGGGCCTGTGCGCATCCTCGATAAATTTTTGGCAGAATTCCCTAAGTTTCGGAGCGAGCGAATGTGGGAGAGGCTTGATCCTCCAGCCAAGGGCTCGAAGATTCCAGAATTCAATTATGTCGAAGCTCTTGCTCTCGTCCATGTAGAAGAGTTGTGGACCTGAACTCCACCCGCGGCGATATGTCGTGAGCTCATACATGCCAATCCGCAAGGGGTAAAGGTCATTTCTGCCGGACAACGTGTGCAATAGCACGGGCTCTATAACCTTCTCTTTTGCATCGAGAAGATCGATAAAGTGTTGTCGGCATTCGCTCAGATCACCGGAGGCAGGAAACCTGCCGAACACGGCGGCGAAGAGAAGTTCAAACCTCTTCTCGGTGGGAGCCGGCAGCATGACATTCGGGGCATGCCGTTGCACAAAGCGGAACGCATTGTGGTACAAGTCGGCGCAGACGCTGCGGAGGTCAATTCCATATCGGCGTTGCCCTTCTCGATCCAGTTCGTTGAACTGATCGAGACTGAGCACACGGGAGCTTTCAAACGGAATGTTGCTTGCAAGACCGGGAGCGGTCTCGATCAATAAATCTGGCTGAAACGCCTCCACCAATCCTCGTATCAGGTCTTGCGCCCGTGGCGCTCGAAAGTACTGCTCGTTGTATCGCGCAGGCGTCTTCCTGAAGACAGGAATCAGAAAATTGGACAAGCCGCCCCACAGCGATGCATTGATCTCAAGCGCATCGCGCAATCTGGTAGGGTTCTTCGGATCGACTAGAAATCCCAGCCTTAGCGGTCGGATGCGTATGTTTGCGGACGACTCTGGCATGACAGGAGGAGTATACCCATATCTCAAGCCTCTCATGCTGATGGCAAAGTAGCTGGCGCTCGCTTTGTTGGTGAAGCACACTGCGTCAGGTGAACGCCCCCATTTTCATCGTTCAAGGCAGGGGTGATCCACTGATCGGGTGTTAGTCCGCACTAGGGGTATGGGAGGCTCCAGTTTAAACCCGGCACACTGGTGCCACGCACCGAAACCGATTTATTCGTCTTTGTCGTTCTCCCCCGTTAACAAATATTCGTCCGACTCAGGAACTGCGTGCCTTGCCATGGACAAGTCTGCGGAATAGATTTAACGAAAGAGTGTACGGGATAACCCAACTCGTCCCCGAGGGGATTGATGCGCTTGCAGACTTGCACCAAGAGAAATTCCCGGCGCTAGATGATGAGACAGGTTGGGATGGGGGCGCGGTGTTCCATCTGATTGATTCCTTGGGACAAGGAACGGAGATGAACAAGCTCATGCGCGGTTTTGACATATTGGTTTGCGACGACGCGGGAGACAATGAAGTGGCAGACTTCATCGCAGCAGACAGCGCAACGCGACGAGCAGTACTGATTCATGCAAAAGCTGCGCGGGAGACAACCCTTCTTTCGGCTTCAGCGTTTGCGGAGGTGTGCAGTCAAGCTGTGAAGAATCTCGATATCCTTACGCCGTTTTCCTTGGTCGAGCCCCCAAACCTCTCTTTATGGGGAGGCAAATGGCGAGCAAGCTGGAAAAAGGTTCCACAGCTAGTGAGTCGCAGAATCCGTTTGGGAGTGGGGACGGCCAACGAGTTGTGGAAGAAGATCCAAGCCATCATTCGTGACCCCACGACTACCCGGGAAGTGTGGATTGTTGTTGGCAGCACTTTCTCCAAGAACGAATTTCGCGAAGCTGCAAACAAGGCCAAACAACCTCCAGAGATCATTCAAATCCTATACTCACTGCAGTCGACTTGGGGTTCAGTGGCGTCGATCGGTGCACGGTTGCGCGTGTTTTACTCGCCGTGACATGGAAGGTGACTTGGATTAACGTGAGGCAAACGCATGGATTTGCGTGCTCAGCTTGCGGATGCCGCCGAAAAGGATACATTCTCCGGATACGATGCTGTCGGTGGACTCTTCTCGGCGATGTTCCTCGCGGGGAACGTAACTTTGCTCGAGAACTGGCTCGAAGGCAAAGCCGGAGTCGAGCCATACCAGGGCGGGTTTCTGCTCCACTACCTGGACAAGTTGGTCTATCCCGATATTTCCGCAACTGTCCTGACGGTTGCGGGCGTGGTCGTCTGTGTTCTGAATCTTTTGCTCTATGCACGGCAGATGTGGATCGCCCGCCACCGCTGATTCCGTATGCCCCGCTCTGCTTATCCTGCCCGGCGAAATGAGACCAACTCCCACGTTCCGTCTGGCCTCGATGTCCGTTGTCGAAGAATATAGAGATTTCCGTCATCGGCTCGAACCTTGTAGGAGATGCTCTCTGGGTCGTACCACTGATCGAGCACGGTTTCGACCTGATATTGCCTTCCGCCCAGCCAGAACCGAACGGGTCGTTCATCGGCCTTTCGGCCCGAGTAACATTCCACACTCAACCGCATCGGTTTCATTGGCGTGAGTCCCCAATCACGGTCACAACAATGGTGCGCTGGCGCCCGCGCACATCGCATTCCAAGTGAAAGATTTGCTGCCAAGTACCAAGTACGAGTTTGCCCTCCGCGATGGGCACGGTCAGCGATGGCCCGAGCAGTGTTGCCTGCAGGTGCGAGTGGCCGTTGCCGTCATGCCAGGCCTGCTCGTGGCCGTAGGATCGGCTGGACGGGATCAGCTTGTCCAAAATGGCTGGCAGATCATGTTGCAGTCCCCGTTCGAACTCGATGGTGCCGACTCCAGCCGTGCTGCCGACATTGAAGATGTTGACCGTTCCAGTTTGAATTCCCGAGGAAGTCACAATCGTCACCACCTGCTCGGTGAGATCGTGCATGTCTCCATGCCCTTTTGTGCTGATCACGACCTGCTGCTGATAGCTCACGATTCCGTCCTTATCTCTTCCATTCGTATTGCGTTTCCCTAGTTGCCAACATCCACACGACTCCGACGTGATCGCTCACGCCTAGCCTTCTTCAAACGCTCGTGCGATCTCATCACGAAGGGCAGGGGGGAGCGGCTCGACATTCCCATTCGTCACGATCGCGATGCCCTCGGTCGATGGGCGTACCTCACCAATCGCCGCAGCCGGAGCACCAGTGGCCTCAATAGCCCTAACCACCAAGTCCGCTCCGTCTGGCGCGACCGCGATCAGCAATGCGCCCGAGGCAAGCAGTTTCAGGGGATCGAGTGAGAGCGCACGGCAAATGCTGTTCGTTTCCGGAAACACCGGGATGCGCTCGCGAATTACCTGAAGCCCGAGACCGGCGGGCGCCACCAGCTCGAACAGCCCCGTCGCGAGCCCACCTTCGGTTGGATCATGCATTGCGTGCACGGCCTCGCCCACATTGGCAGCGGCGAGAGCCGCACTCACGACACTGATACCGGGCTCAATCAGGAAACGAGTGGCCCGAGCCAGAACATCTGCATCAATCCGATCCCCCAGCCGTTCGGGCTTCTCTCGTGCGAGGATCGCGGTGCCCTCAATAGCCACACCTTGTGTCAGCAGGATCTGATCCCCTTTGGCAATACGGGTCTTCCGCACAAGGCGAGTCGGGGCGACTTCCCCGAGCATCTGGCCGACCAGAATCGGGCGATCGATGCCTTGGGTGATTTCCGTGTGCCCGCCTCCGAGTGCGATGCCCAATTCCTCACACGTGGTCCGTACATCACCCATGATCGCCTCGGCCAACTGGGGCGTCGTGCGATTCTCGGGAAGAAGCATGACAACGAAAAACCAGAGCGGGCGCGCGCCTAGGACGGCAACATCGTTTGCATTGATGTGAACCGCGTAACGCCCGATTTGATCAGTGGCGAAGGTGACGGGATCCGTCGCGACGACGAGATAGCGGTCGCCAGCGTCGATGACGGCCGCGTCCTCGCCGATCTGAGGTCCAATGAGCAGGCGCGGATCATGCTTCGACGGATGCCTCAGCAACGATCGCAAATGCTCAAGCGGAAGTTTGCCGACTGGCAACGGCTTCGATTGGCCGCATTCCATGTGCACACGATCATCGATGACCGCGCGTAGCAGGTCAAGGACAGGCGTACTTCAGTGCGGCCCACCCTACCCAAGTGGCATTGAGTCGGAGTCAAGCCGTACCGGCCCCGCTGCATGAAACGAATCGAGGGCTTGCCGGAACTCGCTCTGTGTGATGCAGCGGTTGATCTCTGGATACTCGGTTTCGCTGACTCGGCAGGCAGGGTGGTACTGGGCCATCAGGTTGACATAGGTGTCAGATCCCAGTTCGCGGGCGATCCACTGCATGATCTCGGGTGTCCCTGCCACCCCGCCCGGCATGACGAGGTGGCGCAGAAGTACGCCGCGCACGGCTACGCCATGTTCATCCGTGACCAGCGGGCCTACCTGGCGGTGCATCTCCCTGATCGCCCGTCGAGCAGTTTCGGGATAGTCGGGAGCTTTCGCGTAGCGCCGCGCTTGGCCGGGGTCCCAGAACTTGAAGTCGGGCATGTAGATGTCGACAATTCCGTCCATGAGCGCGAGCGAATCCGCGGAGTCGTAGGCGCTCGTGTTGTAAACCATAGGAAGGCGGAGGCCGCGCTCAACCGCCGCCAAGAGGGCCTCCAGAATCTGCGGAACAACATGTGCTGGAGTCACGAGATTGATGTTGTGACAACCCCTGTCTTGCAAACGTAGCATCATGTCGGCGAGTTCATCTGGCTTGATGGCACGGCCTTCGCTCAACCAGCTGATCTCGAAGTTTTGGCAGAAGACGCAACGCAGATTGCAGGAACTGAAGAAAATGGTTCCTGAACCGCGAATGCCGCTCAGGCAACGTTCCTCGCCGAAGTGTGCAAAACAACTGCTCACAATGGCGTAACGGCCGGTCTTACATACCTTGGTCTCATCTGCAAGACGGTTAACGTGGCAATTGCGCGGGCAGAGGGCACAGTCGGCCATCTTCTTTAGGCCGAGTTCCACACGCCGTGACAATTCCCCCGACTCCCACAATTTGAGATAGGCGGGCCGGAAGCTCACACGCTCAACCGTGACTGGGCAGGACACTCCCATAATGACAAGCGCTTCTTCTCGCGACCCCAGGTTGCGACCGAGCGCAGTGACGATTCCGCAATCTCGTCTGCCAGAGAGCATGTGGTGACCATGCCTCAGCACGTCACATGCAGGATTGCGTTGATGTCTTCGGTATCCCGGCTCAACCTTTCGATAGCCTCGATAGTTGGCAGAACCAGCAATTCGACATTGCGGCGTCGCGCCTCGCGTCTGACTTCGTCCATCACGGGCAGCCTACCATTCGCCCCGGTACCGATAACAAGCTGCCTGCACTGCCATGGTATGTCCTCTTCCACAGACAGCGGCGTGTGCCCAAAGTCGTCTCGAAACCGCTTCGAAGGCTTCTTCTTGCGTTTCAGGATCTCTCCCCGGTCGATAATCACGTCGTGCTCGTACTTCGTATCATCAATCTGTATGGAGCCGAAAGAGAAATGGCCGAACTTCATCTCAACCTCGCAGGGACGGAAGCAGACGCCCTTCACGCACACTTCTGGGATGTAAAAAGCGAGAAGGCCGACCACAGTTGTTCGACGTCATGGCTGCCACAGTGCGGGCATGTGATCTCTCCTTCTCCCCAGTCGACCAGAGCTAATATTCTTGAAAAGGTTTTCTTGCAAGTGCGGCAGACGAACTCGTAGTGAGGCATAGGCGCCTCCCAACCCTAATAGACCCTGATCAAATATTAAGCCTCAACAGACGGGCGGTTCAAATTGTGGCCGACCAACCCTGCATGATGACAGGGTTCTGGCCTCTTCGACCATCGCTCGGCGCCACACCGAAATCAGTCTCTCTTCTAAGCTCGCGGCCATCGTTTATCATCCGCTGAATTGGCGAAAGTTCCGTCGATTCGTTTCATGATCCGCACTTGCCCGTGATCCGAAGCATTTGGGAGCAGAGATCGGGTTTCTTGGCGTGCTCCATACCTGGGCCAGAACCTTCAGCATTATCCCCACGTACATTGCATCGTTCCCGCTGGCGGCCTTGCTCCCGATGGCTCCAGATGGATCGCTTCTTCCAACCGATTCTTCCTGCCTGTCGGAGCACTCTGCCAACTTTGCGAGCCATAGAAATTTTGTCCTTAGCTCGCAAAAGAGGCACACCTCTAGCACACTGCCAGGATCACAAGGCTGGGACTCACAAATTGATTAAAGGAAAGACGGCTCATCGGCCGTCAGTCGGACACGGGTGGCTTTCCCCGCGTCAGCTAGATTGCGCTCGATTGTTGTTGGATAGACGCAGCGTTCGTATTTGGGTTCGGAACCCAAAGATGGTAAAACGGGCAAGAGCGCCGTTCACCTCATTGCTTCAACTTCCGAGTAGCCGACGACACACCCAGAATCACCGAATCGTAGTCCCCAGCGGGACTACCGGATGTGTGACCCGAGGAATTTGGCTACCTCGATTACGGAGTCATGCAACGAAATCCAAAACTCCGACAAGACCCTCTCGGGATACACCCCCGCAGCAGGGCGGGAAGGTTATGCCTAGCGGCACGT
>Ga0187864_10004343_pt1 | contig 11137 bp, 5 predicted proteins | sample June2016WEW_11_4_FD_132985 | JGI IMG/M metagenome (GOLD analysis project Ga0187864, IMG submission 132985) | Peatland microbial communities from SPRUCE experiment site at the Marcell Experimental Forest, Minnesota, USA - June2016WEW_11_40 | ecosystem: Environmental > Terrestrial > Soil >... | reverse complement strand
GGACGCCCGCGACCCCCTTGGCCCGAAAGGACCGCTCCTCGGCGATCGCCCGCCGGAAGGCGACGCCAACACCCAGGCCGCGGGCGCGACGAAAATGGCCGAAACTTCGATGGCCGTGCCGGCAGGCCCGAAAGCATCCGACACGAGCCCTTGGCCCTCCGCCACAACCGACGGCGCGGCGCCAACCACCACCGGTGCGCTCGCTGCGCAGCAGCCAGCCGCCGCGATGGAGCCCTCGACGGACAGTCTAGCGGCCGCAGCACCGTTGCGCGGCCCCATACCGCTCCCGCGGCATCGTCCCCGCGACATCGGCGCGATGCACATGGCGGACATCGCGCCGGGAAATGTACCGGTGCCGCGACCACGGCCTGACAGCGCCGGGCCGTCGTCGCCGCCCGAAACAACGAGCGGCAGTCCCCTCGATTTTATTCAGAATCTCTTTCACTAGGAACGCAGCGAACAGCGAATAGCACCGCTGGCGTTCGCTGTTCGCTATTCGCCTCATTTCACCATGTATAACGCAGCGTTCCGCTGCCGGCGTAGGTCTGCGAGCCCGCCGTCGAATTTCTTAAGCAATGAAGCCGCGGGAGCATGCCGTGATCCGGGTCCATCATTTGAACAATTCGCGCAGTCAGCGGGTGTTGTGGCTGCTCGAAGAGCTGGGCATGCCCTACGACGTCGTGCGCTATCAGCGCAACAAAACGACGATGCTGGCGCCGGAGGAACTAAAGCACGTGCACCCGCTCGGGAAATCGCCGGTCATCGAGGACGACGGGAAAAATTTCGCTGAGACCGGATTGATCGTCGAATATCTGGTCGATCGCTACGGACCCGATCTGGCGCCACCGCGAGATTCCGATCTCTATTGGCGCTACAAATATCGGCTGCACTACGCCGAGGGCTCTTTGATGCCGCCCCTCCTTCTCAAGCTTGTCGTCGACCGGCTTGGCCTGCTGGGGCGGCCGGCGAAAGGCTTCGTGAACGCGCAGCTGAAACTTCACCTCGACTATTTGGAAGCCGAGCTGGCCGCGACTCCGTGGTTCGTCAGCGATCGCTTCTCCGCCGCCGGCATCATGCTGAGCTTTCCGCTCGAGGCAGCGACCGACCGCGCCGGCCTCGATCAGACGCGGCCGAGACTTATGGACTTCCTGCATCGCATCCACGCACGCGCGGCCTATAAGCGCGCACTCGAAAAAGGTGGTGCGTACAGATATGCCGGATAAAGGCGGAGCCTATTCCACATCCTCAACTGCCGTCGGCTCGCCGCCAAACGCTTTCTGCGCCAGCGCCGCTTCCATGAATTGATCGATGTCGCCGTCGAGCACGGCGCCGGTGCCGGAGGTGGCGACGCCGGTGCGCAGATCCTTCACCATCTGATAGGGCTGCAATACGTAAGAGCGAATCTGGTGGCCCCAGCCGATGTCGGTCTTGGCGGCCTGATCGGCGGCCGCTTGCACCTCCCGCTTTTTCAGCTCCAGCTCGTAGAGTTTGGCGCGCAGCATTTGCCACGCCTGGGCGCGGTTGCGGTGCTGCGAACGATCGTTCTGGCATACGACCGCGATGCTGGTCGGAATGTGGGTGAGGCGGACGGCGGACTCGGTCTTGTTCACATGCTGGCCGCCGGCGCCACCCGAGCGCATGGTGTCGACGCGTACGTCGGATTCCTTGATGTCGATGTTGATGCGATCGTCGACCACCGGATAGACGGTGACGCTGGCGAAAGATGTGTGCCGGCGCGCATTAGAGTCGAAGGGCGAGATGCGCACCAGCCGGTGCACGCCGTTCTCGGTCTTGAGCCAGCCGTAAGCGTTGCGGCCTTTGACCTCGATCGTGGCAGACTTGATGCCGGCCTCCTCGCCACTGGTCTCCTCGATGTAATCGACCTTGAAGCCGTGCTGCTCGGCCCATCGCACATACATGCGCAACAGCATGTTGGCCCAATCCTGGCTCTCGGTACCGCCGGCGCCGGCGTGCACTTCGAGATAGGCATCGTTGGCGTCGGCCTCACCGCCAAGCAACGCCTCAAGTTCGCGGCGCGCAACCTCCGCCTTAAGCTTGCGCAACGCCGCTTCCGCTTCGGCGATGACCTTCTGGTCGTTCTCGGCCTCGCCGAGCTCGATCATCGTCACCTGATCGTCGAGCTCCTGCTCGATGCGGGAAAGCGCGGTGAGCTGATCATCGAGCGCGGTGCGCTCCTGCATCACGCGGCTGGCGCGCTGCGGATCGTTCCAGAGAGCGGGGTCTTCGGCCTGCCGGTTCAGCTCGGCAAGCCGGGCGCGCGCCTTGTCGACGTCAAAGATGCCTCCTCAGCAGCCCGGCGGACTGCTTGATTTCGGCGACGATGGTCTCGATTTCGGCGCGCATGATGATCTTGTCGCGATGTAATGGATTGCAACGCCCGGCGCAACGCGTCGCCCGAACATTTCACCGAACGCCGTGAGATGCGGAACGTCAGTACAATCCGCCGGTGCCGGTGCGAACCGCGCCGGCTGCAGAATCCGGCGAGACCGAGAGCGCCCCGCCGTTGGCGGACTCCGCCCCGATGACCGAATAGCTGTCGGGCGGCGCGGTGCCGGGCTTGAATGCTTCGAGAATGACCTTGGTGTCGCCGGGGCCTGCCCGCATGCCGGTTTTGGCGTCGACGCGAATGAGCTTGATGCCGGGCGGCACGCGGAACGGAATCGGCGGCTTGTCGGCAAGCGCGACCTTGAGAAAATCGCGGACGACCGGCGCCGCGAGATGTCCGCCGGTGGCGAGGCGTGCGATATGGCGCGGCTTGTCGTAACCCATGTAAACGCCGCAGACGATGTCGGGCGAGTAGCCGATGAACCACACGTCCTTCTCTTCGTTGGTGGTCCCGGTCTTGCCCGCGATCGGCTTGCCTACGTCGCGGACTACAGTCGCCGTGCCGCGCTGGACGACGCCCTCCATCATCGAGGTGATCTGATAGGCGGTCATCGGATCGATGACCTGCTCGCGGCGATCGATCAGCGTCGGCTCGGGCTGATTGTTCCACTTGTCGGCATCGCAGCCGACGCATTCGCGCTGGTCGTGCTTGAAGATGGTGTGACCGTACCGGTCCTGGATGCGATCGACCAGCGTCGGCTTCACTCGCCGCCCGCCATTGTCGAGCATCGAATAGGCCGTGACCATCCGCAGCACGGTCGTCTCGCCGGCGCCGAGCGCATAGGAGAGATAGGGCGGCAGATCATCGTAGACGCCGAACCGCTTGGCGTATTCCGCAATCAGCGGCATGCCGATGTCTTGCGCCAGCCGTACCGTCATCACGTTACGCGATTGTTCGAGCCCGAAGCGCAGCGTCGAAGGGCCGAAGAACTTGCCGCCGTAATTTTCCGGTTTCCAGACGCCGCCGCCACCTTGCCCAGTGTCGACTTCGATCGGCGCATCAAGGACGATGGTCGAGGGCGTGTAGCCGTTGTCGATCGCGGCGGCATAGACCAAGGGCTTGAACGATGAGCCCGGCTGTCGCAGCGCCTGGGTGGCGCGGTTGAACTGGCTCTGGTCGTAAGAAAAGCCGCCGACCATCGCCAGCACACGGCCGGTGCGCGGATCCATGACCACCATGGCACCGGAAATTTCCGGCACCTGGCGCAGCCGGAACTGCCCCTGCTCTTTCGCCGGCTCGACATAGATGACATCGCCGGCCGAAAGCACCTGGCTCACGCGCTGGATCGGCTTGGTAGGTCCGCTCGCCGGCTTCGCCCATTTGACGCCATCGAGCGGCAGGATGCCGACTTCACGCGCCTTGACCACGGCGCCACCGGGATCGCGCGGCGGCTGCAATCCGATGCGCGCCGACTGATCGTTGACCTCAAGCACCACCGCGAGCCGCCACGGATCGATGTCGGACAACGATTTCACGTCGGCGAGCTTGACGCCCCAGTCGCCGTCGATCTCGATCTTGCCGGCGGCACCGCGCCAGCCCTGCGATTCGTCGAAATTAACCAGCCCATCCGTCATGGTCTTACGCGCCAACACCTGCATCTTGGGGTCGAGCGTGGTGCGCACGGACAGCCCGCCTTCGTAAAGCTTCTTCTCTCCGTAATTCTCGAAGATGTAGCGCCGCACTTCCTCGGCGAAATACTCGGCAGCGAAAGTATGCGCGCCGGTCGGCCGCACGGCGACGCTGAGCGGCTCTTTCTTGGCCTTGTCGCCCGCCTCGGCCGTGATGTAGCGATCCTCGACCATGCGGTCGATCACGTAATTGCGCCGCCCGATCGCTTCGTCGCGGCGGCGGAACGGATTGTAATTGTTCGGGCCCTTAGGCAAGGCGGCAATATAGGCGGCTTCGGCGATCGTCAGCTCGTGCACCGATTTATCGAAATAGAGAAGCGAAGCCGCAGCGACGCCGTAAGCGCCGAGTCCGAGATAGATTTGGTTGAGATAGAGTTCGAGGATCTTGTCCTTCGAATAGGTCCGCTCGATGCGTAGGGCGAGCAGCGCTTCCTTGATCTTGCGCGTGATCGACAGCTCGTTCGTGAGCAGGAAGTTCTTCGCCACCTGCTGTGTGATGGTCGAGGCGCCTTGCGGACGCCGGCTGCTGCCATAGTTTTCTAGATAGAGCAGCGCAGCGCGGCCGATGCCATAAACGTCAATTCCGGGGTGTTGGTAGAAGTTCTTGTCCTCCGCCGCGAGAAAGGCGCTGGTGACAAGCTTCGGTATCGCTTGGATCGGCAAATAGAGGCGGCGTTCGTTGGCATATTCCGCAAGCAGCGAACCGTCGGCGGCATGCACCCGCGTCATCACCGGCGGCTCATAATTCTGCAGTTGAGAATAGTCCGGTAACTCCTTGGAAAAATGCCACAACAGGCCTGCGGTCGCGGCAATGCCGACGACGAACAGGATCGTGCCCGCCGCGAACAGAAAGCCCAGGAAACGCAGCAAGATTTTCATCGCAAAAGTCCCGCCCCGCCTGGACCTGCGCCGGATCGGTTCTCGCCCGGCCATGGGGCGAACGCCAATCGTGCCACTTTCGGCCTCGACCGCCCGAAAACCCCGCTAAGCATCGCGTGTCGTCGCTCCGTTTTTTGTTCAAACTGAGGCCATTGAGGCATCAGTTCGTGCCGGCGCGGGCGCCCCCCATGTGAGCCGCGAAATAGCCGTCGATCGCCTGCGCGATCGAATCCGCTGTCCGGTTGCGCCAAGTCTCGGACAATAGCGATTGCAGGTCTTGCCGATTGGACACATAGCCAAGTTCAACCAGTGCCGAAGGCACATCCGGCGCCCGCAAAACGCGGAAACCGGCCGATTTCAGCGCCGTCTTGTGCAATCGCGTCACGGCTTTCATTTCGCCCGCCAGCTTATGCGCGAATTGCACGGAAAGGCTCTTGGTCTCCCGCTCGGCAAGATCGATCAGGATGCCGGCAACGTCATCCGGTTCGCTTTTGAGGTCGACGCCGGCGATGACGTCAGCCCGGTTCTCCTTTTCGGCAAGCCGCGCCGCCTCGGTATCGGTGGCGGTCTCCGACAGCGTGTAGATGCTCGCACCCTGCGCATCGCCCTCCCCCCGCGGCAACGAGTCGGCGTGAATGGAGACGAACAAAGCTGCGCCGGCATCGCGCGCTATACGCACACGGTTGCCCAGCGGCACGAAGGTATCATCCGAGCGCGTCATGAGGACGCGATATTTGCCGGTCTTTTCGATGCGGTCGCGCAAGCGCTGCGCGAAATTCAAGACAATGTCCTTTTCTTCTTCTCCGGCCGGCCCCTTGGTGCCGGTATCGATGCCACCGTGGCCGGGATCGAGCACAACGAGCGGACGCGGATCTTCGCTCTTTGCTTCCGGACCATTCGGGCGCGGCAAATCCGTGCGCGTGAGCTTGTTTTCGAGAGCGATCCGCCGCAAAAACGCTTCGCGATCGGTCGCCGCGAGATCGAGCACCAGCCGCGCCGGCGCGCCATCTGTGGCATCGACGACGAAAGCCTTCTCGATGCGCGCGGGCTTGGCGAGATCGAAAACCACGCGCGAGCCGCCCTGCATCACCAGGCCGAAGCGAAAGGCCTTGATCAGGCCGCGCCCGTTCTCGCCGGCTTTCGGCGGCAGTTGAAATGTGACCTGCGGAATGTCGAGGACGACCCGATAGGGATCGGCGAGCGTAAAGGCGTGAACATCGATCTTGCGGCTTAAATCCATAACGAACCGCGTCTGCGCTTCGTCGCCGCCAAGTCGCTCATCCGTCGCGACTGGAAACGAATCGGCGCCGGCGGTTGGCGGGGCCGCCGGCCGTTCAGTCGCCGAAGCGGCCGCAGCGAAGAGAAAGCCGAGAAAAGCCCAGCTCGCTGCCCGGACAGCCATCGGTTTGCGACCCTCCGTGCCCCTCTTACTCCAATAGGCAGGCGTGGTTAATCGAAACTTAAGTCCCTATATCAGGGGGGCGCCAAAGCCGGCGCGTTTGAATGAAAACGGTGCTCCCGCCGGTAAATGTTACAGGCGACTTGCCAATTCCGTCCCGGCGGCCTTAAGAAGATATGGCTGACGGTCAAATGGTTCCGGTTGTGTCCCGTCAGGACATCCGGCACGTCCGATGGCTCCCGATAGCGGGAGAGGAGGCGGACGCAGCTTTCGATCCGTTCCGGCGCAATGATGCGCCCACCGATTCGGATGAAGAAGCGAGCCCGACGCCCTTAAAGGAGCAGGGCAGCCGGAGCAGACCGCGCGGCGCGCGTGCCGGCGGCGATGTGCGCCACCGAAGCGGTATCGCCGATACCGTAAGCACTCAGAGTAATCGCGGCGGCGCAAGCGCTGCCGTCCACCACGGTTTGGAGTTCATGTTCGAGGCGCAACAGGTTCGATCGGATCGGTACGGCGGCGTTCATGCGACGCGCGCCGGCCGCCGGGATGATGTCCGTTTGCCGCGCTCGGAGTTCCGGATCAGTTCCCTTCACCGACAAACGGGCGGCTCGCCGTCATCCGTCGCCGTTCCGGCGCGGAACGTCCGGCCACGCCAGCCTTCACGAGATTTGCAATGGCCAACAAAATGCTCATCGACGCGACCCATCCGGAGGAAACCCGGGTGGTCGTCCTGCGCGGCAACCGCGTCGAAGAATTCGATTTCGAGTCCGCGCAGCGCAAGCAACTAAGGGGCAACATTTATCTGGCGAAGGTGACGCGCGTCGAGCCGTCACTGCAAGCCGCGTTTGTCGATTACGGCGGCAACCGTCACGGCTTTCTTGCTTTCAGCGAAATTCATCCCGATTACTACCAGATCCCCATCGCCGACCGGCAAGCGTTGATCGACGAAGAAGGCCGCGCCCAGCGCGCCGCCGAAGACGAGGCGGATCGGCGCTCGCGTCGTCATCGCGGTCGCGGCAGACCCTCCGCCCGCCGCGACGAGGAAGTCGCGCGCGGCGAGGTGGCTGAGACCCCAGCCGCGGATCTGGCCACGGCGCATGATCATGCTGACGCGCTATCCGCTAACGAAACCTCGATCGAGGACGAAATTGCCGTCGAGGCCGAAGACACCGAGGGACCGACCACCACCGAGCCGCCGTCGGCCGCAGAGCCGGAACAGCCAATCGCGGCCGAGCCTGTGGCCGAAGCATCGGGCAGCACCCCATCGGCCGAGCTTGAATCCGAATCCCTTCTGCCGTCGGTGTCGATGACGATCGACGCCGAAGCCGAGACCGAGCAAAGCGCGGTCGCGGCGGGCGAATCCGAAGCCGCCGAAGACATCCACGGCAGCGAAGAATCCGGCGACACGCGAGAACACGCCGAGCACGGTGACCACCATGAGAACGGCGACGACGAAGAAGAGATCGTCGAGTCCGTGGGCGGCGCCGACGCGCTGGAGGAGGTTCCCGACCGCGCGCCGCGTTACCGCCGCCAGTACAAAATCCAGGAAGTGATCAAGCGCCGGCAAGTCATGCTGGTGCAAGTGGTCAAGGAGGAACGCGGCACCAAGGGCGCGGCGCTGACCACCTATCTGTCGCTCGCCGGCCGCTACTCGGTGCTGATGCCCAACACTGCGCGCGGCGGCGGCATCAGCCGCAAGATCACCGCCGGCGAGGATCGCTCCCGGCTCAAGGAAATCGCGCAGGAGCTCGAAGTTCCGGAAGGAATGGGCGTCATCGTGCGCACCGCCGGCGCCAGCCGCACCAAGACCGAGATCAAGCGCGATTTCGAGTATCTGCTGCGGCTGTGGGAAACCGTGCGCGACCTGACCCTGAAATCCACGGCGCCGAAGCTCGTCTACGAGGAGGGCTCGCTGGTCAAGCGCTCGATCCGCGACCTCTACAGCAAGGAGATCGACGAGATCGTCGTCGCCGGACCGGACTCCTATCACGAGGCCAAGGACTTCATGCGCATGCTCATGCCGAGCCATGCGAAGAACGTAAAGCTTTACGCAGAAACGCAGCCGCTGTTGTCGCGGTACGGGGTCGAGAACCAGCTCGACGGCATGTTCTCGCCTGTGGTGCAGCTGCGCTCCGGCGGCTACATCGTGCTCAATCAGGCCGAGGCGCTGGTCGCCATCGACGTCAATTCCGGCCGCGCGACGCGCGAGCATCACATCGAGGACACCGCGCTCAAGACCAACCTCGAAGCGTCGGATGAGATCGCACGCCAGCTTCGGCTGCGCGACCTCGCCGGGCTGATCGTCATCGACTTCATCGACATGGACGAGAAGCGCAACAACCGCTCGGTCGAGCGGAGGTTGAAGGAGTGCCTCAAGCAGGACCGCGCCCGGATTCAAGTCGGCCGCATCTCGCATTTTGGCCTGCTGGAAATGTCGCGCCAGCGCATCCGCACCAGCGTGCTCGAAAGCTCCACCGAGAAATGCCCGTATTGCGGCGGCAGCGGCCATGTCCGCTCGGTATCGTCGCTCGCGCTGCAGGTGTTGCGCGCGCTCGAAGATCAGCTGATGAAAGGCGCGACGCACAACCTCATCGCGCGCACGCGCCCGGACGTTGCCCTTTACGTGCTCAATCAGAAACGCGCGCATTTGCGAGCGCTGGAAGAGCGGTTCGCCATCACCCTCACCGTCAGCGCCGACGAGACGCTGACCGCGCCGCTGGCCTTCGCCGTCGATCGCGGTGAGCAGGTGCATACGGTCGAAGCCGCCAAGGCGATCGCCGAAAAAAGCGAGGCAACCGCCATACCGCTCGAAGAGGAAGACGATCTCGAAGAGACAGCTGAGTTCGAAACCGAAACCGAGGAAGGCGAGGCGCCCGTTTCGGACGTTGCCGCCGAGCAAGGCGAAGGTGAAGGCGCAGGACGCCGCCGCCGGCGCCGGCGGCGCCGCGGAGGACGCAACGGCGGCGAAGCCCATGCGCAGCCGAACGGCCATCAAGACATCGGCGAAGAAGCCGGCGAATCCGGCCCGGAGGCCATTGGCGAAATGGCGGCCGACGATGTCGCGGAAGAGGTCGGCGAGACGGTCGCCATCGATAGGGGCGAGACGCACCGCGAAGGAGAGCGGCGGCGACGGCGGCGCGGCCGACGCGGCGGCCGGCGCAATCGCATGGACCGGGAGCGCGAGGGAACGCCGGGATTGAACGAGCACGACACGCAAGAGCCGCAGCGTGCCGTGACGACCGCCGAAGCATTGACGGCACCGCCTTCGATGGAGCCGGATTTGACGGAGGCCGTTGCCGACCTCGATGCCGCACCTGCATCAGCGCCTTCGCCCGCAGAGCCCGCGGATTTGGAAGTGGCACAAGCGTCGCCGCCGCCCGCTCAACCGGAGCCGCTGCGCCGGCGCTCGACGGTTCGCGAGCCCGCCCCGATCGCCAGCGGCCCTGAAGTATCACAGCCGGCGCCACCGCAACCCACCTCTCCCGCTCCGGAGCCGGTGATCACCGAAGTCGGCGACAGCCAAAACACCGATCGGCCGCGCCGCAGCGGATGGTGGTCACGCCGCATCGCCGGCAGCTGATGAAACGGTCGCTGTAGTCTGGTGGAGCATGATCTTTTCGGAAAACCGGTATCCACTTTTCCGGATCATGCTCCCATGAAAAGCGGGTGGGTCGACCGTGATGCCGACGCCATGGTCGCGCACGGCGCCAAGGCTGGTGTCGAACGCGATCTGGCGCTCCGCCTCTACACGACCAAGCTTCTCGGCCGCGATCCCAAGCTGGTGCTGCATGGCGGCGGCAATACTTCGGTGAAAACGCACGCGCGTGACCTTTTCGGCGAAGAGGTCGAAGTTTTGCGCGTCAAAGCCTCCGGCGCCGACATGGCGGCGATCGAACCCGACGACCTGCCGGCAGTGCGGCTTGCGCCGCTGCGCCGATTACGCCCACTTGAGGCGATCGCCGACGACGAACTGGTGGCCATCGAGCGCGCCAATCTCATTGATACGACGGCGCCGAATCCTTCCGTCGAGATCATGCTGCATGCGTTCCTGCCGCACAAATTCGTCGACCACACGCACGCGACCGCGGTGCTCAGCGTCATCGATCAGCCGAATGGCGAAGAACGATGCGCCGAGGTTTTCGGCGGCCGGCTGGCATTCGTGCCTTATCTCATGCCGGGCTTCGGCCTCGCCAAGAAAGCCATCGACGCTTTCGAGCGCGCCAAAGCCAGCGAAGGGCTCATTCTCGGTAAGCACGGCATCGTGACCTTCGGCGAGAGCGCACGCGAGGCCTATGAGCGCATGATCGAGATGGTGTCGCTCGCCGAGGATTTTATCGCACGCCATCGGCAAGCAGTTGCCACAGCGTCGCCGGTACCGCGCGACGTCGCCACGGTCGCCCAAGTCGCGCCGATCGTGCGCGGCGCCTGCAGCCAAAAGGACGAAAGGATCGAAGGCGCCTGGCGCCGGCTGGTCCTCGATTTTCGCAGCGGCAACGCCGTGTTGAATTTCATGAAAAACAACGATTTAGGCCGCTTGAGTGAAAGTGGCGTGGTAACGCCGGACCACACCATCCGGACCAAGAATTGGCCGCTCGTCCTGCCTCCTCTGGAGAGCAGCAAACTCGAAGCGTTCGCGCGCAATACGCGTGAAGCGGCGGGCCAATTCGCCGACCGCTATCATCGCTATTTCGAGCTCCACAATGAGCGCGCAGGCGGCACGAAACGAGAGCTCGATCCCCTGCCCCGCGTCGTACTCGTTCCCACGCTGGGCCTATTCGGTCTCGGCCGCTCAAAGCGTGACGCCGCGATTGCCGCCGATATTGC
>Ga0187864_10004335_pt1 | contig 11146 bp, 10 predicted proteins | sample June2016WEW_11_4_FD_132985 | JGI IMG/M metagenome (GOLD analysis project Ga0187864, IMG submission 132985) | Peatland microbial communities from SPRUCE experiment site at the Marcell Experimental Forest, Minnesota, USA - June2016WEW_11_40 | ecosystem: Environmental > Terrestrial > Soil >... | reverse complement strand
TGCGCGATCTTCTTTTCGCGCTGCGCGTTTTCCGATTCGATGCGCGAGCGGATCGCGGTCTTGGCAAGCACCATGTCATCGTATCCGCCGTTGTACATGATCACTGTTTCGTAATCGATGTCCGCGGTGTGCGTGCAGACGCTGTTCAGGAAGTGGCGGTCGTGCGAAATCACGATCAGGACGCCTTCGTATTCGCAGAGATAGTCCTGAAGCCAGTGGACCGAATCGAGGTCCAGGTAGTTCGTCGGCTCGTCCAGCAGCAGCGCCGGCGGGCTGCCGAAGAGCGCCTGTGCCAGCAGCACGCGCACCTTCTGCCCGCCCTGCAACTCTCCCATCTTGCGCTCGTGGAGCGGTTCCGCCACGTCCAACCCGTCGAGCAGTCTGGCCGCGTCGGCTTCCGCCGTGTAGCCGCCCTCCTCGCCTACGATTCCTTCGAGTTCGCCGAGGCGCATGCCGTCCGCGTCGGTCAGCGACTCGTGCGGCTTCGCGTAAAGCGCGTCGCGCTCGACGAGCGCCTTCCACAGCGGCGCATTGCCCATGATGACGGTGTCGATCACGCGATACTCGTCGAATGCAAACTGGTCCTGGCGCAGAACGCCGAGCTTCTTCGGCCGCGTCACCGAGCCTTTCGTGGGCTCGAGTTCGCCGGTGAGGATTTTCATGAGCGTCGACTTGCCCGCGCCATTCGGCCCCGTGATGGCGTAGCGCCGCCCTGCAAGGAACGTGCAGGTGACGTCCTCGAACAGTATTCTGGCGCCGAAGCGCATCGTGATGTTGTTAATGGAGAGCACGAACTTCTAATTGTAGCGTAGATTTGCCGCCCGCGCTGGCCGCCTCGCGGCCGCAGTGTGCCTTCTCTAACGAGGCTGGCCGCGTCCGGCGCTACTGAAATCCCGCCAGGAACTCTCGCAACGCCGCGACGCACTCCTCCGCCCGGTCGATGTAGATCTCGTGCCCCGCGCCGTCGATTTGGACGAGCTCGGATTGCCGCATGGCCGCGGCAATACTCTCCTGCTCCGCGATCGAGGTCGCGGCGCTTCGCGTCGGCGCCAAAATCAGCGTCGGCACTTTCACCTCCGGCAGCAGCGGCGTGATATTCGTTGTCGAAATCACGGTGCTGTAGCCGACGAGCGAACGCGTGGCTGCTCTGCCGAATTGCCGGATCGCCCACTCGATTTGCGCGGGATCCGTGCTTGGGAATGTTCCGGGCCGCGACAGCAGCTCCCGCGCCCAGCCCTCCGAGCCCATTTCCTCGAGCGCGCTCTGCCACGATGCGCGGCCGAAAGCGAAAAGCTTTTGCGCCGCGGGACCAATCGTTTTCGGCGTGGCGCATAGCGTCAGCGACCGCAGCCGCGCCCCAGCTGGCTCAGGCCGCGTCGCCGCGTACCCGACGGCCAGCATCCCGCCCGTCGATTCGCCCAGCAGGTGGACGTTCTCCAGCTTCAGCGCGTCGCAGAAGCCGCTGAGGTCGCGCACGAGTCCGTCGAAGGACCACGGGTAGCTCGGCCCCGGATCGCCCGAGCCGCCGTGGCCGCGCAGATCGCGGCGGATCACGCGATAGTCGCCCGCCAGCATCGGCACCCACTGCCGCCAGAACTGCGAGTTGCGCCCGAACCCGTGCTGGATGACGATCGTCTGCCGCGGCTTCCACGGATCGGTAAAGTCGTCGTCTTCGTAGTAGGTGACGTACCCGTTGATCTTGATTTCCGGCACGCTGGCTCTCTTCGTTGTCATCCCGAACCCAGCCGCGTCGTCTGCGGATGGGGGTGAGGGATCTGCTTTTTCCGTATCTCTCGTCGCGCCGCTTTACCCTGACGGAGGAAGGGGTGCCTTCAGCGCGGCATCGCCTTCGCCCGCCCCCAAGCGCAGCCACAATATTCGAGAAAACTGTCTCTGCAAATGACATTTTGGTGCCGATCACGCCTGCGCGTCCCGTCCCTCCTATGTCAATCAACCGGCCCTTTCAAATTCCACTGGGGAAAAGCAACCCCTGCTCCAACGGGACGCTCCTATACTTGTCGACGACACCAAATGGCGGCGTGAGGCCTACAAGAATGCGGCACGATATCTCCAAAGGTCTGGCGAAGCTCGGAGCGCGACTCCTGCCGTTGGCTTGCGTCCTTTTCGCGGGTGCATTCTTTTCTCTCCCGCTCGCTGCACAGGAAGAAGAAGGGCCGTTGCCTGGTGCGCCTCCGCAATATGAGCCGGCCCCCCTGCCGCCGGAAGTGAGGCCGCCGGAAGCAGCGCCCCCGCGGAAGGCTCCGGAAGTCGAGCACCACTCTTCCGGCATCTCGAAGGAACCGCCATCGATCCCGGCGGACCAGATCATTCAGCGATTCGCGCAAAGTGAAGCTGAGTTCAGGGCCGAACGCGAAAATTTCACCTACGTCCAAACCTTCGTCGTGCAGACCATCGATGACGCCGGCGCGCCCGACGGTGAATATCGCATGACGAGCGACGTCACCTTTACACCCTCAGGCAAGCGCTACGAGGTCGTCACCAATGCCCCTCCTCCGACGCTCGAACGCATATCGCTCTCCGAGCAGGATCTGGACGATCTCAGGAACATTCAGCCCTTCGTGCTCACCACCGAAGAGTTACCCAAGTACGACGTCAACTACGTCGGTCGAGAACAGGTGGACGAAATAGGCGCTTATGTGTTCGACGTGGCTCCCAAGAAGATTGAGAAGAATCAACGCTACTTTCAGGGACGCATCTGGGTCGATGACAAGGACATGGAAATCGTCAAGACCTACGGGAAGGCCGTGCCGGACATCCGGAAGGGCGGCAGCGAAAACGTATTTCCCAGGTTTGAAACCTACCGCGAAAATATCGAGGGCCACTACTGGTTCCCAACCTTCACGCACTCCGACGACGTCCTGCACTTCCAGTCGGGCGGTGTCCACATCCGTATGACGGTTCGCTATTCCGAATATAAGCGGTTTCGATCGTCCATTCGCATCAGGCCGGCCGACCCGCTACCACCACCGCCGCCCCAGCCGAATCCTTAATCAATCGCCGGATGGTTTCTCCTGCCGTCGCCGAAGGGCCACCTCCAAGTGGGCGCCGTTGCGCTTTTTCATTGTCATCCCGAACCCAGCCGCGTCGTCTGCGGATGGGGGTGAGGGATCTGCTGTTGCCTTTTTAGGGGCTCTGCCCTTCCATCGCCCGCCGCTTGCGCGGGCCGAAACCAGTTTTGTAGGGCACGGCTTCAGCCGTGCCGAAATCGTGACCGCGCGGAGCGCGTTCCTGTGCGCTGCCTCTCTCGCAGCATGTACTCCCGCACCCGCGGCGGCGTATTCACACTGTGTGTCTTAGTCGCCCGCCGAAGCGCTCACGCTGGTTTGGGCTCCGGCCATCGCGCCGAGTCCTCCATCCTCGCCTTTTGAGGGTGGGAAAATGCCGTTAGGGGGGTCGGAGCTTCCGGCTCCGACATTCCGCCGTCGGCGCGCAGCGCCCACCTTTGCGCTGTCTCTATCGCAGCACGTACCCCCGCACCCGCCGCGGCGCGTATTCACACTGTGTGTCTTAGCTCGTCCGCCGAAATATTCACGCTGGTTTGCGCTCGGGCCACAACGCCGTGACGGCCAGCCCCACTGCAATTCCCACCGACACCTCGAAGAACCGATGCGCCGCTATCACCCACGGGGCCCTCGCGCGCGCGATCAACAGGATGATCGCCAGCGTGATTCCCGCAAACCGGTACGCGGGCCTGTCGAGATGCAGGACCGCGCAGATCAGGCCAAGCCCAAGCACGCCCGCGCCGAAAACGATCGCGCTCGGCCCGAAGTACGTCGCGAGCAACGCGCCCGCCGCGGCGCCCAGCGCCGTTCCGACGAATCGCTGCCACCCGCTTGTGATGGCTTCCCCGATGGACGACTGCGTCACAACCAGCGTCGTGACCGGCGCCCAATAGGCCTCCGGCAATTTGAACAACCGCGCCACGAACAACGACACCACCGCCGCCACCGTCGTCCGCACCGGATTCTCCAGCCCCCGCCAGCTCAACCTCAACAGTACCGCACTCTTGCTCTGCGCCATACTTCCTCCCACTCGCCGCCGTTTGATCTTAACTGATCCGGCGTGGCGGGTACTCGCGCGGCGCTGCAAACGAATGATCTCCCTGAGTAGAGCGCACATTCGCGCTGTCTCCTGCCATGCCCTGTCGAATAGGTACGCAGCGTGTACGCCTTTTGCATTCGCCACCCGGGAACGCGACGTCGGCGACCGGCCGCGCACTGTCGCCCGACGCGCCGTTCGGGAGGGTTCAGTATGAACCGACGGCGCAACGCCTCGAGGAAGCGCGTGGCGACCCCGGTACCCAAGGAGTGCTTCAGCTTGAATTTTGAGAGCCTAGAACTAGTGGGATAACGGCTCCTACTGGGGTTACTCTGTGGACAGCGGACATACTACGGAGTACGCTATCCTAGTCGAGAATATCGGTTCTACAGGTCCAGCAGAGGGATACATGGCCTATACTGTATACAACCCAACGTCCAAAGGAACACGCGACAGCCGCCCCATTATCTCGCTCCGTGTTAACGGGAAAATCGGGTTAAACATTATAGCGACGCGGTTGCTGATGGAAAATGGCGTCGAGAGGGTGCAAGTGCTATGGGATGCCCAAAAACGGAAGATTGCCCTTGCTGCGGCCCCTGATGGTGTCCGTGGATACAAAGTCTATGTCAATGAGAAGGGAAATCAGGCCACCATCGGCATAAGATCGCTCGGAGCTTTTATCGGATTGAGTCCGAATAGGACCGTGAAAGCCATTGCGACCTATTCAAACAAAATGCTGGAAGCAACAATTCCGGACGAAGCATTTCGCATTGCCGCAGGAGGCGTGAAGAAAGGGAAAAGAGTCAGCCACAAATAGAAAATGGCCGCCTTCGCAGCCCCTTTCCATAGGAAATCCCAACATGAGCGCGGTTTCCTGACCCCCGACCGGAGAAGATGCAGCCTGAGTCATGAATCATCGGAGGGACTTGGCTAACCGAAACACCAGCAGCGACACGAGGAATGCACAAGGTGGGCAATGACTTCTGAAGACGATGAAATTCAGGAAGTAAGGGCCAGCGACGAACGACGCGGCAAGAGGTCTATCGACATCGCTGCGAGGAGGCGGCGACTCGTCCTACAGCGGAAATTCAAGGAGGCCTTGGAAAGCAACGACGTGGAGGTGTTCAAGGAGGCGATTATCAACGACCTCGGGTGGATGCCCGGGACACCCGAGTACGAGCGCGCTCTGAAGGTTTGGTACGGCCACCACGGCCGCTCTTGAAATCTCGCCGCGCGAATGCGGCGACTCTCGCTTCCTGCTCTTCTTCCGGCAAGGTTGCGAGATGCTTCTCCGCTATCGCAGTCAATTCCTCGGCCGCTTTCTTGAGGCTCAATTTCTTCTTCGCTTTTGCCACTTTGTTTCCTTGTGGGAATACGAGCGTAGCAGCAACCGGCCAACTGGCGCAAAGGCCCTACCCAACTCTGTGCCTCACTCGCCCATCACGCAAACCGGACCGTGAGGCGGCCCTGAGCGCGGCGCCTCGGCGTTTGTTTCACTACAATCTGAACATCCCGGCCCAGCCGCGTAAGACAGCGCAGCAGCCGTCTTTCCGAAATTCCCCGAAATTGTCCCCGAAGCAACCGCGAAATCTTTGGCTGTGTGAGCCTCAATATCTCTGCCGCCTGCCCTTGAGTCAGCCGCCGCTGCTCGATGATCTCGGCGATCTTCGTCACAATCTGCGCCTTCACCAACATGTCTTCACTGTGGGCGTAGCCCAAATCCGCATAGACGTTCCCGCCGCTCTTCTCGACGGGAATCTCGCGCTGCATGACACGCTTCCTTTTCATGGTCCCGACTCCTTGGCAATCTGCTCGGCCCGCTTCAAGCGATTCCGAACTAGATCCAACTCTTCCTTGGGTGTTGCGACGCCCCGTTTGGACTTCTTCTGAAACACATGAAGCACAAAAACCCGCTCGGGAAAACGCACTGTATAGACGCCCCGATACGTGTTTCCTTCCCTATCCTCGACAACTTCCAAAACACCGGCGGAGCCAAAGCCCCTTAGGGGTTTGGCCTGCCCGTGTTTCCGGCCGATCTGAGCCAAATAAAGGGCGTAGCCGAAGACATCTATCACCGCGTCAGGCAGCCCCATCAAATCCCGCTTGCTGCTGCCCACCCAGTAGAGCGCCCTCGCCGTGGGTGCGTCTTTCATCGCCGGCTTAAGAATATACCCATATGAGTATACGCGCAAGCCACGAGCAGCTAGCCACTATTCACCAGCCACTACCCACTGCTCCAAAGTCCACAAGGTTCCACGCTTGCATTACTCGTCCCGTGGCATAAGATAGTCGCGTGAAGAATTTGACTGGAATTCGACGATCCGATGAGGATCGGCGTTCCGAGCGACCATCGGCAGCCGAGGGACCCCTCCGTTTCCTCAGGGCCCCTGCGCCACGCCCGGCAATTCGCACTCGTATTCCAAATCCTAATCGCAAAATATGGTTATTAGAATCCAATCTAAGTCATTGCAAACAAACAACGGCGACACGTTCTAATCGCCAATCCGACCAGGATTGGCGTCCCGAGCAACCAATGGGCGCGAGGGACCTCTCTTCGATCTCACAGCGGCCGACCAGCAGGATCCGAAGCGACCTCTTCGGGGGCGCTGCTAGTTCCGATCTTCGCGTTTCGAATTTCGAGTTGCGAGCACCGGCGTCGCCTGCCGTGCGCAATCTACCCGCAAGTGGCTTTCGAGTAGAATCGCCCGTAACTTGTACAAAACAAACGATGGCGGTGCCTGCTACCCGCAAATGGAACCGGGGGTCTTTCGCGCCCCCAATTTCGATTTTCGAATTTCGACTTTCGAGTCCCTCAGGAGGAATCATATGAAATTGAACGAGTACACAACGCTGGGACGCACCGGCTTGCGCGTCACTCCGCTTTGCTTCGGGGCAATGAGTTTCGGCACCGGCTGGGGCTGGGGCTCTGACGAAAAGACGTCCCAAGAAATGATCGACCGCTATCTCGCGGCGGGCGGCAACTTCATTGACACAGCCGACGGCTACCAGATGGGCCAAAGCGAGGAGATCGTCGGGAAATACGTCGCCGAGCACAAGCTGCGCGATAGCGTCGTGATCGCCTCGAAATTCACTTTCGGTGCGCAACAGGGAAATCCAAACGCAGGCGGTAACGGCCGGAAAAATATCTACCGCGCCCTCGAAGGCTCGCTGCGCCGCCTTCGCACCGACTTCATCGATCTCTACTACCTCCACTCCTGGGACACGATCACGCCCGTCGAGGAAGTTGTTTCGACGCTGACCGACCTGGTCCGCGAAGGAAAGATCCGCTACTACGGACTTTCCGACACGCCGGCATGGTACGTCGCCCGCGCGCAAACGCTCGCCGAAAAGGGAGGCTTGGAGCACGTCGCCGCGTTGCAGCTCGAGTATTCGCTCGCCGAGCGCAATATCGAGCGCGAGCACGTTCCCGTCTCGCAGGAACTCGGCATCGGAATCTGCCCGTGGAGTCCGCTCGCGGGCGGTTTGTTGAGCGGCAAGTACAAGAGGGAGGGGAGCAAAGGCAGTGGCGAGGGCCGTCTGACCATGCCGAATCCGATGTTCAACAAATTTACGGAGCACAACTGGCGCGTCCTCGACGCGCTTCTCGAAGTCGCCAGGAAAATCGGCAAATCTCCGGCGCAAGTCGCGCTGAACTGGGTCGCGACGCAGCCCGGCATCACGTCCACGATTATCGGCGCGACGAAAGTTGCGCAGCTCGAGGACAATCTCGGCGCGCTCGATTTCACGATTCCCGCCGACTTGCGCAGGAAGCTCGACGAAGCAGGCGCACCCGAGGCCATTCACCCGTACAACTTCTTCGCCCCGTGGATGCAGACGCGCATCAGCGGCGGCACGACGGTTCAGCCTTGGAGTCCCGCGAACGTGTATGAGCGTGCTAGGGTCGAGCAGAAGGCGAAGGCCGCGGACTAGTTTTTCGGATCCGGTGTGACGAGCTGGTCGGCGTTGCGCAATTCGGGAAACATCCAGGCCCACAGCGCGGTCACGACGAGCGCGCCGATGCCGCCCAGCACGACGGCGGGCACGGTTCCGAGCCACCACGCCGTCACGCCCGATTCGAACTGGCCGAGTTCGTTCGATGCGCCGATGAAAATCATGTCGACGGCATTGACGCGGCCGCGCATCTCGTCGGGCGTGCCGAGCTGTATCAGGATGCCGCGCACGAGGACGCTGACCATGTCCGTCGCGCCGACAAAGATGAGTGCCACGATCGAGAGCGTCAGGCTGTGCGAGACGCCGAAGAGAATCGTGCACACGCCGAAGCCCGCGACGCACCACAGCATCTTCATCCCGGCGCGCTTGCCGAGAGGGCGATGCGCCAGAGCGAGCGCCATCGCCCCGGCCCCTACTCCGGGCGCGCAACGCAACAGCCCCAGTCCCCAGGGCCCGGTCCTCAGGATCTCGCGCGCGTACACCGGCAACAGCGCGACGGCTCCGCCGAGCAAGACCGCGAAGAGATCGAGCGAAATCGATCCGAGAACCAGCTTCTCGCGCCAGATGTAGTGCAGGCCGGCAAAAACAGTCTTCCAGCTCACAGGCTCAAGTGGCCGCTTCCGCGGCCCAAGTTGCACGCGGGACATTGCCGCCGCGCCGCACACGCCGCCCGCCATCGCGACTGCGTAGACCGCCGCGGGCCCCCGGAAGATCGTGTAGACCAAGCCGCCGACAGCCGGACCAAGGATCGTCGCAATTTGGAAAATCGTCGCGCCCCACGCGAACGCGCCCTGGAAATGTTCCTCGGGAACGAGCAGCGGAAGGATCGCGCGGCTTGCCGGGCCGGTGAACGCGCGCGCGATTCCGATCAGCCCGACCACCACGTAGATTGGATAGACGAGCCGCGAGCCGCGAAGAGTGTCCGTCAGCAACAGAGCCGAACAGATTGCGAGGGCGGCGTAGCCCATCGTGAGGACTTTCGAACGGTGATAGCGGTCCGCAGTGTGGCCGGAGAGCGGCAGGAAAATGATTCCCGGCAGGAACTGCGCGAGGCCGACGAGGCCGAGGTCGAGCGGGCGTTTCGTGATTTCGTAGACCTGCCAGCCGACCGCAACCGACTGCATTTCCGTTGCGAGGACGATGCAAAAGCGGCCGATCTGATAAAGGCGAAAGGATGGATAGGTGAACGCGACACGTCCAGCCAACCTGGAGGTCCCGGAAGCGGCAGCCATCGGCGTCTACTTTGCCACAAAATCAGAATTGGGACGAGAAGGGCGCTCGCAGCGCCGAAACGGATTTCGCGCGGGGCAAATAGCTTTACTTCGCGGTCGTGGTTCCCAGGATGCCGTCGAAAACAATTCCGAGCAGATACTGGATATCCTGCTCGGCGATCCCGGTATGATCGAGGAGATGATCGAGAATGAGGGCGCTGGACATGGCGCCGAGAGCCGCGGCCACGGCCGCGCTCTGGATCGGAATCGTTCGCCCGAGCGACTTGGCGACGCGATCCAGGACAATTCCGCCACCGGCGCGAAGGCGCTCATGCCGGGCGCGCAAACGCGCGTGCTCCTTGGGATGCCGCACGGCGAAAAGCTTAAACTCGACCGAAAGCAGGGCCAAGTCGCGATTCTTGGAGATGTCGGCGTAGTGATCGCGAAGGGCGCGCCGGAGTTTCGCGGGATCTTCATGCAATTCGAAAAGCGCGTCAAGATCCGCAACGCGCTCAGCCACCCAATGCTCGAGCAGCGCAAAGAAGATATCTTCCTTGCTTTCGAAGTTCGCGTAGAAGGCGCCTCGGGTGTAGCCCGCGAGCGCGGCGATGTCTTCCAGACGCGCGGCTTCGAATCCCTTCCGCGCGAAAATCCGTTCCGCAGCGGCAAGAAGTCTTCGGCGGGTCGCTTGGGTGCGGGCTTGCTGGCGCGAGACGGGCGCTTTCGCTCTTCGCGGCCGGATGGAAGAACGGGAAGGACGGGAAGGACGGGAAGGACGGAACGCGTGGTCCCGGATGATCAAGGGCGTCCCGTCCCTTTACAGCATACATACATGCATGTATATTTATTCCGGCCCGCAGTAAATAGCAAGAAGAATTTTCGATGGCCTCTGCGACCGCAGTGACGCTCGACCATGCCGCCTGGCGGCCGCATCACAACCCCTGGCTCGTCGCCTTCACAGTGACGCTCGCGACATTCATGGAAGTGCTCGACACCTCCATCGCGAACATCGCCCTGCCCCACATCGCGGGAAGCTTCGGCGCGAGCACCAACGAATCGACGTGGGTGCTGACGAGCTACCTGGTGTCGAACGGCATCGTGCTGCCGACCAGCGCCTGGCTCGCAACGCGATTCGGGCGAAAGCGTTACTACATGTTTTGCGTCATGTTGTTTGCGGGGAGCAGCTTTCTATGCGGTCTCGCTCCGACGCTTGGGCTGCTTGTTTTCTTCCGGATCCTTCAGGGAATCGGCGGCGGTGGTTTGCAGCCGAGCGAACAATCGATTCTGGCGGACACATTTGCGCCCGAGCAGCGGGGAATGGCGTTTTCGATTTACGCAATGGCAGTTGTCCTGGCGCCGGCGATCGGCCCCACGATTGGCGGATGGATCACGGACAATTATAGCTGGCGGTGGATTTTCTATATCAACGTGCCGATCAGCATTATTTCGCTTCTTCTCAGCTATCGTGTTGTCGAAGACCCGCCGTACCTGCGCCAGGAGCAGATAAAAGCGAAAAAGGCAGGGATTGACTTCGTGGGACTGGGCCTTGTAGCCCTGGGCGTCGGTTGCCTACAGATGGTGCTCGACAAAGGGCAAGAAGCGGACTGGTTCGGTTCGCACTGGATCGCGGCGGGTTCCATTGCGGCGGTTGTCATTTTGATTGTCTGGGCGCGATGGGAATGGAAGAATCCGCATCCCATTGTGGAACTCAAACTTTTGAAAAGGCGCAATTTCGCGACGGCGATGTTTTCGATGCTCATACTCGGCGCGGTTCTGTACGGCACGACCGTGCTGCTTCCGGAATTTCTGCAAAACCTGATGGGGTACTCGGCCGCGCAAGCGGGCGAATGCATGGCGCTCGGCGGTTTTCTGATGATGATCACCATGCCGTTGTCCGGCGTGCTCACGGGGAAAATGGATCCGCG
>Ga0187864_10004332_pt1 | contig 11151 bp, 11 predicted proteins | sample June2016WEW_11_4_FD_132985 | JGI IMG/M metagenome (GOLD analysis project Ga0187864, IMG submission 132985) | Peatland microbial communities from SPRUCE experiment site at the Marcell Experimental Forest, Minnesota, USA - June2016WEW_11_40 | ecosystem: Environmental > Terrestrial > Soil >... | reverse complement strand
TCAAGATTTCACGGGTCCGAGCGCCTTGCTCGGATTGAGAACCAAAGCTGATCTTGCGGGCGAACATCCTCAATCAAACGGGCTTTGTGGGCCGCTGTTCTTGGGAGTTTTCGCTGCCCCCTCTTTCGCTGCCTGCTTGCAACGCCTTCTGGGGCGAGAAAACCGTGAGCGCGCCGGAGAAGCTCAAACTGCTGGCCGTTACCGGCGGGGTCCCCCGCTACCTTGAGGAGATCGATCCCGGCCTAACAGCGGAGCAGAACATCCAGCGGTTGTGTTTTACTTCGGGCGGGCTCCTCTTTCGTGAATTTGACCAAATTTTTCATGATATCTTTTCCCGGCGCGCGAAAGCCTACCGGAAGGTGGCCGCCGCCTTGGCCGCGGGCCCGTTGACAGTTTCCCAGATCAGCCAGGTGCTGGGGCAGGAGCGTGGCGGAACATTAGCTTCCGTGGCCGATGACCTCGCGGCCGTCGGGTTTGTCAGCCGGGAAACATCCGTGGATCCAGCGACCGGGCAAACCCTCCCCCGCGGCGTCCGTTACCGCCTCTGTGACAACTATCTGAGGTTCTATTTGCGCTGCATCGAACCCTCGCGGCAGGCGATCGAAAAGGGGCTGTTCAAATGGATGCCGCTAGAGGCTCGGCCGGGGTGGGACAGCCTGATGGGGCTGCAGTTCGAAAACCTGGTCCTGGGAAATCTTGCCGTGGTCTTGGATCGGGCAGGATTGGCCAGCGTTCCGATGTTGAATGCCGGGCCGTTTTATCAGCCGCGGAAGGCCTCTTGCGGCGGCTGCCAGATTGATCTTCTTGCTCGCCCGCGGCATTCGCTCTACGTGTTCGAAGTGAAGTTTAGAAAGCAAATCGACAAGTCGGTCATAAAAGAGGTGAAAGAAAAAATAAGGCGGCTGCGGCTGCCGCGGGACCTCTCGGTCCGGACGGGCCTCGTTTATCAGGGTGAGTTGCACCCGGAAATCGAGTCGGCCGGCTATTTTGATTTTCTGCTCCCTTTCTCGGATCTTTTGAAATAAGCCGGGGCCGTCCAAAAGAGATTATGTTCGCATTCGTGAAATTTAATTGCCGATGGTGCGACCCGTGCTATTTGGAGTTCTCCGTTTTGGACACGGTGGGGCAGGCGGGCCGGGGAGGCGCGGTGAAAGCCGGATCGGCCTTGTTGAGTGGGCTGATGCGTTGCGGATGGGCTCCAGGAACAAGCAGACGGCGCCGCCCAAATTCTTGCCCATGGCCTCCATGTCCCCAATCTTAAACTTGACACTTGCAATCCCCATAAAGAAGGGCGTGGCGATGATTATCGCGAAGGGCCTTTCTTCCAGGCCATCGCGGCTCCCTGCACCATCTCCGCCAAGAGCGGGTGTCATTCCTGCGGCCAGCCTGACGAAACTCAGCGATGGCAACCAGGCCGGGCTGCTGTGCGGATTCTCCAACAAATGTCCATCCCCCCACTATAATACCCTTTTTGGACCACGAGGAAGTTTTACCCGCCCGCAGCCGCCACATTTGCTGGTGATTTGAACTAATCCGTGACGGGCGCGTCGGCAACCGGCGTCCCGACCTCGAAAACCATAATCACATGCAATTGCGGAAATTGGCTGCTGCCGAGGCTGGGAAGCACCTTCAAAGGGCGCTGTCCTGACGAGGAACCCAGCAAAAACGTGGCCCGGTCGCAACGGTTCCGTATCATGGCCCAAAAGACAGTTGTACCGCTTTAACGCTTGTAAGCCATGGTGGTCGCATCGATGTCGCGGGGACGCAACCCATTCGGCGCGAAAGCCTCCCGCGCAAGGAAATGGATTATGCTTAGCGAATTACCTTGACGCGGTAATATTCATTCTCTATCGTGCATAACGCATGAAAGAGAATTTAGACTTGCCCAATCCGTTCGAATATGGGACTTTCGTCACCGGAGAGCAGTTTTGCGGCCGGAGCAAAGAAATCACGGAACTGCGAAAGGCCATCCTAGGCCATCAGCATCTGCTCATCAACGCGGAAAGGCGGATCGGAAAAACCTCGCTGGTAGAGCAAACCCTGCTCCAACTGCCCAAGGATGAGTATGTGGTCTGCGCGTTGGACCTTTACAAAACCGAGGACGAAACCAGCTTTGCTAATGCCTTTGGAAGGGCGGTGGCCATGGAAAAAGCGGGGTCCGCTGAAGGCTTGCTTGCCCAAGCCAAGAAGTTTTTCCACCGGCTGAAGCCGACCGTCAAGCTGGATACGGAAGGCAAACCGAGTTTGTCGCTGGAGATTTCCGGGGAGATGCAGCGGGATCCCGACAAGCTGCTCGAAGAAGTTCTGGACAGCCCAGTGAAGCTGAGGGCGCATACCCGCAAGCGCGTGGTCGTGGTTATGGACGAGTTCCAGGAGATATTCGATTACCCATCCAGCCGGGTGGAACGACACCTGCGCACGGCTCTCCAGCGGCAACGGGAAGTAGCCTACCTGGTGCTAGGCAGCCGGCGCCGTCTCATTGCCAGGATGGTCCTCGAGGAAAACCGTCCCCTCTACCGGGCCTTCACCTTGTTCAATCTGGGCCTGATCCCAGCGGAGGACTGGAAGCCATTCCTGAAAGAACGATTTGCACGTAAAGGTGTGCAGCTTTCGGCGGAAGCATTCTCCCAGGTGATGGCCGTAACCGGCGGTCATCCTTACTACGTCCAAAATCTCTGCCACGTCATTTGGGACGCGGCGCCTTTCAACGGCTCGGTGAGCTTAACGGAGGTTGCCCAGGCTCGGGAAACGGTCCTGCAGCGGGAGAGTTACGCGTTCACCGTCATTTGGGAAACCCTGACCGCAAATCAGCGGAAGTTTCTGAAGGCGCTCGCAGCCGATCCAGGCCGCAAGGTACAATACCTCTCGGCTGATTTCATCCAGCACAGCGGACTGAAGGCGGCAGCAAACGTCCAGCGGGCCATGAACAGCCTGATTGACAGAGACCTCGTAGACCGCAGTGAGGGAACCTGCAATATCGTTGACCCTTGGTTCCGGCTTTGGGTTAGCTGGCGCACCTGACTATCCGCCAACGCTTCTGGCGATCTGGCGAAGGCACGGAAAATACGGTGGGCCAAGGTAAAAGGCAACACGCCCATAACAAAAGCCAGTAAAAATCCCCGCCCAAAGGGCGGGGTTTTGGGGCGAGGCCTCCGGAGGAGGCTGATGCAGCGCCACCTGCTGCCTGGGCCGCCATAAATCCGATTATCGTTATGCTTTTCAAATCCTCCAGAATGAAGACCCCCGCTGACAGAGGCGGCTTTGTTTGCCCCGATCTTGGAACGCCGCTCGGTGAATTATTCCGACGTAGCCATTTTCCTAGGCGTAGTGTGATATATTTAACTTTCGTGAACTTTCGTGAACGTTCGGAGAAGGCTTTTTTCAGAATTTTTCAGATGTTTCTTACAGCGTACTCGGGGCAGTATGGCTTTCCTCTCGGCTCCAGAAAGCCAAGATGCAGGGAGTATAAACATGAACTATAATGGACCTTAACAATAGTGTGCTATATAGACAATAGTCGTGAACGTAGATATGAATAGGAAAACTCAAACTGGGTACTGGGACTACAAGGTTTACCAGGAACGCAAAGCTGAACGCTCGGAAAGAGCCAAGCGCGCCGCCGCAACCCGTGCATGGCGCAAGAAACTGCTGGACGATTTGATCTCCGAGGCCGTGCGACGGAGCGGCCCCGTGACCCTCCCGTACTGGGCTACCCGCGAGGCTTTCGATAAAAGGCAGGATGTGCTGGCATCAAAAGAGGACACGAGCGTCTCCTGCAAAACTAGCCTGAAGCCATAAGGAGGGAAGAGCCCGATTAGTGTCGTTTTCGCTCCGCCCAGATTCGGTGGAAGGCACGGAACGCAGAGTACGAGGAGCCTGAAGCACCAGGAGCTGAACTAATTTATCCTGCAACCACGCAGAGGTTCTAGAATAAACCGGAGGCCAAGACTCACTCGACCCCGTGGTCCATCAATAACGCAAGAAGGCAGGTTGTCTTGCCAACCGGTTCCCACCGCAGCAAGTACGCCAAGACCCAAGAAACTTCATGTCGGCGAGCGTGCCGGACCAGGCGCCCGTTGCCTTTGGCCGCGAGCGGCCCATGTGCAAGGTGCCAGGGTTGTAGAGGTACAGCCAGACGGCGGCCGGGCAGGCGCATAGCCCTGTCGTAGTCGGTCGTAGCGGGGCGCAGATGTATATACCATGGAAGGCTCTTGAGAATGGTGCTGCACTCGGCATGGATGACGAGGGTCTCCTGTATCCACGAACTCACTGACCCGCAGAGCACCACGATCAGGCCCTCACGCCGCGAAAATAACTGGTCCCGCCCTATCTTGAAATAGCCGGCGAAATCCGGCTCGCCTGTGGCCATCCAAGAGATTTCGTCCAGCAGAAGCACGGTTCGCCCCGGCGGAAGGAGGCGGGCCAAGAGCTGAAACGCCTTCAGCCAGCTCTCCAACGGAACCTCTGGCACATGGGTTTGCTCGGCCAGTTGCGTGGCAAAAGCTTTCAGCTGATCCCCGCAGCCCAGGTTTGGCCGTGGAGGCAGTCCTTCAAAGACAAGGAAATGCTGCGCCTCTTTCGCGCATTCGCGGATGAGCGTGCTCTTGCCGATGCGGCGCCGCCCCTCGCAGACTGCCAAAGAGGCCGTCTTTTTGCGCAGCAGCTGGCGAAATTCTTCCTGTTCTTTCTCCCGGCCGACGAAAAGGATTGGCGGGGGCGTGGTTGCTGAACCAGTTCGCCGGCTTTCGATTGGTGGTCTTCTATGTGGCCCAAATGCCGTCCGCGGAGGCAAGACAGGCCATGGGCTTCCACGAGGAGCAAAAAGGAGAGAATGTCTGGCTGGTCGTGCCGAACGATGAAGGCGTTTTCGACGGCGCGTCAGAGCGGGCCGGCATCCGCTGTGTTCACCCGGTGCAGGTATATTTGGATTTGAAGGATCAGCCCGAGCGATCCACCAAAGCGGCAGAGCAACTGCGCGCAAAACTGCTGAGAAAGGACGGCCATGTGTTCGCCACCGATCCTTATTGCAGCTTCGAAAGCGCTGCCAACACCGTTGGCCAGTGGAACCGCCAGGAGCGACTGTTAAACCTGATACAGGGTATGACGCCAGCATCAACTTTAGTGCGAACCCATGGCTCAGAATATCCCAGCCTTTCGGCTACTTCCTCGATCGTCAACAACCTGTCGTTGTCGGACAACTCTTGAGCTGGCGCTAACGCATTCATTACTGCCGCTCCGGAACCCGGAGCGACAATATCATTCTATGGTTTTGGCACTCCCTTTGCGTGGCTGTTGCTATATTTTTCGTTTTTTTAAAATTCCGCTTTTCCTGCGCGGTTTGCCCGAAGCGTGGCATGCAACCACTGGCAGACCATCATCTAAGTGTTGGCCGACCAAGAAGTGCTCCTCTCGAATCCGACGGAGTCTGCGCCGGAAATGACCCTCCTTTTCCGCACCCCTATGTAGTCACCCTATCACCTTCGCGCGAAGTAGACGGCTTTTGCCTTTTGCCAGCATTTGCCACCATAGCGTTACTCCCTACATTTCATTGCTTCTTGCTTCTTTTCGTTTATAACAACTCACCAACAACTTCTAAAAAAGTGGATAACTTGTAGCAGAACCATGGGGAAAAATATGCCGTTGTTATCTCATCGGGCATAACATATGCAGACTTGCTCGACCATTGATAATAAAGAACTTAAAATCTATAATCATTTGAGATTAGATTTTTTCCACCATTTTTGCCAGCAAGATGGATCCTCAGTGTGAGAGGGCTAATTAATAAGGAGCTGGCCGCCGGGCAATCGGCCGAGGTTGCTAACTGCCTTCGCTGAACGGCCTATGAATAGATGCGATATTTCCCGCCTCACCGAAGCGAGCTTTATTAGCGGGAACGTCCACTAATAGGACTACGCACCAACGGATGGCGGCAAGCAGAGTATCGGCGTGCAACCAACCCAGCGAGAGCGGTACTTCCACATCCGGGAGTCTGTTGAACCTAGGCTGACAATGTCTAGTGAACAAGGCGACATTGTCCTCATTGCCCGCCTGATTGACTCTGAATGACCGGGCCGGGTGGGGAGGATGGCGCACCCAGCCGGAGTAAAGATGCGGTTATGATTTGCGCCGGCAACTTGGCAAAGCGCGATTGGGCGTCAGCGGCGATGCGATATGAGAATTGCCACGGCCGATTGGGCTGGCATCGAACAGAATTGGCGATCCGCCAGCAAAACCGCCACAGATAAACGCAAGGGACGCTCACGACGATTGTCCAGAGCCTGGAAATTTATGCAGCAATTCGGACACGCCACCGAGGATGGCGCCGGCCTGTTCGTTCCTGAGATGCTCAAGCGGCCATCGACGGAGGGACCACTTACTGGCGAGCCGGCTTGTTGAGCCAACCAATCAGACTCGTCAACATCGCAAAGTCGCCGAATCGTCACTGGCGATTTCCGCCGAAGTTCCTGCGCAAGTTTACGCAACCTCTTTTTTCTCGTTCTCATCTTCCACGCGCCGCTTTGGATCTTTGCGACTTGGAGGAATTCTGGGCTTAACTCCAGCTTCGGCCCCCTCCCGCAGTAAAGTCAGAATGTCCTCCGCCTCCTGTTTATCCCAGCGGACGGGGCGCATCCACTCCCGCTCACCACTAATTTCCAGAATTCCCGTGACACACCAAGCAACAGGTTCGATCTTTCCATTCACGAACTTCAAGGAACTGCCTTCGACCGGAAATTGCATGGGCTCCTTCGGATTGATGACGTTGTATTGCCGCGCTAGGGCGACGACGTCGGTTTTTTTTGTCAGAATATTTCGATGCAATTGGTCAGCTTCATCCAAATACATGACCGCCCACGCATGCTCGACCAGCTTAAAAACATTTGGCCCAACCTGCTTGCTACCGACGCGGCCATCAAACCGGACAAGGTATGGGTTGGCAAGTTCACCGGCTATTTTCTCGATTTTTTGGCTTAACGCCCCGTCATCCTTAATGATATACCACGGAGGCAGTCCGATCACATAATCATCTCTCCGGCCTTTATTCTCCTCCAGGGCCATCTCCTCTTTCGACAGCTTAGCAGCCTCGAGATTCTTGTAGGCGTCCGGCATCATGCGGTAAACCCGTGCTACTGCGGCTGGAATGTTATCCGTCCGCAATTTACCTTTGTATTTCCTGTAAAACATGTTGTCGAGATTGCCCGCGTAGCCAGAGGTCGCGCCTGCGTTACGATTCGTAGCATAAAAGTAAATATCCAGACACGTGTGCCTTGGCCCGTCTTGAGCCCAACCAGCCTGATATTTAATGGGATGGTTTTTGTAGAACCGCTGAGGGTCGAGTCGTTTCTGTAAAATTGTCTTCTCTGTTATGGCATATCCGATCAGGGCGTGAAACCACGTGAGGGTTGCAGGAGCGGAATAGCGGATCCGATAACAATTTGGCGCCCCTTTTAATTCATCCGCATCGAGCCGGCCCTCTTTTCTTAGGATATTTAACATAAGGCGGGCGTTCATCGGCAGAGCTACTTCCCGGCATCCGGTCTTTCGTCTGCTGTCAACGTAGAAGATGCCCCCCGTGAGGTTGAGATAGGAGCCATTGTGTTTCTCTTCATCCCAACTGTCCACTTCCTCAGGTCGAATAGCGCCAAATAGAAGCAGTATTGTTCTGGCAGCGTGGCGCCCGCCACATTCATTCCAAGCTCCGTTCAAGAGGTTTCGCATTTCCTCTTCATCCATGATATACGGATCGGACTCGGTTTCTTCGGGATACCAGAACATGCCCTTTGCCGTAAATTCCCCTACATACCTCCCCCGAGCCCAATGCATCATTGCCGAGATTCCCGCAGCTACCATGCGTTTGGTTGCATAACCCCAAGGCCGTTCCGTCTCGGTTGCCAATTCACGAGGAATGCTCCGGTCAGGCAGAATCACCGCTCGATTCGGAATCGGATCGTCTCCTTTGCAAAAGGCCTGAACTTTGTTCTTGTCCAGCAGAACTTGCACTGGCTCGTCCCAAAAATAGAGACGGACATGCTTCAAGGCCTGTGTCAGATTTGAAACGTTGCTCTCCGACGTTTCCCTCTGATCGAGTTGGAGGTTAAGCCACTTCAAATACTTAGGGACGATCTCGCCGACTGTTATTGGCGGAAGATTTTCGTCATATCCCATTTTTCTTGCGAATTCGACTGTTCCTGCAAACGTCCAGCCTTTCGGTAACTTCGCGCTGATCGCGTCCTTTGCCGTATCCGCGGAAAGCAAATCCTGCAATTTCACGCGGCTCTTTTCTTCAGCCGCAGCCACATATTCCGCGAGGAGTTCCCCGGCCTGCTGCTTGATATCTCGAACCGGTTTTACGACTTTCTTTACTCCATCCTTTTCCAGCGTCCCTCGAACCTGCCAGCTGACGGGTTCAATGTCGCCATTCAATATTTTGAACTTCTTGTTGCCGTTCTCATCTTCTATGGGAAACTCAAATTTAGCATCGGCAGCAACCACATTATGCTTCTTAGCGAGCTGTTCGAGTTTCTTTTTCTTGTATAAAACCTTTTGGATTTCGTTTCCGGCCTCATCGGTGTAGGTGATTTTCCACGAGAATTCGTGTAAACGGAATTGGTTGACTGGTAGTGCCATTGTGCTTTTCAGTTTGGGGTTAAATTCCTGATCTTGTGACTGGTCGTGCCATATTGAGTTTTTGTTTCGAGGGTCATTTTTCTGGCATTGTTCAGAGATGCAATTGGTTGAATTCTAAAACGTTATCGGTTTATATGGCCGGCCTCGTTTTCCCGGCATCTTGTGAAAGGATGTTTGCATCGCCTGCATCACGGCACGTGGAATGAACCACACGTGGCGGCCCCGGCGAATGCTTGGAATCGCCTTTCGCTTTTCCTGCTCTCGCAGCCAGCGAAGACATGGACGACTTGACTCGTCCCAGAGCAATTCCAAGAGTCTTGGCGCCGTTACCAATTGTTCAAACGGATCTGGCTGGGAAGTCGTCGCGTCGTCGAGCGATTTCGACGATTCGTCTGTTTGAGCGGATTCATTCATAAGTCTTATCGAACTGTAGTTTGGCGTCCATTCGACACCGAGGTCTAACGTGGGCCTACTTCCCTGGGTGATGGTAACTAAATTGAAAATATCTGATTCGAAAAGCACGCTTTGATCCAATCCCCTGTCGTAGTACTCAACTCTAGGGCGTATCAAAAATGGCTTAAGAACCTTTTTTAAGACGGACACTGCCTGAGGTTCGATCGCAGCCGGAGCGTTAATGAGCCAACCGAAAAGCTCAAAAGCGTTGATGGACGTCGTCATGCCAATGGGGCTTCCAAATCTGCTCTGGTTGCGGTCCCTCGCGGATGCCAAATGGAACTCTACAACCTGCTGTGCTTTTCTTTCAGTTGCCATAATTTCTAAGACGGTTCTCCGAGGATTGCCCGCAACGGGCTAGAAGCTGGAGAATGAGGCCGGTACCCAACGCCCCGAAAAAGTACCGCATACCCGAATTGCGAAGCAGTGAAATTTTTCATCGTGATCGCTGCAGGTGAATTTTCCTTTCAATGCTGTGGTAGATTTCTTGTGTTGGTCCTGACGTGTCCTTTTGTCCGACAAGAAGTTAGTGCGGCAGGTTTTAGGTGTTCGCAGAGCCCTTGCGAGGCAAGGTCGACTCTGCCTCCACCCGCTCAACCTCCTGGCGTGGGACCAGGTGCTTGCCATGCTTCCAGATGGTTTGGAGTACCCCGCTGCGAATATCTCGGCGAACGGACTCTTTGCAGCATTTCCATCGGGTGGCCAGTTCGCATACCGTGAAGTGCTCGTTTAGCGCTGGCAGGTCGCGGTACTCGGCCGATTTCCCATTTTCTACGCCTGACTTGTTGGTCTGCTTTGTTTTCACGAGAGTATTCTAGGCTCGTCCTTTTCGTTTTGCTTGGCGTGGGTGATCTGAAGTTGCCTGTCCTGGTGGACTGGTTATGCTGGAACCTCATCTGGAAGACAGCTTTGCTACATAAGTGGCTGATTGCCAAGTGATTGGCCCATTTTAGGCTATCCCGTCTTTGCAAAACCGTGGTTTAGGGGCAGAGGGATAGGATCTCAGGCGTTTGCTGGTACTACTACCAAGCACACCCGGTCCGCGTATCCCCAGCGCGGAAGAAGTTCGGGTGACCCGCAAAACGCTGTCATGGGGTCCGATTTTTCTGGTAGATCGTCTGGCGTCTTAACTAAACCTAAAAACGGCAGTTGAAAAAGCTGGCCACGATTGCGCTGTCTTGGTTTGTAACTGTTCAGGTGCCTCCGGGCAGCCAAGCCACGCCCGCCGCTAGCTTCGCGATCACTCAGCGGCGTTAAAAACTATCACCTTGGGCTGGTTATCGGCGATGCGCTTGCCGGTGCCGGGGTCAATGACCACGGCGGCAAGGGTGCCTCGGTCAGTGGCTATCTTGAGACCCCCGCTCCCCCGGCTTGATGCTGGCAAGCTCGAACTGCTGAAATCCATCGGCGCCGGGGAGCGGTATCCCGCTAACCACGATACCTGTACCACCCCAAATCACGGTATTGATCGTGTGGGTCATGGTGGCAATATTGCCCTCCCTATCAATGGCCACGATGGAGTCGGAGTGTTTTGGGGCGCGGTCCGTTCCTGGAACCGGGATTTGGCTGAGCAGCGGTGCCAGCACCCGGGCATAAGCCTTTCCAAGCTGCGCCTCCGGCGAAATATTAATGCCATTGGCCGACAGGAACTTGAAAACGGCGTCGCCGAGCCGCAGGGCAAGGCGGACGACGTCAGCGATGTGAGCGAGCGCTTGGAAGGTTTCCGGGTCTTCCCAATAAGGGCCCTTTTGGTCGAGATGCAGGGCTTCGGCCACGGAAGAGATTGAGTCCTTTTACCATTTGATCTCTTCAATGAGCTGCTCCAATTGCTGTTGGACACGCTCGTCCGATGAATTCCTGAGGCTCAGGTAGAGCGACAATGGATCCACCAGCCGGTCGTCACCGAGCAGGTGCGGATTGTATGACCAAATTTCAATTTTCACCGCTGCGTTCTCCGCATCGTGGCAACCGGCGCAGACGCCGCGCTCCAGCAAATCTCGAAATACCGCGAGCGGAAGGGCATACGTCGGCAGACGGTCGGCGGCAATCATGGTTCGCAGGCTCAAGGCGCTC
>Ga0187864_10004330_pt1 | contig 11158 bp, 8 predicted proteins | sample June2016WEW_11_4_FD_132985 | JGI IMG/M metagenome (GOLD analysis project Ga0187864, IMG submission 132985) | Peatland microbial communities from SPRUCE experiment site at the Marcell Experimental Forest, Minnesota, USA - June2016WEW_11_40 | ecosystem: Environmental > Terrestrial > Soil >... | reverse complement strand
GCAAAAACCAAAATTATTGCCGGTCTTGAATTCGAGAAAGCCTGCGATTAATTCAACCATACCGCCAAAGAAGAAACAGACCCAAATGACGGGGCCTACAGCCATCCAGCCCAGGTTAACCATTTGCAACAGGAAGGTGCTCATGGCAAAGCCTGCCAGGCCCACCACCGCTGGGTTGCTCTGTTTAAACATGGTTGCTAATTTAATTTCATGTTCGGTCAATTCCGGTGCCATAATCAATCTCCTCTAAGCCTTGCTCCTTGGGCAGAAATTCCCTTTCCCGGGTTTCTGCCGGTTAAAAAGAAAAGACTCGCTTGCTTGGAGAGATTTATGGGAACGGTCTGCTCTGCCGGGACCAGGGGGATGACCAAACAGAATCGCGCTGTTTTATCCTCCAGACCCTCCTGAAACGCATTTTTCCAAGGCCGATCCGATGGCTTTTCTATCCAACCTCTTACCGATAATGGAAACCTTACTTTGCTTGGCTTTCTTCACCGGCTGAGTAGAAATTTCTCCAGAAGCTAAGTCCATGAGAATCCACTTGTGGTCAACCTGAAATATTCCCTTCGCCCTCACCACTTCCCCCATTTCAGAGCTTTTCAGCTGTTGAAACAGTTCTTCCAACATGAATTGATCGAAGGCGAGATCATCATAAATAAGGCCAAAAGATTCATAACCTAACCCGTCCGGCTCATTGTGGAGCAGGATATATTTTTGTTCGGGTTCCTCCCCTTCAGGTTGAGTTGAGCTGTCAGAAAGACCAGGTTGGCCGGGCACAGGGGGAGTAACGGGGGCAGCCGCCAGGGCCAGTTGATATTGGTCCCAATCGACTCCCCCGTACTCTGTCATCAACACGGTGGCTTCAGGATTGATCGCTGCTATGGCGTCCCGGATGAGCAGAGCCCTCCTCTGGTCTACCTTGTCGCACTTATTCAGGAGGACTATACGCGCGTTCTTTACTTGGGATTCCACGAACTGAGAATTGGCTTTATAAAGATCCATGAATCCGGTGGCATCGGCAATGAGGACGTTGTTAATGGCGTCAATGGCATCCTCGAAAATCTGTCCTTCGACAATCGAACGAATCTGCGTGATAGTTGCCACGCCAGTCGGTTCGATAATCAGCCGGTGAGGATGATATTTTTCCAAAATGTCCAACAGTTGCCTTTTAAAATCCGACTGCAAAGTGCAGCAGATGCAACCGCTGGGCATTTCGACCACCTTGCCGCCACGATCGCTTAATAAAGTCCCATCAATGCCGACTTCACCGAATTCATTCACCAGAACCACAATCTTCTCGCGGTTACCCCACTCCTTCAGGACTTGGGTAACAAACGTGGTTTTACCAGCTCCCAGGAAGCCAAAAATGATATCAACGATCATCTAGCCGCCGGATTGTTAGCCATTCCACTTACCGCGCATGCTTTCCCAAGACTCCCCGTGCAAGGCATCTTCCGCCATGCCTGGGGCCTGGGCGGCCTCTTTGCCGTAGACTCCCAGATCGTAACCGGTGACATACTCTTCGCTCACCGCGCCACCGCCGCACACGAAGGGAATTTTGATGCCGGCGAGTGCGAGCTCATGAGCAATTTTGGGAAACGCGGTCATGGTGGTGGTCATCAGGGCCGTTCCGGTGACCATGATGGGCTTATTCGTCTTCACCGAGGAGACGACCTTATCCACGGGCACATCGGCCCCCAGGTTGATCACTTCAAAACCATTGGCGTTGAGCAGGGCATTGACGATGACTTGCCCGATGTCATGAATATCGCCCTCCGCCGTGTGGGTTACCACCTTGGCCTTCCTTTCCATGGACTTGCCCATGGCGCGTTCACACTCGGCAATTCCCACATTCATGGCGTCCGAAGAAAGGATGACCTGGGGGAGAAAATAGACCCCTTCGTCCCATAAGCGGCTCACTTCGTTCATGCCGGCGACCAGTGCACCGTTAATCACGTCCAAAGGTTGTTTCGATTTCAGAATCTCCGTTACCGGCGCCTTAATCGCATCGGCATCTCCAGCCACGACAAATGCCGCGATTTTCTGCAGTGCCGGGTCGGTGGACACCGCTTTGGCCGCGCCGGTCTTCTCGCCGTCCAGGTCGTACCGTTTAAAAATGTGTGAGTAATCATTCAGTGTCTTCATGGTACCCTCCTAATGTTGTTAGTGTTTTAGCCAAAGGCTATTGTAATGAGCAGTTCCCACACCATGCCGCCACTTCTCGGTAAAAGTTCCTAGTGCCGCTTGGCGACTTCTACCATTGCCAACAGATTTTCCAAGGGGGAGCCAGGGGCTACCGCACACCCGGGGGCCAAAATTTGAATCCCCAATTCGATGGACTCCTCGGCTCCTGCCTTTACCGTTTCCGCATCTTTCATAAACAACGTGGTGGCCGTATCCACGCCGCCCATAAGAATCATCGTAGAACCACATTTGCGTCGGGCCACTTCGGGGTCGGCTTTGGGTTCCAGACTCAAGATGTCTGCCCCCGTCTGCCCCATATACTCAACGATGGAGTCCACATTGCCGCAAATATGGAGAATCTTGGGCACCTTAATAGTCTCAAAGACCCGGGCTTGATATTCTACTTCCAGGTCCCGGTAAGTTTTAGGCGCAATCAAGTCCGGGGAAGCCGTCATGTCTTCCACGGAAATGATATCGGCGCCAGCATCGATCATCGCGTTGGCCAAGGCCGCACTGGCCTTTTGCCCCACCTCTAAAAAGGGTCTGATCTTGTCCACCGCCTTAAAGGTCGCCCTGAGCAGCATAACTGTTTCGATCAATGATCCCGCGATGGTGAAGGGTCCAATGATCCCACCCACGATCACCGCGTCGTTGCCAACCTCCTTTTTCAACATCGCTACGGCTTTGAGGAGTTCCGGAATTCGCCCTCGGGAGAGGAAGTCATTGGGGAAAACCGGCGTATCATCCAGGGTATAGATGGGAGGATGGGCGATTCCCGGAATTCCCTCTGTCCCACCGGATTTGACCTTGCAGCCGAGGGCTTCGGCTTCGAAGGTCTGGCAAAAGGGCACCCGGACTCCATCGAAGCCCACAATGGTGTAGGCCGCCAGGGCTTCTTTGGCCATGGGCTCTGCTTTTTCATGTCCTTCCGGCCAGAAAGCCTTCACCTTCTCCATCTGCTCGTAGGTCACGGTGGAGTTGGCCCCGAAGCAGGGCATCCGGTCTGGTTTTTGGTGATTAATTACAGCCATTACACGTTCTTTCGACGTCATTCAGGATCTCCTTTGGAAAAGCTTGTACCTGAGCTTTTTAGTTTGGACTTTTTAAATTTATATAAATCTGTAGCATTGGTACTTACGAGAACAGCTTCCATCCGCTAACTCGGGGGAAAATCGGTCATCCTGGAAACCATGACCAACGTTTTATTCAAATCCACGTTGCACCTGCTTGGATCGCTAACCTTTACGGCATTCTCCAGAAAACCATCTGAAAAAATACTGGGAACTTAACTTTGGCAGGCGGCGCCACCCTCGCCCTCGAAGGCTTGACACCCATTGGTAGGTCTCTGACTCGCGGCCTTCCTTGGCCCTGCAACCTACCGATTCCTAATCCGGAAGGTTGCGGAGAATGAGCCGCTCACAGTTGCGGGGCAGTGATGGATTTTCACCATCTTTCCCTACTGATTTAACTCAGTATGGATTAGTGCTAGGGTTTATCCTCCCTCCAAATCTTTAGAAAAAATTCCTACCACACGTTTATGCATACTTTATGCCAAAGGTTTAAAACCAATGAGAGCGGGGTTAACTCAAGAGGTCATTCGTTTTGGAAGGACAAATTTTTATCAAAGAAAATGCACAATATTTCAATAAAAATTAATTATATACTTAAATTAAAGGTACTTACTATAATTTAGTAAATTGTGACATTAATGTCACACTGTGACATTGTTTTGCTAGGAAGGCGCGGGACGCCATCCGGTCCGATGCACGGGACACCCAGCAAGATCTCGGTCCGCTCCAGCAATAGGGGATGCTGCGGCGAGAAGTCATTCAGTTCCCGGTTCAGTTCGTCCGAGAGCTGCTTGAGAGAAATCAGGTTACGGTCAATTTTCTGGCGCCTCTTGGGTACTGCCGGATGTCGCCGATTTTCTTCCATGCCGATTATGTCCGATAGTGGCCAGCGGCGGCTCATGAATCCGGCGAGTTCCAACTGTGCCGGCTCCGGCAAGGGGCGAAGTTCGGGCTGCCTGGCTTCAGCAAAACGGGCCAAGCCTGATCCATCAGGCCCACATCCTGACTAGGCGTGGGGAAAGTTTTTCGGTTCAGGGAAAGCATGAGCAAGGAAGGAGGACAGCAGGGGCTCCATTTGGGTTGCCATTACTGGTCCCATATTGCCTTCCCACTAATCTGTCCTTTTGAATGCGGCTCTATCTAATTTGAATTCGCTGATCTTGCGCCATAAGGTGCGGGTATTGACTCCGGTTTTTTGGGCGGTTTCCGAAATATTGCCCTGATATCTCCTCAGGGCTTCGCTGAAATAATCCCGTTCGAATCTCTTGACCACCACGGATCGAGCAATGTTAAAGGGGATCTCCGGGTTCGCGGGCTCTAGGGAAGTTAAGCCGCAGAAATTCCCGCCATATTGAGAGAAGCTGAATCGATCTAGTAATTCATTATCGCTGTCAATGTATGCCCGTTCGAGCACGTTTTGCAATTCCCGAACATTGCCAGGCCAATGATGATCCATCAGTTGCTTCATCCCCCGGGGGGTAACCCCTTTTATCGTGCGATTCAGATCCTTATTAAGTCTGACCATGAAATGCCGAACTAAAAGCGGAATGTCTTCCAGCCGTTCCCGCAAAGGAGGTACGTAAATCGGAATCACATTGATTCGGTAAAACAGGTCGATCCGAAATTGGTGCGCGCTGATTTTTTCCTTGAGATTTTGATTAGTTGCCACGATGATCCGCACATCCACATCAATGGTCTGGGTGCCCCCGACTCGTTCCACTTTTTTTTCTTGCAAGGCCCTCAGGAGTTTTACTTGCATAGTCGGGGAGATGTCCCCTATTTCATCGAGAAACAGGCTGCCGCGATGGGCGCATTCAAATTTACCCGCCTTGGTCTTCAGGGCCCCGGTAAAGGACCCTTTTTCATGGCCGAAGAGTTCCGATTCTAGTAACGTTTCCGTCAAGGCCCCACAATTTATAGCGATAAGAGGCATGTCTTTCCTGGGGCTGCCGAAATGAATGGCCCTGGCGATCAATTCTTTCCCTACCCCCGTCTCGCCATAGATAGAAACCGTAGAATCGGTGTTAGCCACCCGTTCAATAAGCCCGAAAACTTCTCGCATCTTGGGGCTCTTGCCAATGATCCCGCTAAAGCTCGGTTCCTTGGAAACAGTTATGGGAAAAAAGTTGGTTTGTCGTTGAATTTTCCTCTCTTCCTGAATCTTATTCAGACACTTAATTATCATTTTAATATCAAGAGGATTTTGCAAGTAATCAGCTACCCCAGACTTTATAGCGTTTACCACAGCTGCACAACTAGCATCCCTGGCAACAAATATAACAGAAATTTGTTGATCTATTTCCTTTACAGACTTAAAAAATATGATTGGATCTAAATTAAGATAATCTAACTCTAATAATAAAATATCAAAGTATCTTGAATATAATCTTTCTAAAACGTGATTCTCTTTATAAACAATGGTTATTCCATAACCTACTTTTTCCAATATTGATCTAATTTGTTCGTAAAACATGCCTTCATTTGCAAAAATCAATATTTGCTTATTCATTTAATTATCCAAATTATTCTGAGTAATGTTCTTGGAGCTTGGTAATTAAAAATTGCTGCGTGTGCCCATAACTCCGAAAGCCTCCTCGCGACTGACCCGCATCCAGCCAGCGCTGGAATTCCCCAATGAGAATAAATCATAACGATAAGTCATAACGATAAGTCAGGGCGATGGGTCAACCAAAATGGTCGGCACCCGGAACCATTTTAAGGTATCCAAGACCTGGTTAAACGGGGTGGTCAGAGTGGTCAGCAAAACGGCGGCCAACCAACTCAGGCCACTGGGCACCCGGACCGCGGCCGCCAATCCCTGAGACCTGCCTTCCCGGCACAGAGTAAGAGGGCCCTAAAGAAAATACGGGGGTAGGGCCGAATCCCGCCGAAAAACCAAGAAAGACGATGACGGCCGACCAGGCAGGCGACAGGAAAAACCAGGCAAAAAATTTCGAAGGAACTTTCGACCAGACAGCCAGTCCAAGACTAACCGCGAACAGCAAACGCGAAAGGTTCAAGTAGGCAATGACGACATTCGTCCCCATGGCCGAGACCAGGAGAGTAAGATTGAGACGCGGGTCCCAGGCGTACAACCCGCATAATGAGACATACTCTCCCGGAGCCGGGGTTTCATTACCGATCGTCTCCACATCCTCGACTCCACTCATATATAGTCGTATATATTAAGGATATTGAAAGGATTATGCAATACCTATCGGAAAAAATCACCCTATAGACGATAGGATACATCAACCGGACTATAATAGGGTAATATTAGAGCCTCTTGCCAAAAGTCTCTTGAGGGTTGATTTATTGAAAAATTAAGCCTCGTCGCGCTCCGGTGCTGAGCTGATTTTGTGAGAAATACCGGAAGCCTAGTGGGGCGTTAACCACTTTGATCGGAGGCTCGAGTTCGTCCCGAAGGCAAAATTTGCTGAGGGTTTAGGAGTGGCGATGCTACCATTTTTTATCGGCATTAAATAGGGCTTGACAGAGATGCGGTTTTTTTGTAACCATAGTGGCATACGGATTGCTAGACCATTAGGGCTATAAAAGGGAAACCGGTGCGATTCCGGTGCGGACCCGCCGCTGTGATCGGGGACGAACACCGCTTGATGCCACTGCTCGTTTTTAAGCGAGTGGGAAGGTGCGGTTATTAGGACGATCCGAGAGTCAGAAGACCTAACATCCGTATGCATCTGAGGAGATGGCAAATCTTCAGGCGTAAGACGCTTGGGGATTTTTTTTTGCCCCGGGCATAACTACACAAAATCTGGAGGCAAACCATGGCTACTCAGTTAGAACTGGCAACACAAGGAATTTTAACACCGGCGATGCAAGAGATCGCCGCGCAAGAAGGGCTGGAGCCGGAACTCATTCGCCAGCGCTTTGCAGAAGGTCAGATCGTGGCCCCAATGAATGCGAATCGTCCCGGCCGCATCGTGGGTATCGGCATGGGACTTCGTACTAAAGTCAATGCCAGCATCGGCACCTCAACGGACATCATCGATGTCGAAGCCGAAGTGCGGAAAGCCAGGGCGGCTCAGGCTGCCGGCGCCGATACCCTCATGGAGCTGTCCGTGGGCGGCGATCTCGACCTGGTGCGTCGCGAGGTTCTGGCGGCCGTCACCCTGCCGGTGGGTAATGTGCCCCTCTATCAGGCCTTTTGCGAAGCCAGCCGCCGCTACGGCAACCCGAATAAGCTCGACGAAGAAATGCTGTTCGATCTCATCGAGCAGCAATGCGCCGACGGCATCTCTTTTATGGCCATCCATTGCGGGATCAATCTCTATACCATCGAACGCTTGGAGCGCCAGGGCTACCGGTATGGCGGCCTGGTGAGCAAAGGGGGCACCTCCCTGGTGGCCTGGATGCGGGCCAACAACCGGGAAAACCCGCTCTATGAAAGGTTTGACCGTGTGGTGGAGATTCTCAAAAAATACGATGTCGTCCTTTCCCTGGGCAATGGGCTCCGTTCGGGGGCGATCTGGGACTCCTTCGATCGCGCCATGGTCCAGGAGTTGCTCATCAACTGCGAATTGTCCGAGATCGGCCGCAAGATGGGCTGTCAGATGATGGTGGAAGGTCCGGGGCACGTGCCCATCGATGAGATTGAAGCAAATATCATTTTGGAAAAACGCATGAGCAACAACGCGCCGTATTACATGCTAGGGCCGATTCCATCGGATATCATGGCGGGTTACGATCATGTGGTGGCAGCCATCGGGGCAAGCTACAGCGCCCGCTATGGAGCGGATCTGATTTGCTATATTACTCCTGCCGAACATTTGGCCCTACCCAATGAACAAGACGTCATCGAAGGGGTCCGGGTGGCCCGCCTGGGGGCTTATATCGGCGATATGGCCAAATACCCCGATCGCGTGCGAGGCCGGGATATGGCCATGAGCAAGGCGCGCCGCGATTGCGACTGGGATGCGCAGTTGGCCCTGGGCTTCTTTCCTGAAACGGCCAAGGCCATCCGGGATAGCCGCTCCCCCAAGGACCAGCAGGTGTGCACCATGTGCGGAGAATTTTGCGCCAACAAAGGCTCCTCCGACCTGTTTGGGCATCTCCTCAGTGGCACCCGCAAAGGTTAGTCACAAACACCCCTGCCGCCGCAAACCTCGGTGGCAGGGGTGGACTTCAGCCTGATTCTCAGACAACCCGAGGACCTGGCACGATAAAAGCTCTTTAATCGCCGAACCCAGGGGTCTTGGGGCCTATGGACTGCCCGTACCTGATTTAACATGAAGCTGCCGCACTACAATGCCGACATCGCCTCGGAAGGCTTCCAGCGCTTGGAAGACCTGGCCACCGCCTACTGGTATTCGGAAGTGCTTTTTACGGCATTGGAACTCAGCATCTTTGGACTTCTGGGCGAGGGTTCGGCTTCAATCGATGAACTCGCGAGAACCTCCGGATATGAAGCGGATGGGTTGAACCGGTTTTTGGCCGCGCTGGTTGCCCTCGGCTTGATCGTGGAGCATGACGGCCAGTTTGCCAACGGTCCTCTGGCCGCGCATTACCTCATCCCGGGCACCGATTCGTACATGGGAGATTTCCTTCTCTATCGGCGTTTTCTGACCTCACACTGGCAAAGGCTTGGGGCCAGGATTCGGCAGGGCTCAACGGCCAATGACCGCTCACTGGAGGAAACCCCGGAGGGCTACCGGAAGCGGACCCTGGCCTACGTGCGGGCCATGGACCTTCAGGCCCGGATAAAGGCCGCCGAGGCTTTGGATTTTCTGGGAAAGGTGTTTGGCACTCCACCTGCCCAGGTCCTTGATGTGGGCGGCGGGGCGGGGGCGTGGTGTCGCGCCTTGCGGAGCCTTTGGCCTAATGTCCGCATGGTGCTTTTGGACCTCCCGGAGACCCTGGCCGCGGCGCGTCAGCTCTATCCCGAGGAAAAAAGCTGGAAGGGGATCGAGGTCCTCGCGGGCAATATCTTGACTCCCTGTTTCCGAAGACCCCAATTTGATCTGGTGCTCCTCTCCAATGTCCTCCATGCTTACGGCGAAAGCGAAGCACAGGCTATCCTGAAATATAGTGCCGGTTGCCTGGCGCCGGGCGGGATGGTCTTGATTCATGATTACCTGGCCGACCTTCATGATGCCGATCCGGTCAAGGGAACCTTCTACGACCTGCACATGTTGATCAATACTTATAATGGACGGATTTACCGGCTGGCGGAGCTGGTAGCATTGCTGGAGGGCGCCGGGCTCCAACATGTCCGGCTCCGACATTTGCGCACCGATACCTCAATCCTGTTGGCGAACCCGGAAGGTCCCAAGGCATTGGAACATATCTCGCAGCACGAGATGCTGACCGCCCAGGCCCAACAGTTGGGCTTTGCGAGCGCCCACGTTATCAAGACCTCCGAGATTGTGGTGGAGCCTTGGGTGCGCCTCAAATGTCAATTCGGGTGCTCACACTATGACCAGTCACCGGGCTGCCCGCCGTATGCGCTGGATGAAGGGAAGATGGCGACAACCATTTCCAGGTACAAGCATGCTTTGCTGGTTCAAGGGACTCCGCCATCCAAAATCTTTCATGAGCAGCTATTGGCCTTGGAAAAAGCGCTATTCCTGGGGGGGCACACCGAAGCCCTGGCCTTCGGAGCCGGTCCGTGTCCAGTGTGTCCCTCCTGCGTAACCGACGGCCGCTGCCGGTTCCCGGAAAAGCTCAGGCCGTCTTTGGAGGCTTGCGGAGTGGACGTCTATAAGACGGCCCGCAGAGCCGATCTCAACCTCAACCCGGTCCAACATCACCTGGGCTACGTCAAGTATGTGGGCCTGGTGCTTTTCGACGTGAAGGAAAATTATGAGGGTCCTGCTGATCCAGGCAATTTCAACGCATGATTGCGGCGAGGTGGTCTTTCCCCTGGGTCTTGCCCGCCTGGCGGCAGTTATCGGCGGGCGGTACGAGGTCCGGGGGTTGGATCTCAATTTCAATCCTTTCCCCTGGCCCGAACTGGTCCGCACTCTGGATGACTTCAGACCCCAGGTGGTCGGCGTATCGTTTCGCAACCTCGACCCCCTGGCGGGAAATCTATTGTCCTTTGTCCCCCATCTGAAGACCCTTGCCGCCCTCCTGAAAAAACACGTGCCTACCGCGACGCTGGTGCTGGGTGGTTCCGGGTTTACCCTCTTTGCCGAACGCTTAATGGCCGAATTGCCGGAAATTGATCTGGCCGTGGCAGGCGAGGCCGAAGTCGTATTTCCCCAACTTCTGGAAAGTCTTGCCGCCCCCTCCATGGTCCCGGGCGTTTATTGGAGAACCGGCGCAGGCCGCGTGGCCAGGCAGAGCGGCATAGCCCATTGCCAGAAGCTTGATGCCCTGCCGTTGCCTGACTGGCGTATATTCGATCCCCGTCTTTATCTGGATCAGAACCGCTATGTTGCCTTCATGGGAGTGGAAACCAAACGCGGCTGCCCCAATAGCTGCCGTTACTGCCTTTATCCCGTGCTCCAGGGACACTGTGTGCGACTCCGAAGCCCGGAGCGGGTCGTGGATGAACTGGCCCTGCTGCAGCAGGAATTCGGCATCCGCAGCGTCCATTTCACCGATGCCGTCGTCAATCAACCGGCTGGGCACCTTCGGGCCATCTGCCAGGAAATGCTGAGACGGCGTCTGGAAATCGGCTGGACGGGATTCTTTCGGGAAGACACCCTTTCAGAAGAGGATCTGGCCCTGTACCAAAGGTCCGGGCTGCTCACGCTGTATTTTTCCGGCGACGGGGCTTCGGATTACACCCTGAAACTGCTGGGAAAAGATTTGGTTCGGGAGCAGATTCTGGCCGCGGCGAACCTGGCGGCGGCCAGCGGCGTTCTCACCGTCTACCATTTCCTGGTCAATCTCCCCGGGGAGACCCAGAGTTCTGTTGATCAGACGCGAGACCTCTT
>Ga0187864_10004328_pt1 | contig 11161 bp, 7 predicted proteins | sample June2016WEW_11_4_FD_132985 | JGI IMG/M metagenome (GOLD analysis project Ga0187864, IMG submission 132985) | Peatland microbial communities from SPRUCE experiment site at the Marcell Experimental Forest, Minnesota, USA - June2016WEW_11_40 | ecosystem: Environmental > Terrestrial > Soil >... | reverse complement strand
GTCGCCACGAGCTCGAGCGGGACTGCACAGGAGAATAACGTTCAAATCATGCTGGTCCTCGACCGCTCCGGATCTATGGCCGGTACTCCAGAAACAGATTTACAGAATGCTGCCAAAGCATTCATCGCCTACTACCAGGACACCCAGGCTGTAGACATGATCGGGCTTGTCACCTTTGCTACGAGCGTCACGGTGAATTATCCGCTGGGCACCTACTTCTACACCCCCATTCTAAACGCTCTCAACGCAATGAAGGCAACAGGCGCCACCAACGCCGAGGATGCGCTCGCGCAGGCGGGGGCTAACTTTGCCGACCAAACCCAGATTCCCCCTGCCAATCGCATTCAGCAATATATCGTCTTCTTCACCGATGGGCGCCCCACCGCGTTCAGGGGTACATTCGAGAGCAACGGAACAAATTACGATGCAGTTTTGTGCAGCACGGGCAATTGCGACAGCAGCAGCGACAGCCTGTATTCAAAGATGGGATCCTCCAGCATTGAGAACGACTGGTACAACACCAACACCCTGAGCCCTTCTCCAACAGGGGATGGACTACCTGTTGGTACGACTAAGTGCGCAGCCGGGAAGCAATATCCTTACTCCAAAATTAACACTAAATGGGGTTCTTTTGCCTCGTATCCGGTATCCAGCCTGGGCGCCGTGTCATACCCGACATATTGCAGCAACAATACAAGTCAATTGTTGACGCTACTAAACGGTCAAAATGGGTACATTTGCACAACCGCACGTCAGATGGCCATCGATAATGTCAATCAGCTCAAGGCGAGATTCGTCCAGTTCTACGCGATCGGCTACGGCAATCATATCGACTCCACATTCCTGGGTAAAGTGGCCAGCGGCAGCAATTACCTGTTCATTACACCCGATTCCAGCCAACTCCAGTCCATTCTCAGTCAAATCGCGAAGGATATCAAACTGCGCTTGATACAGTAGCAAAGACATAATTGCACAGGGGATAGTTCGGGTTGGCTCCCGCGACGCTTAAGAAAGGAGTCGAATATATGTTCAGAGGGATTCGATAGCAGAAAGTGTGCAAGTTTATATATGGCGATACGAAAACGATCCTTCACGTCTCGAAAAACGAAACATGGGGCCGTTTGTTTTTCTGTTATTCGGCCCCATGTCGCTAAAGACAGTTAATAATAATCAGCGGTAAAGCAAACTAGTCAAAGTCGATGATCAGGTCGGCTTCGTTGCCGCAGACTTTGCAAGTCATGGTCTCTTTTTGTTTCTTTTGGGTTTCGCCGGTTGGCGCCTTAACGTCGATCCATTGGCGGCTTATGGTCATCTCCGCTTCATTCCCGCATTTTTCGCACATACACACTTGGACTTTGTCAGCCATTGCAGTCTCCTTTCTCAATTTTGATGAGGAACCAGGTTTGTCACCAGAATCGGGTTCATCTCGCAGTCGCGGCGGCCCGCTGCTCTGCAGATAATCCAGCCAGGCGCTTGACCTCCTCGATGTTCAGACCCAACCCCTCCGCTACGCGACGGCCATAATCGGGGTCGGCTTTGAAAAACAGTGCGGCCGGCCGTAAGACTGTCCAAATCATCGGCTACGGGAATTCCAAACGCGGTCGTCAGAGTTTTTTTTGTCTCTATTGCATTCTCCTTATCCAGTCTGTTAACGCAATACTGTGCATCGCACAAATGAGAGAGACCGGATAAAGACGCTCGATAGGCTCGTCCATTTATAAAGAATCACTCTCCACGATGGACGAAAAAGATAGGCTGGCCTTTCTGCTGACACTCAGGGCAAATGCCGTAAAAGTCCAACCGGTGACTGATCAGCTTATAACCGGTTTGCGAGGCGAGCTTTTCAGTCATTTCGGCCAGGCTCGTAAAATCGGGATCGACAATCCTCTTACATTTGATGCAGATCAAATGAGGATGTGGACCGGGCTTTTTACCGTCATACCGGTTATAATCAGCGCTGAACTCAAGTTCCAGTACCTCACCTGTTGACTTTAGAACAGCCAGTGTCTTGTACACTGTGGCGATGGTCGTGGTGGGGCAATCTGTTTTTACCAGGGCGTGAATTTCCTTTGCGCCGGGATGCCCCCGGCTCCCAGCCAGAATCTTAAGTATCGCCAGTCGCTGTGGCGTAATTCGGTATCCCTTTTCCCGGAGTTTGCGGAGCATACTGTCAAAGCGGCTGGGGATATCTTGCATTGCACCCTTTCCGAATCTAAGATTATGGAGACCCAATATCACAAGAAAATGATTATGTAAAGTGTCAAAAAGCGGGGGCCCTGAAGCGCAGATACTGGACTCAAGTTGGCAATGGACAGAGGGAGTAAGAATGATCACCAGGGTGTGCGATGCGGATCGAGGACCAAAGCAGCACTTCTTATGTGATTCAGTAATTGGGTGAGGTGCAGCATGCCTGACGATTTCAGATACGACGTATTCCTCAGCCACAGTTCAAAGGACAAGGTGGTTGTTCGCGAGATCGCGGAGCGGATGTCGGCTGAGGGGTTGCGCGTATCGTTCGATAACCGGGAAATCCAACCTGTCGTGATGTAGTTCCTTGATTTTTCTATCGGAACCTGCGTTTACATGTGGTATTTTAGGTGCATAGAAGGATGATATGAGTGCAGGAAATCTGGAAACGCGCGTCATGAAACGCATTGTCCGCAAACGCAGCGATGTTTTTTCCCCGCCGGCCTTAAAGACCTCGGTTGCTATGCCTTGGTGGGCCGTGTGTTGCACGGCCTGGTTCGCAAGGGACGCCTGCTCAAGGTCGGCTATGGCATTTACACCGCGCCGTAAAGTCGCCGTTCAATGACGAGCTTGTGCCGCCGAAGGGCCTGACCACCCTGACCGAAGCGCTTCGGCGCTTCGGGATCGAGACCGCGCCCACCCTTCACTGCCGGCCTTAGCGCAACAAGCACAGAAGGTCCTGTTCCTTTAATAAATGTTTGCGCCAGGCGTGGTCATCTGCAGATAGGTGGTCTCTCGTATATCTTTATACTTTGGGGGCTGGCTACCGTATTATTGTATCTCGGGGCCGTAACAAGTAGCTGTGCCATTGGCCTGTATATATCCATAACGGTAGCGGCAGGCATCCTGTTAAGCGTGCGGTGGGCCCGTTGCCCTTGCCCTTGCCCTTGCCCTTGCCATTATTAGCTCCCTGGTTGCGCTGGGGTATGCCTTGCTGGAAATCAACGGCTACTCATTTCCACTAACGATTGAAATTCGCCAAAGCATAGAAAGCGAGAGGGGCAAAGTCCCGGCAGATGCGACTTGGCGTCCGTGTTCTTGCAGAAGCTGTCCGGAGAGTGCCGGACGAAGAAGTGTGAAGGGCCTCATGACCCGTGATAAGAGTAGCAGCAGGCAGATCAAAGCGCTGGGCATCTCTATCAGTCCGAGCGGTTAATGAACGAGGCGGGTTTCTGTTTAAATGTACCCGATGGTCTAACAGGTGAAACATGAAAGAGGATTCATATTCGCATGGAACCACCCCTGCATCTTTCGTAGCGATTCTCGGAATTGCCGCCGCGTATTTTGCGTTGGCGAGGCTTAGCCTGCTGTTGGCCATCCCTCCCGGCTACGCGTCAGCCATATGGCCTCCGGCTGGCTTGGCGTTGGCAGCCGCCCTCCTGTGGGGTTATCGGGTCTGGTTTGGCGTCTTGCTCGGTTCGTTCGCTGCCAACTTGTGGACAGTTCTGAATGCCGGCAACGCCATTCTGTCGGTCTCGACAGTTTTGGCAGCGGTAATCGGCTGCGGCGCCGCCCTGCAGACCGTGCTGGGCGCCTATCTGATCTTCCGTTTTGTGGGCTGCCCGCTTAACCTCTACCGGCTGCGGGATATAGTCAGATTCTTGCTTTTGGGTGGGCCGTTGGCTTGTTTGGTGAACGCGTCCATCAGCGTGACCGGCCTGCGGATGGCGGGCGCCATTTCTGCGCATGACTTCTTGTTCACCTGGTTCACCTGGTGGGTAGGTGATGCCACCGGCGCAATGCTGCTCGCTCCGGTCGTATTGAGCCTTTCAATAAAGCACGGAGAGATCTGGAAGCTCAGACGGGCCTCCGTCACCTTGCCGCTCTGCCTACTCCTCTTTGTGATAATCTCCCTTCATGTATTCGTGAGTAACAAGGAACGGCAGCGCATCGAGGACGAGTTCAAACTCGAGGCTGGACTGATCGCAAGTCAGATAAAAGAAGAGTGGGGCGCCCACCTCGATGCACTTTATTCGGAGGAGGGTTTCTTCGCTGCCTCCGGCCAGGTTGACCGTGATATGTTCAGAGTATTTGCACAATACTGGCTTGCTCGTCACCAGAGCATTCAAGCCCTGGAATGGATACCAAGGGTGCTGCATGCGGAACGGTCGAGTTACGAAGAGACAGCGCTACGCCACGGATACCCAGACTTCAGGATAACGGAAAGAACGGAACAAGGCCGGCTGGTCGAGCGCACGCCACAACCCGAGTACTTTCCGGTCTATTATGTGGAGCCCTACGAGGGAAATGAGAAGGCGCTTGGTTTTGATCTCTCGTCGGACAAGAACCGTCTGAGCGCTTTGAACCAGGCACTCATGACCGGAAAACCGGTTGGAACCAGCCGCATTACTTTGGTGCAGGAAAAGGCCGACCAGTACGGCTTTCTGGTCTTTATGCCGGTCTATGACGGCAAAAGTTCTAATCCCGGTGGGCAAAAGCTTCCTGAAGCCCTAAGGGGCTTTGCTCTCGGTGTTTTTCGCATCGGGGACGCCATGCGTGTCGTTGTTGGTCAGGCAGAGACACAGGGCATCCAGATTCAGCTCACCGACCTGACCGCTGAGCAAGGAGAACAACTGCTCTATGACTCCATGCCGGCCACGCTGGCCAGGGACGATTCTAAAACCGCAAGCCGAAGCGTAACCTCTGTTGCACCCTGGCTGGCTACCAGCCTGGAGATCGCCGAGCGGCGCTGGCAGCTCTCCTTTTCTCCCACAGCAGATTACTTGGCTGAGCACCGCTCTCTTCAAGCATGGAGTGTACTCGCAGGCGGACTCATTTTTGCCGCTTGTGCCTGCGCCTTTCTCCTTGTCGTGACCGGTCGCACTGCACGGACCGAAGTTTTGGTTCGTGAGAGGACCGATGCACTCGATATGGAGATTACCGAACGCAAACGGGCGGAAGACGCCCTGCGTGAGAGCGAGGTGCGGCTCAAGATAGCTATGGACTTCGCCAAGCTGGTGCAGTGGGAATACGATGTCAAAACCGGCATGTTTAGTTTCGATGACCAGTTCTATGCGCTGTATGGCACCAACTCCCTGCATGAGGGGGGGCCGCTGATGACCGCCGAGGCCTATGCCCGCAAGTTCATTCCGCCGGAGGAATCTCATCTGGTCGCTGAGGAAATAGCCAAAGCGTTGGCAACCACCGATCTCAATTTCACCCATCAACTGGAACACCGAATCATTCGCGCTGATGGGGAGGAGCGCCATATCATCGTCCGTTACGGGGTTGTTTGCGACCAGACGGGCAGGGTCGTCAAGACTCGAGGAGCAAATCAGGACATCACCGAACGCAAGCGGGCGGAAGCGGCTCTGAGGGAAAGCGAGGAGTTGTATCGCACGCTTATCAGCTTATCCCCCGACGCTATCTCGGTGACGGACCTCAATGGCTTGCTCATTTTCGCTTCACCTAAGGCCAGGCAAATGTTTGGAGATTCGCCTGATGACGAGATCCTTGGACGCAGCATATTGGATTGGGTCGCCCCGGAAGAGCAGGAAAAGGTGTCTGCTAGTATACGGCGTCTCCTGACAGAAGGCACAAGCACAGCTACTGAATTCACACTGATCAGAAAGGATGGGGCCCTCCTTATCGGAGAGGTCAACGCAGCGGTCATTCATTCTCCAGACGGAAGTCCAATGAGAATGATTATTGTTACCCGTGACGTTACCGAACGCAAGCGTGCCGAAGACACGTTGCGCGAGAGTGAGGAACGTTTCTCCAGATTCTTTCGCGCCAGCCCCATCGGCACCAGTATTACCCGCTTGAGCGACGGCCAATTTGTTGACATCAATGATGCGTTCCTGGGCTTATCTGGCTACACACGCGTGGAACTCGTCGGTCAAAACACGTTGGAGCTTGGAATATGGGCTAATCCTGAAGACCGGCCCAGGTGGCTCGAGACACTGGAAGAGAAAGGCAGGATACAGGACTTTGAAACCAGGTTCCGCAGGAAATCCGGTGAGCTCAGGGACGTGCTCGTCTCGGCTGAGGTGATCGAGGTGGCCGGGCACCAGTATATCTTGAGCCTTATATATGACATTACTGAGCGCAAGCGAGGAGAGAAGGAAAGAAAAAGACTTGAGGAACAGTTGTTCCATGCCCAGAAGATGGAATCGGTAGGACGGCTGGCAGGAGGTGTGGCGCACGATTTCAACAACATGCTCGGCGTGATCATCGGCCGGGCGGAAATGGCATTGAATAAGGGCGTTGCCACGGATGAACTCCGGCACAACCTCCAGGAGATCCTCAAAGCGGGCCTGCGTTCAGCGGACCTTACCCGGCAACTGCTGGCCTTTGCCCGCAAACAGACCGCCGCTCCTAAAACACTCGATTTGAACGACACTATCTCGGGCATGCTAAAGATGTTGAGGCGGCTCATCGGCGAGGATATCGATCTGTCCTGGCAACCGGGACTCGATCTCTGGAAAATCAAAATCGATCCCTCCCAGGTGGATCAGATTCTGGCCAATCTTGTGGTTAATGCCCGCGATGCCATTTCCGGGGTAGGCGCCATCACCATGAGGACCGAGAACGTTGTGATCGATGATTCCAATAGGGCAGAGACCCCCGAATTCATTCCCGGTCAATACATCCTGCTGACCGTGAGCGATACCGGCGTAGGTATGAGTAAGGAAGTTTGCGAGAATATTTTCGAGCCTTTTTTTACCACCAAGGAAGTGGGCAAGGGAACCGGGCTTGGATTGTCCACTGTTTACGGCATCGTTAAACAAAATGACGGTTTTATTTATGTTGTTAGCGAGCCGGGGAAAGGAACCACGTTTAGAATCTACCTGCCGAGGTTGGAGGCTGAAACCGCGCAGGTCTCCTCTAAGGAGGCGGCCGGCAAGCCCCCCACAGGTACGGAAACCATCCTGTTGGCCGAGGACGATGAAGCGATTCTGAACCTCAGCAAGATCATTCTCCAAATGCTTGGTTACACGGTGCTTGCGGCGCATACTCCTGTACACGCCATACATCTTGTCGAGGAGCATCCGGGAGATATTCACCTGCTTATCACCGACGTGGTGATGCCGGGGATGAACGGCCGAGAACTGGCAGAACAGCTCAGCGCCATCCGGCCGAACCTCAAGTGCCTATATATGTCAGGCTATACCGCCGATGTGATAGCACATCGCGGCATTCTGGACGAAGGGGTAAATTTCATCCAGAAACCTTTCACAAGCGATGAGCTTGCCGTAAGGGTCAGACAAGCGTTGGACCACTTGGAATAGATGGCTGAAAGATCGTGTCGGCATTGCTCTTCTCGCCCTTGACAAATGAGGAAATTAACCTTTATAGACTATTCCTCCCCATGACCCTGCTGGTCATTGCCGGCGGAGTTTCCTTGTTCCCACCATTGACCCTCCACCAAATCCCCCTTCCTCGTATGATAGACTTATAGAGTACCCTACCGAAAAAAATAACCACCCGGCGTAGTGCGAGCGCGTAAATGTACATAAATTGATTCCGGTTTTTGGGCTATTCAATATGGGGAAGCGGGTCGGGTGATGGCTTGGCCGGCTTACTCCTCGATGGGAACTCTTTTCGATATTACATGTTTGAGGACGTCGCCTTATAAGCTCTGCAAAAGAATATTGGTTCAAAAATCAAGATGCTCGTAGTATATCTCAAAATGCTCTGATTGTACGGATCGCAGTCTTGCTGCCCGAAATGGGACGAGGTATAAACAGATCTGCCGGTTCAGGGAAGGAGCGAGTCCGGAACCGCCGAAGCGTTGAGTGCCCTTTGATTATCCCTGCACGAACAATCTGAAGCCAACCTTTCAGGCCGGGAGGCCATACGACCATGTCCAAATCGTTTACACATCTTTTTGCCCCCTTGGAAATCAGGCATCTTACCCTGAAAAACCGTATCTGCATGTCGCCGGTGAGCACCAATTTTTCCACTCCCAGGGGTGAGGTGACTCCGCGCCTTCTTGACCACTATGGGGCGAGGGCGCGTGGGGGGGCAGGCTTGATAATCATAGAGGGGACTTGTGTCCACCTCAGCGGCAGGGCCTTCGTGAACCAACTCGGAGCTTATGAGGACAGTTTCATTCCAGGGCTGGAGAGTCTGGCCCGGACTATCAGGACCAATGGGGCCGCAAGCATCATCCAGCTTCACCACGGCGGACGGCAGGCCAACCCGAAGATTTCCGGCATTCAGCCCCTTGCTCCTTCGGCCGTTGCCTGTCCTATATCTCGGGTCATGCCCAAGGAGATGACCCATCAGGAGATCGCCGAAATAAGAGATGCCTTCATCGAAGCCGCCTTCAGAGGCAAAGAAGCAGGATTTGACGGGGTGGAGTTCCACGCCGCCCACGAATATCTGGTCTCCGAGTTTCTCTCACCGTACACCAACAAAAGAACCGATGAGTACGGCGGGGGCCTGGAAAACAGGCTGCGGCTCCTCGTCGATATAATCCGGGGCGCTCGGCTCGAGCTGGGGTCCGATTTTATAATCTCTGTGCGAATGAATGGCGACGACTACATACCCGGGGGCCTGACGATCGCTGATGCAATTGAGATAGCCAGGGTGCTGGAAGCCGAGGGCGTAGACATCCTCAACGTATCGGGCGGAGTCTACGTGACGCCGCACCTGATCATCCCTCCACTACCTCTTGGCCCCGGAGTCCATCTCCATCTTTCCGCCGCTATTAAGGGCGCCGTTGGCATCCCGGTGATCGGAGTGGGACGGATCACCACTCCGGAATTTGCTGAACGCGTCCTGGCAGAGGGTAGGGCAGACCTTGTGGCGCTGGGCCGCGCTCTTGTTGCCGACCCCGAGTGGCCCAAAAAGACCTTCGAAGGCCGTATAGCCGATATTCGGCCGTGTCTGGGTTGTAACCAGGGATGCATCGACAACCTGCTGCGGCAGAAAGATATCACCTGTACGTTGAACCCTTCGGTGGGACAAGATCGGGATTATGCCCCCGCAGCAGAGGGACATCCTCAAACTGTGGTAGTCGTGGGGGGAGGACCGGCGGGAATGGAGGCGGCCCGTGTAGCAGCACTGCGCGGGCACAAAGTGTTCCTTTACGAAAAGTCGGGCCGCCTTGGAGGGCAGATCAATCTCGCCAGCGTCTCGCCCCACAAAGAATCCTTTCAGGGGGTGGCGCGGTACCTGGAGGGGCAACTGAAAAGCCTGAATGTCGCCATATACCTGGGTGTTGAAGCGGACCGCCGCCGCATCCTCGACCACAGGCCCGAGGTTGTCATCCTCGCCACCGGGTCTGTCCCGGCGCAACCCCCTATATCCGGTCTCGCCGGGCCCCGTGTGGTGGGTGCGCATGACGTGCTCGCAGGCCGCGTGGGGACCGGTCATAAGGTGGTGGTCCTGGGCGGCGGGATGACCGGCTGCGAGACGGCCCATTACCTGACCGGGCTGGGCAAAGAAGTCGTGATTTTGGAGCAGTTAAAGCGAGCGGGTCAGGATATTGGGCCTGCTCGCCGCTCCCTGTTGTTCCAGGCCCTCAAGGATGCGAAGGTGCACATCCTGACGAGCTGCGCCGTTTCTTCCATAGAAGATGACCGGGTGAACTACCTCAAGATATCTGAAGGGCCTCCTGTGCCTGAGGTCCTATCCGGGATAGACACCTTCGTCAATGCGCTCGGTGTTCGTCCCTTCGATCCACTGTCCGAGGAGCTTAAAGATTACGGCGGCCGGCTGGAGGTGATCGGCGACGCCCGCTCGACGGGAACGTGCCTGCAGGCCATCGCCCAAGGGGCCAAGACGGCTCTATCCATCTGATCTCATCAGGGAGGCCCTGCGTGCGACGTTCGAGGGGACCGGTGAGGCAGGGCCGCTCAAGCTGTTCCTTTACCTGAACCGACATCGGAGGTATCACGAAAAAATCTTGATCCCAAAGCGGGATCATGGTAAATTGCTTTCATGCGGATCATCTCTCGAAAGATGCTCAAAGAATTTTGGGAAAGGCACCCTAATGCAGAGCAACCGCTGTTAGCGTGGCACGCCGATGTGAAGCATGCTAATTGGAGGTTCCCTTCAGATATAAAGAAGGATCATCGATCTGCAAGCTTTTTGGCCAATAACCGGGTAGTTTTCAATACTAAAGGTAACACCTACCGTCTCGTGGCGGCCATTCAGTATGAGTTCGGAATTGTCTATATTCGATTTGTGGGTACTCATCGAGAATATGACCAGATCGATGCTGCCACCGTATGACTGGAGTTTCAAGATATGGATATTCGGCCTATCAAAACGGAAAATGATTACAAAGAAGCGCTGGAGGAAGTGGAACACCTCTTTGATGCCGCTGTGAACTCTCAGGAAGGGGACCGGCTGGAGGTATTGACTACCCTTATTGAGGCCTACGAAGAGAGACATTACTCTATTCCGATGCCGGACCCGGTTGAAGCTATTTTATACTATATTGAAAGCCGGGGGCTTTCCCGCCGTGATCTTGAGCCATTTATCGGAAGCCGCGCTCGTGTTTCAGAGATCCTGAACCGGAAGCGCCCACTCACTATCGGCATGATCCGGAAGCTTCACACGGGCTTAGGAATACCGGCGGAAGTGCTTATTCAGCCATATTCTTCAGAAGAGTCTGCTGCCTAGGTGAGGACATTTATTCCACACTATAGACCTATCCCATCAGGTTGACCTGATACCAATTTGCGTTCAAGATTGAAGTAATCGAAAAGAGCGGGGAAATGACTTCCCCGCACCCCGCAAGATTTGGCCGCGCGCGCAGAGCGCGCGGCCAAGCGCTCGGCGCCGGCGGCGGTTGCCCAGCACTTGCTGGGCGCCCGCCGCAGCGCCATTCTTATACCAATTTGCGTTCAACAATGTACGGGAAGCAGGTATATGTACGTAGCATAGCCCCTTGTGGGCGCTTGGAAGTGCGGACGGGCACAAGGCCCTATGCTACATCAACTTGAACGCAACTTGGTAT
>Ga0187864_10004325_pt1 | contig 11164 bp, 9 predicted proteins | sample June2016WEW_11_4_FD_132985 | JGI IMG/M metagenome (GOLD analysis project Ga0187864, IMG submission 132985) | Peatland microbial communities from SPRUCE experiment site at the Marcell Experimental Forest, Minnesota, USA - June2016WEW_11_40 | ecosystem: Environmental > Terrestrial > Soil >... | reverse complement strand
GCTGATCCTGGGCACGCTACAACGGCCGATCGCCGACGCCCCGTCGAAGGAGATCGAGGAGTCCGAGGCACTCGCGGCCGCCCTGCTTGCCGACCGCGCGCGCTGGCCGGCGGGGTTCAAGGAGGACGAGACCCTCTGGCATCCGGCGACCGCCGGCGAGGCCTACCTGCTTCGTCGCCTGTGGGACGCCGCCGCCCAGCAATATGGCGACGCCCTCAAGAGCCGCTACATCAACGCTCACGCCCGCACGACCATGTACAGGCAAGTAGAACGCATCCGCTTATGCTTCGCGATCCTCGGGGTTACTATTCCCCCGCCGCTCGGCGACCCGAAGACGTTCTTCTCGCAGGGGCTCTCCACGGACGGCGGGACCGGCCCGACTTTGCAGGCGTCACCAAACACAGCGGCTCAGCAAGAGGGCGAGAAGCCATGACAGTCCTCCGGTTACCAGGCCGGCTCGGGAATGTCTCACCTGACCCAAGCTGAAGGGCGCGAACATGGCTCCCCGCAATCTGCTCATCGTCCACCTGCTCGTGCGCAAGAACCCTGGTCGAAGCCCTACTACGAGCGGGGCACTTCGGCCTGGAGCCACCGCATCCTGAAAGCCGGCGACTGGTTCGAGGTTGACGCCCTCCAGTGCCACATTGTCCATTGGATCGGCGCAGGCAAGGGCGTGGTCTTCAAGGCCGGCCCCGGCCCGCTGGCCGAGGTGGGAAAGCTGGGCGTCAAGGGCAAGACCCCGTGCGATGGGTGCCCGTGCATGAAGCCCGAGCGGGTGAAGGCGATGGAAGCGCTCAAGACGTGGTCGGATGATCGATGGGAACGGCTTGGAAACTATCCGAGAACGTTGCCGATCCCTGGTTTTTCCAAGCGTTCCGAGGCCGGAGAGGACATTTTCGGATAGACTCCAGGGGCGGGCCACGATTTTCGTCGTAGAACGGAATTCATTCCGTTTTGCCCGTTCCTGCATCCTGTAGCGATCGAGCCAGAAGTGCGACCGGCGGGGAGCAAACGGAATGAATTCCGTTCTACGACCAAGGACCCATCCGAGAACGTTGCCGATCCCTGGTTTTTCCAAGCGTTCCGAGGCCGGAGAGGGCGTTTTCGGATAGACTCTTGGCCCCCAGGCAGTGCCGCGGAAGCCCTGACAACCGAGATCGGCGCTCATGAGCAATCCTCCTTCGGGTACACCTTCAACGGAAAAGGTCCGCCTCTTCCTCAGCTACGGCCGCGCCGATGCCGAGGAGCTGGCCGAGCGACTCGAGTCCGATCTATCGCTCCTGGGCTTCGACGTCTGGCGCGACCGGGGGAAGATCCGGTCGGGGAGGGAGTGGGACGACGAGATCGAGTCGGGCCTGCGCACCAGCCAGCTCGTGGTGGCGGTGCTCACGCCGCATGCCGTGCGCGAAGAAAGCGTCTGCCGGGATGAGCTGGCCTTTGCCCGATTCGCTTGCAAGCTGCCGATCGTGCCGGCACTGGCGGAGCCCTGCGAGCCCCCGTTCGTCATCTTCCGGCTCGACTACATCGACCTGACCGCCTGGCGCGACTCGCCCGACCGGTACAAGCTGGGCTTCCGGCGGCTGCTCGACGCCATCCAGGCCCACTTCCGCGGGGAGCCGCCCCGCTATCGCCGGTGGGACGACCGTTTCCCCCAGTTCGACTTTGGTCCATTTCTCTACGACAAGCGCCGGGACTTCTGCGGCCGGGAGTGGCTGTTCCAGCGGATCGACGCCTGGCGCGCCGATCGCGACCGGCATCGCGCCCTGCTGATCACCGGCGACCCGGGCATCGGCAAGTCGGCCATCGTGGCTCAGCTCGTGCACATGAACCCAGGCGCCCAGGTGCTTGCTTACCACTGCTGTCGGGCCGACACGCCGGAGACGCTCCGCCCCGGTCGGTTCATCCGGGGCCTTGCAGGCATGATCGCCAGCCAGCTCGAAGGCTACGCCAGCCAGCTCGACGACCCGCAGGTCGAGGACGCGCTCGGCGAGGCACGGTGCCAGACCGACCCGGCCAGCGCGCTGGAGGAAGGGATCTTGAACCCGCTGCACAGGGTGCCGACTCCGGCCGGCGGAGCGCGCTACATCCTGATCGACGCGCTCGACGAGGCACTCGCGGTTCGCGAGGGGCTCTCGATCGTCACGCTGCTGTCTCCCTCCCGGCTCGCCCGGCTGCCCGGCTGGCTGCGGGTCGTGGCGACAACCCGGAAGGAGCCCGACGTCCTGCGCCACTTGAGCGGCCTGCGGGCCGAGGAGATCCGGGCCGACGAGCCCCACAACCTCGACGACATCGAGCGGTTCCTCGCCCACCGGCTGGGCCAGCCCGGGCTGCACGGGCGTTTGCAGGCGAGTGGAGTCTCCGCACAGGAGGCCATCCGCCGCTTGCGAGAGAAGAGCGGCGGCAACTTCCTCTGGACCGAGCAGGCGCTCCTGGGTCTGGAATCAGGCACGCACGACTTCGCCCATCTCGACGCCCTGCCGCCCGGCCTGACCGGGCTCTACACGGCGTTCTTCGAGCGACACTTCCCCGACGACTCCTCCTACGCCCCCGCGCGGCGGGTGCTGGAAGTCGTGACTGCCGCGCTCGAGCCGCTGACCCCGACCGAGATCGCCGCGGTGACCGGTCTGGATCCCGACTACGCGCTGCCTCCGCTGCTCGACCGCCTGGCGGCGTATGTGCCTGACCGCGAGGGCCGCCGGGCAGTCTTCCATAAGTCGTTCTCGGATTGGCTAACAGAGACAAAGGACCCGCGCCCCGCTGGCCGGTTCTTCGTCAGCCCGCGCCGGGGGCATACACACCTGGCCGACTGGTGCTGGGCGGAATACCAACGTGGGGCGGAGAAGATGTCGCCCTACGCCTTGCGCCATCTGCCTGTACACTTGACCGAAGCCACTCGCTGGGATGAGCTTTCGAGCGTGCTTCGCGATCTGCCGTTCTTGGAGGCCAAGGCTGAGGCGGGGTATGTCTTTGACCTGGTGCCGGATTTCACCCGAGCCGTCGAGCGCCTACCCGGGAACCATCCGGACTGCCGTAACCTGCGGCTCATCTCCCAGTCGCTGGGCGCCGACATTCAGTTCCTCGCACGTCATCCCACCACGCTGTTCCAGTACCTCTGGAACCGGTGCTGGTGGTACGACTGTCCGGCGGCCGCCGCCCACTACGACGCGCCCTCCGGCGGCTGGCCCGCGGATGGGCCGCCGTGGAGCCGATCCGGGGACGATCGGCTGGCGACATTACTCGAATCCTGGCGCGCGGCGAAGCAACGAAGAACCAATGCCTTCACCTGGCTGCGGTCGCTCCGCCCGCCCCCGTTTCCTCTCGGCGGCGCCGAGCTGGCCTGCCTCCGCGGGCACGGCACCCGGGTCACGAGCGTGGCGTTCGACCGGGAGGGACGGCGGATCGTCAGCGGGGCGGACGACAAGACGGTGCGGGTGTGGGACGCGGCCTCCGGCGCCGAGCTGGCCTGCCTCCGCGGGCACGACGACGCGGTCGAGAGCGTGGCGTTCGACCGGGAGGGTCGGCGGATCGTCAGCGGGTCGCTCGACCACACGGTGCGGGTCTGGGACGCTGCCTCCGGCGCCGCGCTGGCCTGCCTCCGCGGGCACGACGACACGGTCAGGAGCGTGGCGTTCGACCGGGAGGGTCGGCGGATCGTCAGCGGGTCGTACGACAAGACGGTGCGGGTGTGGGACGCGGCCACCGGGGACTGCCTGGAGGTCATTCCAGGGTCCGGGGACGTTGCAGCGATCGCCGCGCCGGCGAGCGTGCTTCCATGGCGGGCGATGAGCCGGAACCTGGAGACGGTGATCGAACCGGCGAGTGGTGGCGAGGCCGTCGCCTGGTTCCCAGCCGCACTGGAGCACCACGCGACCCACCCCTCCGGCCGCATCTGGGCCGGGACCGTGCACAGTCATCTGTACCTGATCCGGCTTGAGGGTGACCCGGATTTGATATTACCCCGGCAAGGAAGTAGGTCAGGCTGGAAAGCCTGACAAGGCTCAGAGTCAGGCTGGAAAGCCTGACCTACAATGCGTTTCTTTCGTGCCGGGGTAATACCCCGGGGAGGAGATTCGTGATGAGTGATTCCGGTTCCGCCAGTGTAGAGTCGCCGAAGGACGACATGCACGACTCGGAGGCGGATCTCGCCCACTGGCAACAACTGGCCGGGAAGCTCCAGGACTGTGCCGAGGTCATCGAGCCCGCGTTCCGCAAGGCCGATGGAGCCGCGCTGCGGCATCAGTCGTATCACCGGCAACTGGTCAAGTGGGCGACGGTGTTCGGAACGGCGGCGATTCTCTTCGCCATCCTCCAGCTCGCCTTCGGCGACGCGATCGGGCTGCATCAAGTGGCCATCGCCGAGCTGGTCGCCGTGGCGATCGCTCTCGCCGCCTTCGTGCTGGGCTCGTTGGTGGCGTTTCAGGTCCGCTGGCTCGTCGAGCGCAACAAGGCCGAACGGCTCCGCATCGAGAAGTTCCGCTACCTCATCGATCCCGAGCTCTGGAATGGCAATCCAGGAATCGAAGAACGGAAAGGGGCAGAACTCGCAGAAAAAGTGAAGTCAATCGAGGCCGCTCAGCACCACGACGTGCACCACTGGATCGAGAACGACGTCGTACCCACCCCGCCGGACTCGGTGCTTGGCTTGTCCGACGCGCCTCCGATCACCAGCGAGCTGCTCGACTATTACCGCACGCGACGCCTGGAATATCAGCTCGCCTTCTTTCGCAAGAGGGCCAACGAATACCTGAAACTCCAGAAGGCAACGATGCATGTCCCGGCCGTGCTGTTCCTTGCCAGCGTCGGAGCCGTGCTGCTCCACTATGGGCACGACCTCTTCACGCATGCCGAGCGCCTCGACGCGTTCAGCCGCTGGATGATCGTGCTGGCGGCGTCACTGCCCGTGATCGGCGGTGCTTTCCGCACCTTCCAGTCGGCGTACGAGGCCGCTCGCAACGCGTACCGTTATCGCGCCAAGGCCGTGGCACTGGCTTCGATCAAGTCGGCGCTCGACCATGCAACCGGTCCGCGCTCGCAATTCCTCGCGCTCTGGTTCTGCGAGCAGACCCTGGAGAACGAACACCGCGAGTGGCTCCGCCTCATGCTCGAGGCGGAGTGGTTCTGATGAGCGGTCCGCCTGCGCGCTTGGCACCCTGGTTTTCTTGCTCGCTCTTCTGTCCCAAAGGATGGTGACCCTTGACTTACGAACCCCGCCCGATCGACACGTCGCACGTTACCCTGACCCCCGAGATCCTCGAGCTCACGGAACGCCTGGCCGAGAACGCCCATGATCTCTGGGCCGTCAAGCGCCTGGCCGAGGGATGGACTTACGGCTCGGAGAAGCGCGGGGACATCCAGCAAACTCCCTTGCTGATCCCCTACGCAGAGCTCTCCGAGGCGGAGAAGCAGTACGACCGGGATCTGGCGATGGAGACGCTCAAGGCGATTCTGGCGCTCGGCTTCCGGATCCTACACGACAAGCCCTCTTCAGGATCTCTCGACTCGTCATCCTGACAACCGAGCCGCTTGGCCCGGATCGAGGCCCGAACCATGAATCAGAAACCCTTCGCCCTGTCCGTCAGCGCCCTGATCCTGGACGAGCACCAGCAGTGCCTCATGCTGCGCCGCTCCGCGAGCTCGAAGCACTACGCGGGGACCTGGGAACCGCCAGGCGGCAAGTGCGACTCGGGCGAGGCCATGGAAGCCGCCCTGCTCCGCGAGGTCGAGGAGGAGACGGGCCTCCAGGTCCGCCTCACGCGGCTCCTGGGCTCATCCCAGTGGGAGATGACCGAACGCCAGATCGCTTACCTTTTCTTCGAGGCCAGGGTCACCAGCGGAAAGCTGAACCTGAGCGACGAGCACGACGCCTACGAGTGGGTACCCTGCGCGAAGCTTGCCGAGCTAAGCATGGCTCCCCCATTCCGGGAGTTCCTCGGGTCGTACTTCAAGACCGTCCCCCCAGCGCAATCGTCCCGAACGCTCGACCGCGACTGGTACCGTGCCCAGGTCGAGGGCTACCGCCAAATCCAGCCATCTTACGAGGCTCTCGCCCGCAGCTTGACCGCCGTGCTGGAACGAGCGACCGCCGACCTTGGCCTGCATTGCATGGTCCAGGCCCGGGCCAAGACGATCACCAGCTTCGCCGAGAAGATCCTGCGTCCCGGCAAGCACTATACCGACCCGCTCCGCGAGCTGACGGACCTCTGTGGCGCCCGCGTCATCGCCCACACCCTGGGCGGTGTGGCCGCCGTCTGCAGGTTCGTCGAGAACCACTTCGCGATCTCCTGGCCCGACTCGGGCGACAAGCTCGAGAGCCTCGCCGCGAGCGAGTTCGGCTACCTCTCCCGCCACTATGTCGTGGCGTTCAAGCCGGGCGTGTTCCCCGCCGACATCGTGCCGGCCGATCTGGTCGAGCAAGGCCTGAAGGCTGAGATCCAGGTGCGGACGATCCTCCAGCACGCTTGGGCCGACATCAACCACGAGCTCAGCTACAAGAACCGCTTCGCCCTCCCGCGCCGCTGGCGCAGGGAATTCGCCCGCCTCGCGGCCGTCCTGGAAGAGGCCGACCGGGAGTTCGAGACCATCAGCGTGGGCCTCGAGGAGTACGCCTCCAGCTACGGGGCTTACCTCTCACCCGAACGGCTGCGCGAGGAGATCGAGAAGCTCGCGATCGTGCTGGAGTCGTCCCCCAGGCAAGACCCGGCCATCGCCCACCAGCTCGCCAAGATGGCCATGACCCTGGAGGACTGGGACCGGGCGATCGCGGTGTTGACGCCCTTCGCGGAGGGCAACCACGCACCGCTGCTCCGCGACCTGGGAGTCAGCCTCTGCAAGCGGCATCGCAAGCAGCCGGAGGGTCCAGACCACGCCCGTGGGCAGGCGCTCCTGAAACGGGCTACCGAGCTTGACCCGACCGATGCCGATGCCTGGGCGTCCCTCGGCGGCACCTGGCGGACTCGCGAGAATGCCTGCCAGGAAGGCGCCCAGCGAAAGGACTATCGCGAGCAGGCCAAGGCCTGCTATCGCCGGGCCTTCGAGATCGACCCGACGGACCCCTATCCGCTGGGCAATGCCATCGAGTACGAGATCGCCGATCACCCCGATCTCGACATCGTCCGCTTCTACCGCCCCTCGATCGAAGCGGCCAGCCGGCGCTGCCAGGCTCAGGTCGAGGTCGGCATCAACCTCCCCTGGGCCTTCTTCGACCTCGGCAAGTTCCAGCTCATGCTGGGCCAACCCTACGGGGCGCTGAGCCACTACGCCAGGGGCGTCGAGAACAGCACCGCCTCCTTCTTCTTCGACTCCGCCCTGTCGTCCTTCGCCACCCTCGACCTGGCTCAGCACAAGCTCCCCGGCCTCGATTGGTGCCGCGGCCTGCTCCAGCTCGCCAAAGCCTGGCGGTTCGATCAGCCAGATCCGGCCGGTCCCAGGCCGACGCCGGGACATGCTCCCTTGTCCGCTCCCGTCGTGATCGTGACCGGCTCGTGTCGCGGAGAAACCAACGCCTTGCTTCACGCCACGATTCTCGAAGCCTTCCGTGGCTACCAGGGTACGCTGTTCTCAGGCGGCACCGAGCCCGGCGTTTGCGGCCTGGCCGGGGACATCCAGGCCCAGAACGGAGCCGCTCTCCGCGCCGTTGGCTACCTCCCCTCCGAGCTACCCCAGAACGTCCAGCTCGACACCCGCTACACGGAGCACCGCCGTACCCCGGGCCACTCGTTTTCACCACTCGAGCCCATTTACTACTGGGCCGACCTGCTCGCCTCGGGCGTTCCGCGGTCCGCGATCCGCCTTCTTTGCCTGGGCGGCGGCCCCATCTCCGCCGCCGAGTGCCAGATGGCCCTGGCCTTCGGCGTGCCCGTGGGTCTGGTCGAGCACGGCGAAGGCACCGAGGTCAACCGCTGTCTGGACGAGCCACCATGGACCGGTCATCATGGCCTGAAACGACTGCCCGCTGAAGCACCGAAGATCCGGGAGTTCCTGGGTGTTGTTTGAACGAGGAAACGGGTCATGGCCACGACCTGGCAAACCGCCAAGGTTTTTATCTCCTCGACTTTCCGCGACATGCACGCGGAGCGCGATCACCTCGTCAAAGTTGTCTTTCCCGCCTTGCGCGAGGAATTGGAAAAGCACCGTGTCCACTTGGTTGACATTGACCTGGCGAACAAAGGGGACGTCCTTAATTGCCGCGGCAAGATGCCCAGTCTGCGGAGAAACAGTTTGCCTGAATCGTTCAACTTACCAGGAGAATTACGAATGTCCCCTTTGCCGACCACGGTGGAATTCGTGCGCCGGTTCGCGCTGCACATCATACCCAAGGGGTTGGTACGGATTCGGCAGTATGGACTTTTGGCCCACCGAGATCGCGGGGAGCGGTTAGCGTTGTGCCGGTCCCTGTTGGCGGCCGGGGCCGGACCGTCACCAGAGACCGAGTCACCGTCACCGAGTGCCAGTGGCGGATCGACGGACAACAACCAGTCACCGAGTGGGGTGGGACCAGCGCCGTCTCTGGTCGAGCCCAAATCGGCAGCGCTGTCTCGGATGGGTATCTCCATTCTGGTGGTCTTGGTTTCGCTCTTGGTCGCATTGGGGGACACGGCATGGTTCTCCTCATCCCGAGCTGTACCACCAGCCGCGGCTACCCCGGAGGATCGCTGCCTGGGTTGTGGTGTGGGTCACCTTCAAACGATCTGGCGAGCCGGCCGACCCGGCCGGATAGAACGCCAACGCATTGCCATTCTGGACAGTTCATGAACCCAGTGCACCCAAAACGCAGACTCCTGTTGAATCGCCACCCGCGCCGACCGGGACCGGCCACTGACGCGCCGTGCGGAGCATCGGCGGTGATCGGTCACCCGCTGAGTATCGTCACGATCGGATCAATCCCGGCGATCCTCATATCAGCCAGTGATCCTCTGCCAGTAGATCTGGTCGCTGCTTCAGGTTGCTTCCCTCGAGCCTCAGTCCACGCTTGCAGCACCTGTTGAGGCTGGATACAATTCCCCAAGTGGGATTCGCGATAGCGACTTGGCTTCCGACGCAACACCGTGAACTGGGGACGCGGCAACCGGTTTCGTCCAACGGCCCGGTATTCCGCCGCGATCACGGCGTGTGACTTCGCGCAGCCCATCGGAAATCGCGGCGGAATACCGGGCTATCGTTAGGCGGCCTATCACCATATCCTCTACGGGGAGGTAGCCCACCATGACAAAGCGTGCCCTGATCGTAATGCTGGCGTTTCTGTCGTCGGTCGGCAGTGGAGCGGTGGGGAATGAAGACCTGTACGGAACGTGGCGACTTCTGAGCTTCACGCAACGTGTCGTGGCAACCGGCGAGAAGAGCGACGTTTTTGGGAAGGCTCCTCACGGCTTCCTGAGCTACGGCCGGGACGGCCGCATGTCCGCCATTCTCGCAAAGGACGGCCGGCCTAAGCCCACCGATATGGCGAAGTTGACGGGCGAGGAACGCACGGAGCTCTTCAACACAGTGATCGCGTATGCCGGCACCTTTACGTTTGACGGCAAGACGGTCACGCATCACGTCGACATTTCCTGGAACGAGAACTGGACGGGTACCGATCAGGTTCGGAACATCAGGCTCGAGGGAGGCAAGCTCTACATCACCACCAACCCGCAGCCGAGCGGCATAGACGGCAAGGTCATAGTCGCGGAGTTGATATGGGAGAAGGTCAAATAGAGGTTTCTTGGGTAGCGTCTGCGCGTGACCTCGGGCCGCCTAACCCGGCGCTGCAGCGGACCCGGCCCGCCGCGGAGGTTTCTGGTATCATGAAGGTCACACTCGGCGGGCGGGTGGCCGGGGTAACGTCTTCGTCACCCCGGTCTTCTGGCGGGCGCCGACGCCTAACCGTGCGCTGCAGCGGACCCGGCCTGCCGCGTCGAATGGAGGTCGCAGATGCCCAAGTGCCCAGGCAAGTCTCCGAATCCAAGCGGCGGCGCCCCCCGCTGCCCTTCCCGCGGCAGACCTACCATTGTCAAAATTGCGGTGCTGTGCGATGCTCGACTCAGGGATGCAGCAACCAGAACTACTCGCCGACGGGGATCAATTGTCTCCGGTGTGGAGATGCCCGCTGGATTCCGACATGAGGTAGCTCAATGGCTGGGCGGCATAAGGGAAACACGAAAGAGTTCCGTGAGCTGAACTTCGCTGAGCAGGCAAAGTCCATCACGGCAATGATCAACAACTTGGAGGCGGCGATCGAGCACCACGTCGGACATTCCCCCCGACGACTGGAGACGATCGGAAAGTGTTTGGCTCAGGTCGATCGGCTCCGGCAGCGATTGCGGAATTCATACTATCAACAGGGTGCCCAGGCCGGTTCTGGGGAAGCGGTTGCCGGCGTGGAGGAGGTGCCCCGACTCCATGTAGGTAGCCCGCGTCTGGCGGAGCCGGAGCGTGCGGCCGACTTCACAATGGAAGTCGCCGAGGAATCCCGAGATGCCGGCCTACGATGACGAACGCTTCGCTCCCGCAGCTCCAGTTGCAAGAGTCAGCCTACGGCATCCTGATAGCGGGAAGAGCATCGCGGATGTCCCCATGCTGATCGACTCGGGTGCAGATGCGACATTGTTGCCCAAATCCGCCGTCGCATCGCTCGGCATCATAGGCACAGGAGAGCGGTATGAACTGATGGCATTTGACGGCACGACCAACGAGTCGGAGGCTGTTCACGCCGTTCTCGTCTTCCTGAATAAGACATTCCGCGGTCGCTTCCTCCAGGTCGAGTCCGCGGTAGGGGTCATTGGCCGCAATGTTCTGAACCGCGTTCGGCTGCTGCTGGATGGTCCGGCACTGAACTGGGGGGAATTGCCGCCGACAAGCGAGGACGCCTAACCGCGCGCAGCAGCGGACCCGGCCCGCCGCGGCGCCTGCTCGTATCATCAAGGCTGTTCTTGGCGGGCCGGGCCGCTGAGCTTTGGCGTTAGGTGCCTTTTTATGCGCACAACTCTCTACATGAGGCAATATGATTGATGATCGTACGCAAGTCACAGCGTTAATGCAGAAGATGAAAGCGCATTTGCCCATTCCTGCCCAAGCGACGAACGCGCTTGTACGTACCCTACGCGCCAGTGCGGTCAATATCGCGTCCAAGCGGCGTATGCAGATTGAAAAGGTGATGTACTTGGGCGATGAAGGGGGTATTGGGTGT
>Ga0187864_10004324_pt1 | contig 11165 bp, 5 predicted proteins | sample June2016WEW_11_4_FD_132985 | JGI IMG/M metagenome (GOLD analysis project Ga0187864, IMG submission 132985) | Peatland microbial communities from SPRUCE experiment site at the Marcell Experimental Forest, Minnesota, USA - June2016WEW_11_40 | ecosystem: Environmental > Terrestrial > Soil >... | reverse complement strand
ATTGCTCGCGAGTCGCGTTGTGGAAGCACCCTGAGGTAAAGTCCATAGGTCCCGCCAGCATCCTTGTGAAAGGGATAGTAACCTCATGCTCCGGCGTGACGCGATAACTCCCCTTGTCGTATTCCATTCCCATCACTCCTTCGCGACCAACAATGTTAGGATACGTTCTGCGTAGGCCCGTGGGTTTGAACGCGCCGTGAAAGTCCACCAGCAGGTGATGCGCGGCGGCCTTACGCGCCATTTCTTCGTAAAAGTTGACCATGGCCTGATCGTCTCGATCCATGAAGTCAATCTTCACCCCGGCTACGCCCCATTTCTCGTACAGTGGGAAGGCAACATCCATCTGCTGCCGAACCGCAGTCCAGAGCATCCAAAGCAGCACCTTGACCCCTCGGCTGCTGGCGTGAGCGAGGATCTCAGGCAGATCGACCTCCGGAACCGTCCGCGTGATGTCGGTGAACGGCGACCAGTTTCCGTCAATCAGCATATATTCAAAGTGGTGATCGGCCGCAAAGTCGATGTAGTGATTCAGGGTCGCGGTATTCATTCCTGGTTGAAAGTCAACGTCTCGTGCGAATCGGCCTGACCACCAATCCCAAGCTGCCTTCCCCGGCTTGATCCAGGAAGTGTCGGCAAGCGCGCACGGCTGGCTGAGATTCAGGATGAGGTAGTTGGACTCAATCAATCCGCCCGGGGTCGGGTTAATCATGAGCACGCGCCAGGGCGTGGCCTTAGGTGTCCTGGCAAGAACAATATCCTCGGACCCGCGTTGATCGCTTCGCCTATGGGAGGATATTAGGAGCGCATCCTGGGCCAATTGGACGGCTTTGTCGAAATCAGTTTCCGTGTTGACAAAGTTGAGGTACGTCCCCATCGACCACAGATCAAGGTCGGGCATGGGCGAAAGCTTAGCCGTCAAGGCGTTAGGGACACCGTGCACACCGCCAACGTACATGCCGGCGTAGTCCCGAAGGTCCGACTCGAGAAGGGCTACCCAAGGGCCCTGGGGAATCTCGACCAGCAGCGGAAGTCCGATAATGGAAGCAGGCTTGATTTTATCCAGACTCATGCGCTCGAAGCTCGCCTCGTACGGCGTGGTGTAACTGTCCAAGTCGAGGGCATACGCGAATACGCTCTTGGGAAAGTAAAACCCGGTGAACTCCGAGGAGATCACGAATTCGTCGAGAGATTGCTGTTTGGGGAGAGAATAACGGAAGGCGACACCCTCATTGTAAGCGCGAAAAATCAGGTCCAGGCGGCGGCCGGGCGAAGCGCTTTCGCGCAACGAAATTGTAATCTGGTTGTAATGGTCACGAACGTTGCGCCGAGTTCCGAACGCGTTCTGCCAGGTTTCATCGTGGGTTTGTGGGGCAGTACCTACGATTTCAAAATCATGGTCAAGCGGAGAGGCGCCCTTAAAATCCAGGCCCAGCGGCGAATCGGCCAGTATTGGAACGCCCTTATAGGAAACCCTGTAATACGGCCGTTCGCCAGGGAGGTAGGGTTGAGGGTTTGCCTTCAATTCAAAGGACAGGGAGATATTGCCGTCAGGGGAAGTCACCTGTACGGGGTCACGCGGAAATCCTCGTTCAACCGTGACCCACATGATATTCATTATGACGAGCCATACCAGCAAGAGCCGCCTTTTCATGGACTCCTCCTCAAGAAAGAAAAAACCGGTTACCAAGGTGTCAGCCGCGAAAGGGATTAGCCGACACGGGAAGCAGGCCCGCACCGCAGCCTGCGTCCGGTGGGTTGCAGATCACCTGCGCGCTTAAGGGGAGCGCGTCCGAGGCGGTCAGCCACGGGCAGGCTCCCGCGTCTTAGCTACTCAGCACATTGAGTTCGATCCATTCAATAACGGATCCATCTTCCGTGTGTTCTCGGACGGCGACTTGCAGCCGCCCGTTATCGATGGAGAGCTGCCTCGTCTTACTCCCGCCCCCGAAGTAATGCTCCGTTGCCTCCGCATGAGCTGTTTCGCTGCCCTCGCGCTTGAGCGTAACTTCTCCCTCGCCATAGGGAACCACGGCCAGCTTGGAGGCTCGCGCGAGGCCGTCGTTGGTCTTTGAGGCAACCACGACCGACGTGGTGCTTGAGACCAGATCACGGAACTTTCCACTCCCCTTCAGCCCATCCAGGCATCGCTCCCTCAAGGCAACCAACACCACTTCCCCGTTTTCGATTCGCGCCCACGACGAAGAATGCGCACCGCGTTCGGGGCCGAGGTAGACCGCGTCAATGGGAAGTATCGAGAAGGTGTTAGAAACTCTCACCGCCTGCGCCAATCCGTTAAACTTGGCAACGCGTTCGGGCTTACAGTACTCCTCCGCCTGGGGCCCTGAAAAACTGAGCAAGGACCCCAACGCTCCCAGAGCGGCTGTATCGAACCAGGTTTCCGGCGCTGTCCGCCAGTCGTAGCCACTCGATCCCCACGTCGGCATTCCGATCTCGCCCAAAAGACTGCTGAAGAAAAACCGTCGGTTGGTCTCGAGGGCGTAGTCGCCCAAACACAGAAACAAATCGTCAGGACTGTGCAGATCGATACAATCCAACAGTAAGGGGGAAAGTGAATAGTACAGGACCACCAAGTCAGGATTCTCTTCCCGCATGGCTTTCACAATCACTTCCAGGCTCTTCGAAAGGAACCGTTCTCCCGCCCAGGTCTTATCCTTGGGAGCTGCGATGGCAAGCGATGGAATTTCATAGCCAAAGTCGAACTTGACAAAGTCCGGCTTGTAGCGTCGCGCGAACTCTTGCGCTAACTTGGTTAAGGCTTTCTGAACTTCGGGCTGCGACACGTCGTACATATAGAACCCGTTCGTCGTTATGTCCCCCATCGCGTAGGGCTTGCCGTCGGGTTGGTGTAGCACATGCTCAGTAGTGAGGCCTAAGTCTCCGGGATCAGCGCAGCGCAGGAAAGCCGCCCAGAGTCCGATGTAGTGACCATCGGAGCGTATCCGGGCCAGTGTCTCTTCAAAGTGAGGAAGCCGATCTTGCGAGTGACGTAAATTTCCCCACTTCCCCTCCCATTTAGCGTCGATCACGAACAATTTCGCCTTCATACCGGATCGGCTCATCCCCTCATATATCGCTTGCAGAGTGGCTTCGTCGAGCCGCTCGTCTGTCCGGTCTCGAGCTACCTGTTCCCCAAAGGTGCAAAAGGAAGGAGCCAATGCGACTTCATTCTTATGGGGCGAGTTCGTTTTCTTCCGGATGACTCCAGCCTGCAAAAGCCCCAGGTAGTAACGGCGGATCGCCTCGTAGTAATTCGGCCCCACCGTCCAGTACTGCTTTGCGCCCAGGGACAGGCTTCCAGGACCACGCAAGTGTTTCCATAGGTCGCTGCGATAGCTCACGATGGGACCGTACCCGCCAAGTGTTGTCTCGATCAGGAGATCTCCATGGGGAATCTCCGCTAGCCCGCAACAGAATGCATTCAACAACTCATCCGGTTTGACCCCTTCAACATTCACGCGGGGCGTCTTTTGGTAATCGTAAGGAGACATGTGGAAGCCACAAAAGTAGTGGACAGGCAATCCCCACTGCTGCAGACCTTGCGTGCCGGGGTCTGTCATCATACTGTGCCCCAACCAAAGCGTCTCCCGCAGGTCTGCCCCCAAATCATGTATCGGGATAATGGGACTCGACGCAGGGGACTCGTTGATGCCCGGCACGACAAGATAATCGCTGGTCAGGGATGGTCGAGCATGCTCTCCGGTTCCTTGGGCGAAATAGTGAAGGCTCACCACATCTTCAGATAAGGGCGTCTCATAACTTACGGGTTCCAGCCACATGCCCTGGTCTTCGAAGCGCCAGGTCACAGACAGCTTCGCTGACCCGTTTACTCCCTCGTAGCGGACACGAACCGCGTTGTCGCGCAGATCGTAGCCCGTGGGTTTCCCCGCAGTGCAACGACGTGCCCTACCTTGACCCTTCGCCTGCACGACCACTGCGGGCTGTAGTTTGCCGCTAGCAATTACCAGCCCTCGATTGTCTAGGAGGCGAAACTCATCCTTGTCCTCCGACCACTCCCAGGTGTAATCCTTTCCCTTAGCCTGAACAGTCCCGCCTACGCCAACGACCTTAGCCTTGGCAGCGGGTGCGCTTTCCAGTTTGATGGCTTGGAGGAAGTAAGACGCCACTGAAGCCTGAATAAACTCTCTGCGATTCAAGATAGCCATGGTCAATTTGATCCTCCCGCATTGGTTTTCTCTCTTTTTGGCCGTCCGGCGGCTACTGATTATGGAAATTCGCAGGGTTCCCGTGCCAGAGCAGGAAATCGCCGCGTGTCGCGCCTTTAGAGGAGTGGTGGGGCAACACCCACCTCGCCCCTTCCGCTATTCAAACTGCAGCGTCACCTCTGCAAGACCCGAAGTGGGACTCAGCAGCTTCGCACGCACAATCTCGCCTTCAGAAGAGGCCTGGAGGTCTGCTCCGGTGGCTTTGGCCTCCTTGAAACCGCGGCCAGCGGTGTAGAGGGTGAGGGTAGTCGGATAGTTTCCCACCAGCTCCACCTTAATCCGCAATAGCTTCCTGGCTGCATCCCATTTCTCGTCTTTCAACTCCACCGCGCCCATGGTGATGTGCCGGTCCGTCCCCACTAGTTGCGGATGACCATAGGCTGGCCGCAGTGAGAGCACTTGGCAGGCATGCGGAGAAAGCTCCACAGAGTATTGCTCCTGCACCTTGCCTAGGAACTTCTGATTCCAGAAGTCGAAAAGCAAATAGTCGCTGCTCCCCGCGAGTCCTACCTTGCTAAGATGGATTGAGAAATGTCGCGGGGGAGGAGGAGTAAGGTAAGTTGCTACCGGGATCAGTTGCAGGCCCGCCGGCTTGTCGGGCGAAGCTTCCAGACGCTGGTTTTCCTCTGCGGCTTTCTCAGATTCCGCCCCCAGAGCAAGAAAATCGGCAAGTGGCCGCTCCATTCCGAGCAACTTGTCGTTGTTCCTGATGATGCTGTAGATACCCGTCTCTTGACCCTGGAGGATTTCGGTCCCATCGTTATCCCAATTGAAGAGCCCCGCCACCGCCCAAGAGCCAAACGGGCGTGCCACATGCAGCATCCAGACATGCCGGTCGGCGATGACAGGGTAAAGTTCCATCGGGGTAATATCCGCCACGGGAAGGATCTTCTTGAGCAGGTCACGACGGTCCTCAGGCAGCGCGGGCATGTCGTCGCCAAACAAAAGGTGTTGGCCCGTGAGACCCTGGATGGAGGCCCAAGTGCGCGCCTCCTCGCTGCTCAGCGGGGAACGGACCATCATGGCGTCGGGATCGCCGTACCAAGCGATGTTATGGGTGTAGAATCCTTGCCGCATGCCTGCGAGCACCGTGCGGACTCCCCAGAACGACGGCGCCCCACCCTTATTATCACTACTGTTGAACGCAATATTATCACCCCCCAGTCGGGCGCTTTGGACAATGCCCATTGACTCGATGGGATACACCGGGCCGCAGGCGGAGAAAAAGACGCCGGGCCGGGAAGACATCGCCTGCCGGAGAATAGTCAAGGCCTTTCGAAACGCCGTGTCTGCGTCCATGGTGGGGTCAAATGCCCGCACACGGTTGTGGGCCCAGATATCTCGCGTGTCATTTTCACCATCCAGCTTGAAATAATCATAGCCCCATTCAATGGTCATCTTGCGATACGCCTCGTAGAGGTATCGCTGCAGCTCGGGGTGGGAGAAATCGGCAACGTAAGTTCCGAACCAAGTGCCGAGTTTGGGGTTCCCATTTTCATCGTGCAGGAACCAGCTCTTGTGAGCGTTATAGAAGCTTTCATCTGCGGTCCCAAAGGTGGACAACCAAACCGCTGGCTTCAAATTGAGAGCCTTGATTTTTTCGGCAAGCCATTTCATGCCGTGGGGAAAATGGTCGTTCCACTCTGTCCAATTACCTGAGATGCCCGCGGCTTGCCAGCCTCCATCGATCAGGACGTACTGTAGTCCGAACGGACCGTAGTCCTGCGCCAGAGCCTCGGCATTTCGCAGGATGTCTTGTTCCCCCAAAACGTTATTGTAGAAGTGGAAGGAGCACCAGCCCGCGGGAGCCTGCGGCCATTTCTTCTTGTCCAAGGGGGCGTAATAAGGCAAGCGCTTCGAATAGACCCGCTCCACCAGCTCGAACCCGCAAATCGGAGCATCCGTGAGCCGCCCGCCAGCCACCACGGAGTAACCCCCGGCGGTAGGCGTAAACCGCACTTCCCGCGCCAACACTTTTAGCGCCTGGTCGCGAAACCGGTCGAATACACAATTGTTCAAGGTGCTGGCGGCTCGTCCACTCTCCATTTGCTGGACGTCGTCTTCCACTCCGTCCAAGCGAGCCTGAAGAGGCTCAGGTCCCGCATTCAGGTCAGCCGTTACCGTTGCGGCGGAGGCCTCTTGTGCGGTGAGCCCGCGGAGTGAGACGGCCACGCTTGGGCCCACAAAGCGAAAGGCGATCATGTAACTCTGCTTCGCCTCGACCTTGACCACTGACTCTCGGGGGTTGCCGGCGGGCGCGAGAGTCAGCTTTGCACTCGCATCATCCGATGCCTGCGTCTGAGTGCCTGTCGTCAGTTGGACTCGCAACCGGCTTACCCAGACTTGGCCGTTGTAGGCCAGTTCCATGTGCCGCCCGTCGGCAGCAATCTTGACAGTCCATGGGTTGGCCCGTTCGGCGGCGCCAAGGACAACTGGCGAGATCAAGGCAAGAAAAAAAATAAGGGAAACTTTCAGCATGAGCCGGGAAAAGCGCATCTTGGTCCTCCCTAACGAATTAGTCCTCTCTCAACGCGGATGCCATGCAACTCTGGCGCGCAACCTTCAACACGCAGTGAAGGGAAAAGGGGAACAACTGCGTCAAGCTCTTGACCTTCAAAGGTGTCAAGATGTGTCCAGTTGTTCCAGTTCCGGCTACTTGCGAATCTCCAACACCTCAACTTTTCGTTTGGCTGGAATCTGAAACTGGATTCCCTGCCGCATCTGTTGGCCCGAAAACGTGCCGAGTGATTCTCCTGTCATCTTTGAGCTGACTTGGAATGCGCCATCCGGGAAGGTAGGCACATTCACCTTGAATTTGTCCTTGCTCGATTCATTCCTGAAAATAACAATCAGCCCTTCGCCTTCGCGATCTAGCCGCGCGAAACCGTCCGCGCTTGCGGCCCCGGGCTGGAGCCACGTTCCCAGCGCAAAGAAGCCTTCGTTGAGGGAAACTGCTTTGCGAAGATCCTTAAACCAACGAATCCGTTCCCCATACCAATCTTGTTGTTGAGGTGTAAGCTTGCGCAAATCCCCCAGTAGAAGCGGGCCCGAGCCTATCGCGGTAGCAAAACGCTCTTCAATGGGGGGCGTCTCGGCGCGTAGATTCCCGATGAGCATCGTTTCCACTGGAATCGCCAGGGATCGATGATAGAGCAGGGTCCTGGCCTGCCGGGGCCCCGCGGAATCGAGTGCCGCATCATTTACATTGCTCATCCAATCCAGATCTCCCGCCCCCAGCAGCCCATAGTCGATCACGTGCTTCTGGCCCCAGAGCTCAAAAGTAAGATCGAGTAACACGTCAGGATGCTCGCGATAGATCTGGTCAGTGACATACTGGATTCCTTCATAAATCCCTTCCAGCGATTCAGCCCAATTGCGGTGGTAGTGTCCTTCAGCATAGCACCCCGGCGCTTCGCCGTACGCGTTGAAGACCGTGGTGAGGTCGATCTTGACGTATCCCAGGTGGTAACGGGAAATCAGGTCACTGATCCGGCGCGCAGCAGCCTCGCGGTAGGGCGAAGCCATGCACATCACCGGGAGGTTCCCCCCCCATTCCGCCCCCATCCACGACGTTTTGGGCCGTCCATCGGAGCCCTTGCATTGCCACTCTGGATGTTCTCTATAAACTTTGGACTCCAGGCGGACCATTGCCAGAGGCACCCATAGCCCGAGCCGCATCCCTTCCCGCTCGACCTCGATTCGAACTGGATCGAGTCCGCCGGGAAACCTCTCGAGTGAAATGTCATTTTCGCCCCACAGCCTTTCCCATCCAGCGTCGAGCGTGAAGACATCAAGCCCCATCCGTCCCGCGATGGGGATCAACTCGGACACAGTGGAATTGGGGAGCCCAAAATAGAAAGGTTCGTAGGTGTTATAGATCCAAGGTGGTTTGAAGCCCGCACCTTTCTTCACGAGCACCTGAGCGGTGTACGACGGCATTATCCAGTGGGGGTCGGCGAAGCGCCGTCCCTCGGCAAAAAGGGCCACTGAACTCTTAGCGCTGGCAAACGTTTCACCCGGTGCGACACTCCTCTCGAAAGGGAAAATATCGGTGTCGTACATGACCTCAATGCCTTCCCCCCACTCGGACATTTCGGTGCGCTTCATGTAGCCGGGGGCTTCGTTCATAACGATGAAACCCTCGCCAGTCAGCGAATTGCGCTCAAGAATCGCGGTGTCCTCCACTCGGCCGGTGAAGAAAATCTCGCGAGGCTGCACCCCGTAGAAACCAGACACCTGGATTTCGGAGGGTTTGCCAGCCCTCAAAGGCACTGCCTCGAAACTCAGGTGAGACAGGGTGAAAGGCGTCGTGCCGCGATTGGTAATCGCAATCCACTTGCGAATTACAGGATGGCCTTCATAGACAGCATAGAACACTGAAACCTCGATCGGCTTGGTTCGGGCCTTTAATTTGATCTCCAGCAGCTTGCCGCGCGGCAGAAGGTTGTGCGTCTCGGCAGCGATCAAATCGAAGGCACCCCCTGAACCAGCCAACCGGTCGCCGTCAGCCTGAAAGAAAAACTCCGCGCCTCGGCTACTGTCAGCCTGCGCCGGCTTGATGAAGTCCGTTCCCGTCAATTTGTGTCGCCAAGCTGCTGTATAGAGGCCGATCTTGGCATCAAACTGGATCTGCCGCTCGATTAACCCGTTTCCGATCACCCAGCTTTGGTTGTCCGGTCCTGTTTTCACATCGGCCGGAGCGTTTTGTGCGCACGAATTGGTCACAGATAAGGCGGTAAGAAAAGCAAACAGGAATAGCTGCAGTGTGGATCGGAAAAGGCGCATCTTGTTCCTCACTTCAATGTGCTGGGGGTAGTTACGCGGCCTGCATCGTTTGCGGCGGCTGCGCTCGTTCTCTCCTTGACCTCCTCTCAGAAGAGTCCCCCGAGATTCAAGACGACCACCGAGATAAGAATCGCAGCCACCCCCATGGCCAACAGTTTCTTGGTGCGCGGCGAGGTTGACTTCCATTCTCCCGTCAAAACGCCCAGTACGGTCGATGCCAAGACGCTCATGGCCACGAAAAGGGTGAATCCGACTGATGTTCCGAACTTTCCGGCCAGGGTCGCTCCCGCCCCGTAAAGGAAGAGCCCGGACGCCCACACCACTGCCATCGAGACAGCAAGCAGCGTTTCTCTTAGCCAGTCTTTCTGGCGAAACGCAGTGAAAGTGTGGTTGCGAAAGAGCAGATAAAGACAGTAGAAGAGGTTGGGGAAAAAGCCTGCGCCTAGCACGAGCGCCCAGACGGCATAGCCCCCCGTCGCCGGTCGGGCGCCCGATTCAATGCTTCTGCGGATGATATCTCCACTGAAAGCAAAACCAAGGTTAAACGCAGAACCAAACACGCCGGTGAAGATGCAAAGTGCGAGCCCCGCCTTGAAGCTCACTCCCCGGGAGACTTCGGCCGGATTCGGCGCTCGCTGTTCTTTTTCGCGTAAACGGCTGGCGACGGCGTAAGTCCCCAGCCCCAAAAAGAGAATAGGCATACTACACAAAAGAAAAACGCCGCGAGCCCGGAAAAGGTCCGCCGGATTCAAAACCAGAAGCGGAACCAATGCGCCCGAGACGCAAGCCAAACCGGAGACGACAGCAACAGCAACTGCCAGCCCCACGGCCTTCAGGCTCAAGCCATAGGTGACTTGCGCTATGCCCCAGAGAAAACCGAACATAACCGCCAACACCACCACCCGGGCCGGCACGGTCTGATAGACTTCAGCCAGATGGGGCACAAACCGAAAGGCCATAAACCAGGGCAAGAAAAAAATGCCCACAATAGAAAAAACTAACCATGTGTTTTCCCACTTCCAATGCCGCGTGTATTTCATCGGCAAAGCGAAACTCCCGTTAAATATGCCACTGACTAGAATGATGGCCATTCCCAGCCAAAACTTCTCAACCATAATTATCCCTTTCAGCAAGTCGTGCGCTAATTGGTCGGGATTTCCATTTTGTAGCCCCAGGCAGTCGAAAGCGCACACCCCACGCCTCAGGCTTCAAAAGGGCCTTATCTATACCCCATTCCTGTGTAACACGTCCTTACTCGGCCTCTGAAGGCAGCAGTACCGTCCGGCCATCAGCCACCGACGTTCAGCTCAATCCACTCCAGAGGCGAGCCTTTCTCATCCCGCTCGCGCAGAGGCAAGCGCAGCGTCCCTTCGCGAATTTCTATGCGGCTTTCCTTCGAGCTTCCTCCCAAGTAGTGTTCGGTGGCGGCGGCTTCGGAAGTTTGCCCGTCGCTGCGTTGAATCACCAGTTCGCCTTCACCATAAGGAACCACGGCCAGCTTGGTGGTCCTGGCGATGCCGTCGCTGGTCTTTGAAGCGGCGACAACGGAGGCGCTGGTCTGAACAAGGTCGCGGAACTTCACCGGACCCTCCCGCCCATCCAGGCGGCGGGTACGGAGTGCGACCCCCACCAGTTCACCGCTTTCGAACCGCGCCCAGGACGACGTGTGCGCGCCCCGCGTTACACTCAAATAGTCAGCGTCCACAGGTTCAATCGTGAAGGAGTTGGAAGTCCGCAACACCTGGCAAAGGCCATTGTATTTCGCGATGCGCTCCGGTGTTGGCATAGCGCCTTCTTCGTCCCCTACAAAGCTATTGAGCGATCCCAGGGTGCCGATCAATGCCGAGTCAAACCAGATTTCCGGCACGGTTACCCAGTCGTATCCGCCTGAGCCATAGGTCGGCATGCCGATCTCACCCAGCAGACTGCTGAAGAAGAAACGCCGGTTGGCTTCAAAATCGTACTCTCCCGCCGACCCGTAGAGATCATCCGGGCTGACGAGGTCGAAGTATTCAATGAAGAGCGGCGACAGGCAGTAATACATCACAACCTGGTCGGGATTTGCCTCCCGCATGCCTTTCACCACCACATCGAGTCCTTTCAGCAGCATTCGTTCTCCCGCCCAACTCATATCCT
>Ga0187864_10004322_pt1 | contig 11168 bp, 9 predicted proteins | sample June2016WEW_11_4_FD_132985 | JGI IMG/M metagenome (GOLD analysis project Ga0187864, IMG submission 132985) | Peatland microbial communities from SPRUCE experiment site at the Marcell Experimental Forest, Minnesota, USA - June2016WEW_11_40 | ecosystem: Environmental > Terrestrial > Soil >... | reverse complement strand
TCGCGCTCTTCGTTGATATCCTGCAATTTCTTGTTTTTACGACAAGATTTTCATTTCAGTTGTGCAGGATGTGCCAATGAGTTCTTCGCGTTTGTCTTCGCGTCCTTCGCGTCATCGCGGTTGCATTTCTTCTTTGGTTGCGGCCAATGGCCGCGCTGTGCGTCTTCGTGGTTGCATTGCATTCAACTGAGATTTGGAAGGCCCTGGTTTGGCGTATAATGGCAGGCGATGACGCGGGAGCATTGCAGCCTGTGTGGAAAGCCGATCGCGCCGCACGCATATTACGTCGTGCGGATTGAGGTATTCGCCGAGCCGTCGATGCCGCCCACGACCTCGGCGGAGTTGGAAGCGGTGGATTTCGACGCGGTCATCGACAGGCTGCTGGAACAGATGAAGGACATGACGGCCGAGGAACTTCAGGACCAGGTCCATCGCCATTTTGAATTCAAGATTTGCCCGTCCTGCCAGCCGCGATTTTTGGCCAATCCGCTCGGCAAGCCGCGGGTGGCGGGGATTGCGGATAATTAGGCCAGGCCTCCCCGTGTGCCCAAATCCATCGGTGACAATGACAATAAAGCCCCCAGGAACGCGGCTCGGATACCGGACCAACCCGCTCCCGCGTTCTCTCTTCCGATGGTCGAACACAGCCAGCAAGCGGCTTCTGCGCCTAGGCGCCGCTGCGACGAACCCGCATCATTAATCCCAACGCACCAACCGCCACCAACGCCAGGGAGGTGGGTTCGGGCACCATCAGCTCAAACGCGAAATCCGTCTGCGTGCCCAACTGCACCCACGGCCCGTTGTGGCTAGCGCCGACGGCGGCGTAATCCAAAATCGGGTGCGGCCCAGGCGTTTCGTGCCAGCCCCACAGCGGCACCGATGCGGGCTTGTCGATCGCCATGAAATATTCCGTCCCCGCGGTTTCAGGAAATGGCGTCGGTAGATAGGCGTCGTAGCGGTACACCGGCTCGGGCGACGTGTCGAGGCCAACGTAAACCTGTTGCGCGTTTACAACATACGTGGCCAGTGGCGCGTTGACGGGCAGGCTGTTGGGGTGGGGCGTGCCATCAGAAAGATGAAAGCTGATATCGAACGGGCCGACAAACCCGTCGGCCTGTTGAGCAGTATTCCCGTACGAGCCCCACCACCGCACGGCGACGACGGGGTCGTTGTAGTTGTCGGTGAAGTCATCGGCCTTGACGGTATTGAGGGTTTGGTCGGAGGAGAAATCGCCCCCGATGATCTGGCCGTTGGCGTTGAAGCCGATGGGCTGGGAATACTTCACGGGAAGATTGATGAAGTCGGCGCGAGCGGTCGCAAAAAACGCGGCGCTAAGTGCCAACCCACCGATAAAGAAAAGCCTTGACGATGCGAATGCTTGCATAAGCTCCTCCTCTGCCTGTGTTCGGCAGATAAGCTCAACCGGCGCGAATGCGCCTCTTGATACGAAATGGTTTGACCAGGACGTTTGCCTCCAGCCGTTGCTTTCTGTCACCGCCCGCAGCCAGAATTTCCCTCTGCCGAGCGAACACCCTCCTTTCAAAAATGACCGGCGAAATGCGGCTTGAAACAAGCAAAAAACGTCTGATGTGGCCCTATAACGCGCGGCGAGGGATCGCGTCAATCGGCTTTTGAGCCGACAGCTATTCAGCCGACAGCTATTCAGCCGACGCCGCCCAAGGAATATACGCGGTCGCTTCTGATTTCCTTTCTTGGGTCTGCTTACGGTGTGGATGTCGCCAACGCGGGTTCTTCCTTAGCCCGAAAAATTCAAGATTTACCGAATTCAATCGTGAGCGAAGCGGGCGGTGAGTAATCTGGATAAAAATAGGCCGCACGGCGGAGGGTTTGTGCCGTGCGGCCTGGCGGAGGAGGAAACGAGGCTTGTCGGCGAGGCCTATTGTCCCAACAGACCACGCCCATGTATTGTCAACCGTCCCGAACATCCCGGATGATTATTTTCATAAGTTTCATCCTTACGCCCGGAGTAGAACAAAAGTTGTGCCGCGGCTGATTTTTGGAGACAATTGCTTTCGCTCGCTAGAGGCTTTTTATCGTGAAATGGCGGTTTTCGTGTGGTTTTCAGGGGTTTGGGGCCGATCATTTTTTGATTTTCTTTTGTGCCGGGATGCCTCGATGAATCAAAGTATGTCGATGCGAAATCGGCGAAACATGCGGCAAACGCGCCGGGGATGCACATCAACTGCGCATGGACGCCCGGGGTCCTTTGCCAGAGCGGCGGCACTTAGCGCAATTTTCATTATTCTTGCCTTGGCGGGCGGATGCCAGACGCCCAGGGAGTCCAATCCGGCAAAAATTGCCGGTGCGGCCACTGTCGAAGCGGTCGATATGGACTCTGCGCTGGAGCCAACAGCGATTGAAGGGCCATTAGCGCTCTCGGCGGCGAAGAATGAGTGGGTCAGCTTCGCCGTGCGGATCGGCAATTTGACGCAGATGGGGGCGACGCCGGCTCTACGGCTTCGCATCTCGCCGGCGAATGGGCCGAAGAGTTTCTCGGCTTACCAGGTCTTGCCGATGCCGGTGGATACCAACCGCGCCGGCTATGTTCGACAAACCGGTCTGGCCGCGGGAACGAGGCAGTTGCCGCGGGCGCTGTTGCCGATGAACTGCCAGGACGGCGTCGTCGATCTTTCGAGCTTGCGCGATCCGGCACATCCGTTTGATTCGCAAAGCCATGCCGGCGACGGCGCCGAGGCGCCTATCGTCTGGATCGATCTTCTGGTTCCGAATGATGCCCAGCCGGCGGACTACACGATCACGTGCGAACTGAGCGCAGGCGGGCAGACCCGCGCGACATCGAACGTGCGGGTTTGGCTGCACGTTTTCGATTTTGCGATTCCACGGCAGCGTCACCTGCTGATGGTGAGCGAGATCAACTGGGACCGGCTGCGGCAACTCTATCCGGATGCCTTCGAGGCCATCACGCCCAGGCTGATGAACCGGGACAATCCAATCTACGCCGCGGCGATCAAAACGCTCGATCAATTGGCTCTGCTGGCGGAGGAGAATCGGACCGAAGTGGTCGTGCCGCGTTTGCAGCCGACGGTCAAATGGCTCATCGCACAAACCCCGCGGGTGGACTGGTCGGATTTTGACACGGTTGTTTCTCCATGGCTAAGCGGCGAGGCGTTCGCGGACAAAGAGCCGCTGGGTTATTGGCCGCTGCCCAGCGCGGATTATCTGGACAATTACGACGCGGCCAGCCGGCGGGAGTATTGGTCGAACGCCTCGACGCACTTCAATCGGCAGGATTGGCTGAGCCCGACGTCGGTTTTCTTGCGGAGGAATTCGCCGGGCCGGGCGACGGCGCTGCAAAGCATTCAGTTTTCGATGAAGGCCAGGGCAATCCTCGATGCGCATCCGCTGGTTCGCGTGGCGATACCCCTGGAGGACGATCAAATCCAATTCGCGTCGTCGGACAATCCGATGCTGCTGAATCCGTCGCTGGTCGGGCGCATGATCACCTTGGCGCCGGGGCCGGTGTTTGCAGCGCCGACGCAATCCTGGCCGATGGAACTGCGCCGGCCGGAGCATTGGCTGCGGACCGAGGCGCCGGGGCTGGCGCCCTATGCCGGCGCCGGCGCCAGCGGGCCCGACGTGCGGCTGTGGGCGTGGCTGGCGTATCTGCGGCACGCGGATTTGATCTTCTGGTCCGAGGCGCTGCCGGAACAAAACGATCCGACCCAACAGGCCGACCCCGCCGCGCTTACCTGGTTCTATCCGGGAAGCTGGTTCGGCGTGGACTCGCCGGTGCAGAGCATTCAACTGAAATGGCTTCGCCGCGCTCAGCAGGACTACGAATACCTTTTGCTGGCGGAGCAGCGCGGGATGCGGACGGATGCGCTGCTGTTGGGGCGGCTGATTACCCGGCAGGTGGAGCTTCAGCCGGCGCAGTCGCCCGATCCCGAATATGGGCTGCTCAGCGGAACGGTCGATCAAAAGACCTGGGACGAGGCGCAGGCGCTGCTGGCGCGTGCGATCCTGTTGCGTGCGCCGGGGGCGTCGCCGGACGATCCCGCCGTCAAAACTCAGGAGCGCGACCTGGATCTGGACATGGTCCGCTGGCAGGAGCCGAAGGAAAGACCGTACGTTCTGCCGCGGACGGCGCAGTGGCTTTGGGACGACCCCGGCCGCTCCAACGGAGACACCTGGGCGTCCTTGCGATTGGGGGTGGACATTTACAACGCCGGCGACAATCGGCCGGACCAGAATCAACTGCTGTGGAGCCGCGGCGGCGACGCGTGGGAATATAACCCGGCGCCGGTCCTGATCGGGGCCCTGCGGACGTACTGGGTGCAGCGATTTTCGATGGATGCGCGCGTGGATCTGGATCGGATCACGCCGGATTCGCGAAAACCCATCGAGATCACGTTTGTCGATGGTTACACGCGCGGCCAGTACGCGACGGAGGCGGCGCTTCCCGTCGCCGCCAGCATGCGCCGCGAGGGAAACATTCACATCGACGGCAAGCTGAATGAGTGGAGCGGGGACGATCTGATTCACGACGGGAGCCTGACGAAAATGGTCGATCGGCCGTCGATTCAGCATTGGCGAATCGAGCCGTCATCGTCGCCCTCTCAAGTTTACACGGCCTGGAGCGAGGACGATTTTTACGCCGCGTTCTGCGTGAACGGCGTATCTTCACATCAGGAGCTTCACCGGAATTTCGTGGATTACGACTTTCGCCGGGCCTGGGGCGAGGACCTTTGCGAAATCCTGGTGCAGCCGATCTACGATGACAACTCCCTGGGGCCGCTGACGTATCTGAGCTGCAAACCGAACGGCGTTTGCGTGGTGAAGAGGCGGCTGGATCCGCGAACCCATGCCGATCCATGGCGCGAAATCGACGGCACAATGGTGCGCTACGCCGCCGAGTTCCACCAAGGCGCATGGACCGGCGAAACCGCCATTCCCTGGCAATTATTGCTCAACGGCAATTCCGTGCGGCCACGGCTCTTGCGGTTCAATTTTATTCGGCATTTCCAGAGCACCGGCGAGTCAGCCAGTTGGGCCGGGCCGATCGATTTCGACCAGGATGATTCGTTTATGGGACTCTTGTTCTTAAAGGACTTAAGTGCGCCGGGACTGCACCAATAGCCGCGAATCCGGTATGGACCGGACATCGTTCCTGATTTAACGGAAAGAGGTTCACGCCGAGGCGCACGGCACAGATTTGCTTTGCTTGGACGGCCGGGCTGGTGGTACACTAAGGGGCAGTTTCGTCTCAGTGGGATAAAGCGGGCGCTCTATCTGTCCGCCACGTGTCTGGCGTCTGTCGCAATTCAGGGAGAATCAAATGCTGCGTAACTTCAAGACCAAAAATCTGCACAGGATGGTGGTGGTGGCGGCGGCTTTGGCGGCGGGGACAGTTCTCGCGGCGGGGGCTCGTGCTGCAAGCATCACGAGCAACAATTCGTCGTTGACGATCAACCCGAGCGGTTCGTCCTTGCCATTCATCAGCAATTGGGTTGTGGACGGCGTGGACCAATACGGCGGCTCGCCGGCGGGAGGCGAAGATTTGTTGGTCTCCATCGGTTCCTCGTCGGGACTCGTCGCGCTCAGTTCGCTGCCATTGATGAGTAGTCCGTCGTTCAGCGATGGAATCGCGTCCGTAACCTATAAGGTGAGCGGAAGCGGGTTCGCTTTCACCGTTGCGGTGACGGAAATGCTGACCGGCGAGAATCCCGGCAGCGGAGGGTCCGGGATCAATGAAACGATTAAGGTGACGAATACGGAATCATCGACCGTGGCGGATAGCCCTCTACTGGAGTTCAATCTGGTGGACGGTCTCGATTTGAACGTCAACGGGACGCCGAACAAAAACACGCTGACGCTCAGTCCCAGCATCGGGACAAACACGGCGAACCAAACGGTTCCCTCCGGGGCGCAGGTGAATTACGTCGCGGCGCCGACACCGAATCTTTTCGATACCATTGACCGGACAACGAGCACTTCCAGCCCTTCGCTCGGCCCGGTGACCGGGGTCGAGGGATTTGAAGCCAGATGGGATCTGTCCATCCCTGCCGGCGATTCGAAGATCATTAGCATCGATGAAACACTGACCGGCGGCCGCACCTCCCCGGTGGTGCCTCTGCCGAATTCCGCCGTCGCCTCCCTGGCGACGCTGACGGGTTTGGGCATGATCCGGATCGTTCGCCGGATGCGAAGGACGGCCATCTAACGCCATCGTTTTTCAATCCCGCGCAAAAAGCCCGGAGGCGAGCTTCCGGGCTCTTTTTTTGCATTTTTCCATCCCGCGTTTTGCGGGAGATGAACGCTCGCCGGAATTCGGTTAGAAATGCTCTTTAATGGCCGGCACTGCCCCGCGGCGTACGAGCGCTCTCAGAACAGCATTCCTGTTGATGAGCTGCGTTGCGCTGCTGACGCTGTCGTTTGCGCCCGTGGGACAATTCTATCTGGCGTGGATCGGGCTTGCGCCGTGGCTGGTTTTCCTGACGAGCGCGAAGTCGCGGAAATCGGCTTTTTTCTACAGCTGGATCGCCGGGACCATCTTTTTCAGCGCCAATATGTGGTGGATGTCGTACATCAGTTGGCCCGGGATGGTGGCGCTGATGATTTTCTGCGGAGTGTACTGGGGGCTGGCGGCATTGGTGATTCGGGGAGCGGGGTTGATTGATGAGGTTCCGGTCATCGCGGGGGTGCTAGGCATTGCCGCGGTCTGGGTGGCCTTTGAATGGCTGCGAGGCATCGTATTCACCGGGTTGCCGTGGCTGTTTCTCGGCGATACGCAGACGCCGAATTTGGGCATGTGCCAGATCGCGGATATCACCGGGGCGTATGGAGTGAGCTTTTGGATTGTGACGCTCAACGCGCTGGCGGCGATGGCGTGGGTGCGACGCGATCAGACAAAGCGGCTGATTCAGGCGGCCGGGGTCGTGGCCGGAATCGTTGTGGCGGTCCTGGCGTATGGGACCTATCGCCTGTGGCAGACGCCGCAATCGCTTTCGCCGGGACCGGTGGTCGCGGTGGTCCAGGCTGATTATCCGCAGAGCAATTCCGGGGAAAAGGGAGCGACGATCCAGGAGCGTCTGGCTTTTCATGAGAAGCAGACCCTCGCCGCGCTGGATAAGCAGCCGGGAAGGATCGATCTCGTCGTCTGGTCGGAGACGATGATGTATCCGCTGAATCATGAGGCGCGCGAGCTGCTTCCCATTTGCCGGGATTTGTACGACCGTCTGAGCGAGCTGACGGCGAAATACCATGTGGGGCTGTTGACGGGGGGAGATTACGCGGCGGATTGGAAGCCCCAGGACCGCGACGGGCAGTCGGAACTCGCCCCTCGCGACAAGCGGAATTCGGCCTACTTTTTTGACCGCGACGGCCGAATGAACGATTCATTGGGGCATCGATACGACAAGATACACCTGGTCCCCTGGGGGGAATACATTCCCGGCAAGGGCTGGGCGAATTGGCTCTATCAACTGTCGGTCACGCTCGGACCCAGGTATTACTTCGATTACGTCATGCAGCCGGGCCAGAGCGATGCCCTGACCGTGTTTCATTTGACCGACGAGGGACGGGATTGGCGATTCGTCACCCCAATCTGTTTTGAGGACATCGATGCGCGGATTTGTTCGGCGATGTTCCGTCCGACCGATGGCGGCGGGAAACGGGCCGATTTCCTCGTCAATTTGACCAATGACGGCTGGTTCAAGGCCAACGAAAACACGCAGCACCTTCAGGCGGCGACTTTCCGAAGCATCGAGAACCGCGTCTGGACGGCGCGCAGCGTCAACACGGGAATCAGCGGGTTTATTGATTCAAACGGGCTGACAGGGGAACTTTTAAGCCCCCGCGAGGCGGGGACGTGTGTCGAGCGGATCATGATCGACAGGCGATTGACATTCTACACACGATTCGGCGATATTTTTGCCGAAACCTGCGCCGGCGCATCGGCGATCATCGCGGCGTGGGCATGGTCCAAACGCCGGCGGAGCAGCTTATGAAAAAGGCGGTTGGCATCTTCTTGGTGTTTGTTCTCGGTGGATGCGGCCCGCATACCGATCCTTCCGCAAAGCTTCCGCCTCCCCCTCCGCCGGTGGCGCCGGCGCCAAAATATTCGCCCACGCCCATTGATGCCGGACTGCGGGCCCAGGCCGTTCGGGAGCTGATTTCCCAAACCGCTTCGCCCGACCCGTTCATGCGGTGCAACGCCATCGAGGGCTTGAGCGATGTCGATCCGCCGGATGCGGCCGATGTGGTTTTGAAGGGCCTGGGCGATCCGGACGCTCCGGTGCGCTTCGTGGCGGCGATGGCGGCCGGGCAACTGAAGCTCGTGGATGCCTACGACATTCTCAGGACGATGGCCGACGATCGAGACTTGCGGGTCCAGGCGGGTGTGCGTTTCGCGTTGCACCGCTTGGGGGATACCCGATTGAGCCATGATCTGGAAAAACTCGCGGGGAGCCCCGATCCGCATCTTCGCGGGACGGTGGCGATGGTGTTGGGCCTGCTGAATGAACCGAGCGCGACGAAGATGCTCACCACTCTGTTATCGGACCGTGTTCCGTCGGTGAGGCTCCAGGCGGCCGAGGCGTTGTGGCGCCTGGGCGACCAGCGCGGTCTGACGGATTTGGTCGCCTTTTCGATCAGCACTTATCCGGACGATCAGATGATCGCGCTGCAAGCTCTTGCCGAGACGGGAGATCAACGTGTCATTCAGCATTTGAGGGGCGAATTGACGAATGATTACGTGGAAGTTTCGCTCGCCGCGGCCAGGGGGCTGGGAATGCTTGGATCGGATGAGGGATGGAACGTGGCGGTTCCGGCGGCCCAAAGCAAAGACCCGCGGCAGCGGGCGTTGGCGGCATTGGCGATGGGCTCCATCGGGCGGGCGGATTTGCAGCCGTATTTGGCCGATTTGCTCAAGGACCCGGAGGCTTCCGTGCGCATCTCGGCTGCGACGGGCATTTTGCAGTTGCGAGCGCCGGGCGTGTCCAATTCCAATTGACGGCAACTCGATTGAGCGGCGGCAATTGGGTACGATTGGCCGAAGCCGGGTCTACACCGGAAAAAAGTTGACAGAAGTGAGGCCATCATTAGGATAATCAGGCCCCACCGAGGCGGATTTTTCGCGGGGGTTGGTGGGAGTCGTTCAAGGAGTCGCATTTGAGTCCCCTTACCAAATTGTTTGTCGTGCTGCTGGTGATCGTCTCGATGCTCAACGCGGCGGCGATCGTTGTCTTCGTCAACAAGGCCCAGCCGTTGCAACCGCAGTTGGATGCCGCCAATCAGCAGTTGGCGGCGGAGCGCATGCAATCGGCGGCGAACCTGGCGGCCAAGCAGAAGGCCGAGGACGATTACAACGCCGAAGGCCAGCAGCATCAGAAGGACAACAGCGACAACGCCGCCGCCGTCGGCGCGGTGCAATCTCAACTGAATGAATCGCGCGTCACCATCGCGCGTTTGCAGGCGGACTACACGAACATGCAGGCGGCGTTGACTACCGCCAACAACAACGTGCAGTTGACCACCTCCACGGCCAACAAACTTCAGGATCAGGTCACGCAGCTTCGCACGTCCAATGACGCCTTGGTGAAACAAAACGAGGAATTTGGCCGCCGAAACGCGGAATTGACCAGCACGCTGGAAAGCCTTCAGGCCCGGCAGGAGGAAACGCAGGAGCAGCTCGCCGAGTCGAAGGTGAACATGCAAAAGCTCTCGGGGGCGCTGAAGGAGAGGGGATATGATCCGGAGCAAATCCTGTCGGCGCCGGTGGCCAACGGGCTGGGCGCGCCGTCCATCGAAGGCGTCGTTCGCGAGAAGAGCGTCATCAACGGAAACACATTCGTGACGATCTCGGTGGGCAGCGCCGACGGCGTGTCCAAGGGAATGAGGTTTTACGTGGTGGATGGACCGGAGTTTCTGGGAATCGTAACCATCGACACGGTGGACACGGACAATTCCATCGGCCGGCTCGAGGGCAAGCCGGACAAGGTCTCCCAGGTGCAAAAGGGCAACGAGGTCAAGACCCAGCTTCGTGGATCGTAAGGCGCTTGTGATTGGAGCACGCCATGAGTCGTATCGCAACCAGTGAACGCCCGCTTGTCATGAAGCCGAGCAACAATGTCTACACCGTTCTGGCGGTCGTGGCGACGCTGGTGAACATCATTTGCTTTTTGGTGCTGCTGATGCGGTTCACCGCGGTGTTCGGTGACAAGGCGAATTTGTTTTCGACGCATTGATTGGACAGAAAGCCGGGCCGTGCCGGCCCGGTTCCCGCGCGCCTCCGCCATACGCACAAGATCATCCGATGCCGTTTCGCCTGCGTGATTGCCTGCCTTTTTCCCGCTTTTCGACCCCGCCGTTCACGTTTTTGGATCCCGGTCCCCTCATCGACGCGGAATTGGAGCTGGTCGCTCCGTCGGAAGAGTGGGTGGATGCGGTGCTGGCGGCATGCCGGCACCCGTTGTCGATCCAGGAAGCGCCGGCGCTGGCGGACACGTCGCAGAAGCAGTTGTTGGATTTTCTTGGGGCGTGTCCGGGCGGCAGGCAGCCGGAGAATCCCGCCAAGGGCCTTGTGCCGGAGTGTCACTTCTGGATGCGGGTGACGGACCGTCCCGAATTTCCGATCGCCGGCGGAATCGGGCTGAGGATTGCCAGCACGTATGACACGGTGATGTACAGCGGTCACGTTGGATATCACGTTTACCCGCCGGCGCGCGGGCGTCATTACGCGGAGCGGGCGTGTCGGATGCTCCTTCCCCTGGCGCGCCGGTACGGGATCAATCCGCTGTGGATCACGTGCAATCCGGACAACTATGCATCGCGACGGACCTGCGAGCGCTTGGGAGGCAAGCTGGTGGAAATCGTTCCGGTTCCGGTGCAGCACGCACTCTATCAACGCGGGGAGACGAAGAAATGCAGGTACCGTATCGATCTTGCCTGAAGCGTGCCGGCGAGCCACGATCATCGTAACCCCATGATTCGTCACCCTTTCAATCCAATCTTTAACCGCAGAGCACGCGGAGATCGCTGAGAAAAGCTGAGAAAGAACTCGTTTCTTGTGTTTCTTCTCCGCGTCTGTCTCTGCATTGCAAAGCTGTGGCATCTTGTTTTTTTGGCAAGGTTCAGTGGTCATGCGGCAAGTTTGGTTACGTCGGCCTCGCGAAGAATCAACGCGGCGC
>Ga0187864_10004314_pt1 | contig 11191 bp, 9 predicted proteins | sample June2016WEW_11_4_FD_132985 | JGI IMG/M metagenome (GOLD analysis project Ga0187864, IMG submission 132985) | Peatland microbial communities from SPRUCE experiment site at the Marcell Experimental Forest, Minnesota, USA - June2016WEW_11_40 | ecosystem: Environmental > Terrestrial > Soil >... | reverse complement strand
TGACGATTGAGCCTGTTCAGGAGCCGCATCATCGTTTCTTCCCCGGCAGGGTCCAACCCGGAGGTGGGTTCATCGAGGATCAAAATCGCGGGCTTCATGGCAAGCACGCCGGCCATAGCGACACGCTTTTGCTCTCCAAAGCTTAAATGATGGATGGCTCTATGTCGCAAGTCAGTGGCCACGACCGATTCAAGCGCCTCGGAAACCCGCCGCTCGACCTCCGGATCGGGTAGGTCCAGGTTTCTTGGGCCGAAGGCCACATCTTCCTCAACCGTGGCTGCGAAAAGCTGATCGTTTGGATTCTGAAAAACCAGCCCTATGCGCTGATAGAGCTCTCTGGGCGGAGTGCCGCAGATCTCGTGTCCGGCAATGCGAACCTGTCCCTTCTGTGGCTTTAAAAGGCCGACAAGCACCTTTATGAGAGTAGTCTTTCCTGAGCCGTTCGAGGCAAGCATTGCCACAAACTCGCCCTGTCTGACCCGAAAGTCCACTTCCGTAAGCGCCTGCGTTCCTTCCTGATAGGTAAAGCATACTCCTGAAGCCTCAACGGCTATAGGAACTTCTTTCATAAAGCACCCCACTCGAGCCGTATGTATGCAACCACTATCGCTCCCGAGGTCAGGCACAAAATCCAGAGATCCTTCGAGCAAATGCGCGGCAGAGCGCCAAAAGGCATGTAGCCTTTGTACCCTCTCAGCTCCATGGCCTCATAGGTACGAATCCCCTGGTCCATTGCAACTTTCATCACTGTACCCGCCAATACCCCCGTAGAGGATAAAGAACGCCTGAGGCTTGAATACCCGAGCCGCACCCTTTGGGCGTCCATGACGTCGGCAGCCTGATCCAGGAGCATAAAGATATAGCGGTACATGAGCATGGCCACCTCCACCCAGCCTTTTGGGACACCGAACCAGCGCAGGGCATGAAAAATCTGATGCGCCCTGGCGGTAGAGCTCAAAAGCAGCAGCACGCTGACTGCTCCCAGAACGCGAGTCCCAAGCAAAGCGCCGTGCAGGGCGCCCTCCAGCATCACTGCTATCTTGCACCCAAACAGGGAGATGCTGAAAAGCAGGGTGGAACCAACGAAAAGCGACTGCAGCAGGATTACAACCAGAACAATTCCCAAAGGGGCCGCAAGTCTGGCCAAGATGAGCCTGGCGGGCATTCGGATCGCCAGCATTCCGGCCAGGCCGGCTGCAAAAATTGCGAGCGGAAACGCAGGACAGGTGGATAGTATAACACAGACGATCGCCAGAATGGCAAGCACGAGCTTTACGCGGGGATCGACCCGGGTCAGAATGTTATCCCGATAGGCAAATATATCCGAGAAAAGCTCAAAAGACGGCTGCAAGGCGTTAGCCTTTATCCCTTAAAGATTTTCAGCAATTCGGGCCTGCGTGACAGTATGAACCTGTGAGCCCCTGCACATCGGAGCCCGATAAATCCGGTTTGTCTATGAGCGATATTTCGCGGCCTCATCCGGAGGCATGGGAACGAACTCGCACTGCCCTGATGGGACAGGGTACATTTCCTTTGGGGGCAGCACCATTTGCCTTACGTCCCCGAAACCCCTCGTCTCCTGGATCCTTGTTTGAACCAGGTCAACCAGCAACTCATCGAATCCGAACCCGCGTCCCATTTGAACAGTAACAGAGGGAAACCTTTGCGCCTGCTCCTGGAGCATTTCAGGAACGTCGAGAACCAGATGCAGCCCTGAATGCAAAAAATAGGGAATCACCAGCACCTTCGCCGCTCCAAGGTTGACGCATTTTTCAAAGACCTCCGGAAAGTGGGGTCCGAGCCTCGACATGAAACACACTTCGACGAGCGGATAACCGTACTTGTGTCGAAGACGAGCAGCGACCCTCTCCATGTCCTTGCCTGCTTCCGGCACTCGGCTCCCATGACCCAGAAGTATTATAGCCTCGTCAGGCGGGGCTGATTTCTTTCCCGCTTCAAAAGTCTCACCTTTGGCCATGCCACTCTCCCAATCTCCATCTGCATTCAGGCCACCCGCAGTCAGCCCGCCGCTGAGCCGCGAGCGGCAGTTCGGTTTTGTTATTAGAAGAACCAGGTTGCGCCAAAAAAAACCGGACCATAATCCTCAGGTCCGGGAAACCGTTTTCATCCTCGGCTTATCCAACTCGGGCTCCAATCCGCGGGAGCACGTGCAGCTATGAAGCTGTGGGCTGGTCTTCTGGCTCTCGGATCACCCTACTCGCCGAGCCTTCCCACCCCATAGGACAGTGGCATGCTGGCGGCTTTCGTCCCCGATCACAGCGGCGGGTCCGCAACGGTTTTGCACCGTTTTCCCTTATGCCCCTTTCCGGGACACCCACAGCTTATCGCAATCGATTTTGACCCAGTGCAGTCCGCAATGTCAAGGAAATAACGCACGCCTAATCATGGCCCCACGCATGGTGGGAATCATCTTCGAATCTTGAAGCAAAAAAGAGAATTTCGGTTTAGAATAGTTACTTTGAGCGAATATCCCGCATACAAGCCCTGAAGAAAACGGCCATGGAGAGCACAATACAAGCAATGCCGAATCATCCGCAGGCTCAAAAAATAATGGGCCTGATAGCCGGGAGCATTTCTCTTCGCCAGGAGAAGCGTCCTGAACAAGCTCTGAGGCTCCTCGAAGAAGCAATCAGCATTGATCCCAAGTTTTTCCCGGTGCTCGTGGAAAAAGGAATTGTTCTGTTCGAATTAGCCCGATATGAAGAATCGCTCGAATGCTTCGACCTTTTTTTGAAGCATATTAGTAACTCCCAAGTACGCGAGTTACGCGATAACTGTCTAAGGCATGTCTTGACAAACTATGACCGAATTCTTGCAGAGAACCGGGCAAATGCAGAAGCGCTTCTCAAGCGAGGCGACATTCTACAGCGCCTGCACCGTTATGACCATGCTGTGTATGCTTATAACCTGGCTTTGGAAATATACGTAAGTAATGTTGTAGACGTTTTAAACAAGCGTGGAAATTCGTTCTTATGCCTTAATAGACCCGAAGACGCCCTTGAGAGTTATAATCGTGCCCTGGAACTGGCGCCGCGCAATGCGTTTTTATTATTTAACCGGGCCAATGTCCTGCAACAGCTTGCCCGCATGGATGAAGCCCTGGAAAGCTATGGTCAGGCATTGGCATACAAACCGGAGCTGGCTGAAGCAAAGATGGAACAAAGTCATTGCTGGTTGGCCATGGGGGATTTTAAAAGGGGGTTCCAAGAGTATGAATCGAGGTGGGAATACCCTCTGCTTAAATCTGTCAGATTGAAATCATCCGAGCCTTTATGGCTTGGGGAAGAGAGTCTGGCCGGCAAAACTATTCTGCTCTGGGCTGAGCAAGGATTTGGGGACACGATTCAGTTTTTGCGCTATGTGCCGATGGTAGCACAAACTGCAGGGATGACGATTCTTCGTGTGCCCCCACCGTTGCGGTCATTGGCTCAGACACTCGATTGCCCCGTATCGATTATCACCTTCGCAGACGCATTGCTTCCCCACAATTTCAATTGTCCGTTGATGAGCCTGCCCCTGGCATTTGGCACTACCCTGGAATCAATCCCCTCGGATGTTCCATATTTGAGCGCAAAAGCCGATCAGGTTGAAAACTGGCGAAATCAGCTTGGACCGCACGCCAGGCTGAGGATTGGTCTTGTCTGGGCGGGCCGCAGGCACGAACCCGTTAACCATACACGCGACGTGGGATTGGAAGTCCTTGATTCCCTGACACGCCTTGACGTAGAGATTATAAGCCTGCAAAAGGAAATTCCCGACCATGACAGGAGGGTGCTCGAGTCCATGCCGAAGATTACTTCTTTGGGTGAAAAACTGTCGGATTTCGCAGACACGGCTGCCCTGATTGAAAACCTTGACCTGGTGATCGCCGTCGATTCGGCGGTTGCTCACCTCGCGGGAGCACTGGGAAAGCCTGTCTGGATTATGCTAAGGCATTCCGGCGAGTGGCGCTGGCTTCTGGAGCGCAGTGACTCCCCATGGTATCCCACCGCGCGGCTTTTCCGCCAGGAAGACCCTGGCGACTGGGCTGGAGTGGTTAGTAATATAACGCAACAGTTGCAGGCATTGATGGTTCAACGCAACGCTGACAACCCGTAAGCACACCTTACGATTTGAAACCGGATTCAATTCCACCAGGTTGTGGCCGGCATAAATCATAAATTGGCCAGTTGGGCGGTCAGGTAACTTTGCATCTCGTCCATCTGGGCCACAACGGTGTCCATGTTCTCAAACTGCATTTGCATAATTGACATCTGCGAGTTGATATTTGCCTGCATGTTGCTCACTTGCTGATTGAGCTGGGTGATACTGTTCTGCAGTCCGGTTGTCTGGGTGGCAATCGTCCCCTTTGCGGCGGTAAATCCACTCACGAGGCCATTGATAAGACTCGCGATTCCGCGGTTCACCGTGATAGTAGCGCTTGCCCCCGCCGTGGTCCCGGTGTAGCTGACTTCAAGGCCGTTGGCGCCGCTGGCTGTGTCATTAAGGGTCAATACATTGCCCGAACCGCTGGCGGTCTGACCGTCAATTGTGCCTGCGATGTTTTGACCTGTGCCCGGAGGCGTACTTACATAGACGCTATACGCACCCGATTGGGTGGCTCTGGAATTGTAGACATATTGAAACTGGCTGTTGCTGCTGACGCCGGAATCCGAAAGAAGATTAACCACGCCTGAGAAGTTGCTTGAGAGCGCCTGCTCGAACGTGGTCGTATTCAGACTGAGCTGACCATTGCTGCCTGCCGTTATTCCGATATCGGCGAGATAGTCCAGACTCCCGGTACCGACCTGGCTCATTACAGTGGATTGAAGTTGTGATTTTATCAATTCCAGATCGGTATCGCCGAAAAGCGGCCCGCCTGTTGTATTTGAAGTGGCATTGTAGGTATTCTGGGTATTGACGTATGAAATGACGGTGTTATAGGCGCTAATCCAGGTGTTGATGTTGTTTTGGATGTCCTGGGTATCGGGGCTGACGTTGACCGTCAAGGTCGTATTCGGGTCCGATCCGAGCAGATTGAGCGTAACCCCCGAGATTGCGTTAGTAACAGTATTGGTCGGGCTTGTCATGCTCATGCCGTCTACTGTAAAAGAGGCGTTTTCACCCTGCTGGAGCACATACTGGTTGATCGACCCGGCCTGTCCAAAAGACCCAAAATTCAGTTCCCCGGCGTTGGAAGCTTGAAGGGAAGCCTGGAGATTAACGGACAGATAGCTCGTCCCGGTTGCATTGTCGGTTACCTGAATTTGCCCGGTTGAAGTAACTGTCGCGGTGACGTTGCCAAAGACGGTCTGAATCTCAGTAAGGAGGTCCCCGACCGTTGTGGTTGGGGTTATAGCGAAATCGGTCGCCGTCACTGCATTCCCGTCGTGATCCTTCCCTGAAATGGCGATCTCGTCTCCGGACGTGTAGTTGTTGTATCCATAAATGCTGGTGATGTTCGTAGAAGCAGTGATAGGAGTCGAATCCGTTTGGAAAGTACCAAAATTTAGTGTTCCGGAACTGGCGCCTATTGAAGTAGTGAGATTAACGGAGAGTTGGCTCGCCCCTGTTGCATTATCGTTTACCTGAATTTGCCCGCTTGAATTAACTGTCGCGGTGACGTTGCCAAAGACGTTCTGAATCTCCGTAAGGAGGTCCCCGACTGTCGTAGTCGAGGAGATTGCGAGACTGGTTGGTCCCACTGCAGTCCCATTGTGAGTCGTTCCGGAAATGGTGATCGTGTCCCCTGAATTGTAGGTATACCCATATATACTCCCTATTTCAGTGGTAGAGGTGATCGAAGTCGAACCATCCGTTGTATTCGCAACATTTCCGGCAACCCCGATCACGCCTGTGTTCGCAACGCTCCCGGTAACCCCGACCGTAGCCGCCCGGTTTCCCTGGATCAGGCCAAGAGTTTGCAGCACATTGTTATTGTCCGTCCAACTGGTCATGCCCGCAATATTGAGGCTGTAGGTTGTCTGAGAACCATTGGTTGTCGGGACAACAGAAGCGGAAATACCTGCGTTGACCAGCGTCTGTTGTATTTGCTGCAGGGTGTCGCTCAAGTCAATAACAATGTTGGATTTTCCGTTTATGGTCACAGTTCCGGTAGTGCTGTCAATTCCGAGCAGGGCGGCAACACCGGTGGAAGGGCTCGAAAAGCTGCTGCTTTGGGCGCCTCCGGTTACCGGGTTTTGAATAGCTCCTGTCCCGGCCCCGTTGAATCCAAGGCTTTCGAGCGTATCCGAAGCCGAACCATCCAGAAGGCTGATTCCGGCGGCCCCTGTCTGTGCGCTGGTAAGCACCAGCCGGTAGGTGGTCGGCGAGTCCTGCATTATTGAAGCCGATACGCCGGTAGCTTGAGCGCCGGTATTTGCATGGTTTATGTTAGTCTTTAAATCCTGAAGCGTATCGGTTGAAGCAACCTCAATGGCCTTACCGTTTACCAGGATGGTCCCTGAGATACCGAGCGCAGCCGTCTCTGAGGAAAAATCTCCCGAGGCGAGTTGCTCCGCTTGCGCAGTGTTCTTGATAACTACCTCATAGCTGCCGTTGCTGGCCGAAGAGGAGGCCGAGGCGGAGAGCAGCGATGAGGCGCTCACGCTTGAAGAGGAAGCCACGGTGGCGCTGTAGAGGTTCAGGCCTTTACTGTTGCCTGTACCGTCGCTTGTCAGGGCGTTTGTGGCGGTTTGGAGTGCGGTCAGGTCACCGTCGAAGGTTTGCCAGGCGGAGACTTCGTCGTTGCAGGTCGTTATTTGATTAGTGTAGGGTGTCAGACTCTGTTCTGAAACCGCCTGCAACTGGGTCAGCATGCTCTGCCAGTCGATGTTGGTCCCCATGCCGGTAAGGCCCAACTCACTCAACGTCGACGATGAAGATGCTGTGGAAGACACTGCAGACACTGAGTTCTCCTTTGGGGTGGTGTAGTTGCGGAGGATCGCCGCTCCCACCGTCTTGTTGACGGCCTCGATCCGCAACTGTTGCTAAAATGAACCTGTGCTCAATTACAATCGGTAAAATTGAGCCTGAACTGAAGAAAAAAATAGTCTGCTCTTTGTAAGATTTTTGAGTGCGGCTGGTTGCTGCAACGAGGGGCTTATTGCATGGGGCCGTTCAGGCATTACGCGCCTGTCAATTTCTTGTAGGCGAGGTTAATCTGTTTGCTCTTTTCTTCCGCGAGTTGTCGAAATTCCGGAGAAAAGCCGGCAAAGTTATCGGGGTGATACTGCTTTATGGCGGCGAGGTAGGCTTTGCGGATCTGCTCCATTGTCGCGTTTGCGGACAGATTAAGGACTTCGATGCCATTTCCACCTTGAGTCTGCGGAGGAGGTTTTTCTGAAGAAGGTTGCTCCTTGACGTTCAACCAAAATTCTTTCGATTTCTCCTGTGCCTCGCTGGAGATTTGCACCGTATCGCTGAACGGATTATCGGGCAGGCTTTGCGGTCTGAAACAGGTGTTGGCGCTGCTTGAATAAGCCTGGGCAATTCTGGCGAATTGAACTGGCTCCGGCATCTTACATCCTGATCCAACAGGTCGTTCGATAAAAACCCAAGGGCCCTATTACAAACTTCCAGGCAACCCGGCCGTCTCTTGAGAGACCCGTTGGCTTTCCGTCCCCGGCTCACGCCGAGTTTGGCTTTTTCAGGAATTGGCAATATACTAAAAGAACGAATTTAATTTGTCAACAACATAATTCAAGCTCTTTATTTTCTGCCCCGCAAAGGATAAAGACTTTCCTTCCGCAGCAATCCTATAAATAAACAAAGTGCTGCCGATAAGGGAAAAATGAGTCTTCAAGGTCCGCCCGGATATTCCTTTACAAAACTTTACCTGCATTAACTAATATTAACTCGACCTTGATGCTGACTTCTTGTATTTACTCATCATCAAGTATCATCAAACCATGAGGAGAGATAATATGAAAAAACTTTTGACAGGATTTGCCGTAACTTTGGTGGCCGTTGTATGGATGACCGGGTCATGGTTCTTCTTCAACTCTATCGCAGTCGGGGCCCAGGGGTCGGCCACTCCTGCCGTTACTGACACCGGCAAGACCGATACAAAAGGCGAAGCAGCGGCTGAAGGGCATTGCGGGATGCATTGCAAGCATTGGAAGCATCATCACGGGCATCACGGGCATCACCATCTCTGGAAAAAGCTGCATCTGACTGATGCGCAAAAAACCCAAATCCATACCATCATTTCCGAAGAGCGCGCAAAAATGAAACCACTGGTCCAACAACTCAAGGCTGGGCGCGATCAGCTCATCGCCCTGCGAAAGAGTGGGCCGTTTGATGAAGCGAAAGTTCGGGCCATCGCCAAGGGACAGGCAGATACGCTAATCGAGCTGATTGTTGCCAGAGAGAGCATGAAATCCAAAATATTTGCGGTCCTGACTCCAGAGCAGCGCACCAAAGCTCAAGAGCTACGTGAGTCATGGAAAGCCCGGCACGGGAAAAAACACATGAAAGAGGACTAACCGGAAAAACCCTTTCCAGACTACCCTGAGTGAGAGCGTTGCGAAAAGCTTCTTTTGCCCCCTGAAGCCTCGCACGCTCTCGCTTCAGCGCAAATCCTGCATTTGCGCACTCTTATGGAGATCTTCGGCTGAATCGTTACCGAACCTCCAGACATACCTTCCAGATCTCCTCAACCGCGGCCGCTCCAGGTGATCTCTATGGGCGGCCCTCTTCCCTCTTTGCTTCAAGTTCCCCGCGCCGTCAAACCCCACGCCCCGCGAGGTGAGCCGACCCGGAAAGATACCCTTCAGAGGCTGGAGAGATTGTGCGGCAATCACTCTGCCCTTATTGCCGGAAGATCGATCGTAACGCTGAGCCCCCCACCGGGGACGTTGGCCGCCCGCACTTGACCGCCATGCAGTCTGGCTGCACGCTCTGTGATAGCCAGCCCCAGACCTGTTCCCCCCTGCTTTCTGTCTCGAGCATCCCCCACCCGGTAAAAGGGGCAAAAAAGATCGGCCAGCGACTCTTCAGGGACCCCAGGCCCCTTATCGCGCACTTCGATCACCGCGCACAAAGAGTTTCCCTCCATTCTGCAGCGCAGTGCGACCGTTACTTCGGTGTTTTGCGCCGTGTGGCGGACTGCATTCCTCAGGACGTTTTCCACAGCGCTGCGCAGCAATTCCCTGGTTCCCTGTACGAAACAATTCTCAGTCGAGACAACTCGAACCTTACAATTACGTCCTCGAGCTTCGAAGTCGGCGTCGGCCACCAATTCCTCTATTAACTCAGTCATATTGACAAGCGCTCTGTCCACTTCCTCTGCACCGCTATCGAGACGGGCCAGCATGAGCAATTTGCCTATAAGTGCATTAAGCCTCCCAGCTTCCAGTTCGATTCGTTCCAGCGCGTTGATTGCATCCTGACCGTCACGCCGGCGCGCTATTTCCAAAGCCAGGCTCAACCGTGTAAGCGGCGAACGGAACTCGTGGGAGATATCTCGCAGGAGACGTTTCTGCGAGCCAATCAAAGATTCGATACGCTCGGCCATCAGGTCGAAATCTCTGCCAAGCTCGGTAATTTCATCACGCCGCCTGCCCAAAACGGCGCCAACACGAACTTTGAGATCTCCGTCGGCCAGATGCCTTGCCGCCGCCCCAAGTTTGCCGATAGGCAGGCAAATATAGCGTGCAAGCCAGTAACATACCCCTCCGGCCGTAATAAGGATGATGACCAGGTTCATTGCCAAAAAGCTGTAATCACGCGTGAGAAAATGGCGGGCGGGGAGTCTGGCAATCAGTTTGTATTGCTTGCCGCTAGGGCCAATGAGTTGTTGAGCCGTAAGAATCGACTCACCGGATCGCTTGTAATCCAAACCGTCGTCAAGGTGACGCGAAGATAATTCTCCGACATCTTCGGGAATCGGCCATCCGGTTAGCTGCCAGTGCTGCTCGTCGAACAGAAAGAAACGGATGCGAACTGCTCTTTCCAGTTCATTGAAGTAATCGGAAAGGGCCGTTTCCCCATCACGTTCGTATATCTCAACTGCCGCCTGGCCTGCGAGTCTGAGGGAATTTCCCGCAACACTGATCCAGTGACCCGAAAACGAGCCGGATTGCATCTTCAGATGCCCTTCAGTAGGCGGGCGCACAAAAAATCTCAGCCAGGGCATGGCGAAAAATGAATGTGACTCCGTTGCCACGGCCGACAAAAAAGAGGCAAAGCTAATCAGCGCCATTGCCACCCAGAACCAGAGGAAGATTTTTACAAAAAGGCTTCGCATTGAAATTTCCCCGCGGCATCGGCCGGATCACTGCTGCAAAATCTAGTTCCTGTCCGGCTGAGCCAGGTTCACATAAATATATCCGGCCCCTCGAACTGTTTTGATCCGCTCAATTTCGCCGAATTTATGTCCGAGTTTCTTCCGAAGGCTGCTTAGATGGACATCCACACTGCGGTCGTAAGGGGTCAAAGCACGGCCGAGGACGCCCTCAGCCAGTTGGTCGCGCGTTACCACATGACCGGCCGCCCTGAGCAGCATCTCCAGAAAACCGAACTCAACGGAGGTCAACTCGATCTGCTCGCCGTTGCGGTTCACAACACGTGTCCCGGTATCCAGTTCGATATCGCCCACAGTGATTTTTTCGGGCATGGAAAGGGTGGCGTTTTTGTCGTGCCGATCTTTGGTCCGGCGGAGAATGGCTCGGGCTCGGGCAATAAGCTCGCGGGGATTGAACGGCTTGGGCAGGTAGTCGTCCGCACCCATTTCAAGCCCCATGATGCGAAGGACTTCTTCATCACGAGCCGTCAACATAAGGACCGGCGTATCGGATTGAGAACGCAGATGCTGCAGGACCTCAAAACCACTCATACCGGGGAGCATTACATCGAGTACGATCAGGTCGTATTTGCCCGCTTCGGAGACGGCCAGCCGCAATCCCTGCTCGCCGTCGTAAACCGAGGTGATCTCGAATCCTTCAGGTTTGAGATAATCGGCCAACAATTCACATAACTCGGTATCGTCATCTATCACTAAAATGTGGCTCATTGCACATCCCCTGTTAAGCTCACTTGTCCCCGTATGATAGACTTATATAGCACCCTGCCGAAAAAAAATAACCACTCTGCGTCGTGCGAGCGCGTAGCGGGCAGGCCGACCGCCGCCATTCTCGACGCTCTCCATTCCTGACCTGTCTATGATCACTGTCCATGACCAGAGACGGGG
>Ga0187864_10004313_pt1 | contig 11191 bp, 7 predicted proteins | sample June2016WEW_11_4_FD_132985 | JGI IMG/M metagenome (GOLD analysis project Ga0187864, IMG submission 132985) | Peatland microbial communities from SPRUCE experiment site at the Marcell Experimental Forest, Minnesota, USA - June2016WEW_11_40 | ecosystem: Environmental > Terrestrial > Soil >... | reverse complement strand
GCGACAAGATCCTCCCCAAGTATGAAATCCTCATCCAACCTCAATCGATCTAACGGACCTCGGATCACGGAGAACCAAGATCGCGAATCAAGATGAAATTATTATCGGGGATTTCCCTTGGATCCACAATAGGCGTAAATTGAATAGATTTTGGCAATTTCGCAGCATCGTAGGGAATGGCGCGCGGGTTGCCGAGGGAGGCGGTTGGGCCTGCCATTGATGCGGAAGGTGGGTGCGGCCATGAACAGTAGCAGCACCGGGGCATTGTTCACCCAGCCCTCGTTGCCTTCAGATGAACGGCAAGCGCCTTGTTCCACCCGGCGGGATACTTGGCGTTCTTTTTTTGTGGACGGCAGGAACCGGCATTGGTAGATTGATATTTTAAAGACTTGCTCGCGATGGGCGAGCCTGATTAGGTCGTGATGGCCCCTCCGTGCGAATAATCGCGTGGGCGGGTTTTTTTATTGTCGTGCGCCATTCGTTCACCGATGAGTCGCCTCGACTTGGAGGGATAACCATGTGGACTGCAACCGGTGTTGATAATCGAGCGGTGGTGCGGTTGGGTGTTGGAGATCATGAAGCGCAAAATGAGGCGGTCAAAGGCTCACAATTGTTGACGCGGCGGTGGGTAGTGGAGCGAACGATCTCGTGGTTGAACGGGTACCGCAGAGGATGCGTGGAACCATGAAGAGACGATCCTTACTCAAGTTGGTGGTGGGCGTCGGAGCCGGCGCTTCAGCGGGCGGACTGTCGACACTGCTCGAAGCCCAAGCCTCGACCGTGGCGAGAGCGAACAAGCTGGAGGCCACCACAGAAACAACCACCATCTGCCCCTACTGCGGCTGCGGCTGCGGCATCGTGGTCAGCACCCGCAACGGCAAGGTGGTCAACACCGAGGGTGACCCCGACCACCCCATCAATGAGGGCGCGCTGTGCAGCAAGGGGGCGGCCCTGTACCAGGTGGCGGTCAACGAGCGCCGCGCCGGCAAGGTGCTCTATCGGCCCTCGGGCGCTTCCCAATGGGAAGAGAAGCCCTATCAATGGGCCGTGGAGCAGGTGGCCAAGCGCATCAAGAAGAAGCGCGACGAGTCTTTCGTGCGCACCAACAGTGCCGGCGTGATGGTCAACCGCACGATGGGCATCGCCAATTTCGGCGGCGCTGCGCTGGACAACGAGGAGTGCATGGCACTGTCCAAATTCGCCAGGGCCCTGGGTATCGTCAACATAGACCACCAGGCCCGTCTGTGCCACAGTTCCACCGTCGCGGGCTTGGCCGCCAGCTTCGGCCGCGGCGCCATGACCAACCACTGGATCGACATCCGTCACGCCGACCTGGTCATGGTCATCGGCAGCAACCCCGCCGAGAACCATCCCATGTCCTTCCGTTGGGTGACCCGGGCCAAGGAACACGGAGCCAAGGTCATCACCATCGACCCGCGTTTCACCCGCACCGCCGCCGTTTCGGACGTCTACGCTCGCATGCGCTCGGGCACCGACATCGCCTTCATCGGCGGCATCATCAACTACCTGTTGACCCACGGCCATATTCAGAAGGACTACGTGCTGAACCATACCAACGCGGCCTTCCTGGTCGCTGAGGGATATGGTTTCTCCGATGGTCTGTTCACCGGCTATAACGGCACCACCCGCAAGTACGACAAGACCACTTGGGGCTTCGAGAAAAACGCGGCCGGCCAAGTGGTCAAGGATCCGACCCTCCAGCATCCCCGCTGCGTGTATCAGGTGCTCAAGCGCCACTACGCCCGCTATACCCCCGAGATGGTCAGCTCCATCACCGGCACGCCCCTGGAGTTGTACCTGAAGGTTTGCGGCCTGGTGGCTGAAACCTCCGCGCCCGACAAGACCATGACTATGCTCTACGCGATGGGCACCACCCAGCACACGCACGGTACCCAGAACATCCGGGCCTATGCCGTCCTGCAACTGCTGCTGGGCAACATCGGCATGGCCGGCGGCGGCATCAATGCCATGCGCGGCGAGAGCAACGTCCAGGCCAGCACCGATGCGGGCCTGCTGTACCACATCCTTCCCGGCTACCTCCCTGCCCCCACCGATCAGGACGTGTCCCTGGCAGTTTACCGGGCCCGCAACACGCCCCAGTGCGCCGATCCTCGCTCGCCCAACTGGTGGCAGAACCGGCCCAAGTACCTGGTGAGCTTGCTGAAAGCCTGGTGGGGTGAGCATGCGAGCGCCGCCAACGACTTCGCCTACGACTACCTCCCCAAGCGCGACCGCAACTACTCCCACATCGCCATTTTCGAGGGCATGCTGGCCGGTGAGGTGAAAGGCGCGATGGTGTGGGGCCAGAACCCCGCCGTAAGCGGCCCTCACGCCAACGCCGAACGGGAGGCGTTGGGTCGGCTGGAATGGCTCGTCTGCATGGACCTGTGGGAGACCGACACCTCCATCTTCTGGAAGCGCCCCGGCGTAGATCCCGCCGCGATCAACACCGAGGTCTTTTTCTTCCCCGCCGCCGCCTCGGTGGAGAAGGAGGGCAGCGTGACCAACTCGGGCCGCTGGGCTCAGTGGCGCTACCAGGCCCAGGAACCCCCAGGGGATGCCAGGCCGGATTTGGAGATCATGAGCGACTTGGTCAAGGCGGTCAAGCAAGAGTATGCCCAAGGCGGAGTCTTCCCCGAACCCATCGTCCACCTGCACTGGGATTACGATGAGGCAGGCAGGCACGGCCCCAGCCCCCACAAGGTCGCCCGCGAGGTCAACGGCTACTTTACCGCCGACGTGGACTTCCCGGCCCAGGGCAAGTCCTTCAGGAAGGGCGACCAGGTGCCCTCCTTCGCCTTCTTGACTGACGACGGCCGTACCACGTGTGGCTGCTGGGTCATGGCCGGTTCCTACGTGACCGCCGATCACAAGACCGGCAACATGATGGCCCGGAGAGACAAAACCGACTCGATCAACGGGCTTGGCCTGTATCCCAAGTGGTCCTGGGCTTGGCCGGTCAACCGCCGCATCCTTTACAATCGTGCCTCCTGCGACATCGAGGGACGTCCTTACGCGCCGCAGAAGTGGGTGGTGCGCTGGAACAAGGAGAAGAAAGCCTGGGAAGGCGACATGCCCGACGGCCCCTGGCCGCCCCTGGCTGCCGGCGCGGACGGCCGGTACTCCTTCATCATGAACCCCGAGGGTCACGCTTACCTGTTCTCCCCCGTGCCCATCGACGGACCCATGCCCGAGCACTACGAGCCCTACGAGTCGCCGGTACGCAACCTGCTCAACCCGCAGCCCTATAACCCGGCGGTGGAGATCGCCCTGTGGCGCAACCGTGAGCGGGAGACGGGCACGTCCAATGACTTTCCCATCGTGGCCACCACCTATCGGCTGTCCGAGCATTGGCAGGCCGGCGCGATGACCCGCAACCTGCCGTGGCTGGCGGAGCTTCAGCCCGACCTGTTCGTGGAATTGTCAGAGGAACTGGCCCGTGAGAAAGGGATCAAGACCGGCGATCGGGTGGCGGTGACCTCGGCCCGCGGCGAGCTGACCGCCTACGCGCTGGTGACCAAACGGTTCAAGCCCATGACCGTGGCCGGCAGGCAGATCCATCAGGTCGGCCTGCCCTGGCACTGGGGCTATGCCGGCATCGCCACCGGCGACAGCGCCAACCTGCTGACTCCGCACGTGGGCGATGCCAATACCACCATCCCCGAATACAAAGTCTTCCTCTGCGACCTGCGTAAGGCATAGGCGCCGTGCATCGAGAAGAGGAGCGGACGATGACCGATTCGTCTGTATCTATGGGCATGCTGATCGACACTACCAAGTGCATGGGATGTCGCGGATGCCAGGTGGCCTGCAAGCAGTGGAACGGGCTTAAGGCGGAGCGGACCACCTTCTTCGGGGGGCCCGGCTACCAGAACCCGCCGGCTCTTTCCGCCAACACCTTCACGCTGATCACCTTCACTGAAATCGAGGCCAAAGACGGCCTGCGCTGGATCTTCACCAAGCGCGGTTGTATGCACTGCAAGGATCCTGTCTGCGCCGCCGTCTGCCCCGTGGGCGCCCTTCAGAAGAAGCCCAACGGCGCGGTGGCCTACGATCCCGATAAGTGCATGGGCTGCCGCTATTGCATGCTGGCGTGTCCGTGGTCGGTGCCGAGCTACGAGTGGCAGAGTCCTTCTCCCTTCGTGCGCAAGTGCACCCTGTGCGACGACCGCCAGAAAAACGGCAAGGCTCCCGCCTGCGTGAGCGCCTGTCCTACCGGCGCCTTGCAGTTCGGCCGCCGGGAAGAGTTGTTGGCCCAGGCCCGCGCGCGCATCGCGCAAAACCCGGATCGCTACGTTGAGCATATCTACGGCGAGAAAGAGGCCGGCGGGACCGGCGTGATGTACCTTGCCGCGGTCCCCTTCTCCGAACTGGGATTCCCGACGGTGGCGCCGCATAGCATGGCCGTGTATGCCGACCAGGTGATGAAGGTCATTCCCTGGTGGGTGATGGGTCTTGGCGCTTTTCTGACCGGGGTGTACGCGCTCTTCTCGCGCAGGAAGAAGATCGCCGCCGGACTCGCGGCCGAAGGACCTCAGGCCAAGCAGCAAGGGGGTGAACGATGACGACCTACACCACCACCCGCACAGGATGGACGTTTCCCCTCACGTTGCCGCGCGTCGTGATGCTTCTGCTCGCCGCCGCGGCCTTTGGTACCCTGGCCTGGCGTTTCTATGCGGGGCTGGGCGCGAGCACCAACCTGCGGGACAATTTCCCGTGGGGGCTGTGGATCGGCTTGGACATACTGACCGGCGTGGCTCTGGCGGCTGGCGGCTTCACCATGGCCTTCTACATCGAGGTGATCGGCCGAGAGCGGTTCCACCAGTTCCTGAGGCCGGCCGTGCTCACGTCCTTGGTGGGGTACATCCTGGTCACCATGGGTGTGCTGGGCGACGTGGGTCTGCCCTGGCGCATCTACCACCCCATCTACCTGTGGAACCCCCGCTCGTTCATGCTCGAAGTGGCTTGGTGCGTGATACTTTATACCACCGTGCTCTTTGTGGAGTTTCTCCCCACGCCGCTGGAGAGGTTGGGCCTGGACCGGCTGCTCCACATGGTGCGCAAGGTCATGCCGGTGTTCATCGTGTTGGGCATCGTCCTCTCCACGCTGCACCAGTCGTCGCTGGGCTCGCTCTTCCTGGTGATGGGCCATCGCCTGCACCCGCTGTGGTGGTCGCCCATCCTTCCGGTGAACTTCCTGCTCACCGCCATCTGCGTGGGTTTCGCCATGGTCGTCTTCGAGTCGGTCCTGAGCGGTTGGTTGCTCAAGCATCCGCTTGATGGCAAGCTGCTGGGCGATCTGACCCGGCCGCTGCCCTGGGTGCTGCTGGTCGCCCTGGCGGTGAGGCTCGGCGATCTGGTTGTGCGCGGCTCCTTGTCCGCCGCGACGGAAGGTTCGCTGCAATCCTACTCCTTCCTGGTCGAGGTGAGCATCGGTCTGGCTCTGCCGGCATTGTTGCTGTTTAGCCGCTCATGGCGCGAGACGCCGGGACGTCTCTTCACCATCGCCACGATGGTGGTCATCGGCGTCGTGCTCAACCGGGTGAACGTGAGCATGATCGGGATGTTCACCGAGACCTCCAGTTACATTCCCGCCTGGTCGGAGTGGGTGGTGAGCGTGGGTCTGGTGGCCCTGGGTGTGCTGGCCATTGTCTTCATCAGCGAGAACATGCCGGTTCGCAACGAATACCATCATGCCGACTATAAATAAGGCCCAAACCCAACAATCGTCTTACTAGGGGTAAAGTAGCCAGCCAGAGACTGTGGATCTGGTACATCGAGGCGAGACGAAACTCTCGACCCTGCCGCCAAGGATTTCGCCTTTCGGTCTGATGCTACGAAATCCTCCCCAATCCAACGTCATGAACCGTTGCGAGCCGCTTGATCCGTGATCCTTCTTTTCGCCTTGTGCCCATCCTGCGAAATGTTGGCTCCTCAGTTTGCCATTGGTGACACGAATGTTGAGTCTAGGCCGACATCGAGTGCAACGACCGACGGCTTCCCTGGGACAACGACCTGAAGGGCCCATCCGAACCCGAACGATACCACGACAACGAACCATGACCGACGATCCGATCGCGAACGTCTCCGTGTTTTACGACCCGCGGCGCCGGGGATTTCGTTTCCGGGCGTCGGTCGACGAGGTACTCGCGTTGATCGCCGGGCGGATCGGGCCCCTGGGGATCGAGGCGGTTCCCCTGGCTGAGGCGACCGGTCGGGTGCTGGCAGTCGAGGCGGTCGCGTCGCTGTCCATGCCCCCGTTCGATCGCGCGGCGATGGACGGCTACGCCCTGCGGGGTGAGGAGACCTTCGGAGCGGACGCCTACACGCCCGCCGTATTCCGGGTCGTCGGCAGGTCCCGGCCGGGCCGACGATTCGAGGGCAAGGTCGGGGCGGATGAGGCGGTGGAGATCGCCACCGGGGCACCCTTGCCGCCCGGGGCCGATGCGGTCGTCCCCGTCGAGGCGACCTGGGTCGAGGGAGACGTCGTCAGCGTCTCGGAGGCGATCCCACCAGGACGGCACGTCAGCGTGCGGGGTGAGGATATCCTGGCGGGGGCCTGCGTCCTGTCGCCGGGACGGTTGTTGCGCCCGCAGGATCTGGGTGTGCTCAGCGCTCTGGGAATCGCGGCCGTGCTGGTGATCCGTCGGCCGCGGGTCTCGATCCTTGTCACTGGAGACGAGTTGTTGCCTGCCGGTACCCCGGCCCGCGAGGACCGGATCGCCGACATGAACTCGGTGATGGTGGGGGCGTTGGTCGCTCGCGACGGCGGCCTTCCGCGCGTGCTCGGTCCGCTGGCCGATGACCGCGACGCGCTGAAGGAAACCCTGGCCGGGGCCGTCGCGGCGTCGGACGCCGTGCTGATCTCGGGCGGCAGCTCGACCGGCCCCGAGGACCACGCGCCGGACCTCGTGGCCGAGCTGGGGGAGCTGGCCGTGCACGGCGTCGCCCTGCGGCCCGCCAGCCCGACAGGGCTGGGGTTCATCGCCGGTTTGCCTGTGGTGCTGCTGCCAGGCAATCCCGTCAGTTGCCTGTGCGCCTATGATCTCTTCGCCGGGCCGATCCTCCGCCGCCTGGGGGGCCGGTCGCCCGAGTGGCCCTACCGGGCCATCGAGCGTCCACTGGCCCACAAGCTGACCTCGTCGCTGGGGCGGGTCGATTACGCGCGGGTCAGGATCGTCGAGGGACGGGTCGAGCCGCTGGCGATCAGCGGGGCGTCGATCCTGTCGAGCACGACCCGCGCCGACGGCTTCGTGGTCGTCCCGACCGATCTCGAAGGCTACCCCGCCGACGCGACCGTGACGGTCTGGCTGTACGACTTCTGACCTGAGGATGGCACCCCGCGATGGCACACGAGCAGGACCAGTTCCTCAACGTGGTGGACCGCGACACCGCCGAACGGCGGTGGTGGGACGCGATCCATCCCGAGCCGCTGGGCCCGGAGGTCGTGCCGCTGGCGACGGCCCTGGGGCGGGTGCTGGCCGACGACGTGGCGGCCGACGTCGACGTGCCGGCCTTCGACCGCTCGAACGTCGACGGCTACGCCCTGCGGGCCGAGGAAACCTATGGCGCCGCCGAGGAGACTCCGCGGCGGCTGCGGCTCAACCCCGAGGAACTGGCCACGGGCGTCGTGCCAGGCCGGTCCGCCATGCCGGGCACGGCCACGCCGATCGCCACCGGCGGGATGCTCCCGCGCGGGGCCGACGCAGTGCTGATGGTCGAGCATGCGTGGATTGACGGAGATGATCTGGTCCTGCTCCGCCCGGTGGCCCCCGGGACGCACGTCAGTTTCGCCGGGACCGACGTGGCCCGCGGCGAGCTGGTCTTGCGCCGGGGGACCGTCTTAACCGCCCGTGAGACCGGTCTGCTGGCCGCGATCGGACGGGCCGAGGTCGAGGCCCTGCGTCGGCCTCGTGTGGCCATCCTCTCGACGGGCGACGAGGTGATCGCCCCCGGCACGCCCTCTCGCCCCGCCAGTGTCTATGACGCCAATGCGACCCTGCTGGCCGATGCCGTTCGCGAGCTGGGGGGCGAACCGGTGCCGCTGGGTATCGTGGGTGACGACGAAGCCGCGCTGGAAGCCGCCCTGGAGCGCGGGCTGCTGTCAGCCGACGTGGTCCTTCTGAGCGGCGGCACGAGCAAGGGCGGCGGCGACCTCTCGTACCGCACCCTGGGCCGTCGGTCGCCGGGGATCGTTGTGCATGGCGTGGCCCTCAAGCCGGGCAAGCCGATCTGCCTCGGCGCGGCGGGGACGACCCCGGTGGCGATCCTGCCGGGCTTCCCGACCTCGGCCATCTTCACCTTCCACGAGTTCGTCGCCCCGGTCTTGCGGCGGATGGCGGGACTCAGCCCCGAGGCCCGCGCCGCGATCGAAGCCACGATGTCCCTGCGGTGCAACAGCGAGCGCGGGCGGACCGAGTATCTGCTGGTTGGCCTCGTCCCCGGCCTGGACGGGCTGTCGGCCTATCCGATGGGCAAGGGTTCGGGCTCGGTGACGACCTTCAGCCGGGCCGACGGTTTCATCGTCATCCCGAGGAACCAGGAATACGTCGAGCGCGGCGAGCGGGTGGCCGTCACGCCGCTGGGCCGGGGGATCGCGGCGGCCGACCTGGTGGTGATCGGCTCGCACTGCGTCGGGCTCGACCTGCTACTTGGGCTCCTGGCCGAGCGTGGGTTCCGCTCCAGGACGCTCTGGGTCGGCTCGCAAGGGGGCCTCGACGCGGCGGCCCGGGGCGAGTGCGACGTGGCGGGCGTCCACCTGCTCGACCCCAGGACCGACACCTACAACGTCACGTTCCTGCCCGACGGCGTCCGGCTCTTGCGTGGCTACGGCCGGATGCAAGGGCTGGTCTACCGGCCGGGAGACGGGCGCATGGAAGGAGGCTCGGTCACGGAAGCGATCGACCGGGCCTGTGTCGATCCCTCCTGCCTGATGGTCAACCGCAACCGAGGCAGCGGCACGCGGGTCTTGCTCGATGCCCTGCTGGGGGGGCGACGTCTGCCGGGGTCGGCGGTCGAGGTCCGTTCGCACAACGCCGTGGCGGCCGCAGTGGCCCAGGGGCGGGCCGACTGGGGCGTGGCGATCGCGCCGGTGGCCCGCGCCTACGGTCTGGCCTTCACCCCGATTCGCGCCGAGCGGTACGACTTCGCCATCCCCGCCAACCGCTGGGACCGCCCCGCCGTCTCCGCCTTCCGTGCGCTGATCGAGGAGTCCGAGACGTGGCGCCGGCTCGCCGAACTCGGCTTCCTCGCCGAACCTGAGGAGGCAGGCCGATGACCCCAGAGCGAACGCACCAAAATAGCAAAAGTGGGCAAGATGAGGCGACGCTCCCAGGAGTGCAATCCTGATGAATTCTCCAAAAAGCCCGGCGTTCTTAAGATCTCTGACCGTCACGGATTTGGGGGGGCTCTGTTTTCCCGGGTTTGCCCGAGGTGACGAAGAATCGGCGCCTGAGTTGGAACTCCTTGTGCCTAGACAAGAGGTTGACCCCGCGCTGGCCGCCCTGCGCAACCTCAACAGGCCGGACGACTACCACTCGGCCTTGCGAGATGCCTGCTTTGACCCCGCAGACCCGGCCGAAACCACGGGCCGGGCGGGACCTCCCCGGGTCACGATCGAGCTCTTCGGCATGCCCCGCCTCCGCGCCGGTGTCGGCAAGCTGACGGTCGAGGCCGCGACGGTGGGCGCGGCTCTCGACGCCCTGGCGAAGGTCTGCCCGGCGCTGGAGGGCTCGGTGTTGGCCGGGGGGACGCTCCACCCGGCCTACACACTCAACCTCAACGGCGAGCAGTTCGTGGCCGACCCGGGCACGCCACTCGCGGACGGCGAGTCGTTGATCCTTCTCACCGTGGACGTGGGGGGCTAAGTCTCGTGTTTGGCTATCACGGTCGCTACCTAATGGTCGACGCCGGCTCTGGACTGGCGGCTCTCCAACCGCTCGACGAGGCCGTACTGCGCCGGTTCCTCGGGGGCGTGGGCCTGGGGACCTGGGTCGTCGCTCGCGAGGCGCCCGCCGGCGCCGACCCGCTTGGAATCGATGCGACGCTCGTCTTCGCACTCAGCCCGCTGGTCGGCACCCCGCTGACCACGTCGGCCAAGTTCGCGGTCGTCGCGCTCAGCCCGCTAACCGGCCGGCTCTGCGACGCCCTTTCGTCGTCGCACTTCGCGCTGGCGGCCAAGCGGGCGGGGGTCGACGCGATCGCGATCAACGGGGCGTGCGGCGAGCCCTCGGTGCTGCTCGTGGATGGTCAGGGGCGCGGCGAGCCTTTGGTGTCGAAGCGGCCAGCAGGCGAGTTGTGGGGTTTGTCGGCATCGGAGGCTGAGGCCCGGCTGCGGTCGGCGATCGGGCCCAAGTGGCAGGTCGCGGCGATCGGGCCGGCGGGGGAGCGGCTCATCCCGTTCGCCACGATCAGCCACGTGAGGGAAAAGGGGTCATCACTGATATCGACCGTTTGAGAGGCGAAGAAGCCTCGAGGACACGCACGTAAACGCTTGATGCAGGCGGCTTAGGGGTTAGGAAAGCGCTATTCAGTGATGACCCCTTTCCCCTCCCGCTCCCGTCCCGGTAAACCGTCGGACGCGAAAGGCCAGTAGCCCTCGCGATCGCGGCGATTCCCTGGCCATCAGACCGCACTGGATGGATGCAATCTGCTCGGCCTTCACCTTGATCCGACGACCCCGAGCCGAACCACCCCAGCGCACACCACGAACCCGCGCCGCAGTCTGACCAGCGAGAACCCTCTCTGCTCGGATTTCGGTCTCGAAGGCCGCGACGCCAGCTAGGCAGGCGACTACATGCAAGCAGTCCCAAGTCATGCGAAGTCCTTGGATGAACAAGCACGCTTCCTCACACCAGATCCCGGTGGCGTCGACAATCCAGCAAGCCTGTAGCGTCTCACGTGCTCACATGCCGGCTCACTAGGTTTGGGTATGTGAGACACGGTAACTCGTTGTGAAGAAAGAGGTTAAGTGCTGCTGTCTCACATGCTCACATGATCTGCAGTATAGTAGATCCTTGGACGTATGGGTATACCCTATAGGCGTATATTCTTAGTACTACAGCGCTATGCTTGACGTAACTCCAAGGTCAACTGCAACAAGCAATCAGCATCGCGAATTCATTAGGAGACGCGAGGATCTTCGAAAATAGGCTGCTTTTCCCGTCTTTCG
>Ga0187864_10004312_pt1 | contig 11194 bp, 9 predicted proteins | sample June2016WEW_11_4_FD_132985 | JGI IMG/M metagenome (GOLD analysis project Ga0187864, IMG submission 132985) | Peatland microbial communities from SPRUCE experiment site at the Marcell Experimental Forest, Minnesota, USA - June2016WEW_11_40 | ecosystem: Environmental > Terrestrial > Soil >... | reverse complement strand
GGCTGGGGTCGAGCTGGCGACCGCCAGCGAGCCCCCAGCGCGCCAGCCTCGGATCTGGGGGCGTCGCCCTTCGGGCGTCGACCCCAGCCACCCCTGAGCTGTGACCTGCGTTTGAACCATGCCCAGATCGTCGCCACAATCGAGTCGCTCGTGCCATTCGGGCGCGGCTCCTTGGTCCGACAGGTTGCCAAGAACCAATTCCGGTCCATTTTCCAAACCCCGCCGCTTCCCGGGAACACACAGCCCGCCTCCGACGACGCTGACCGGGCCGAGCGGGCTGAGGCACAACTGGTCGAGCTGACGGGAAGCCGAGCGATGCGGCTTGTACGCGCGATTCAGCGGGGCCGCAGGATCGTGGCGCCTGATCACTCACGGCGCTGGATCTACATTCTGCGAGCCGGCCGCCTTGTCTGGCGCACCGCCCGGCGCCTCAAGTCAATCCGCCGAGCCGCGTGAAGACGCTCTCTTGACGGATGGATTGAGCCCTCGGTCCGGGCCCTGGCCTCGCCTGTCCCGGGCGTCGCGGGGGGGCCGAGGGACTGCGCCTTGCGGAGGGATTCGGAATCGACTTGCTTCCGATTGACGGAAATCGCGGACGGACTATGATCTGGAATCGCACGCGGTTCAGCACGGTGCAGTCTCGTGCGGGCTCCTCCCGAGCGCTCTTTCTTCGAGGTCTCATCGTATGGATGCGAGCCAACTGTTCGTCCCGACGTTTCGAATCGAGGAGTGCCTTGCCGAGATTCGGGAATGCCTCGAGAAGGGATGGACCGGGATCGGGTTCAAGACCATCGCCTTCGAGACCGCATGGAAGGAATACACCGGACTGCCCCACGCGCACTTCCTCAACTCCGCGACGGCCGGCCTGCATCTCGCCATGAAGCTGCTCAAGGAGCGCTATGAATGGGCTGATGGCGATGAGGTCATCACCACTCCCCTCACCTTCGTGTCGACGAACCACGCGATCCTCTACGAGAACCTCAATCCGGTTTTCGCCGACGTGGACGAATACCTCTGCCTCGATCCTGACTCGATCCGCGAACGAATCACCGACAGGACCAGGGCCATTGTTTTTGTGGGTCTCGGGGGAAATACCGGACGGCTCCAGGCCGTCGCGCAGATTGCCCGGGAGTTTGGACTGAAGTTGATTCTCGACGCCGCGCACATGACCGGCACGCGGTTTCATGGCCGGCACGTCGGCCATGAATCGGACGTGGCCGTCTTCAGCTTTCAGGCGGTCAAGAACTTGCCGACCGCCGACTCGGGCATGATCTGCTTCGCCGATCCCGAACTCGACGCCGAAGTGCGCAAATGGACCTGGCTGGGCATCAACAAGGACACCTTCACTCGGACGGCGTCCCGGGGGGCCTACAAGTGGTACTACGACGTCGAGCATGTCGGCTTCAAGTACCACGGCAATTCGCTGATGGCCGGGATCGGACTTGTGTCCTTGAAGTATGTGGACCACGACAATGCCTACAGGCGGCAGATCGCCAGTGGTACGAGTCCCAGCTAGCCAACCAGCCCGGCATCGAGATCGTTCCGGTGGCTCCTGGATGTGAATGCTCGAGGCACCTGTTTCAAGTGCTGGTGAGCGACCGCGACGAGGTCATGGCTTCGCTCAACACCATGTTGATCTACCCGGGAGTCCACTACCGGGACAATACCCTCTTCCGGATGTTCCGTGCGGCCAGGCTCTGCCCCACGGCTCGAGAGGCGAGCGGGCGGCTGATGTCGTTGCCCATGCACCTCCGGCTCGGCTACCACGACATCCAGCGGGTCTGTCATTCGCTGATCGAGGTCGTCAAGCAGATGTCGCTCTTCCGAAGAGGAAACCAGGTTGCCTAAGCGCGAGGTCGCTCCACTCGTCGTCCGGGACGTTCGGCTGCGGCTGCTCGAGTCGCATGATCTCGCTCACACTTTGATGTGGAGAAACCAGGACGAAAACCGACAGTGGTTCGTCCACTCCGAGCCTGTGAGCTGGGAGAACCACCTTCGCTGGTTCCAGCACTATCAACAGCGCGATGATGATCTGGTTTTCATCGCCGAAGCAACCGGCGATCCATCCTGCCCCATCGGCCAGGCGAGCCTGTATCACATCGATTGGACGTCCAGGTCCGCCGAGTTTGGGCGATTACTGATCGGCGAGCCGGCGGCCCGGGGCCGTGGGCTTGGCCGTGAGATCACTCGAGCCTTGCTCGAACTGGGGTTCAATGCGTGGGGACTGACAAGAGTCCACCTCGAGGTCCTGGCTCATAATACGCGGGCAATCGGCATCTATCTCCACTGCGGGTTCCAGCCGGTGACCACCCGAGATAACCTTCTGATCATGGAGTTGTTCCGGGAGGGTTGGGCTGGAAGCGCTGATGGACGGGATAGCCTCCTGGGGAGAGCTTCACCCTGTAATCTTGATGCCGAGAACACGGTCTAGCAAACCTTCCCACGAGCGATACGCTGCACGCGCATGAATTCCCGCGCGACACGCTCGCGAAAACTGCCAGCGGGCACTAGCAACGGGCGATTTCGCCGCACGAGGCGGACCAGTCGTCGGCCGCTTTGCAGGACGATGGCTTTGCCCACGGGACGCGTACACTCGCGATGCAGAAGCCCCTGGACCTCCGCGAAATGCTCTTCAGCCTGGACCTTCTCCCGCACAACGGATTCGAGCCGGGCTTGGAGTCGGACGTTCTCCCGCTCTGATTCCATAGCCTGGGACTTGAGCTGCTGTAGCTCCTCGAGCCGGGCTTGGAGTCGGACGTTCTCCCGCTCTGATTCCATAGCCTGGGACTTGAGCTGCTGTAGCTCCTCTTCCATTCGAGAAGCGAGGCCTCGCTCGATGGCGTACATTGCGCAGCCATGCAAGAGCTGGAGAAAATCGAAGTTCGTCGCGAACAGTTGCTCCAGCCTCAGAATCATCGGAGGGACCAACGACAGCTCTCGCGCCGCCACGAGCGCCAGCCGGCTCTCCAGCAGGGCCCCACTCAAGTCGCGGAGCAGCCAGAGTTTCAACGGTGAGCTGCCGTGGCAGGCTTGAATCAGGCTCGTGACGGTCTCGCTTTCCCCGACCCTGCCCACTGACACGACGAGCACGAGGCTCCGCGGAAACGCCGCGATGATGGACTGGAGAGTCTCAATCAGCCCACCCGAGACCGTTGCGGGATCGATCAGGAACAAGGAGAGCGTTCCGGGTAGGCCATCCCCCAGTGGGAGGCGCTCCCATGGCCTGGCGGATTCATCAACGACCAGTGCGGGTCCGGTCCCGCGATCGCCAGGCTCCACCATCTCCCTGAGCAGGTCGATAACCGCCGACGTAACTCCCGGATCACCGCTGGAATCGACGCCCGCGATCACTCTCGCGACGTTCTTGCTGCGCAGGCAGATGAACGTACTGCAACATCGGGTCGCCCGGCAGGCCAGGTCCACCACGGTCACAGGAGCTGGGCAGAACTCGACAACCAGTTGAAGCAGGTAGGCGTCAAGCGGGCTGAAGTCCCCTGCGATGGGGCCAGGCCCACCCCTTTGCTCGAGGAAGACCTCGAAGGGGCGATGGATCTCGTCGATCGTCGCGATCCTGGTGAATCCCGAACTCTGGTCAATGCTCACGGCTACACCTGCACTTTCCGCAATTGCGGGGAGACCTGAACAGTTCGTTCAGAGATAACCCAGGGCCGGATGATAGCGGAGATGATTCGTTCTTGTTCTGAGATGGCTCCGAAAGCCGGTCTGGTTGAACGTTCGCCTCATTCGAGAGAGCATCTCGTCTTGATTCTTCATGCCCCGGAGCATCGAGCCCGGCAGAATATGGTAATAGCCCAATGCTACTGGCATGAAGACGATACGCCGACCGTTGCAGGCAAGACGGGCCCACAGCTCCCAGTCCTCCCAGTTCAGCCATTCACTGGTGTAGCCGCCAACATCGATAATTTGAGGTCGGTCAACCAGTGCCAGCGCATCGATGTGGTTTTCGTCAAAAACTCGATTCTGGAAACTCCCATGACTGATGAGGTCGTAGACTCGCGGAGAGCCCAATTTTCGAACCAAAAGGCTGCCATACACGACTGCGGCGGAGGTGTCTCGGATCGCCTGGAGGAAGAGCGAGACGTTCGCTCCGATGATCTCATTGTCCGCGTCAAGGAAGAGGATGTAGCGGTAACTCGCCTCCCGCAAAGCGGTGTTCCGGGCCGATCCCACGCGGAGATTCGATGGGTGGATGCGGACCCTCAGACCGTCTTTGTAGTAGCGAGCTTCCAGTTGCCGCAATAATGAGTGCGTGCCGTCGCGAGAGGCATCATCAACGACCATGACTTCCGCCTGCGTACCGGCGGTCCGGACCATCCGCGCAGCCTCCAGCGCGGAGCGAACGGCACGGGGCAGGAAGACCTCGTGATTCCAGGTCGGAATCGCGATCGTCAGTCCGTCCTGGTACATGCGATCCTCCTCGTTCTCGCCCCGTTTCAGTCCCAGTGGGCCCTAAGCGCAGGCTCGAAGCGCCCGCCCCCGCGAAGGACTTGCGGATGCCGCGCCCTCCTCTGGAGCGAGGTGACCATGATCTCGCAACAGACTTGCGAGCCCGGCTTCGAGACTCGGCCGCCGCGCGTATTCCTCACGAAAGGCACGACGGGCCTCGAGGAAATCCTGGTCGCGGAGCCGTTCGACAACTTCGCTTTCCCGGAGCACGAAGGCTGGAAACGGGAAGTCTCCGGGAAGCTCGGCCGTGTCCTCGACCACCTTGATGGGTACGCAGCCGGCCAGGTACGCCATCTTGAAGCGGAGCGACTCCATGAAGAAGCCATCATGCTTCGAAAGCCAGACATAGTACCGAGTGCACCGCAATACTCGCTCCATCAACTCCTCGTTGAGATGGGGAGAGTCCTTCTCAGTGACGGGAGCTGGAGCGGGCAGGTAGAAAAAGCCCGCGGGGGAAAAGTCCGTGACCAGCCGTTCGGTGAACTCGACACGCTTGAGGGTGCGGCCCCCGACGTGGGCCCATGGGATGGAACGGCGAATCGCATCTTCCCGGGTGTCCAGGCGCTCCTGAGAGACCTGAGAGCCAAGCAAACCATCGAAGCAGAAGTGATAACGTAGGCCGCTCTCCCTCAGCTCCTGGCAGTCCTGGCGCAGGAAGCCGACATCGCAGATCCCGTCGGCCCCGACCGCAAGCGCGGCGGAGAGATTGTTAAGGAACCAATGCGTGTGGACAAAATCCGCGTTAAAGCTGATCAAGGTCTTGCACCGACGGCGGAGATGAAGAATACGTGCCCGGGCATCATCTTCATGGTTGGCCCATTCGATCTCACAGACGTTGCTCACAAGGCACAGATCGTAAGTCGCGCTGGGTACTTGGCTCAAGACGCAGAGCTCAACCTTCGCACCCATTGGCCGGAACGCATCAGCGATCCAGCGTGCGTAGAGGTTGTAGTAATAGTTGGCCGTACCGGGAATCACGATCAGAACAGTGCCGACGTCGACCGCATTACTGCTTGCGTCCATGTGAAGCGCCTTCTCTCCTTTGCCGAGCATGGTCGTGATCGGGTGGGCCCATGTTCCATGCTGGCGGGCTTGTACCAACTTACCTCCGAGCAGTCAAGTTGGTCTCAAGTGCCCCGAAAAGTCGCTCCATTCAGCATAGAATCATGAAGGGAATTGTATCGAGTCATTGAGCCTGTCCTCCTCGACCAACAAGAATGGTCAAACGATCCACCGGGTGGAGCACACCCTGAAGATCGCTTTTTCGAACCCTCAGCCCCGCTCGGACCGATCGGAAATGCCTTGACAGGTTGCCTGATCGGCATATGCTTGCCACGCACTGGCCGTCGGCGGTCACCATACGACCGGAATCAAAGCAAACTGCTCTTACAAGTGAGGCGAGCATGGATGCCACCGGCGACTTCGTCCCGACGGTCCGCCATATGCCCCGACAGATCGGGATCGAACTGGTGCGAGGATGCAACTTCTCCTGCCAGATGTGTCCGGTCACGACAAATGCGCACAGGGAGACCGATCACTTCCAGTTCATAGAACTCGGTCTGCTCGAGAAGCTAGTTTCCGAGATCGACCGCTGGCCGAGCATCGGACTGATCTACTTCTTCCACTTTGGCGAGCCACTCGCGCACCCCGAATTCCGCCAGTGCCTGGAGATCCTCGCAAGGTCGGAAGTGGCCTCGAAGGCGCACGTGATCCAGCACACCAACGGCTCGCTTTTGCGTGGAGAGAAGGCCGATGCAATCCTGGAGACAAACGTCGTAAAAAGACTGGTCTTCTCGTTCGACGGCTTTGGTGACAAGGCAAGCTTCGAGATGCTCCGCGGTCCTCACTTCGATCGGGTCCTGAAAAACATCCGCGATTTCACGACTGCGGCACGAACTCGGCGGCCGGACCTCCACTTAGCGACCGCGTCGATCCTACCACGCCCAGGCGAGCTACCGTTGGTTGATACCCCTCCGCGCGACGTTGCGCTCCGTCAATTGCATGATCTCTTTGATCCCCTTGGAGTGGAGGTCGAACCCCGCGACATGCACAATTACAGCGGCAACGATGTTCTGCAAATCTCGGGTCACATGCCATCGCGGGTGTTTGGCGGATGCAAATGGGTCGAGGCCGACGCGATCTACATCACCGTCAACGGCTGGGCTCAGCCCTGCTGTGCGGTCTACAGTCAAGAATTCCGGATAGGCAATGTGACCGAATCGGGCCTCGGAGACTTGCTTAATGCTGAGCCCATGAGACGAATCCGCCGATCTCTACGGCTGGACCGCCGCGGGGAGGTTCCATTCTGCAGCAACTGCGAACTCTCCCTCGGGGGTTCCCTGGGTCCGAGTGAGCTGCAGGCTTTGTGGAAGAAGCGCGACGATGAGGGGATGATTACCGACGCGGAGGAGAGGCAGTACATCTTTGGGAAAGTCGCCCCCACCCCACACAGGCAGACCAGGGTTGACCTTGGCTGCGGCCGGGTGAAACCGCCGGGGTTCATTGGCGTCGATCGCTTCCCGCTCCCCGGGGTAGATCTGGTGGCCGACCTTGATGAGCGCCTGCCCTTTGACGACGACTCGGTCGACCTAATTCACGCCAGTCACTCGCTGGAGCATGTCCGGGACCTCTCGAAGGTGATCCGGGAGGTTTACCGGATCAGCAAGCACGGTGCCCAGATCTGCATCGTCGCCCCCTACTACCAGCAGACCCTCAATCTTGCCAACCCCTACCACAAGCAAGCCTTCAACGAGCACACACCGCGGTTCTGGACCGCCTCGGCCACGACTCCGGTCGACCCGGCGGAATATAACGATCCCTTTGCCCGCCCCTGGGGACTCCTCGAGAGCGACCACAGTGTCGCCGACATCGACATCCGCTGTGTGAAGATGGAGTTCTTCTATTTCCCCGCCTACCGCGACCTCCAGAGTCACGTTCAACGCCACCATCGACAACATCAACTGGATGTCTGCGAGCAGATCGCCTACCACTTGCTGGTGATCAAGCATCCGATCTCCGAGGGAGAATTCCTGGAGATGATCCGGTGGTTTGAGCCGTTCGAATCCGCAAACCTCATCGCAAGACGGAAGCTGACTGGATCCCGGCAACCCTCATCACTATCTGAGGATTTTGATTCCAGCCGGCAGGATCATCGTGCTGAACTGGACCAGCTACGATCCGACCGCGATTTACTCCAGGAGAGACTCGCGTCCCTCAGCCAGGAGAACCAGAAGCTCCAGCACCTTCTTGATCGGGAGTGCACTCGCCCGCTGTTGAGGACCCTGGTGCTGCAGAGCGGGCGGCGCGTCCTTCACCTGGGCCGACTTAATCGTGACTTTTTCGCCCCCAAGAATAGCCAGCGCGAGCGGACTATCAAAATGTTCATGCGTTTCCAGCGCCGCCTTCGCGGCAAGAGCGCTTGAACCGGACAGATCTCGGTCGGTTCCCGCTCACCTGGCCTCGATCTTGGGAAACAGAGGTGCTGGCTTCCCTCCGGTCAGCGGGAGGGGAAAAGGGTCATCACTGAATAGCACTTCCTTAACCCCTAAGCCGCTTGCATCAAGCATTTACATGCATGTCCCCGAGGCTCATTCCCCTAACAAACGGTCGATATTAGTGATGTCCCTTTTCCCCTTCCCTAAAGATTCTGAACGAGGCCCGGATCGCGACGGCCCGCGAGATACTGAGTCGAGATCTGGAGCGCATCCAGCACACGGGAGGAGGAGGAGCGGGTGATCTCTTTGCTGAGATACCCTCCTGGTCCCATCGGTTGATGGTGGATCGAATGCGAATTGCCGCGACGGAGGAAGAGCGCCAGGAGGCGATTCGCGAGCACAGGGACCGGCTGAGGGCTCTGGAACGCCTGGCGGAGAGTATGCAAGGACTGGGCAAGGCCACGTCTCTGACTACTTGAAGGCCATGTACTATCGCCTGGAGGCCGGCCAGTTCCTGGTGGAGGCGGGTGGTCAGGACGTGTCGCAGGTCCAAGTCCCGGATCTGACCAAGGGAGTACATGCGGCGCAACCGCAATCCGCTCCTCCCACAAAGCTGCGGGAGCGCCTCTCTACGCTTCTTTTGCTCGGGTCCCAGGCAGGCATGACAAGAACGACAGCAGTCGGATGAGAACAGCTAGAGCCATCCCAGGCGCTTGCAGGCGCCGTAAATGAGATAGACGCCCATGCCGCACACGAAAACCCCGAAAGCCAGCCTCAGGTGAGGCCCTCTGAGGCGGTTCGCGACATAGGCTCCCGCCCAGGCGCCGATCATCATCATGGTCGCGAGGATCACGGCTGCGCGGACATCGACGTTGCCGTGACGGTAATACTCGAGGGCGGCTGCCAGACCAATAGGAGGTAGCAGAACCGCCAGGCTTGTCCCCGTCGCTTTGTGCTGGGTAAAGCCGGCCCAATAGATGAGCGCCGGAACGATCACGATGCCGCCGCCGACTCCAAAGAGCCCGGCCGCGAAACCGCCGAGGAGTCCGATCACAACAAGAATGAGCCAGAAGGGCATAAGAATGGTCCGGACCTTGGGCGCAACAGCGAACCAATTTTCGGGAAAAGCCCGACCCGTATCCCATCACGCCTTTCCCAGCAGGTGTGAGACTGCCAGTGCTTCGAGCTCCAGTTCGGCGACATTCCGGGCAATCCGTTCCCGGGCCTGAGCATCAAGGTAGTGTTCCCTGGGGATCGTCCAGGTTTTTCCGTCGGCGGTCAACAGCGGGAACCCGAAGACGAGCCCTTGAGGGACCTCGTAATAGCTGCCGTCGGAGGCGACACCGGCGCCGAACCAGTGCTCGAAGGGCGTGGGCGTGGTGATGGCCCGGATCGTGGCGAGGATCGCATGGGCGGTCGAGCCGGCCGGTGTCTCGCCAGTCCGTCGGACGATCTCGCGGAACTGGTCGGCGAGAGCCCCATCGAAGACCTCATGGCTCCAGTTCGGATCGCCGATCACCCGGACCGCGGGACATTCGCCGATGCGCGCGTTTTGAAGGTCGACATAGGCGTTCTCACTGTTGTTGCCCCAGACTGTCAGCCGGGTGACCTGGGTGACCGGGACCCTGGCCTTGTCGGCGACCATGGCGATCGCCCTGGACCGGATGACCTGGTTCAAAGCGAACCAGTGTTCCCTGGGCACATCCTGCGCATGCGACATGGCAACCAGGCAATTCGTGTTGCACGGAGTGGCGACCACCATTACGCGGGCCGCGGGCGATGCCCGGTTGATGGCCCGTGCATGGTCGATCATGATCGGTGCGTTCTGATGCAGAAGATCGACGCGGGATTGCGAACCGGAGCTGAAACGCTTGCCTCCCAGCAGGATCACCCAGTCCGCTTCGCGGAACATCTGCACCTGGTCGGAACCGAACCGCAGGCCATGCAGCAAGGGAAACGCACAGTCCCTCAACTCCTGAGCACGAGCCTCCAGCAGGTCGAGCCTCTCGGGAAGGTCCAGCAGACTGAGAGCGATGGGCTGTTCCCTCCCGAACAGTCCGCCGTTGGCGAGCCGAAAGAGGAGCGCGTAGGCGACCCGGCCCGCTGCACCCGAGATCGCGACGTGAATCGGTCGACTTGTGTCCAAGGTCCAGGTCCTCAGAGTGATCAACCCAAAGTTGCGTCCTGCCGAGGGCGACCCAGGAAGACTCGCCCCCTACCGGAGTCAATGGTCCGCGTTTTCTTCGGGGCCGCCCTCGTGATGGTCATGGTTTCACTCGACCGGTGGAGTCGGATCGGAGTCCCCGTCGTCGCCAGCCGGATGGTCGGCAAGCCGAGCTTTTCGCTCTTCTTCCGTCTCCGGCGTGTCGTGGATGAACATCGCGTAGAGCACAGGCAGAACGAACAGAGTAGCCGGCTCACCGGCCAATAGTCCGCCGAGGATCGCCCGGGCCAGCGGGGCGTTCGCCTCGCTGCCGCGCTCGAGCGCGAGAGCCCCAGGGATGAGCGCGAAGAAGGCCGCCAGGGCGGTCATGGTGATCGGCCGGACCCGCAAGCCGGCAGCCTTGCGGATGGCCTGGATAGGCGACAGGCCTTCGTGGCGGCGCAGCTCTTGCGCGCAATCGGTCATCAGAACCGAGTTGGCCACCTTGATGCCGACGATGAAAATGAAGCCCAGCAGCGACTGAACGTTGACCGCCGACTTGGTCAGGAGGAGCATCGGCATGATGCCGATCAGGCACAGGGGCACGATCAACATGACCGTCAAGGGCACGCGAAACGAACGGTCCAGCCCGACCATCAGGAAGTAGATCAAGAGTGAGGCCAGGCAGAGACCCACGCCCAGGCTATTGAACGTGTCCTTCATGCGGAGATACTCGCCGCTGAGCACGATCTTGCTGCCAACCAGCTCTTTCTTCTCCTTGCTGTCGGGGTCGTACGTTGCCCACTGTCCCGACTTCTCGAGCTTGCCGTATTTGTCCAGCACCTTGGCGACGTCCTCGGAAACGTGCCCGAGGTCGCGCTCGTCCACGCCCATGGTCAGCTCGATCGTCGGCTGGATGTTGTAGTGAGTAACCTCGGTCGCCACCGGCAGCCGGTCGATCTTCACGACGTTCCGCATCGGGACCGCCAGTTTCTGCACCGGGCTGGTGATCGGAATGTCGAGCACAGTATCGATCGACTTGATGTCCTTCTCGGGATAAGAGACGCCCACGTAGTACTGGTTCTTGCTGACCGGGTCGATCCAGAAGTTGGTCTTGTTGAACTGGATGCTCGAGTTGAGCGCGGCGATG
>Ga0187864_10004309_pt1 | contig 11198 bp, 14 predicted proteins | sample June2016WEW_11_4_FD_132985 | JGI IMG/M metagenome (GOLD analysis project Ga0187864, IMG submission 132985) | Peatland microbial communities from SPRUCE experiment site at the Marcell Experimental Forest, Minnesota, USA - June2016WEW_11_40 | ecosystem: Environmental > Terrestrial > Soil >... | reverse complement strand
TGGCAAATATTGATTGAAGCTACTTATAGTATTTATGAATTTGAAATTCATGTATTTCTAAAATACAGAGCGAGCGCACAATCTTTTACGTTTGTTTAGGTTCCAATGGGTAAGTCAGGTGCATCGCATTTCCGGCGCATGAGGAAGTCCAGGAGTGCACCCTAATAACTTAATCTCAATGGGTGAGGGTTTAAATTGAATTTGGGAAACCCGTAAACTTATGGGCTAAACTTGATGCTTGATGTGAAAATCTCCAGACGTAATGCTCTTTTATCCATGTTCTAAAAAGTTAACAAGTGAAGCATATTGCTATACAAGGCATAAGCAAATGCTTAAAATCATTCTAAACAAGTAATGAAAAGAGGAGTAAAAACATGAATAAGGGCAGACTTTATGAAGAATTAACTCCACTTGAACAATTATCCTATAAAGGGTACAATACTCCTGAGCTTGTAAATGCTAGAATAAAACAGATTCTAGACGAAGTTAAAAAAGAAATGCCGCCTTTCACTGAAAAATGGGTTAACACCGAATACGAAAACCCTGATTGGAAAGCAACCTGTGAAGCTATGAACGAGAGAACATTAGCAAGAGAAAAGTGGTTTATCAAATGGTTTGGTGAATAAAAATGAGCGAAGCAGTGTACTCGATTCCGATACTACATATACAATACCTTAACCTTAATTGAAATGGATATACCAAATTAAGTAAACACCTGCCACCCAATTCAAAAAAACACCTTTTTCCGTTTGGTTGGACTAAAATTTAATTTTGCGGAAAGTCCAATAATTCAGCTCCACTTTTGGAATTAAAATTTAATGCACGCACACAAAAACATAAAATCGACTTCGTTTATAGTGTCTTAGGTTGTGGTGAGAAAGCATGAAACTTCATTGTGTGAAATGTGGTCGTCTGCTGCCGAAGGATGAGAGCGCAAAATCCTTGCTGCCGTTTGATGTTTATCGCTGTCGGAATTGCGGGGATGGTTTTCTTTTTGACGTGGCTACAAAAGAAGCTTATCTGATTCCTAAAAGCCTAGGACTTTTCGAGATGACACTTGAAAAGGTCAAAAAAGCAATCAACCAAATTTCGTATGATGAAGATTATTAAACTTTTATCGCGAGTTTGACAGTTAATTGTCAACTAAGTTACTCAGTTCCAAAAAAAGAGCACGCTTAGCAGTCTAATGTCAAGTAAGAATTTTTTTCCAACTGACTGCGCAAAGGGCTGAGCAATAGGAAGATTTATCGCCCATGAAGCTAACAGAACCTTAGTACTAATTTGTGCAGTGAGAAAGAGGCGTTAATTTGAGCTTAGGCGTGAAAATTGAGCAGTTGCTTGTGGTAGTGTTTTTAATTATTATTCTTTTCATTATGGTTGCTATAATCGTAAGTCCACAGTTTGCACAGTTATTAGCCATTTTATCGATATTTATTGTGATAGCCGGTTTAGTTGCAGCGCTTTCAAAAAGAAGTAGCTCATCAACCGAAAATTAACTTCCGTTTCAACGGAGAGGTAACAGAACCCCAGAAAGCGTTCTGTGAAATTGCGTCTGCTCACTTGTTATACTATGTTCACTGAGCATTGACAAACTCTTAAAAACAATTATCTTACACTAGCTGTCTATGAAAGAAGATGTTGTTAATCTAACCTCTCAAAAGATAATGTTGATTATAAAAGGAAAACTAAAAGAGACTAAAGGTGAATGCATCGATTATTGTTTAGAACATATATTTGATGAATGCGAACTCCCAAAACTTAAACTAAAACTGCATATAGCTTGTAAGGGAAACTGTTCTAGCCAGGTAGTAAGTGACTGTCTTTCCCTTGAGGATATAAGTAGAATTCATGATATACTAAGAGAGTTCGCCAAACAAAACAAAGTAAATATTATGTAAAAAATGTCTGATTAGATTTTTTCATTGTTCTTTGAAAGCGTTTTGGATTAGTGTCCCCAAACTTCCCCTAAGGGTAAAAGTGTGTGTGATTAAATTTTAGTCCCATGCGCACCGTCCATCAATAGATGCACCAAGTTGCGGGTCAGGTTTTCAAAAACTCACTTCTTTCGACTGTTTGTAATCTGTGATACATACATGCGGTATTTAGCGAAAAAGTGCACTTCGATGGTTGTAACAGAAAGGCAGTTAGAAATGGATAAGTTGACTATCGCTGGTTTGATATTCGTTATATTGCTAGCTGCAGCATTATGCACGGGATTGGCAGTTCTCGCAGAGAATTCCCAACCACAATTTACGCTACGACCAATGCAAGAGGCATTGCAGATTGAACCCAAAGCCATGACTAAAAACAACGGCCTCTATAACCTTTCCATAACGATTAGTGCAATTGCCCCAGAAAGAATAAACAAACTTCAGCTCAACGAAAACATAACAGGCTTAACAACCTACGTAAATGGGACAATGATAAACACCGCTCATCCTCTTCAAATCCAATTGAACGGCGGCGACTTAATTGAAGTTAACTTTACGATGCCCTGCGCTGAGTATTCTTCAGTAAATGAAGTCACAGTATTATCAACTGGTGTTATGTACTATACGGGACTGCCATTATCGTTTCAGCCGTATCTTGCCACAGATTTAGGTTGGTACCTGCATAACAGCTCAGACCCCGTATCTAATATGACTAACAAGTTCACAATTTATGGCTCTATAAATAATGACGGTGCGACAGATGCGCAAAACTGCAGTTTAACTATAAAGTTTTATGATAACGCAGAATTGCTTCAAACTTCAAATATCCCAATTGGGGACATTAAGGGATTCTTTGGTAGTGATGATTTGAAAACAAATGTTCCTTGCAGTGTTGCTGACTCCGTAACAAGAACAGAAGTCTCCATAAAGGGCGATAATGTTTCGTAGAGAGAGCGATTGCATTTGAAATACAAACAACAGATTCACCGCGCGCACATATCTCGACTATTTACCAAGAAAACTGTCGCGTTACTAGCTTGCATCGTTGTGGTTCTTGCATCATTCGCGTTCATCATGCAGCCTTCAAGTATTCATCCTGGCCCGCCAAAAAACGGTTTCAGCATCATCCAAATTACAGACACGCAGTACTTACCTCAAAGTTACCCTACCCTCTATGACAATTTGACCCACTGGATAGTTGCAAACAATAAGTTTTGGAATGTCTCAATGGTTATCCACACTGGCGACATTGTGAACGTAGCTGACGATAAGGTGCAGTGGCAGAATGCAAACGACGCCATGATGACGCTTTACAATGCTGGGATACCTTATTGTTGGTGTGCCGGTAACCATGATTTAGTGGGTGATTTGGTAGGTCGTGAGCCAAATAATTACACGTATCTTGGCAGCAATTATCCAGCGTTTAACCCTGATCACATGAGTGATAAATCTTATTGGGTTGACAGCATCTACCATGGAACAAGCACAGCGGTAAAGTTCCGTTTTGGCAATATTCGTTTTGCAGTTGTTGATGTGGCTTATAATGCGAATCAAACAGTGCTCGATTGGATGCAAAACATTATCCATACGAACCCAGACGTAAACGTCATTGTTGCTACTCATAACTTCCTTAATGGCTACGCAAAATACGGTTCCCATTCTTCCAACAGCAACCAGTATCATAACAGCACTGTTGACCAAACATGGGCTACAAACTTTCAAAGAATCATAAGCGGTGACTCTAACGTGTTTATGACGCTTAATGGACACGACGCAGGGACTGGCGTGTCAGCGTGTCTCTCGGAGGAGTATGGGCAGACAGAAATTTTCTTTAATTGCCAAGAACTCTACAATCAGCAAGGTTCAGTGTTTGCTCGCATATACACTTTTAACATGGCTAACGCGCAGTTCCCAAAGGTCAACGTGAACACAGTTGCCGGCGCCAACATAGCAAACTCGTCAATCCACTACGGCGAATACATGTCTTCTGTCGGGGAAGAACCAGCGCGATTTAGTTTTCACCCTTATTTGTTGAAGGCTTAAAAGTGGATGTATAGAACCAGAGCGCGCTGACAAGTTCTGGGCGATCCCTTTTAGAATTGACGTAGAGCATAGATTTAAAGGCAAAATTATTGTACTTTATGTCGGTGGTAGAAAATGTCTTCAGAGGGAAAGGAAACCGAGTTTATTCAAGCGGCGAATGCTTTGGAAGAATTTATCAAGATACTTGTTAAGGAATATCCGTTGGTATTCAAGGAAGGGTCAGGTGCTATAAATATTCGTTCTTCAAAAAAAGAACATTCCTTCCCATACGAGGTCTCGCTAAAAATAAGGAAAAAGGAATAAACCAAGACTAATCTAAGGTTTTTTGCAATTCCCCAAGTTATTTTAACCCAGTTCTTGCGATCAAAAAATCATTTCATTTAAACATACCCTACACTTGATTCTGGCCATGATTTTTTGAGAGGTGTAAACTTCCTTATCCCGCGAATAAACAATTTTTATATAATGGGCCAGCTTAAGTAGAAAGATAGGTAAACCTGAAGTTCAGGAAGAAAAAAATTGCTTCTAAACAAACTGTATCCCAGTGAAGGTTAAATCATGATCTCAGACAATTCCAATAAAACAGGGATGAAACTTTCCAGAAGCGTCATTATCTTTGCCATAGTGATGATTGTGAATGTCGTGATAATCATTCTCTTGACTCCGATCGGCTTTGAGACCCGCCCGCAATCCCACTTGAAGCCTCTCGGCTACATCGCGATTACTACAATTTTTGTAGGTCTCGCATTGGACCTGGCGACAATCGGCCTTCTCTTCAAAAAAGTCAGGGTTAGATTAGCTTCAACTCTGGCGATCGTCAGCTCGGTCCTCTTCTTCCTGATCATTGCAGTAGATCGAACCGGCTCCTTCTTCTCAGTCCCGATCCCACCAGCAATCAGCACCCTTGAAATCCTCCTGCTTGCCGTACTAATCGTAACTCTCTTTATAGCGTCAATCGTCTACAAGGGGAGTAAGCCGGCTTCAAGCAGATGAATTTCGCATTTGCGTTCAAGGTGTTGAAGACTTGGTAAATGTGACCTAAACTTAATTGATGAACGCGTCAAAAGTAGAGTACTGTCAAAAGATGGGTTTAGGGGAAGCCTGTAATTAGGTCGTACAAGTAGGCGTCCCATTCCGCTGCTTCCTTCTTCAGGATCCCCAGTAAATCTGTTAAGAATCTGTGATGCTTCTTCTCATCTTCCAAAATATTCAGAATAAGTTGCTTGATCTTTTTGTCTTTTACAACTTGGCTGATGTCTTTTGCCTGCTTTAACATTTTAGCTTCCTCTGCAATGTGACTCGTGATCTCTTTTTGCCCGATTTCTTGGCTTTCTTTGCCCATTACCGCTGTTGAATTCAGGTCTATGAGCATCTGATAAGTGTCTGAGTGCCTCATCGTGTCCAAGATGATGCTGTGAATAAACAGTTTAATGACGGGGTTCTGTGCCGATTCATACAAGGGGGTGAGCTTTTTAGCGGTTTGGTCTTCAAAGTCTTTCTGTTTCTTGATTTTGTTAAGAGCATCCTCATCTAGAATTTCCCAAGACAAAACAAACTACCTCACTATTTCTTCAGCGCAATTCCTATTTAACTCTTTAAAAAACTCAGTTCAGAAGCGGTTTTAGTTCTTGCTTACATGACTTTGGTGACTTCAACTATCGAGTCGGCGGGGAAGTTAATCTTCTGAAGTGCCGCTTCCAGAACCTCTTTGGATGGGGCTTCAAACTCGATGAGGGCTTTTTCCACTTGAGCATTCGACTCAGGAGCACAACAATAGCAGGTTTTCAAATGGACATCTTTAATGCCTGCTCTCTCAAAGACGTCGGTTGTACCTATAATGCAGGTAAGCCTGTTAAGTTCGATTTGAGGTACCTTCGAGTTAACTATAAAGCGTTTCACGGTTCGAGTCTCCCAACCTAAACAAAACCAAAAGTATCATATAAGTTATGTGCAAGCCCGGTAGCTAATTTCGCAGTTCTCAAAAGACCTTTAGTTCTAATGATTATCTCCTTCATGTTTATATTATAGTTTTGAACGATAATATTATAGCCTGATAGATGTGGGAAAAGGTAATGGAAAAAATAATAGAAACGCCCATTCACCGGATTTTAGATACAATCTCATCTCATTTAGGCGAGCCTTTGTCAATCAACCAACTAACCGAAAAAATTAAAGAAAAATATGGTGCTGCGTATTACTCAAATATCTATAAACAAATCAAAGAATTAGAAAACAAAGGATTACTAACAACCGCTTTCTGTGGAAAATCAAGCATAGTTAAGCCCAATTTCGATAATGAGTTAATAGTAGAATTATTTGCACAAATGGAAATCGAAAACAAGATTAATTTTCTAAAAGATAAGAAAGAATTGTTAATTGTCTTATCAAGCATGACTAAAATTCTTGATGATATTTGCTCAATAAAGTCAATAACCTCAATAAATCCTGAAAAGAATTCTGAACTCAACAGGCTGGAACTACTCTTTCTTTTAAGAAAAATGATTGACTATAAAGATGTCACATCCGAGCTCTACACGAGAATGAGAGAATTACAGGACCAATACAACTTGAAGATAGACAGCCTTATTCTAAACGAAGACGATTTTTCTTCCTTGATAAGATCAAACGAAATAAATCCCTTAAGAGAAGCCTTTGCCAAAAAGATAACCATCTTCTGTCCCCAGGCATTCTGGAGTCAAATTAAGGAGATCTCCGAAGAATCCGAAATCAAGACAATAGAGATAGAGACAAAACCTAACAACATTTTAGAAACAGATCTAATTTACAATCTTAACCGATTCGGCTACAGAGAATTTGGCAACAGGATATCTCAAGCTAACAAGTACTGCATTGAATATATAATCACAAGTTTACTACTTTCAAATGATGCAAGAAGATTAGAAGCCATCCCAATAATTCTCGCAAAGAATAACTTTCGAAGTAATCTATTGGCATTTCTTTGCCAAAAGTATAGAACTACAAGCAAACTCTTGGGACTGCTAAAAAGTCTCCAAAACATTAAACCAAACGATAAAATTAGGGACACAATCAGTCTTTTAGAGATTTTCAAAGAGGAGCAAGAAACACCAGCTGATGAAGAGAGCATAAGGCGAAATATGAGGCTCTATAATGCCATTAGATAAAGCCGTATTATTTAACCTCTTGAAGAACTTTGACGAGGAAGCAAAAGAAAAGATTACTCTAGTTGCAGTTGGCGGCACGGCGATGACACTCCTCGACATCAAAGTATCAACTTTAGATATTGACTTCACTGTTCCCAGCGGTGATAAAACTGAGTTTGACAGAGTTCGAAACTTAGTGCCTCATGGATTCAAAATAGATGTTTACGTAGATGGATCGGTATTCTGCAATACCTTACCGGATGACTATTTAGATAGAAGCAGTGAAATAAGAAACTTCACTAAGATTTTTTTAAGGGCTCTGCATCCTGTAGATATAATTGTGACAAAAATAGGCAGACTAGACGAGCGAGATGTTCAAGATATTGAAGCGTGCATAAGAAGGTGCAACATTAAGAAGGAGGAAATAGTGGCAAGGGCAGCCAAAATCATTTACGTTGGTAGAGAAGAAGACTATAAGTACAATCTTCAATGGGTCATGGCAAATCTCTATTCTCATTAATTAGTTAGAGGAACAATAAAGCCAAAACCTGAAAACATCAGGTTGTCACCGCATTGTCACTTGCTTTGCGACAAATTCGTTCCAAGTTGGCAGTGATTGACCTTCTGGTCGGTTATGAGTCTCTAAGAATTCAAGCATACAGGACACTTGTTGCTTGAGCCCAAACCTTTCCGCTTCCTTGAACAATGTTTTGTCGATTTCGTTTTGAGTTTTTTGAGCAGCAGAAGGGCGTAAGTTGTTTATCGCACAAACTTATGTCGGATAAAATCAGAGTGCCGATTGAAAAGCAGATGACTCAAAAATGTCTACTTGATAACTGATTGTGGTGTAAAGCTTTGCTCCCTAAATGCTTTTGGTTAGAATGTTTTGTGGGGGTTCGGCAATGATTTTGTTGCATGCCAAAGAAATCTGTTGAAGTCAGTAGGTGGGTCCGCGAATGCCTAGTTAGTGATGGCTCAAAATATTGGGCGCAAGGGATAATAAAATGGGCGCAAAATGTCATGGCTTCTCCGCTTATAAGACAAAGTTGCGTGTTGTTGCGTTTTAGTTTTGATCTGAACGCTCGCTTTTGTTCTTAAGGTAAACTTAACGAAAATCTTAATATTTCTAGCTGACTTAAGGGGGGTTGGCGGCAGTAAGGATGATTGGAGATTGGCAAGAAAGAATTGTAGTTGACCCAAAAGTCTTAGTTGGAAAGCCAGTTATTAAAGGCACTCGGCTTTCAGTTGAGTTTATTTTGGATCTTCTTGCTAACGATTGGACAATCAAGCAGATACTGGATGAATATCCCCAGTTGGAGCGCGAAGACGTGATGGCAGTTTTGAAGTATGCCGCTGAAATGGTTAAGGAAGAGAAGGTATATCCATTACCCTAAACTTCCTTGCCGACGAAAACATCTCTGGCAAAGTGGTTAGCGCCCTTTATCGCTTGATTAGATAGAGTGCAGTTTCGCAAAGTTTAAGTGTATGTACATAAGTACATAATATTATGTACTTAGAGCCCTTAGAGCCCTTGTCTAAGACTTCAATCGAGATTCTTTCCTACTTAAGCTCAAGAATACGAGAGAGTTTCACGGTGCGACAAATAGCTGAAGCAATAGGAAAGGATTACAAAATAACCCATGTAATGACAATGCGCCTAGCAGACCAGCACTACATAATCGCTGAAAAGAAGCCTCCAGTAACCTATTGCAGACTCAACCTCAAAGGCAACTCTTCACTTTTGGCTTACATTGAAGCAATCCGAGCTAGTCGATTCTTCGCGGCACATCGAGAGATAGAAATCCTTGTCGGCGATTTGACGTCAAAGATTTCTTCACATTTCTTCACACTCATATTGTTTGGCTCACATGTAAAAGGAACAGCTTCAGCAAGGTCCGATTTAGACATCCTCTTTGTTATTCCTGAACGGAAATTTGAAAAAGAAGTAACGGCAACTGTAGGATCAGTCCAGCGTGTCAGCCCTTTAGGACTCCATGAGATAGTATTAACGAACGTTGAGTTTACGAATCTTCTTAGACAGAAGAAACCCAACGTCGCTTGGGAGGCAATAGATAACCGAATTGTCCCATATGGCGCAGAAATGCTGTTCAAAATGTTGGAGGAAGCACTATGATAGAAAAAGAAAGGATAGATGAAGCAAGACGAAATGTGAAAATATACATTGAAGACGGCCTGTTAAAGACTGGCAATAAAGATGCAGCGAGGTTTGTTGAATTTTTCATGGCTAACGCTGAGTCCTCTCTGCGAACAGCTTCAATTCTGCAGGAAATATCAGACGCGAACAACCTTAAAGAAACATTAAAAGTCAGCTTAGATTTCGAGGCCTATCTATGGGTAATTGTTTCCTCATATTACTCAATGTTCTATGCAGCAACGGCAATTCTGGCCAAACAAGGCATCAGAGCCACCGGACAAATAATCCATAAAGTCACTGCAGACGCTCTCATTCATTTCTTTGGCTCAAACGAAAAACCGGCCAAATTACTTGAGCAGTACGAAGAAGCTCAAACTGTCGGATTGGAACTTGTCGGTCGAGAAGAGCTCATGAAAAAAATGCAGAAGAAAGCAGACGAATTGATTATTTCCTATGAGGGCGAGCGAAAGAAACGAAGCAAGTTCCAGTATGACATTGGAGTTCAAGCAAAAAAGGGATACGCCCAGACATCACTTCAAAGGGCAAGAGATTTTGTTTTCGAAATAAGAAAACTCCTCAAGACCTAAAGCGCTTTTTCATACTATTGAAAACCTATTTGAACTTTTTAATAATATGAAATAGAGAATAAATTGCATCTTCACAATTTTGGAAATTAGAGGTTTTCTGGTCCAAAAGCTGGTTCATCGGCTACTGACGCAACTATTTGTTCGGCGTATTCTTCTTGCTCTTCGTTGCCGCTGACTGCAAGCCAGCATGCTCCCTCGGCTCCGCAGACCCCGCCCGAAGCGATCAACTCAACACATGCGCCAGATAACGCAGCCAACGCGTCAAGCTCAGTAAACACTTCTCCGGGAACCGGCAGCAAACGGCTTCCACAGGCACCGGGCTCATTAAGCTTCTCGGCAAGGGCAAACAAATCGCCGTCAACGCGTTTCTCTAAGCCTACGGGTATTATGAGTTTTACTCGGCGTCCCACAACGGCTGGCAAGGCTAAACCTATGGTTCCTGCTTTGGGGTGACCAATCAAAATCGCGGCCTGTCTACGGGTTAAATCAAGGGCGTTTGCGCCTTTCAAGATGACGTCGCCCTCCTTGAGTGAGTCAACAACATCCTCAATCGACTTGCCCTTATGCCAAACTCCCTTGACTAAGACGACGTCGCCTGGAAACGCGGTCACGTCGGATAGGCGCCCTGTTCCAGTCACGGCTTTTTTTGAGGGCAGCGTTATGCCGCGGAAAAAGTGTTTCCTTGAAAAGTCGCATGCGATCTGGTGCGTTTTCAGGATTTCTTCAGCAACGTATCCGTTGGTTGTTCCGGCGACAATAACAAGTGTCCCGTTTTTGAGCGCCTTTCTTATCGCTGGGTGGTTTGCCAGGGTTTTCGCAATTAAACGTTTTCCCGCCGCTGGAGTGATAACGAACTGTTTCAAAGTAAGCACCTTAAAGATTGTTACCTGAAGGTGCATAATAACAATTTTGTCGGCAACATCATTATTCTTCGCAGGATAACTTCCGAAACCAATTTCTGGAATTGAAAAATTTTCAATTTATCCAAAAACCATAGATTTATCGTCAGATAGAGCCGAAATTCATAAATCTAAATATGCAGAGACCCTAAACTAACCGTCATTAGAGCGTGCCTGAAGAGTTATCCTTAAAAGAAACTCGGCGCCCATACAAGCGCGGCACTAAAAACAAAAATGACGAATAAAAACCAACCGATGGCGAAGTAAGTTGAAAAAGCCGTCTGTAAAAGGATTCCAAATACCGTTGGCCAAGGAAGCATTAAGCTTTCCGAGGTTGAAGAACACCAAATAGAAAAATAGAGTTGGAACACATGTCGGACAAAAAACTTCAAACAATAGATTTCAAAAAAGGAAATGTGAAGGGTAATTCTTATGGGAACATTGAATCTTGATAGTATTTT
>Ga0187864_10004304_pt1 | contig 11206 bp, 7 predicted proteins | sample June2016WEW_11_4_FD_132985 | JGI IMG/M metagenome (GOLD analysis project Ga0187864, IMG submission 132985) | Peatland microbial communities from SPRUCE experiment site at the Marcell Experimental Forest, Minnesota, USA - June2016WEW_11_40 | ecosystem: Environmental > Terrestrial > Soil >... | reverse complement strand
TCTGATCGGTGATGGTCTGAAATCTGGAATCTTAAATTTGACGATTTGTCTCGTGTGGTGCGGGCGTCCCGCCCGCCGTGAGCACTTGTTGATCTTGGATTGACTGAACTCTGCCCGCCACGTCCCAAGCCCTCAGAAGCGCCAAAGGCCTTTACGCCGTTTTGTCTGAGAGTGCTCGTATTCTCCTAAGTGTTTACAATATCGTCACTTAGTTATTGCACCAATTGGTACTTGACACCGATTCCGTTCTGGGTTTTACTTGCTGAAGCCTTCCGTCTCGAAGGCGCGCGAGAATAGTCTTATAGCCTTTTCCTTGCGCTGCGGGCCATGTCGGCCGCGCAGCGGCGGAGTCGAGGGAGTTGCGAAGCCCGGCGTGGCAGATGCGCCGGCGTTCACGCACGGCCGCCGTCAAATCGCGAGGCGGGGGTTCGTGGATGTTGGCTTGCGGGAGCGGGACGCTCCCGCGACAGCGGGCGGGACGCCCGCACCACAGGAAGGAAGAACCGTAGAATCAAAGACGGAGTCTGCGCTACGCTTGCTCGGCCTCAGATTATATTCCAAGCGGGTGTTCGATGGCCTACAGACAGAACCTTCCGTGAACGCTAACATCCTAGATGAGGGCGGGACGCCCGGGGCAGAATTCGCCAGCGGGCGGGACGCCCGCACCACAAGAATTGAGCACGATGGCGCCGGATGTGGGGTTTAAGGCCGCAGATCCGCAACCTCCGCGGCTGGACCCAAGCACCAGGCCGACTCGGTACCGGGACTATCGTACTGTTGAGTTTGGAAGATGTCCGTGTTAATAAGGCTTAGCACAGCTTGGAACTGCCGGGAGTGGTGAATCGCCGATGCGGGTGACGCTGGTTCCCGCGACCCGCTCGGCACACAGACGCTTGACCGTGAAACTTGCGCAGCGGGCGGATATTGCCCGCATCGTGAAATCGGAGGAGCAGACCATGAAACTTACGAAGCGTTCTCTTTATAGGCTTTTACTTCTCGCCTTGGCGCTCCTAGGCATCATCGGCCTTGGAATTTTGATCTCTGGGCAGGAAGCTCCAAAGCAGGGAATGCCCCTGATCGACGACTGGAGCGCTCACCATTTGGTCTTTTCCAACCCCGGCACGGCCGCCGAAGCGCAAGCGCAGGGCCGGCTCGAGCAGTGGAATCGGATCGTCAACGACCCCCGCTACATTATGCAGCAACTGAAGCGGAGCGCTTTGCAGCGAGCGCTGGGACCAGCACCGGACTTTGCGACGCTAGCGGGGCAATTGAGCGCGCCAGTCGGGGATCAGTTGAGCATCCCGAAGATCCCCCCCGTGCCAGCCCGGAAACTGAAGAAAGACTGGAGCATGGACTTTGGCCTGACCTCGGCGGCGTCGACTGGCACCGTCGGGGCCCTCAATTCGTCCACTATCAGCGGTAGCTCAACTGTGACCGTTTCCACCGTGGCCTTCCATGCGAGTGCCCCGACGGCCGCGACGCAAACCGGAACGTTCTCAGTCGTCCCCACAGCCTACAACAATCCGGCGATAACCATCACCAACACAAGCCCTGCGAATGTTCTTAGTCTGACCACCAACGCCACGGGGGCGTACACCACCGGCACGTTCGCGCAGGCCCCGACGTCCAGCATCGCGCCCTACGTCACCAGCAACTCCGTCGTAACGAACTTTAAGACGAACGCAACGGCGTCGTCGGCCACCGGCACGTTCTCCACTGCCAATCCGCCGTCCAGCGCCCAGATCACCATCGGCAGCGGCGTCAATACTCTTACGCTGTCCAACGGTGGCACAGCGCGCACCGTCACCGGCACCTTCAATACCCCGGTGTGGACCTCGACGTCGATCGGGATCACCAGCAACTCAGGTACGTTGACCATGACGCCGGGCGGAACGGCGCAAACCGCCGCCGGCACATTTTCCGCTGTGGCTGCGTCCACCGGCAACGGGATCACGATCACCAACGGCACAAAAGTATTGACCCTGAAGCCGGGCGGAACGGGGCAAACCCTCGCCGGCACATTTACGTCTGTGCCCGGGTTGACCAGCAACCCGATCGTGATCACCAGCAACTCAAGCACGATGACCATGACGCCGGGCGGAACGGCGCAAACCGCCGCCGGCACGTTTACGAATGTGGCCGTGTCCACCAGCAACCCGATCACGATCACCAACGGCGCAAAGGTGTTGACCATGAATCCCGGGGGAACGGGGCAAACCCTCGCCGCCACGTTTACCGCCGTGCCCGTGACGACCAGCAACCCGCTCGTGATCACCAGCAACTCAAGTACGTTGACCATGACCCCGGGCGGGACGGCCGCAAACGCTGTGGGCACGTTCGCGGGGACCCTGACGACTAATATCACGGTGACCAGTGGTACCGTGGTGACGACCATAACGCCCACCGGGGTAGGCACGGAGACATTTTCTACTGAACCGGCGGTTGGCGATACGACCACGATTGGGAACGTCACGTACACGTGGGCAGCAACTTGCGGTACCGCTAGTTACTGCATCACGAGGCATTTCACCCCATCCTCGGACGCGAGTGGTCTTGCAAGTGCCATCAACGGCACCTGTGGCGGCAGCGGGACCTGTAGCACCCAAACGGGAATCGCGGCCACCTACTCGGGAACTGTCACCACGATCACGAACACTACCGCGAGTTCCGTTAACTTTAGCCTTCCTGTGAATACCTCCAACAATACCATAAGCCCGGCCAGCGGCGGGATAACCGCCGCGGCGACCGTCGCGTGCACGGGTTCTGGCAACGCCTATTCTGGCAGCTTTATCGGCAGCGGCACCTTGGGTACCGAACAGTCGAACCTCCTCAGCTTACTCCAGGGTTGCCCTGCCGGAGCGGGTTTTACCGTGGCTACGGGTGGCACCAACGCCGTACAGGTTTCCTACCCAGCCCCCGGCTCCTTTACTGGTGCTACCTTGACGGGCGCTGGTAATGTCACCGGAATCTTTACGTGGGTTAACACCGCGGGGACCGCCGGCTCAGCCACCTGCACCGGGGCAGCCCCCACCTTCTCGGGAACGTTTGTGAATAGCAACGTTGCCAACACTTTGGCCGGCAACTTCCGCACCGCACTCAATCAAGGGACCTGCGCGGCAAACGTTGGTTACTCGGCTCCCGCTGCCGTCGGCGCCGTGGAAACGCTTACCGACCTAGTACTCGGCGCTTCGGCTTCAGTCGGCGCCTTCTCGGGCTCCGGGGGCAACGGGGTGTCGTGGGTTAACAATAACGGGACCGACCTCGGAGCCGCCACCTGCACCGGGTCAGGCCCGTACACGGGAACCTTTGTAAATAGCAATGTTGCCTCGACTTTGGCGGCCAACTTTTATAATGCGCTCGTTACAGGTTCGTGCGCGACAAACGTCGGGTACTCCGTTCCCAGTCCCTCCGGCGCCGCCACGGTAACCGTTACCGACCTATACCTCGGCACCGGAGGCAATGTCGGCACCTTTACGGGCGCCGCAGGCAACGGGGTGACGTGGACTAACAACGTAGGGACCACCGGCTCAGCCACCTGCACGGGGTCAGCCCCCACATTCTCGGGAACGTTTGTAAATAGCAACGTCAACTCGACTTTGGCGACGAACTTTTATAACGCGCTCAATGCGGGTACCTGCCCGGCGGACTTTGGTTACTCCGCTCCCACTCCCTCCGGCGCCGTGGAAACGCTTACCGACTTAGTAGTCGGCACTTCCGCGGCAGTCGGCGCCTTCTCGGGCTCCGGGGGCAACGGGGTGACGTGGTCGAACCCCGGTGCCGGGACCAACCTCACAACACCCACTTGCACCGGGTCATCCAACACGTGGACGGGAACCTTCGTAAATAGCAACGTTGCCAACACTTTGGCGCTCAACTTTTATAACGCGCTCATTGCGAGCTCGAACGCCTGCACGACGGGCGTCGGTTACTCGGTTCCCGCTCCCGGCGCCGCCACGGTAACCCTTAGCGACCTAACACCCGGCGCATCAGCTACAATCGGCGCCACTTTCTCGGGCGCTAATGGCAACGGGGTGGGGTGGGTTAACACCGCAGGGACCGACGGCACACAAAACACTTGCAGCGGCTCAAGCTCTACGTACACGGGCACCTTTATAAATAACAGCAGTACCACGACCTTGGCAGGCAACTTTAATACCGCCATCGGAGTCTGCGCGGCCTCCGTGGGATTCTCCGCGAGCCCCTCTACGAACACCGTGGTTGTTACCAACATCGCATCCGGCACGGGCGTCCCCTTGTCGGTTAGCGGGGGCACCAGCGGGCCCTTCACGTGGGGTACCCCGAGCGCAGGTTCCAACGGCACAACAAACGGTTGCTCGAATTCCACGACCGGCGTCTTTGAAACCAGCACCTCCACGGCGACCCTGGCGAACAACCTTCAGTTGGCGATTTCCTCTTGCAACACTACCTATCCCCTGGTAGGCGCCACCGCCAGTTATACAGCTACTACCAGCTACTTTACGGTTACCGAAACAGCGCTCGGCGCTGGCAGCTTCGGCGTTTCGAATGCTCCCGGCTTCTCGTGGGGTACCCCAACCATCGGAAGCAATGGCACGGGACCCACTTGCACCGGCTCATCTCCCTACACGGCCAACTATGTCGTCGCCCAAACCCTCGCGCAATTGGCGCAAAACCTGGTGGCCGCCATCAATGCCTGCCCCACCGGCGCCGATATTGTTGCCACCTATACGAATGGCGGTTCCTTTACCGTGGCCAACTCCACCTTCGGCTCTGGCACCGGCACGCTCAGCTCCGCCGGCGGCGTCACCAACGTCCTCACGTTTACTGCTACAACCGCAGGGAGCGCCGGGACCGCCGCTTGCAACAATACCACGGGCACATATGTCTACAACGCCACCCTCTCGACCCTGGCGACCAACCTGAACACGGCAATTGGCGACTGCGCAGCAGCCACCACCGGCGTCACCTCAAGCACCTCCGGCGCCCCCACCAACGGCATCAAGCTCACCTCCTACACTCCCGGCACCACCGGCGCCAGCGGCATCACTCTGGGGGGCGGGGGCACGGTGTTTGGTTGGACCGCGTCCACCTTAAGCGGCGGCACGGATGGCACGACCTCGGGCACGGCGAGCCCGCCGACGTTTCAATACTGGTCGGGTGACACTTATCTGACCCAAGCAGAGGTGGCCACCAATATCGCGACGGCCATCAACCAAAACACCACAACGAACACGAAAGTTTCCGCTGTTGCGGGTGGCGATGTTGTCGTCGTCACCGCCCTCGCAGAGGGCACGGGTGGTAACACCATTGCAGTCTCGGCTGGTGCATTTTCGGCTTTGTCTTGGAATCCTGCAACAGACCTCGGCGGCGGCGGATTAGCGGCCACGGTGGGTGAGGGCCAGTACCCTGCGGTGTTCTCCTTTAGCGCTAGCACCGCCAATTGCGCGAGCGCCACCCCTCCCGATTTTGCCGCTTATAACACGGGCGTGCCAGGCAGCAGCAGCCAAGCGAGCATCATCGCCTTTTTCAACATCTATACTGGATGTAGCACCACCACCTATCCAGTTCCTGCTCCCTACTGGGCGTACAACACCGGTGGAACCATCTTGACATCGGTGGCGCTGTCCAACGACGGAACCCAACTGGCGTTTGTTCACAGTTCAGCCGCGGGCTCTAGTCTCGTTCTATTGCACTGGAAGGCTGGGGAGGGCGCCAGCGCGGGTTCCGGATCCGCCGCCGCCAGCCCAGCCACGCCTGCAACCACAACCACAGATGTAAGTAGTTGGGTTTCGTGCAGGGGGGGAACGCCGTCCTGCCAGCTTGATCTTCCGTTCAGTGGCACCACGGCGAATGTGACCCGGTCCGCGCCCTACTACGACACCTTCAACGATCAGCTCTACGTAGGCGACGACCAAGGCGTGCTCCACAAGTTCACTGGTGTTTTTAGAGGAACGCCTGGCGAGGTCACGACTGGGGGATGGCCCATCACGGTAAACTCAGGTACGGTCCTCACAGGGGCCGTAAATGACGCCAACACAAATAACGTTTTCGTTGGAGATTCCTCGGGGGTGCTGAGTTACGTCCTGGACACCGGCAGCATCACGGGAACCTGCAGCAGTAGCGGCAGCAGCAGCCCGCCGTGCTTGGGCTCGCCAACCGTGACGCTGACCACCGGACCCATTGCGGACGGGCCGCTGGTCGATCCATCTGCGGAAACGGTCTTTGCTTTCTCGGGTGTTGTCAGCAAAAACCCCGCGGCATACGAGGTGCTCCAGTCCAACGAGTCTCTAAGTACATCGAGTTCGATTACGTTCAGCGGTGTAACTGGTAACACCTATACATCAAACGCGCGCATCGGCGCCTTCGACAACAGCTATTACACGAACGGTCCGTCGGCTGGGCACCTCTACGTGTGCGCGCCGAACAACGACGGGTCTACGCATTACAACGGCGCAGCGCTGTACAGCATCGGCTTCACGTCTGGTGTGATGAATACTTCTACTACCGGCGGTCCGTTGGATATGGTTAGCGCTTCGCCCGCTAGCGGTTCCACCGTCGATGATTGCTCCCCGCTCACGGAGTTTTACAACGGCACCACGGATTACCTGTTTGTCGGTGTCGCCGAGAACGGCGCCCTGGCCGGCTGCACGGGTACCACCACCGCCGGCTGTCTTTACAATTTCAACATCAACTCGTTTCCAAGCGGTTCGGTAACAGGCTTGGCGGTAACGGGCAACACAAGCGGAATCGTGATCGATAACAATGTCACGACCCCGGTGACTGGCTCACAGATCTATTTCACAAACCTTGCCAGCCAGACCTGCAACGGAAATACAAAAACTGGAAATGCCGCAGGAGGCTGCGCGACCCAGGCATCGCAGTCCTCGCCTTGATTGGCGATGCCGTCGGCACGGCCAAAGGCAACGACAGCCGTAGGTTGCATAAGCGAGCCCGACCAGGGTATAGTGAGGTCGCCATGAGTCAATCCGAGCAAGCCAATCGAGTGCATCCTGGCGCAGCGCGAGGGCCGACTGCCAAGAAGCCCTATCATAAGCCACAGGTGCGCTATGAGAAGGTGTTCGAGACCTCGGCGATAAGCTGTGGCAAGGTGCAGTCCCACCAGAGCTCGTGCGCCCACAACCGCAAGAATTCGTAGGTGCGCTGATAGGGGGAATTCCGATTGGCGATTGTACAGCAGGCCGGCCACCTGCCCTGCGGAGGTTCGAGCACGTCTTAGTAGACTAGCATAGAACGTCAAACTTTGCTCGCCCGAGCGATTGGAAATCGCCTCGTCATCCTCCCTCTTCAACCCCCGCACCTGCCTTTTGGGCGCTTTTCACTTGACATTCCCCCTGACCTATAGTAGGCTATCTGCGTTGACGCACAACGTCGCCGGAGAGGCGCCGGCCTCGAGGCGGCCGAAAGGGAGGCGCGTGGGGAAAGAGTGGAAAGCGTCTTTGTGAGAACTCGTTTTTGCTGTCATTCCGAGGAGCCGCAGGCGACGAGGAATCTCGCTCTGCCATTGATAACATTCAGAGCGAGATTCCTCGCTGCTTTGAAAATCGTGGCGCGGGCGTCCCGCCCGCTGTCGCGCGGGCATCTTGCCCGCGCGCGGGAGCGGGACGCTCCCGCGACCGCGTGCGAGACGCCCACGCCACATCCGTCCACTGTCGGCCCATTTTCATGGTTTCCGGGTGCCCGTCATCCTAGTCATGGCCACCAGAAAAGATACTAGAATCGTGGGAACGAACTCAGCGATCTATTGCAAATAAATGACTTAGCTCTTTTATGATGCTCAAAACGAACTGTTTTTTGACGCAAACGAACTCAAAACGAACTGTATTTTGATGCAAACGAACTCAAAACGAACCCCAAAATCGGTGCCGGAACCGAGCACGATGGACACTCGCGACGAGCTAAAGCGCCAACTCGCTCTGGAGGTGGTCGGCAGCTTGGGCGAAGCGCGTCTCGCTGCCGGCGGCTCCAGCATGCTACCCGCGATCCGGCCGGGTGACGTTCTGGAGGTGCATCGCGAAAGCATGGCCGGGGTTTCGATTGGGGACATCGTAGTCTTCGAACGCGAGGCGCGCCTGGTGACACACCGGGTGGTAGAAAAGGTGAGCGGACGGGGAGGCACACTCCTCATCACGCGCGGAGACGCCCTGCGCGTGCCCGACCCACCCGTCACGCCGGAAGAACTCCTAGGGCGCGTCACCGCTGTTTTACGCGGTGAGCGCCGCCTCGATCCGCGTCTTACCCGCTGGGCCCGAGTGGCCTCCTGGTTTCTGGCTCGCTCAGAATTCTGCGCCCGCGTGGCGCGCCGCCTCTCGCGCCGTTAGTGTGGTGCGGGCGTCCCGCCCGCTGGCCGGTTGTGGTGCGGGCGTCCCGCCCGCCGTCGCGGGAGCGTCCCGCTCCCGCATCCTATCGATCAGGCTGGAAGTGAGATGAACAAGGACTCGGAAACGAAGACTGGAGGGCGCGGGCAGGATGCCCGCGCGACAGCGGGCGGGACGCCCGCACCACGTTCGCCCGCACCACAGTCGGCCGCACCACAGTCGCCTGCACCACGTCGGCGCTTTCAGCCGAAGTACGGCGAAGTTAATATTCGCGACCGCGGCTATCTACCCCATTGGGAAGCCGAGGGCGCCACCTATTTTGTCACCTTCCGTTTAGCCGATTCCCTTCCCCAGTCTGTTCGCGAGTCATATCGCTACGAGCGTAAAGATATCGTGCTGACTGCCCAGCGCCAGGACCGCCAGCTCAGCGCAGCCGAACTCAAACGCCTCGACGAACTCTTTGGCGAGCGCATTGAAGCATACCTGGATTCAGGTTCGGGGGCTTGCTACCTCGCTAATCCTCGCATTGCCGGCATGGTAGCCGACGCGTTGCAGTTTTTCGAGGGCCGGCGGTATCGTCAATTCGCCTGGAGCGTGATGCCAAACCACGTCCATTGCGTGTTCCGGCCTCTGCCCAATTGGCCGCTCGAGAAGATCATGCATGGGTGGAAATCCTTCACGGCTAAGGAAGCCGACAAGATCCTGAATCGCGCAGGGGAATTTTGGGAATCGGAATACTTCGACCACGTCATTCGCAACGAACAGGAGTTCCATCGCTATATCGAGTACGTAGCGACGAATCCGCAGAGGGCAGGCTTGAGGAATTGGAGATGGGTCTGGGTACGCTCAAGCTTGAAGTGAGCCCAGCGATGTGGTGCGGGCGTCCCGCCCGCTGTCGCGGGAGCGTCCCGCTCCCGCGTCCTATCGGCCAGGCCGGAAGTGAGATGAATAAGGACTCGGAAACAAAGACTGGAGAGCGCGGGCAGACCCTGTCCTGAGCGGAGCGAAGGAATGCCCGCGCGACAGCGGGCGGGACGCCCGCACCACAGCGGATTCTGCGATAATGAGAGGAGCAGCGAAGGAATGCCCGTGCGACAGCGGGCGGGACGCCCGCACCACAGCGGATTCTGCGATAATGAGAGGAGCAGCGAAGGAATGCCCGCGCGACAGCGGGCGGGACGCCCGCACCACAGCGGATTCTGCGATAATGAGAGGAGCAGACGCTTTTGTGGGAGGATAAGTGAAACCGCAATTTGAGCTGTGCATTGAAATCGGCGAAATTCCGATTCTCGTGCGCACCGGCAGCGCCGAGTTTGCGAGTCTGCTCCGTGATCGTTATGGAAAGTTCGTAGTCGGCTGGCGCGCGGCGGGCGATCCGGCCTCCGAGGCGCGGGGCGGCGGCGGGAAGCAAGCCATGCAGAATGGTGCAGAGCGTAGGAGCGAGCCTCCGAGCACCGCTTGCCTAGTTTCCAATTTCCAGTTTCCAGTTTCAGCCTTCGAGCTCGACGTCGAGTTGTTCCCGCCGGGCTTCATGAGCGATGCAGAAGAGGCGCGGGTCCGCCTGGAGGGCGGGCGCTGGGTGATGGAGCGCGGAGATTTTCGCGCCGAATGTGATCCGGTGCGGCGGCGGGGATGGGTGCGCCAAAGCGCCAATCCCTATTCCATCGACGCTGTGTTGCGCATGCTGCACTCGCTGATATTGGCGCGCGACGGCGGCTTCCTGGTCCATGCCGCCAGCGCCGTGCGCAATGGCCGGGCATTCCTGTTTGCCGGCGTTTCAGGCGCGGGGAAAACCACCATCTCCCGCCTGGCTCCACCCGACGTTCTGCTGCTCACGGATGAGATTTCGTACGTCCGACGGAGCGCACAGGGGACAGGGAATGGGGAACAGGGGGCAGGGAATAGGGAACAGGGAACAGGGAACAGTGGGGGGGAGAGCGAAGGCGGGAACACGCTAGAAGCGCAAAATAACACCCAACAGCGAACGGATCGGATTAAAAGCATTGCTCCCTCCCTATTCCCTGTTCCCTATTCCCTATTCCCTGCCTTCCTGGCGTTTGGTACACCATTCGCGGGCGAGTTGGCGCGCATTGGCGAGAATCTGCGGGCGCCAATCGCTGCGCTGTACTTGCTTGGCCAGGGCCCCGGAAACACCCTCCAAGACGTTAGCCAGGCCGAGGCCGTGCGGGCGCTGCTCCAGAACATCCTCTTTTTTGCCCAGGATGACGAGCTGGCGCGGTTGGTGTTCCAGACCGCCTTCGAATTCGTGAGCTGCGTACCCGTGCGCCGGCTGGTGTTCGCGCCCGACACTCGAGTGTGGGATTTGATCGGGTAAAATAAAGCGTGTAACGGTCCAAGGAATTGGTGTAAAATGTCCGAAGTGGGGTGGGTCGGATCGCAGATTTCGATTTACGGGTTTCGTGTCTATGAGTCCACTCTATATTGCCAGAAGCAATGAGATCGCGGCCCGGCAGCTTGGCGACGAGATGATCGTCATGTCGACCCGCGACTCGACTTTGTTCAGTCTGGACAGCGTTGGATTGGTGATCTGGCAGGCGGCTGACGGGCGCACGCCTCTTGAGGACATCGTCAAGGAGAAGGTCTGCGCCGAATTCGAAATCACGCCGGAGGAAGCGCTGAAAGACGCCGAAAACTTTGTGCGGGAACTCGCGGGCCACGGGATCATGAGAGTGTCAGACAAGCCACTGGAGTAGGGAGAAGCGAGAATTAAGAAGCCTGCTTCTTAAATCGTGCTTCACGGAGCAGCCATGCCCACACTGATGGAGGAAATGAATCAGCGTGCTATCGCCCTGGGCGTGCCCTTGGGTGTGCAGTTGGACGTCACCTATCGCTGCAACGAGCGTTGCGTCCATTGTTACCTCGATCACGAC
>Ga0187864_10004302_pt1 | contig 11211 bp, 8 predicted proteins | sample June2016WEW_11_4_FD_132985 | JGI IMG/M metagenome (GOLD analysis project Ga0187864, IMG submission 132985) | Peatland microbial communities from SPRUCE experiment site at the Marcell Experimental Forest, Minnesota, USA - June2016WEW_11_40 | ecosystem: Environmental > Terrestrial > Soil >... | reverse complement strand
GACCCCGGCTGATTCGCGCCCGCAACAGCTTCCGCATCGCCAAGAACAACCTGGCCAATCTCCTCGGCTTCAATGTGCCCAAGGAAACCTTCGAGGACATTCCCCTCATCCTTTCGGGCAAGCTCCAGGCCGAACCTTACCCGCTCGACCTGGCCCGCGCCATTGCCCTGGCCCTCGAACGACGCTCCGAACTGGGCTCCCTTCGCAAGGCCCGGGCCCTGCGCGCCGAGGACATCGTCAACGCCAAGGCCGGTTCCAAGCCGGCCGTCGAGGCCTTCGCCGGTTATGATGTCCATAATTCCATGCTCCATTCCGATCTCGGCTATGATCTCAACGGCTGGATTACCGGCGTCCAGGTGACCTGGAACATCTTCGACGGGTTCCTCACGCGCGGCCGCGTCAAAGAGGCCACCGCCCGCTATGAACGGGCCGGCATCGATCTCGACGACACCGGGCGGCGCATCGAACTGGAAGTCCGGACCGCCCGCTCCAATTTCATCGAAGCCCAGGAGGTCCTCGAGTCCCAAAAAAAGGTGGTCGAGGAGGCCGAAGAGGCCCTCCGCCTGGCCCGGTCCCGATACGAAGCCGGCACTGGCACCCAACTCGACGTGCTCAGCGCCCAGACCGCCCTGACCGAAGCCCGCACCACCGAAATCCAAGCGCTCCACGACTATTCCGTGGCGCGCTCGAAGCTCGAAAGGGCCGTAGGCGCCAACCTGCCGACTCCGGTGGGCGGCGCCGAAACCAATCGCAACTGAACTGCTTGAGCCATTTCCGGGTCGTCACACTAGGCGGTGGCTTCGCCGCCGCGCTCGAGTTCGGACATTCATGCATCGAGCCGATTCTCGCAAGAGCACGCGCTGAAAGCGCGCGCGCATATCAGCCCAGGGTAACACCCTGGGAAAGCCGGCCCTTCACTACACTCCGGCGCCCTGAAAGGGCGCTGGCCACGGGGGCTACCCCCGCCCTTGCTGGGCGGGCTGTGTCGTTGGGGGCTGGTTTCCCAGGGCGTTGCCCTGGGCTGATATGCCCGCACGCCGTTGGCGTGGAGAATGTCCAAACACCAGGCCGCTGCGTCCCCGCCGCGAGCCTGCAGCCCTCGATGCATACACACCGCAGATTCCAAATGGAAAATTGTCAGTTTTCAATTTTCAATCATCGGGCATCCTGCTCTGAAGCGGGGCAGATTATCTCGCGATGAATCGAGCGTGGTTGCTTCCGGGACTGTTGCTGGCCCAGTATGCGCTGGTGTGGGTTCGGGTGTGCCTGCCGCATCCGTTCTGGGGCGATGCCTGGTGGCCGGAAGCCCTGCTGCTGCTCCTGGCTGTGGCCGGCGTGCTGGCAGCCCAAGCCAGACAGGTGCCCGGCCAGAACGTGGCGCTGGCTTCGATCATTATCCTGTCCCTCGCCGGCCTGGCCCTGGCTGCCGGGGCGCGCGCAGGAATTCCACTCGGGCCGATCACCGGGCCCGGACGTTCCGGAAACGAGGACCTTCGCTGGCTGCCGTGGGCAGCGGCGTTCTGGTTGCTGGCGCTGTTGACCTCGCGCGGGGTCGCAAGACTGATTTTGCGCCCCTGCCGCGCGTCCTTCACCTACGGTTTCCAGGTCCTCGGCCTGACCGTCCTTCTGGCCGTCCTGTTCAATCTGGCATCCCAGCCCTTCGCCTCCTGCGCCGGGCATTCCTGGCCCCGGCAGGTCGGAGCGCCGCCTTCAGGCGGCCCCCCATCATCACTCGCCTCCTGCGTCGGCCTCGGGGCCCAGGCGGTCACGGCCCTTTTTATCCTGGTGCTCGCCACCCCCTCGCTCATCGACAAGCGGCGGGCGAGCCCTCCTCCCGATAGCTATCCGCTGGCGATATGGGCGCTCGCGAACCTGCTCTTCACCACCGCCGCCATCGCCCGCCATGCCTGGAGCGCCGCCGTGCTGGCCTCCCTGAGCGCCCTCGTCGTCACCCTCCTCGGGATGCGCGGCGCAGCCGCAGCCGAGGTTCAATCGGCGTAGGACCTGGAAAAATTCCTTTCTTGGGTTGCCGCTCTGCCGCTGAAAGATTTTTTAAAAATCTTTGGGGGTTGGACAGCCTTTGACCCACCCCCCCGTTTACATTGATCGAAAAATGAAAGGCCGAATATGATCAATGGACAACTGGAACTGAGCCTTGCCAACGCCGGTGGATGCCATCCGGTAAGCCGGCGCCAGCGGCACCTGAGCCGGGCCAGGTGGTGGTTTGAGCGCATGCGCCAGGTCGTGGACCGCGCGATTGACTGGGCCCCGGCTCCCCCGCCCCGTCCCGAACAGACTTGGTTTCCCAATGCCTCCCGGCAGGCCCTGTCCGCATCGGCTCCCCAGGAAGCGGCACACGGGTCCAATGGACAGGAACGCCAAATCTGCGAATAACCGGTTAGACCCCAGTTCGTAGGCAATCCGGCATCCAAGGGACGAGTGTCGAGGGTCGAGGCAACCAGGCGCCACCCCTCGACACTCGACACCCGACACTCGTCCCTCGTCCGTCGTCTCTCGTCCGTCGTCCCTCGTCCGTCGTCCCTCGCCCCTCGCGTCCAGATACTTCTGGAGCGGAAACTACTGGCCCGTGGCGCGGTAAAACCGCGCCGGGAAGTTCGTTGCGCTGGGGTCGCTGAAGAAGAACGGACCCGAGCCCAGAGTGATGTTAGTCAGGCTCGTCCAATTCACCAGGTCGGTTGAGGCCTCGACAATGACACTTTGGCCAATGGTGCCGGAGACGTCGAAACCGAACTGGTTTGCCTGGAAACCGAAACTGGCATCGCGGAGGATGGTTGGCGGGCTTAATGGTATTAAGGGCAGAGACTGCTCGACGAACCAGCAGGAGGGGCCGGAGCCGGCGACATAGGCTTGAGCAAGGATCAGGGCGCTGGGATCCAGGCCCAGCCCGGTCAATTGCCAGCCGTTAGTGAGGCGCTGGACGGCGCCGAGGTCCACCCAGCCTGTGCCGTCAATATAGGTCTTGAAAGTGGGGAGCCACACCTCCGGGCTGGTGCCGCCGCGCTGCCAGGTAATCGTGGCGCCATCAAATTGAAGGAAGTCGATGGCGGGATCGGTCGGGAGCAAGCGTCCGACCTGGGCGCGGGGTTGGCCGCCGAAGGTGGCGAAGGAGCCGCCGGTCACGACGGAGCCATCGGTCTGGAGCGCCAGCGCGGAGACCTGGCCATCGGCCCCAGGATTGAACGTGGCATCCAGCGAGCCATCCGGGTTTAGCCGGCCCAGATACTTGCGCGGCTGCGCGTCCAGAGTGGTGAAACTGCCCCCCACCAGGACCTTTCCGTCCGCCTGCAAAGCCAGGCAATAAACCAGGTTGTTGGCGTTGGGCTTGAAAGTGGTGTCCACGCTGCCGTCCGCATTGAGCCGGCCGATGCACCAGTTGGTCTGTCCGTCGAGCATCGTGAAGACACCGCCAGCCAGGATCTTGCCATCCGGCTGCAAGCCCAGGCAGTACACCCAACTGTTGGCTTCGGAATAGAAGGAGGAATCGAGCGTGCCGTCCGCGTTGAGCCGGCCGATGTAATAGCACGGCTCTCCGCCCAGCCCGGTGAAGACGCCGCCCGCCAGGATCTTGCCATCGGGCTGCACCGCCAGGGCCAGCACGGAATTATTGGGCGCGGGAGCGAAGGCGGTGTCGAGCGTGCCATCGGAATTGAGGCGCGCCAGACAGTTGCGGGAGTGCCCGCCGGCCGTGGTAAACTGGCCCCCGACCAGGATCTTCCCGTCCGCCTGGATGGACAAGGCCAGCACCCTGCCGTTGAGAGCCGGATTGAATGTGGTGTCAAGCGTGGCATCGGTGTTGAGCCGCCCGAGAAAATTGCAGGCCTGCCCGGCCAGAGTCGTGAACTCGCCTCCGACCAGGAGCTTGTCGTCGGTTTGCAGGGCCAGGGCATTGACGTTGTTGTTGGCGCCCGGATTGAACGAGCCGTCCAGCGAGCCGTCGGTGTTGAGGCGCCCAAGGCCCAGCCGCGGCTGGCCGCTCAGCGACCCGAAGTCGCCCCCGATCAGGATCTTGCCGTCGCTCTGCTGGGCGATGGCCAACACGGGATTGTCCGCCCCCGGGTTCCAGGTATCAACAACCGCCAGGTTCACGGTCAGGGAAGCCACGGTGCTGGTGGTCCTGCCGAAGTGGTTGGTAACGACCACGTCATAATTGCCGATATCGGTCCTTTGAGGGCTGGGCACGGACAAGGTGGCAGTGGTTGCGCCGGCGAGATTGGTGCCGTCCATGCGCCACTGGTAAGCGAGGGGCGCTGTGCCGGCGACCCCAACGTCAAAGACGGCGGGTTGGCCGGCATCGACCTGCAGACTGACGGGCTGATTGGTGATGAACGGATCGAGCACCGCCAGCATGGCGGCGGCGCTAATCACGTCACCATAGGGGTCGGTCACCAGCACCGTATAGGCCCCGGCATCGCTACCCTCGACGCTGCTCAACTTGAGTGTTGAGTTGGTCGTGCCGGAGAGATTGCCACCCTGCACCAGGTTGGTCCCGTTCTTGAGCCACTGGTAACGGAGCGGCGGAGCGCCGAAGGCTGACACGCTGAACGAAGCCGGGGTCCCGGCCGCGTTGGTGCTGCCCACGGGCTGCTTGGAGATATACGGGTCCAGGACCGTGAGGTTGGCGACGGCACTGGTGACCGAGCCGAAAGGACTGCTGATGACGGCCGAATAGGCGCCGCTGTCGGCTCCCGTCAGGTTGGTCAGCGAGAGGGTCGCGGTGCCGGAGCCGGAGATGTGTCCGCCATCGGTCAAAGTGACGGTCCCCGAGACGGTCGCTCTGCGCCAAACATAGGACAAAACCGGGGTGCCCGAGGCCTGCACCGTGAAGGTCGCCGAGGTCCCTGCAAGATTGGTCCGGCTGGCGGGTGAGCTGACCAGTGTCAGCGGGGCTGAATCAGCTTCCACAAACCAGCCTGAGCCATTGAAAAGTCCACCCGGAACGTAACCGCGCGCGCGGAGCATCGACTTGGGCGGCACCGTGATGTTAGTCAGAATCCAGCCGCCGGTGGTGCGCGCGCCGGCGCCCAGGTTGGTCCAGTTCAGCCCGTTAGGGGAGACCTCGAAGCTCGTGCGCCAGACTTCCGGCTCGCTGCCTCCTCGAAGCCAGGTGACGCTCGAGCCATCCGAGGAGAGGCTCTGGGTCGGCGAAACCGAGTTGGTCAGGCGGCCCAAGTAAGCGCGCCGCTGTCCGGCCAGGTTGGTGAAAGTGCCTCCAACAAGGACCTTGCCATCGACCTGAATGGCAAGAGCGCCCACGGCGGCGTTCGCGCTCGTGAGAAAATTAGTGTCCAGGACGCCCGCCGCCGTCAGACGCCCGAGGTACCTGCAGGACCGCCCTGCCAGGTTCCGGAAACCTCCTCCCACAACCATGCTGCCGTCCGCCTGCAAGACCAGACTATTGGGCGGAGAATCGGGGTTCGGATTGAAGGTGGCATCCAGGCTGCCGTCGGCATTGAGCCGTCCGAGGTTGTTGCGGGGCTGGCCGTCCAGCGTGCTGAAGGAGCCCCCGGCCACGACCTTGCCATCGGCTTGCACTGCCAGCGTGGTTACGGAAGCATCGAGGCTCGGGGCAAAGGTGGTGTCCAGCGTCCCGTTGGTCTGGAGCCGGCCAAGCCAGGCGCAATTCTGCCCACCCAACATCGTGAACTGGCCGCCCACCAGGATCTCGCCGTTGGGTTGCACCGCCAACGCATTGACCGGTTGGTCGGGAGCGGGATTAAAGGTGGTGTCGAGCGTGCCGTTGGTCTGGAGCCGGCCCAGGCTGCCGTACTGTTGACCGTCAAGCGTCGTAAAACTACCGGCGCACAGGATCGAGCCGTCCGCCTGCACGGCCAGGCATTGGATGGTGCCATCGGAACCGGCAACAAAGTTGGTATCGAAGGAGCCGTTCATGTTGAGCCGTCCGATATTGGTGCAGGCCTGGCCGGACAGGGTCGTGAAGTTGCCTCCAACCAGGATCTTGCCATCGGGCTGAACGGCGATGCAGTCGACCTCGCCATCCGCAATCCCGCTGAACTTGGTGTCCACGGTTCCGGCCGCGTTTAGCCGCGCCAGATAATTGTAATTGGTGCCTGCCGGCCCGATGCTCGTAAAGTCACCCCCCACCAGGACATACCCATTGGTTTGGACGGCTATTGCCCATACGTTGCTGTTGGCTCCGGGATTGAACGTGTCGGCGGTCTGCGAGTAGGCGGGCGCAGCCAGCGCGAGCACAAAAGCGGCCAGGGAGGCCCAGGCCAGGTCAAACCGGCTGCGGGGCTGCTGATTGAATTTCATGGGTGAGTGTTCCTTTCCGGAGTTACGGGTCATGGTATATGGGCAACAGAGGGACTCCGCCGCCGCCGATGAGGCGGGCAACGCGCAAGGTCGCGATAATTTGGGCCGAAAGGGGCGCCATGTCCCTGTAAATGTCACAGTGCGCTCCTTTTTGCGCTTTTGCGCCGCAGGATGTCAATACAATAGAGAGTTTTGGCTCGCAAAATTCGCTGGTTGCTGTTTCCTGGCGCCATGACTCGACGCGCATTTCTCAGTTTGGGGATCTCGCTCCTGTTCCTATGCTCCGCCCCGGCCTTGCCGGCGCGGCAAGCCGCCCAACCGCTCGTGCCCATTCCGCCCGCAGCGGAGCTCTTGGCTCAACTGCACAAGGGCCATCCGCGGCTGCTGGCCTCCTCCAACGACTTTGCCCAATTGGCCCAGCGCATCGCCGCCGACCCGGCCCTCGAGTCCTGGCGGACCAGGTTGCGGCAGCGGGCACAGGAAATCATGGCCGCCCCGCCTTCGCGCTACGAGATTCCCGACGGGTTGCGGCTCCTCGAGACCAGCCGCCGGGTGGTCAACCGGGTCTATGTCTTGGGACTGCTCCACCGCCTCGAGGGCAACCCCGCTTACGCCCAGCGCGCCTGGCAGGAGTTGGACGCTGCCGCGCGCTTCCCCGATTGGAACCCGCGTCACTTCCTGGACACCGCTGAGATGACCCACGCCTTTGCCGTCGCCTACGACTGGCTCTACGACTCCTGGACCCCTGAACAGCGCGCCCTCCTGCGCCGGGCCATGGTGGAAAACGGGCTCAAACCTGCCCTCGCGCTCTATCGCGCCCGCGGTTGGTGGACCCAGGCCCGCCATAATTGGAACCAGGTCTGCAATGGGGGCATCGGCATGGGCGCCCTCGCCCTGGCGGAGGACGAACCCGAGTTGGCCGGCGAAATCCTGGAAGCAGCCCTCAAATCCCTGCAACTGGCCATGTCTGAGTTCGCCCCCGACGGCGCCTGGAAGGAAGGCCCAGGCTACTGGAACTACGCCACGTCCTACAACGTCCTGTTTCTCGCCGCCCTCCAAACCGCTCTCGGCGCCGATTTCGGGTTGTCCCAAATCAGCGGCTTCGCCCAGACGGGCCTGTTTCCCATTTACCTCACCGGCCCCTTGGGACGCACCTTCAACTATGCCGATGGCGGTGACCAGACCATTCGCGCCCCGCAGATGTTCTGGCTGGCGCGGCGCTTCAACCAACCCATCTACGCCTGGTTCGAGCGCCAGGCCGCCGCGCCCGCCCCCCTGGACCTGCTCTGGCGCGACTCCACCGGCGCCGGGCCCGCCGCTGCCGGACTGCCGCTCGACAAGCACTTCCGTGGAGCCGAAGTCGCCGTCTTCCGCAGTGAGTGGGAAAACCCAAAGGCGCTCTTCGTCGGATTCAAAGGCGGCGACAATCAAGCCAATCACAGCCACCTGGACCTGGGCGACTTCGTCTTCGACGCCCTGGGGGCGCGATGGGCTGTCGCCCTGGGCGCCGACGATTACAACCTGCCCGGCTATTTCGGCGCCCAGCGCTGGCAATACTACCGCCTCCGGGCCGAAGGCCAAAACACCCTCGTGCTCAATCCCGGCCCAGGCCCGGACCAAAACCCTTCCGCCACCGCCCGAGTGGTTCGCTTCGAGTCCAACCCCGCCAAGGCCTTCGCGATAGCCGACCTCACTTCGGCTTATGACAAGAGCGCGCGCAAAGTCTGGCGCGGCATCGCCTTGCTGGCTCGCAGCCAACTCCTCGTCCAGGACGAGATTCAGGCCGCCCAACCCGCCCAACTCTGGTGGTTCATGCACACCCCCGCCGCCATCGTGATCGAAAACGACGGACGCGCCGCCACCCTTCGCCAGGCAGGCCTCCAACTCCGCGCCGAAATCCTCGCCCCAGCCCAGGCCGCCTTTGAAATCCGCGATGCCCAACCGCTGCCCGACTCGCCCCATCCGGACCGCCAGGCCGGCAATCGAGACATTCGCAAACTGGCGATCCACCTGCCCGCCATCACCGACTGCCGCCTCGCCGTCCGCCTTGTCCCGTTGCCCCGCGCCGAGAGCCCCGCGCCGGACCCGCCCAAGGTCACAAGTTTATCGGAATGGTGATGTGCGCCGGCGCACCCCAGGCCTGCAACCAGGCCCGAAAGTAAAAGCGCGCTGCCGACGGTTTTCGACGCAAGAGCCGTGGAAGCGGATGTTGGAAGCTCTGCTTGAGAGCGCGGATGAAAGAGAATACAGTGTGCCCATGAAATATGCGGATCGAATCACCTTTAACCCGAGCCAGTGCGGCGGACGCCCCTGCATCCGGGGTATGCGCATCCGCGTCAAGGATGTGCTGGACATGCTGGCCGACGGCGTGCCGGAGAACGAAATCCTTCAGGATTTTCCTTATCTGCAACCCGAAGACATTCGGGCCTGCCTGGAGTACGCGGCTCAAGAAGTGAATCACCCGGTCCTGGTGACCGCCAGCCAATGAGGTCTTCGGGTGCGCTTTATCGTTGATGCCCAACTGCCCCCGGCGCTGGCGCGCTGGCTGGTGGAAGCGGGCCGCGACGCCAAGCACGTGGAAGAGGTCGGACTCCGCGAAGCCGCAGACCAGCCCATCTGGTGCTACGCCTTGGAAACCCAAGCCGTGGTCATCACTAAAGACGAAGATTTTGCGGATCGCGTGCGCCAAAGTCCACGCAGTCCGGTCATCGTTTGGCTGCGCATCGGCAACGCTTCCAACCGGGCGTTGCGGCTCCGGTTCGTTCCGCAGCTTCCCCAGATCATCGCTTGGATCGAGCAGGGACACCGCCTCATCCAAGTGCGCTGAGGCTCCTCGACTCTTGAGCGAATGATAACATAGGATAACCTTGCGTCTATGACGACGACGATCACAGTGACCACCAAGCGCCAGGTGGTGCTGCCCAAAGCGATGTGCGAGCGCAAAAGCATCCGGCCGGGAACCTCGCTGAGGATAACCGAGGTCGGCGACGGTTTCTGAGTACTTGCAATGAACCGTGGCGCTCCGGTGCTTTTTGTGTGGCAGGCCCTGACAATGGCTTGCGCGATTGTGATGGGCGTCTGGATCGGAACACCGTGGCCCGGCACCGCCGCTTTAGGAGTGCTGGGCGCCAGCGTGATGGCAGCCAATCTCACACCGCCCGCCCGCCGGGATGCGGTGGGAAAGCTGGGCCTCCTTATTGCCTGGGTATGCACTTTGGGGATTCCAACCAGCCTGCTGCTGGCCAAGGGGCGCATTGCCGCTCTGACGGACACCTATTATTCCGTGATGGCCTGGCTGCTCGCGGCGGCCATCCTCCCAGTGGGTTTTCGTTTCGCGGTTTCATCGCTGAAAACGGGATGGAAAACCCTGGGAATGGTTTGGGTCGCCTGCGGCGCGTTACTCTGGTTGGTTGATTCTTACTCGCTCAATGCGCCCGGCGCCTTCTATGCGGGGTTGCTGCTGAACGTCGCCTGGTTGATCCTCTGCAAGCTCTGGTTTCGAGTTCCGTGGCTCGGCATTCAACTCATCAATACGCTGATACTGATCGCCATTGGCCTGCCGTTGGCGGACCTCGTTATCCGTCCCGGCTACCGGCTCGATGCGCGTCCCGGCACAGGCAGGAACTGCTATTCCTACCAGTGGGCAAAGAAGGACCCAGCCGCCTTCGCGCACTGGTGGAGATATTACCTCGAGCAGTGGGACTCGTTCATGGCAAATGTTGCCGTGGGGCCGCGCCAGGGCCTCTTGCCCTTCAGGCTGCGGCCGGGAGCCGAAGGGACCCTGTTTCAGAGCCGGATTCGCATCAACTCGAGAGGCTTTCGCGGAAAGGAGATTCCCCGCGAAAAGGGCCTCGCCTACCGCATTGTGGCCCTGGGGGAGTCCACTACCTTTGGGGTCACGCTGAAGCCGGAAGACAAACCCTGGCCGGAACTGCTCGAGCAGATGATCCAGGAACGGCTCAAACCCCGACGCCCGGTCGAGGTCATCAATGCAGGAGTCCCGGCCTACAGCCTGGCGCAAAATGTTTACCGGCTGCGGACGGAAATCCTCGCGTTGAAGCCCGACATGATCATCTCCTATCACGGTTTCAACGGCTTCCGTCTTCTGGATGGCGCGCTGCCCCCGGTCTCCGGCAAAACTCCGCCCCCTTACAGGCAACGGCCGCTCAAGCTATTGGCCGATTGTGAATACCGCCTCAAGATCATGCGCTATCGCCAACGCCAACCCCGAAGCCAGAGATTGACGTTCCATCAGCCCAGTTTATCACAGGTGATGAAATCGCAGTACGCCCAGTCGTATCGCGAGTTGATTGAGCTGGCCCAGACCAACGGAGTTCGCCTGGTCCTGGCCAATTTTTCGATGGCAGTCAACCCCCAGAGTGACCCGGACGTGATCGGATTCTACCAGGCTGCCTTCCCTTCGGTGTACGGGCTGATGCGAGCCAACCTGGCCCACTCGTTGATGGTTGAGGAATTGGCTCGGCAGCACCCTGAGGTCCGCCTGGCGGATACCCACCCCGGCCTCGACGGCGCGCACGAAAAATTCATCGACCTGGCCCACCTCACCCAGGAGGGCCGCCAACAGTTGGCGGAGAACATCTTCGCCGTCGTGTGGAAGGTGTTGGAGGACGATTCGTCACGGAGGTCTGCACAACATGCTCTGGCTGCACAACAAGCTGGCCCAAAATATCCCACCATCCCCGCGATCCGGCCTGAACATTGGGTTCCGGCAGAGGACGCTCACCTGCCGCGGCCCGCCTGCGCCCGGGCGGCGGCCAGGCCAGCTTTGACCTCTTGGGATTGCGGATGAGACGCTTCCAGTTCGCTCAGTAGCCGGAGGGCCTCCTCCCAGCGGTTGGCCCCGCACAGAGCGGCGCTCAGGCCCAGGCCGATGGAGGGCCAATGGGGCAGGAGGCG
>Ga0187864_10004297_pt1 | contig 11213 bp, 12 predicted proteins | sample June2016WEW_11_4_FD_132985 | JGI IMG/M metagenome (GOLD analysis project Ga0187864, IMG submission 132985) | Peatland microbial communities from SPRUCE experiment site at the Marcell Experimental Forest, Minnesota, USA - June2016WEW_11_40 | ecosystem: Environmental > Terrestrial > Soil >... | reverse complement strand
CTGGGGGGCGATTCGAGGCGCGACGGAGAATCTGCTGGCGTATGATTCCTTGACCGCAGGGTCGTTTATTCCAGTCCAGCCCAAGCACGCATTTGTGGTTCCAGGCCGAACCAAAGCCGGACAGGCGCCCGTCCACAAGCCGTCAGCCGCCCCGCCTTGAGCGATCCTAGAGCGCCCGCGGGCCGGCGGAGACCCGGTTGTGTGGGGTCGGCGATCTTCCGAAGGCACAGGCTCGAGCGGACTTCTCAATTCGCCGACCGCTCCGAGGCAGTGACAGCCCGGAACCGGAGCTTGTATTTCCCGGTAAGGCTGAAGTCCTTGAGCAATGCAAAGTCAAGCCCGCTGAAGGGCGGGTAGTGCCTGAAATCTGTGTTGAGAGATACCGCGGGAAGGTGTACTATTAATTAAGCTTGACAAACGGGCATAATGCTTCCATTTTAGTGCGGGACTAAAATCTATGGGCGATGCGCCGATTGTTCACGGGAAGGAGGCCAATATGGAAGGTAATCTCCATAGCTCACTTCCGATTGAATACCAACTGAATTACGGGACTGCCTGCGGGTATCTGGACATCTCTCAGTTCATGAACAAGACCTCGATTAACGGCATCCGAGGCGTTGATGGTTTGCTCTCGCAGGAAGAGTTGCTCCGCCTCTTGGGAATTGATTCCGGTTCTATCTTGGTAAATCGCGGCGATCCTCTGTTGATCGGCACGTAGCGAGTCGATCCTTTCTTGCAGGTTGCGTTCAAAGAACTGCGCAGGAGCAGTAGCTGAGATAAAGGCAACTCCGTGCAGCATAAATGTTGCCTGTGGGCACGCATAGCGTCGATTCCCAGCCAAATAAATCACTGTTCCAATAGAATCCACGTTGCCAACATTATGAGTACTGAGATTGATGGGGAGTCCACGGAGGACGTTGTACACAGTAATCCCATGCATAACTGATCCTCCTGGGCTAGACAGTAGCAGAAAGATTTCCCTAAAACCCTGATTCACAAAGTTCGCGAACGCTGCCAAAAGAGCTTCAGTCGTATTCGGGTTAATCTCGGCCGAAAACGATATATAAGCGGGAGGGCGTGGCTGTTGAATTAGCTGTGGTTGAATTGGCGGAATCAATGAAGTAACCATAGTCTTCTCCTGTTTTAAGGTTGCGGTACTTTACCAATCATTTCTCCAACTGTCCAGATATGGTCTGCGATGCCAGCTTCCATTGCCGGGGTGCAGCGGATTGTGCGGTGCGTCCGGCAAAAGTTGTACCATGCAAAGTACAGGGCAAGAGCGGCCCATAAGTTTTGCCTCTTTTTTGAAAAGGCGTTCGTTAAGCGCGTCAGGCGTCGAATCTGCATCCTCATCGTGAGGTTTTTCCTTTCCACGTGTGACGTGCAAATGCGCTCGGGGTCAGGCTGGCCCCAAACTGGTTTTGGTATGGCTTCTACCACGCTGGCTGGCGAGTAGCGATGCTCTTCATCCGTAGGGGCGGCCTACACCTTGATCAATTGTGCGTAATCTACGCGCGTTCCGAGTGACATATGAATCGCGTCAAAGTAAGGCGCGAATCCATCAGTTGCGATCTGGAATTTTCCACTTGCAGCCTCATTGAGTTTCTCAATAAAGACTTCGGTGTCTCGGGTACTTCTCCGTCCAAGATGCCAAGTAAGAACTAACTTGCTAGCCCGCTCGAAAGCAACGAAGCAGTAGGCATCACCAAATTCAGGGTTGCCGGTTCGATTGTGTTTTTCCTTGCAGCCAACGAAGCCCCAAATCTCGTCGCACTGAACATCGGACACGGGCACGTTCCGGCACTTGTTCTCAAGTAGCCGCTGGCAGCGATGTCCGACGAATACCAGGATCTTCATTATCGTGTTCTGGTCGATACCTGTGAGCCTCCGAATCGAACGGATAGAGCAACCCTCAACGAGAAGATTGATAACGCCTTCCACTTTTTCAGGCGCAGTGTACATGCCACCTAGGTACTCATTGCGTGGCTCTGAATAGGTTTTGTAGCACTGGGAACAGCGATACCGTTGCTGGCCTTTGCGAGTCTTCCCGAACTTTCTGCATTCTATCCGGCAACTGTGGCACGTCATTTTCTCCCTTGCTTTGTTCGGGCGCGAGAGCGAAAATGACGGTGGGCGTAGAAACCCCGTCCTTTCGGCCTCGGCCTGAGGATGCGCTCTGCCGGTAGTCATCAGCTATCGGCGGGGCTAGAATAGTAGGCTGGAGGTGCCAGCCCAAGATGGAGCTAGAGGGAATCGAACCCTCCGCGGATACGGTCCAGTCCCGCGCAGCGGCACCAAAGCTAGCGCCATAAGAATAAACGCCCAGCACTCGTAATTTGTCATTTTGGGTTAGCTGGCCGTTTGTTTTCATAACGATACTTAGAATAACGCGCGCGTTATGTACATGTCAAGAGAAAAATTCACTAAAAATAACGCTTGCGTTATGGAACTTTCGGTGGTACAGTCGATTAGGTTGTATGACTTTCTTTCGGCGAGAGGTGAGAACGTTATTCTGAGGTGGGTGAAGGATGATAAGCTTACGGTGCGTGGTCGGGCCGCCCTAAACCAGAAGCTAGATCGACTTATCCAGATACCGTTTCAACTCGCTATTGATACAAAAGTCCTGGCTGGTCCGATTTATAAGCACATCTACAAACTGGTGATTCATGCGGACATTATGCTCAGGCCAATGCTCTGTCGTGGACCGTTCGACATCGAAGGTGAGTACACGCTTCTGCTGGGAGCGGTCGAAACCGGAGGAAAACTACCGAAAGGGTCAAAGGAAAAGGCTGGAGAAAACCGTGAGATTCTGCTAGCTGACCCTTCAAGGAGATGCCTACATGACCGGATACCAACCCACTCTTAGAGAAGAGTTGCGTGACGAAGATTACAGATACGCATACGCCGAAGACTTCCTTAATACGCTGATAGCAACTCAGATTAAGGTCTTGCGTGAGCAGCGCGGCCTGACTCAGCCGCAGCTTGCCGACCTGGTTGGTACAAAGCAGCCTGGAATTTCGCGCTTGGAAAATGTAAGTTACTCTGCATGGAAGACAGAGACATTACGAAAACTCGCCCGTGCTCTTGGCGTAAGGCTAAGAATTACATTCGAGACGTTCGGAACCTTACTTGAAGATGGAGCAAGGTTTAGCCCTGGAAATCTCCAAAGGCCCGAATTTGCTGAGGATCCTGTCTTTCAAGAACAGATCGTAGCCCTAGTTTCTGAAAAAGAAAACGCTTCTCACGGGCTTATTGTAATTAAAGCCAATATGGCTGAGACCCCTAACGTCGCGGCAGCGATTGAGACCAGTCATGGTGCCGTAGGTGGAACAATTCAGGGTTTAGAAGATGTGAAAGTCATTGGGATGGAAGCGTTCCGAGGCAAAGCAACGGAGGGAGCACAAATCAATGGAAGAAGTGAAGCAGCCTGAACAAAAATTTGACTGGGGCGAATCAAAACAAGTCACAGCTGAAATCTACGGGAATTTGTTCAATACCACTTGGACTCTCTTTGACGTGCGATTTCAGGTGGGTCAATTAATCGCCAAGAAAGAAGGCGATCTTTCTGCGGGGTTCGTAGTTGAGAAACGTGGTGCAGTCACTATAGCTTGGCCGCAAGTTAAGTTCTTGCGCGATACGCTCGTTGATCTCGTGGCTAGATACGAAAAGGTAAACGGAGAGATCAAGCCTCTAATTCTTCCTCCTGGGGGGCCTCTGGCCCCATAGATTCTTGCGTTGCCAGAAACTCCCAATCTACAACACAAATTTCAGGCATTACCGAAGGGCGGCGGGAGAACTGTTTTCGGACTAAAATACTAGAATTCAAACTGACCCACTACCCGATTTCTCTTGACACGTCTTGAACCCCTGATTTACTTTGCGAAAGGACGCTGAATCTTGGGAGTTTTGAGTGATGCAGCGTCTGGATCCTCGGTAGGCGAGGCGTCCGCGCGACACACAAGCCACTGCCCAAGAGCATCGAAAGAGGCTTGTAAGCAGGGTAGAACAGGCACTCCCGGATTAAGGGTTTGTCTAAGGTGGCTGATCCCGCGAGGCGGGACCTGACGGCGCGCGGTGCTGAAACTCGGGCGAGTGAGGACAACCAGTTCGACAGAGGCTGCAGGTTCGGGCCTTGCGGTCAGCCCTCGGCATTAGCCCCTTCTCCGTCTCCCGGGGAGGGGGTACTATTCCTCCCTGGGTTCACGTCTCACCTCCGGAAAGGTATATGCGAAACAGAATTGACAAGCCTTGGAACGAAGCCTCGCGCTGTAGGTCGTGTTAGAAACGGCTCTGAGCGGGTGACCCTCTTTAGCGTACTTCCCGATCGCGCCTCCCACAGGCGTTGCCCTTCGATTCCTGATACCAACCAGCGTACGCCGCAGCCTGCCGCAAGGCCGGAGCCGCGCGGAAGCGTCTGCGCGCAGGCGGAGGCCTCGTAAGGTCAATCCTTGCGATTGCCCTCGGGCGGCCATAACGGCCGCCCCTCTACGGCGCCGCTGCGGCGGTGGTACCAAAGGAGACGTGGAATGGAAAAGGAGTACACCGCGCCAACCGTGACGGAGGGCGCGAGGACACCCTTGCCGGTCCAGGACGGCAAGTCCCCGATCCGCCGCGGGGACGCGTCCATGAACCTCCTTTCCAAGGCTTATTACCGGTACAAGAAGCTCCTGAAGGTGATCCGGCTGTTCCTCATGATCGCAGGCCCAGGCATTATCGTTATGGTCGCTGACAACGACGCCGGGGGTATCACAACCTATACGGCAACGGGGGCAAAATTCGGTTTCCATTTGATCTGGTTCCTTATCCTGCTGGGGCCGGTCGCCTACTATGTGCAGGAAATGACGGTACGGCTGGGTGCGGTGACCAAACGGGGACATGCGGAGGCGATCTTTCATGGCTTCGGGTCTTTCTGGGGATGGTTTTCCCTTATGGACCTCGTCCTCTTGAATTGGCTAACGATGATCACGGAGTTCATCGGCATGACCGCGGCACTCAGCATCTTCGGAGTGCCGCGCATCGTGACCGTGCTCTTGGCGGCGACATTGATGGGGACGATGGTGATTCAGGGGCGGTACTGGACGTGGGAAAAGGCGGCGATGGTGTTTTGCGTGCTCAATCTCATATACATACCTGCCGCGTTCATGATCCACCCGCCCCTGAAGCAGGTTTTGCAAGGTTGCCTGATCCCGCAGCTTCCGCCGGGAGGGTTCACGAACGAACTGTTCTTCTTCCTGATGGCGAATATCGGGACCACGATTGCGCCCTGGATGATCTTCTTCCAACAAAGCGCCGTCGTGGACAAGAGCCTTCAAGAGAAAGATATCACGGGCGGTAAAGTGGATACGGGGATTGGCGCCTTTTTCACGGTCGTCGTTGCCGCCTTCTGCGTGATCCTCACCGGCACGCTTCTGCCCGGTCAGAACATTTACGATGCCGGTTCGGCGGCCGCCAAATTCATGGGCATCAACAAGCAACTGGGCACGTTCCTGGCCATTGGGCTGTTCGACGCGGGGTTTCTGGGCGCGATCTGCATCTCTCTCGCCAGCTCATGGGCTTTCCGCGAAGTGTTCGGCTGGGCCCATTCGCTGAACAACAAGGTGAAGGAGGCGCCGTGGTTTTATGCCTATTACTTCTTCGGCATCCTGCTGGCAGGCACGGTGGTTCTGATTCCTCACGCGCCCCTGGTTCTGATCACGCTGTTTGTGCAGGTGATCGCGGTGACGCTGCTGCCAGCGGCGCTGGTTTTTCTGATCCTGCTCCTGAATAACGAAGAGACAATGGGACAGTTCAAGAATACACTGTTCCAAAATATCGCCAACATTACGATTGTGACGCTGATCGTCTTGGTTTCGACCTTGTACGGCATCAGCGCGCTGTTTCCGAATATCTTGAAATGAGGTGGTTGCGAGTGTAGGGGGACGGCTTGCCGTCCCCGGGCGGCCACAAGGGCCGCCCCTACGGCGCAGGGTGGCGAGGCTGAACATGATTCTCGAATTCTTCAAAAACACCATGAGCACGGTAAAGGGCATCAACCAGAAGTACGCGAAGCCGCAGATCAAAATGACGCCGATGGTGAAGGTTGCGCTCTTGGCGCTCCGGCTCTATCTGATATTTCTGGTGGGAATCCTAGTCTACAGGTTTATCACTTTGCTGCGTTGAGTGGAGGCGGCGAATGAGCGACACGAGAACGGCCCGGAACGGCGTCGAGCGGCGGTATTTCCTTACCGAACTCATCGGCGCGCGCGCTTACCACCAGGGGAAGAAGATTGGAAAGCTAACCGACGTCATCGTCGTGGACCAGGGCAAGCTGGCGGAGGTCACGCACTTTCAGATCAGCCGGCCTTTCGGCGACCCGGCGTTGCTCGTGCCGCAGCAACAGGCCCGATCGCTTGGCCCTCGGGAGATCACGCTCGACATCGATCGTCCTCAGAACTATGTGCGCGGGCTGGCGGCCGGAGAAATTCCGCTGAGGGACTACCTGTTGGACAAGAAAGTGTTGGACATCGAGGGGCGGGAAGTGGAAGTTGTCTACGATATTCGGCTGGCGGTCCGAGGCGACAAAGTTTATGTCAGCGATGTCGACATCAGCCGCTACGGCCTGCTTCGGCAACTTGGACTGAAGGCTTTGGCCAACCGCTTATCGAGACGCAGCGGCGACACCGAAACGAACCTCATTCCCTGGTCTTATGTCCAGCCGTTGCCGCCCCAACTCGGCGCGTTGAGGGGGGATCTTCAGCTCAGCATCTTGAAGGAACGCTTGGCGGAGATTCATCCTGTGGACTTGGCCGATATCCTGGAAGAACTCGACAGCTCCCAGAGGGCTACCATCTTGGAGGGTTTGGACACAGAACAGGCTTCCGATACACTTGAGGAGATTGAGCCGGCTGTGCAACGCGACATCGTCCGCTCGCTGCGGAAAGATCGGGTGGCCGAACTGATCAGAGAAATGACACCCGGCCAGGCAGCCGATATTCTTTCGATTCTCCCTTCTGACGCTAAGAAAGCCATCCTGAAACTGCTCGATCCGGCTCAAGTCAGTAAGATTGAAGAGATCCTGGAGGAGCAGGATCTAAAGATCATTAACTTCGCGTCCACCCGCTTCTTCAAATTCCCTCCCGACATCACTGTCGAGGAGGCCCAGTTGAAGTGCCGCCAGTTGGCTAAACGAATCGACGTGGTGATGTACCTTTACATCGTGGACGCCAACGATACACTGTTGGGCGTGGCGGACATGAAGACCCTATTCATGGCCGGGGATCATGAACTGCTGAGGGACCTGATGGTTGAAAACATCATCATCCTTACTCCCGCGAGCACCATGAAGGAGGCACTGGATTTGTTCACCCGGTACGGTTTCAGGGCTTTGCCGGTGGTCGGCGTGAACAACGTCATCCTGGGGGCTGTACCGGCACGTGATGTGATGAACGTAAAGCAGCGCGTGTTGGAGTAGACACGGGGTCAGAGCAGAAAATCGCCAACGGTGGACGGGTGTGGCGCGGGCGAGACGCCCGCTGTGGCACGGGCATTCCTTCGCTCCGCTCAGGACAGGCTCTGCCCGTGCGCGGGAGCGAGACGCTCCCGCGACCGCGGGCGAGACGCCCGCGCCACGATTTTACTTTTCCAACGCCGAAACTAAAAGGGACGCTTTGCGCGCCAGCATGAGGGCGCGCTGCAGGTCGGCTTCATTTAGAGCCTGAGTAGATTGGGCAATGAAGGCCTTGGCGTCTTCGAGGGTCTTGCGATCCACGGGAGAGAGATCGGCTGCGCCGAGTTTGGCGATTCGCTTCTGCAGGTCATCCTGCAAGCCCTGGATTTCACGACGCTGCGTCGCTTGCTCCGATGAACTCTCTCGCGGCGCAAGCGAGGGCAGCGGGGGCGAGGGTTCCTCGTCCGTTTCCGGAGCGCTTCCAGGGGCGGGGGACGTTTGTTCCCGGTGCTGCGCGCGGTGGGGCTGTGGCGCCGCCTCCTTGGGGGCTGGAGTCTCCGGAAGCGGAGTAATCACTACCGGTTCCGGCGGCGGCGGCTCTTCAATCACCATCACCGGCGGGCTTTCGGGGCCTGGAGCTTGCATTGCCGCGTGCGGCGGCGACGGCGGGACGTACACAATCCGCGGGGAGGCTTGGCGCTTCGGGCAGCCTCCGATCAAGAGCGCCAGACTGCACCACCAGATTGGGATGGCCTTCGGTTTCATGCTGTCAGAGATTTTATCATTTTCTCGCTTCCCGACCTATGGCATTTGAGCTTCATCTTCCGTCTCGGCCAAGGAGCGGAGAGTAGCGAGGGAAGGAGAACGCGCTGCAATAAAGTGCAGACTGAAGTCTTGAAGAAAGACCTGGCCCGGCATTCCGACTGCGCTCAAAAGCGCAATCAACAGCCCAGCCAGCAAAAGCAACGCGAGGATGGCCAGGCCGATGGTCGGCAGACTCCACACCCAAGTCAAACCAACCAGGTGCAGCGCCAGGACGATGACTGCTGCCACAATGATCGAGCCGGAAAACAGACCTACGAGCAAGGGGACGAGGAAGAGCAGAACACCAACACTGACGCCAACCGAAAGCAGAAACCGCAGCAGGATATAAACCGCGAACGAGGCTGGGTCAGCGCGCATCTTTTGCCACAGCAACTTCCATGCCGACGGCAGCGGCAATCGGTCCGCGTACATTAAGGGAACCACCAAATCGTCAGTGAGCATTATCAGGAGGGCCACAGCCAGGCCGACGAGGACGATCAAGGAGAGGATCAAAGCCAGCGATGCCGTGGCGAAAAGCCTGCCGGGGCCGGATGCGGAAGCCGCTTGGAGACCAGGAAGAGCGAGGATGACCATCAGAGCGAAAGCAGCAACGAGCCCCGCCAGTGTTGACGCCAGCCAGCGGAAATACGACTCTCCGAGGGGGCGAAGGGCGGTCCAGGCCCGGCCTAGAGACACTTCCCGTTTGACCAGCGAATCCACCAGGATGAATCGAAAAAGCGACCGCAGATACAGTACACTGATCCCCAGCGCAAGAGCCCCCACGACGACCAGAAGTATAAGTGAAGGGTGCTGCTCGACGAATTGACGCGTACGGCTCAGCAGGCTGGGCAGTCGCAGATCGCCAGGCAGAGCGCCCAGGCTCCATTGGAATGCCGCCGTAGGAGTTCCGCCTCCCAAAAAAAAGCAAAGCAGGCCCAGCTTGGCCCACCTCCAAACATCAAATGGGCGGAACAAAAGCCGAAGAGTATCTTCGAGGGCAAACAGGATCGCGCCCGCGGCGGAAATCGGCGCAGGGGGGCTCTGGCCCAATGATGGGGCATTCGAGAGGGGCGTTGGCGGTGAGGGTTGCGCGTCCATTCCGGGCCCTGGTCACGACACGGGAACGAAAAGCCGAAACGTCGTGCCCTGGTGTAGTTCGCTCGTGAACTCGATGAAGCCGTTATGGAGTTGAAGAATTCTGAACGCCATAGCAAGTCCGATGCCCGTGCCGCCGGGCTTCGTGGTAAAGAAGAGCGAGAAGATTTTCTGACGGGCATCCTGCGGAATACCCTCGCCCTCATCGGAGACTTCGAGGTTAAGATAGCGGCCGTCGACTTGCGGTTTGACCTTGAGTTCTCCTCCGGAGGGCATAGCTTGGCAGCCGTTTAAAACCAGGTTCAGGAGCGCTTGTTTCATAAGGTCCCGGTCGATGCTGACCGTTGGAAGTGCTCCCGGGCGCTCAAAGACCAGTCGGACGTTGTTTTTCTTGGCCAGAGGCTCGGCCAGCAGAAAGACCTCGCGCACCAGTTGTTCCACATCCGCGGGGGTGGGGTGGAGCTCGACCGGGCGGGTAAAATCGAGAAAGGTCTTGACCACTCGATCGAGCCGCTGGATCTCGTTCGAGAGTATTGCCAGGTGCGGGCCCACCTTATCACCCTGATCGGCCAGCTTGGATTTCAGCAGCTCGAGCTGGAGGACCATGGCATTGAGCGGATTTTTCACCTCGTGGGCGACTCCGGAAGTGAGCCGGCCGAGGGCCGCCAGTTTCGTCGTCACATCAATCTGGTCCTCGAGCTGAGCGCGCGAACTGGCGTCCCGCAAGGTAACCAGGCATCCCATCGGTTCGCCCTGTTCGACGATGAAGCGAACGTTCACCGCCAGGCGCTCCGGCGGCTCGCCTCCCAGATCTAAAGTTCGCCAGGGCGTCGACTGGCGTGAAGCGAAGGCCTGCCGCAAGAGCTCATGAAGGGGATTCTCGGCGGTGAACACCTCCTGCGCCTGGCGATGAAGGATGGTCTCTGCCCGGCAACCGAGCAGCCGCGCGCCCGCGGGAGTGGCGAGGACCAGGCGATCGTGCCGCTCGAAAAGCAGCAGGCCGTCGCTCAGCTTGGAAAAGAGTTGATCGAGATTCTCCTGCAATTCGACAAAAGCCGCCTTCTCGCCGCGCATCTGTTCGCCCAGGAGGTTCAGTTTTGAGGAGAGCACGCCCCACTCGTCGCTGCGCTTAAGACGTACCGATTCGGAATACTGGCCGCGCGCCAAGAGGTCAACGCTTCTGGAAATAGTTTCCAGAGGACGCAAAAGTACATACGAGAGCAGAACGGACGAAAGCGTGGTCAGAATGATGACGGCAATCGAGAGGTTGCGGGCAGCGCGCAACTCCGGCGTGATCTCGTTCCTGACGAAGAGCGTCCCGACTCCGACCCGCACGTCGCAGAACGGCTGATTCGCAATTTCCAGGTGCAACACGACTTCATACACCGTGGAGGGGCCATAAATGACGCGGAGCTGCTTCAGCAATCCGGCGCGAAGCAGGTCGTCGAAGCGCGGAGCCTGGGCCAGCACCTGGCCGATCTCAGTGGGATCGTTGTGCACCAGGGCCCGCCGCTGGGTATCCGTAATGGCGGCATAATAAACGGAAGGCGAATAGCCGACGGCAGATTCCAGCAGCGAGCTCAATCCCGCTTTCTTCGCGAACTGACCCTGCATCACGCTGCGCAGAGCCTGAATATCGAACGGGTTCGAGCCCCGCGGCATGCGCGCCTGCGACAAGACCGTGCTGGCCTGATGATAGATCTCGCTGGCCACATATTCGCCCCTGCTTTCTACCTCCGCGAGAGCCTGCCGCGTCAGATGCGAGAGGTAAAGCGTCGAGATGCCCAGCACCATGAAGAGGACCAGCAGGGTGTTGAGGGCGGTAAGCTTAATCTTCAGACTGAGCCCCATATTCCTTCAGCTTGTTATGGAGAGTTTTCAGGCTGAT
>Ga0187864_10004295_pt1 | contig 11216 bp, 7 predicted proteins | sample June2016WEW_11_4_FD_132985 | JGI IMG/M metagenome (GOLD analysis project Ga0187864, IMG submission 132985) | Peatland microbial communities from SPRUCE experiment site at the Marcell Experimental Forest, Minnesota, USA - June2016WEW_11_40 | ecosystem: Environmental > Terrestrial > Soil >... | reverse complement strand
CTGACCGCGATCGCAACCGATTCTCTCGGCCAGACTACGACTTCGAACGCCATCACCGTTACCACGTCCAACGCGGCCGCTCCGCCAGTCATCAGCATTACCGCACCGGCGCCTGGCGTGGTCTCCGGAACCGCTACCGTGACTGCCAATGCAACCGCTGTTGCCGGCATGAAGTCGGTACAGTTCCTGCTCGACGGAGCGAATCTGGGTTCGCTCCAGACTGGTTCCGGACCTTCCTATTCGGTCCAGTGGAACACCACGGGTCTTACGGGTGCTCATACGTTGAGCGCTGCGGCTACCGATAACAACAACCAAACCACCACGTCGTCGGTTGTCAGTGTCACCGTTTCCAACGTCGGTCCGTCCGCGACCTTCATCAAGACCGATGCGGTGACCCAGGGCAACTGGCCAGCCGCATATGGGGCCGACGGCTATATCATTCCGAACGATGCCAGCAGTCCGCCTTCTTACGCCGTGATCACAGGTCCTGGCGCGGCCGGCCCCGCGTACACCTGGCTTGCGTCCACTACCAGCGCGAGCGGCCTGTTGACGGGCCCCTCTACCACCTCTCGTATAGCGTCGACCTTCTACACAGGTACGAGCTTTAGCATCAATATCAATCTCACGGACGGCCAGACGCATCAACTGGCGCTCTACCTGTGGGATCTGGAAAACGCCGGGCGTACCGAGACGCTCTCCATTCTGAACGCCAGCACCAACGCGGTATTGGCCACCAAGGCGATGTCAAGCTTCGGCAGTGGCGTCTATGCGGTCTTTAACATCACCGGCAATGTCACGCTCCAGGTGACCTTCAATGGAGGCGGCCTCAATGCGGTACTGAGCGGGTTGTTCTTCAGCACGCCGGCTCCGCCGCCGCCCGCCCCCACGATCAGCATCACGGCGCCGACCACAAGCAGTACTCAGTCCGGCACCATTAACTTCACTGCCAGTGCGGTTGCCAACTCTCCCGCAACGATGGCTTCGGTTCAATTCCAGGTCGATGGCAACAACCTGGGCGCGGCAGTCACGGGCCCTGGTGCCACTTTCACCACGCAGTGGAACACCGGAAACTTTGCCAATGGGACCCACAGTCTGACTGCTATCGCCACCGACTCTCTCGGCCAGACCACCGCTTCGAGCGCCATCAGCGTCACCCTTAACAACCCCATTACACCGCCGGTAGTCAGCATCACCGCGCCGACATCCGGTATCGTTTCGGGCACCGTTACGGTGACGGCCAACGCCACCGCTCCCGCCGGCATGTCGTCGGTGCAGTTCAAGCTGGACGGCAGCAACCTGGGCGCGCCCGTCACCGGCGCCGGCCCCACCTACACCGTTCAGTGGGCCACCACAACCACCGGACCGCACACGCTCACCGCGGTCGCTACGGACACCCAAAACACCAGCACCACCTCGGCGCCAGTCACCGTTACGGTGTCTACCGCCAGTTCTGCAGCCTATCTGGTGAAGCTGGATAGCAGCACTCAAGGCAATTGGCCGGGAGTATACGGAGCAGACGGTTACATCATTCCCAATAATGCTTCCAGCCCGCCTGCCTACGCCACCGTAACCGTCGGCGCGAGTCCGTTTACCTGGCTTTTCCCGACGACGGATGTGCGAGGTCTGCTCACTGCGCCGTCCAGCACCTCCCGCATCGCATCCACCTGGTACAGCTACAATGCGAGCTTCAACATCAATTTGAATCTGACCGATGGGCAGTTACACCAGGTCGCCTTGTACGCGCTGGATTACGATACCAATACCCGGAGCGAAACCATTTCGATTCTGGACGCAACTACTAACGCGGTCCTCGTAACACAACCGATGCCGGTCTTCAACGGTGGCATTTACGCTGTGTTCAACATCAGAGGCAACGTTGTCGTTCAAGTCACCAACAACAACGGTACGCCGAACATCGTTCTCAGCGGCTTGTTCTTCCGCAGTTTCAACGGGGTTCAGCTGCCAACGGTGAGCGTCACCGCCCCGGCTGGCGGAGCGACGGTATCGGGCGCGGTCACCCTGACGGCGAATGCTACTTCGGCTCAGAACATCAGCTCGGTGCAGTTCCAGATCGACGGCGTGAACCAGGGCCAGCCTCAGACAGGCGCAGGGCCGAACTACTCGATTATGTGGGCAAGCCCCGCCGTCAGCAGCGGAGTGCACTCCGTGACGGCGATCGCAACCGACACGCTGGGGCTGTCCTCTACCTCGCCGGCGATCAGCGTGACGGTCGCCAATGGACCCCCGCCGGCGAACTCTGCTGTCTTTACTGGCAGCGATACCACCACGTCTGGAAATTGGGTGGGAGTCTACGGCTCCGACGGCTATATGATGGCCGACGGAGGCCCCAGTCCGACACCAGGGCCGCCCGGCCTTCCGACCGTCATCAACAATGCGCCGTTCTACGCCCTGGTCAATCTGGACGGGGCGCTTCAATGGACCTGGCACGACGGTTTCCCCGCCACGGGCTCGTTTGCGCTCCCTATAAGCCCGACCAGTTCGATACTGATCGGCGCTGCTTACTACCAGTACTTTACCCTGGGCGGAGCGAACAATCTCCCGCTCGACGTCGACGTGACCTTTGCGGATAACCAGACCCATCAGCTCGCGCTTTATTTTGTTGATTGGCACCACAACGTCCGCCACCAGCAGATCAATATCGTGGACCCGAACACCCAGACGGTACTCAGTACCCAGAGCATCATTAACTTCGATCAGGGAATATACCTGAAGTACAACGTTCAGGGCCATGTGCAGGTTCAGGTCACTCTCATCCCTGATAACAGTGACCAAAGCAGCATCGCGGATAGCGTTGTGATGGCTGCTATGTTCTTCGATCCCGCGCACTAAACATTGAAGGTTGGGGTACCAGTACTTCCAGCGGTGCAGGTACCCCATTTTCGACTCGCTTTACGCGCACTTTACGCAAACTTCTGTAGAATCGCAGTCACATTACCGGTAATTTACATTCAAAGGGCACGCTCTTTCATGAGGGTATCAATCTCTTTCGACTACGATTCGCCGATTGGCTACCGGAAATCGTTTAGCCATGCCAGTCTGCACGCGGCCGCCGACTTTGAAGGTACTCAGGCATTGCTGCAAACGCTTGCTGAGCATGAGGTGAAGTCTACCTTCGCAGTGGTCGGGAACGTCGCCCTGGATGGAGCCATCCCCGAACATTGCCCCGATCAGATTCGAGCCATTCGCAATGCCGGACACGAGATAGCATCCCATTCCATGTATCACGGATTTATACCTGTGATGCGGCGCAGCGAACTGCTCAGTGATCTCAGCGCGAGCAAGCAGGCGCTCGAGACGTGTGCCGGGCAGACCGTCCGTGGATTTGTCCCCCCTTTCAATCGTCCTTCGCACTTCCCCCAAAAGGGCTGCTTCAGCTTCTCGGAACTAACGGGCTTGCACGGGCGGGGGCGCGGGCGTCAGAGTGCAGGCAAACTTCTCGACGCTTTGGGAACCGCAGGCTTCAGCTGGTGCCGCCTGAGTTTTCAGTCGTCGGCTCGCACGCTGCTGGAGAAGATGCACCTACAGAAAATGCGCCCGCCCGTTCAGCCTTTTCTGTTTCGCGGAGTTCTGGCGATGCCGCTACACAATACCGGCTTTGGGCCGGCGGCGGTGGAGCTCTTTCGGCGCTACATGGATACCGATCTCCTGATCACTCTGTGCGGACATCCATTTCAGGCTTTGGATTCGGGCCGCGTCGAAAACAGCGAACATGTCGACGTTCTGGACAGCCTGCTTTCCACCTTTCGGGCCGAGCGGAAAGCCGGGAAGTTGAAATTCTGTACGATGGCCGAAGCCGAGAGCGAGTTCCGTACTTCCGGCGAAACCGCGATCCCGGTTCTGCAGTCGGTGGGGCAAAGCAGATGAACTCTTCCGGCTTCCGCAGAGCCTCGAAACGCAGGCTTGGAGAAGCGCTCTGGCCCTTCGCGGGACGCCTGACTTCACGGTTGTTCATCCGGCAGCAAAGAGGGCTCATCCTGGCGTTCCACTACCTGGGCAGTCCTATTACCGAGGGTGTTGCAGAAGATCTGTTTCTCACCCATGATGAATTTACGGCAACGTTGGATTTTGTCCGCACTAATCTGTGCCCTCTCGATCCGGACACGTTCCTGATGCTGCTGAAGAAAGGTTCTTTGCCACCTGGCGCCACACTCCTGACCTTCGACGACTGCGCGGAAAAGACGGTTATCGAGGCTCTTCCCGAACTGGTCTCGCGCAATCTGAAGGCGTGTTTCTTTGCCAATCCGGGTCTCGTTGACGCGGGGCGCACTGTACCCGCGCTGGAGCTCATGGATCTGTGCCGGGCAGCACCGGCGGGCGCGTATAAACTCCGCCTGCCCGAATCAGTATCTGTCGAAATTTCAGACACGGCATCCCGCGCCGCCGCGTATCGTCTCCTTTGGCCGAAAATTCTTGCGTGTCCGAGCCGCGAACATGCGGCGGTCTTCAAATCGATCCGCGATGTTTTCGGAGCCCCGGATCTTTCTCCGGACGCCCGGCTGGCTTCATGGGCTCTGCTGGAAAAACTGCATACCGCGGGAATGCTGGTGGGCAATCACACCATGTTTCATTCCACAGTGAACGCGGATGGGATCGAGCAGTTTACCGCAGACGTGGACGCCGCCTACGAGGCTCTGGAAGCGCGGTTGGGTTCTTCGCCTCGTGTCTTCTGCTACCCCTACGGAAGAACCGTGGACGCCACACCGGCCACCACTGCTGGTTTGGACCGCATGCGCACTGCGTATGGGTTCGTGACCCAGGGCGGTATCGCCAGCGCCTTCAAGACCGGTCCTCTCAACCTGCGCCGCGAGCAAGCCTCCTATTCCGCCAGTGCGGTCAAACTGGCGCCACTGCTCGCAACGTTGCGTTGAATGCCAGCACCACTACAACTGGAACTTCTCGACCGGTTTGACGACTACGCCCGCATCGAGCGGTTGTGGACGAAGCTTTCCGCCGAAAGCGACTGTTCCTATTTTCTTTCCTGGGGATGGGTACAGACCTGGATCGAAACTCTGCCTAGAGAAGTGTCAGTCAAGCTTGCGGTACTCAGCGATGGCACCGGCCCTCGTTCTGCCTTCTTTCTGGGACACGCCAATGTGGTAAAGCAGCACATATTTCGTAGTAAGGCTTATCTGGTAAATCAGACCGGGCATTGGGACTATGACCGGTTATATATCGAACACAATTCGGTCTTACAATCCAGCCGGGAGGCATGTTCGCTGCAACAGATCGTTGACAGCCTTCCTGGAGACTGGGAAGAATTGTATCTCAGCGCCCTGGCGCCCACCAGTTTTCTGGCTAACGATCTGAAGATCGCGCCACCCTACGAGGTGATGATCGCGAACGTGATGCCTGCGCCCTACGTTGATTTGAAAATGGCGCGGGAACAATCGGGCGGCTACTTGGGGCTGCTGCGCTCCAGCGTCCGGTCACAGGTGAAACGCGCCTGCCGGCTATACGAAACGCGGGGCCCGCTGGTATGCGAAGTCGCGAACAATCTTTCGGAAGCCCTGGATATTTATACCGAACTGATCGCTCTACATGAGGCATGGTGGCAGCAGCGAAAAAAACCGGGCGCTTTCCATTCCCCCTGGTTCCGCGAATTTCATCGCCGTTTGATTGAGAAGCGCTTCAGTGCAGGCGAAATCCAGTTGGTCCGCGTTCGCTGCGGCGGGGCCACCGTCGGGTGCCTCTACAACTTCGTGTATCGGGGAGTTGTCTATTTTTATCAGAGCGGGCTGGCCTTCGAGGAAGACAACCGGATGAAGCCCGGCTACATCTGCCATGTCGAAGCTGTGCAGCAGTGTGTGAAGGCGGGCTATGACAAGTACGACTTCCTGGCCGGCGTGGAGGATTACAAGGAGCGGCTCTCCACTCACCAGAGTTCGATCGTGTGGGCGCGGGTGCAGAAGCCAAGGATCAAGTTCAAAGTCGAGCGTGCTTTGAGAGAGGCGGCACTGAAAGGCGCCGCGTGGTATCGCGATCGCAAACGAGGAAAGCCGCGGGTAATGGAGAAGGCGGCATGAGTCCTCGATCGCTTCTCAGGTTCTGCGCCAGGCTGTTCCTAGTTCGGCGAAAGCTCGTGTTCGAAGCCGATCTGAACGACATTCGCCGGGCCGAGCCTCGCATTCCCGCGCGTTTCCGGCCGGGTAATGAGGACGATCTGATGCAATTGTCGCAAGGCACCCACGACTATGACGCCGCCGCCCGTGAATTCGGTATGGAGCGTCTGCAGGCGGGTGACTCGCTCACTCTTGCGGAATCGGGTAACGAAGTTGTGTTCTATAGCTGGCTGATGTTCGGCCAGCTTGATATGGGAATGAGGCGATACCTGCCGATCGCGGCGGATACCGCCTGCGTGTACCGTCTCTTCACTGTTGCTGCGTGCCGTGGCCGCAGGCTGGCGCCGGCGTGGTTCTGGTTTATCCGGGAACGGCTCAGGCAACGGAATCTGCGGCGCGTTGTTGCATGGGTTGAAGCAAGGAACCTGGCGTCGCGCCGTTCATTCGAGAGTGCGGGCTTTCGGCGGATCGGGTATATCTGGCACGTCCAATTCCTGTTTCGCATTTACTTCTTTGTTTCGCCTTCGCTCAGCGCAAGGTTGCAAAGACAGGCCACCATTGAATCCCCAGCGGAACCGCTTCAGGCGGCTCAGTGATTATGACAGACCCTTTGAAGGACATGCGGTTGCTGGTGGTTTCACACGTGACCCATTTCTGTTATAAGGGCCAGCTATTTGCGTACGGGCCGTACTCGCAGGAAATCGATTTGTGGGCGGATCTCTTTAAAACCCTCACGATCGCCGCACCGTGCCGCAACGAACTTCCCCCCGGCGATTGCCTCCCGTTTACGAGAAGCAACATCTCCATGGCCCCTCAGCTGGAAGCGGGAGGAGAGACCCTCGGCGCAAAGATAAAGCTAGCGCTCGCCGCTCCTCTCCTGGCGCTGGGTCTGGCCCGGGCTATGCGGAGGTGTGATGCCATTCATGTCCGCTGCCCAGGCAATTTGGGGTTGCTGGGAGCGGCGCTCGCACCATTATTCTCCCGCCGCCTGGTGGCCAAATACGCGGCTCAGTGGAGTAAAAGTGTCGGCGACGTTTGGTCCAACCGATGGCAAAAGGCAATTCTGCGCTCGACCTGGTGGAATGGCCCCGTCACAGTCTATGGAGAGTGGCCGGATCAGCCTTCTCACGTCATTCCTTTTTTTACATCGCTGTTAACCGAAGATCATATTGAGAGGGCGCGGCAGGCCGCGGTGCGAGTGTGGGCCGGCGAACCTCTGCAGGTTCTGTTTACAGGAAGGCTCACGTGGCAGAAGCACGTGGATGTCCTGCTTCGCGCCGTTGCTAAGAATCGCCAGGACGGCTGGGACGTGCGCTGCACCGTGATTGGCGATGGCCCCGAAGGACCATCGCTGCGCGCCCTCGCCTCGGAGCTTGGCATTGCGGACGCCGTCGAGTTTACCGGTGGCGTGACGTTTGACGAGGTCCTGCGCAGGTTGGAACGCGCGCATGTCCTGGCCCTTGTTTCCGAAGCCGAAGGCTGGCCCAAGGCAATCGCGGAAGCGATGGCGTTTGGACTCGTAGCCATTGGCTCCAACCGCGGATTCGTTCCGAAGATGCTCGAGAATGGCCGCGGCCTGGTAGCCTCGCCGGGCGATATCGATATGCTGGCCAGTCTGATTTCGGACATTGCCCAACACCCCCTGTCGTACGCTCCGATGCGTCGCGCCGCCGCGGAGTGGTCCCAACAATTCTCTCTCGCGGGATTGCAAAAGGCGATTCGAGAGCTGTTGCTCGAAGAGTGGGACCTCTATGATGCCAGTCCTGTCGCGGTAAGCCGAGCCGCCGGAGGCGCAAATTAATGCCTCGTGTCGCCGTCATGCACGTAGTGGACGCCCTCAGAATCGGTGGTGCTGAGCGTGCGGCAATCAATCTGTCGAATCTGCTGCCGCGGGATTGCTACGACGCGTATCTTTGCACCACCAGAGAAGAGGGCCCGCTGGCAAACCTGGTGGCCCCGCATGTAGGACGGGTATCACTTGGCCGCCGGTCGATTCTCGATCCGTCGGCCGTCCTGGCACTCGTCAGATTTATTCGAGCCCGCCAGATTCGAATTCTGCACGCGCACGCTTCGGCGTTGTTTTTTGCACGCCTGGCTTCGCTGTTTCCTCCTTTTCCCGCGGTCGTTTGGCACGATCACTATGGGCGCTATGCATTCAACGATCGGCCGGTATGGCTTTATAAGCTAGCCACGAAGAGTATCGGGGGCGTGGTCGCCGTGAACCGTCCGCTGGAGGAGTGGTCGCGGCGCGCATTGGGTGTGCCATCCGAACGCGTCCGGTACATTCCAAACCTTGTGCAGCTCGAAGGCGGCTCCGGACTCGATGCTCCCTTGCCAGGGAACCCCGGGCAACGCATCGTTTGTGTCGCGAACATTCGTCCGCAGAAGGACCATGCAAATCTCCTTGAGGCCATGCGTCTGTTGACCGCCGACGTACCGGAAGCCCACCTCCTGCTCGTCGGGGATTACGCGGACAAGGCATATTGCGATTCCGTCCTTCGCGAGATTTCTGCTTTGGGCCTGTCCCGGAACGTGACCTACCTGGGGGCACGGCGCGACGTCCCGGCGATTCTTCGCGCCTGCGCAATAGGCGTTCTCGGGTCGCGGTCAGAAGGTTTGCCTCTCGCGCTGCTTGAATACGGAATGGCTGGTTTGCCCGTCGTGGCAACCAATGTGGGACAGTGTCCCGAAGTTCTGGACGATGGCGCCGCCGGTCTTCTCGTCCCTCCTTCTTCTCCACAATCGCTGGCAGAGGGGCTGCGTTATTTGCTGGCTTCTCCGGGAACCAGGGATGAATTGGGAACACGGCTCAAGGCGCGAGTCGAATCGCAATACAGCGCCGATCGCATTATGGCCCGGATCTGCAAGGTCTACCGGCAGGTCCTGGGAGACGAAAGCGCCGATGGCGACGAAGATTATGTCGATGTCAAGATAGCGAGCGCCACCTGATGAGCCTGGCAACAGATCTCTACAAGCATCTCCCTTTGTGGGCTCAGCACAGCGCCGTCAGTACTTATGGGGCTTACTGGCGCTGGCTGCGTTTCGCCCCTCCCTACGGAACTTATGTCCGCGAATACCTCCAGCGGGAAAGCTTCAGTCCCCTGGAATGGCACAGATGGCAACAAGCCAAAGTGACGGAGTTGCTCCGCGTCGCCACGACCCGGGTACCTTACTACAGGAACACCTGGAGCCCAACCCAACGAAAAGCCGCGCTCGCCGGCGACCTCAGGAGCCTGCCGCTTCTGCCGAAAGAACCGACGCGCGCCGAACCCGAGTCCTTCTTGTCCGACGGGGTAAGGTCGTGGCCACGCTTCACCTATCACACCAGCGGTTCCACCGGCACACCCGTTCGCACCATCTGGAAGATCCCGGAGATTCGCAACTCGCTGGCGCTTCGGGAAGCCCGCTCGGCGCGTTGGGCGAGCGTGTCGTTCCGGATGCCAAGAGCCACCTTCTCGGGCAGAATGGCGGAGCCCGATCCGCTCAGCCGTGGTCCGTTTTACCGCTACAACGCCGCGGAACGGCAAGTGTATTTCTCTCCCTTCCACCTGCGCCCCGATACCGCGCGGTTTTATGTCGACGCTCTTCGCAAGCATGGCATCCAGTGGATGACGGGATATGCCGTTTCCTACTATCTGCTGGCTCAGCTCATCCTGGATCAAAAACTTCAGGTACCCAAACTCCGCGCAATCGTCACCACCAGCGAAAAGCTCACCTCCGACATGCGGGACATTATGGAGCGGGCCTGGCGGACCAGAGTATTCGAGGAATACAGCACAGTCGAAAGTGCGCTCTTTGCAAGCGAATGCCAACGGGGCCGGCTCCACCTCAGTCCCGATGCCGGCGTGGTCGAGATTCTAAGACCTGACGGGACACCGTGTGATCCCGGGGAACCGGGCGAGGTGGTCACCACCTCTCTTATCCGCAACTATCAGGTGTTCATCCGCTACCGTTTGGGTGACGTGGCGGCGTGGGATGCGGAGCCGTGCCCTTGCGGCCTGGCGATGCCCGTTATCAAGGAAGTGGTTGGCCGCGTCGAGGACGTCGTGGTCGGCCCGGATGGGCGCTTGATGGTGCGTTTTCACGGAATCTTCGCCGATCAGCCGTACATTCGCGAGGGGCAGATCATTCAGGAAGCGATCGATCACATCCGCGTCAAAGTAGTCCCGGCGGCGGGCTTCGGCCAGGCTGATATCGACGATGTGGTCCGCAGAATCCAGCAGCGTTTGACCAGTTCCGTAAGGGTCAGCGTAGAGGAAGTGCAATCGATTCCCAGGAACAAATCCGGTAAATTCCAGGCCGTAATCAACCGCGTTCCTGGCCGCAACGCGCAGGTGGAAAGCGCAGTAAGCCAATGAAGAGTTACTCTCTCACAAGCCCGGCCCCCGGCTCATCCGCACCCGAGACCATCGCGGTCGCAATTACCGCGGCAGATAGCCAGTCTCCGACCGAATCAACCAGACACAACCGGTTGCTGAGGAAGATTCGGATTATCTTCTGGCTGTTCGCCATCGCGGCGGGAGCGTCGCAGGCCTGGACCGCCCGCGATACGATGGCCACCGACGGAATCTCATACCTGGACATGGGAGACGCTTTCGCCCATGGTCATGCGGGAGCTTTGATTAATGGATATTGGAGTCCCCTCTATCCGGCTGCGATCGGCATCGCCTTCGCCTTGACCCATCCGTCGCCCCGCCACGAGTTTGCCGTCGTGCACGGTGTGAACTTCCTCATCTTTCTGCTGGCAGCTGCGAGTTTCGAATTTTTCCTTCGATCTCTGTTGACCGCTTGTCGGGACAATCGCGAAAACCCGCCCGCCTGGCTCGTCCAGGTGGCTGGCTATGTCATATTTCTTTGGACCTCCCTTTGTCTGATCACGGTGAGTGTTACTTCTCCCGACATGCTGCTCGCAATGTTCGCGTTTCTGGCCACGGGAATTCTTGTTCGAATCGCCTCCGGATCGATAGCCTGGCCTTATTTCGCGGGTCTTGGCGTGGTGCTTGGTTTGGGCTATATCGCCAAAGCTCCGCTGTTTCCGCTCTCGTTTGTCTTTCTGATGGTGGGCATAATTCTGGCCCGGAGATCTCATGTACCGGTTCGGCGATCTCTTCTCGCTCTCCTCTTGTTCGTGGTGCT
>Ga0187864_10004289_pt1 | contig 11228 bp, 9 predicted proteins | sample June2016WEW_11_4_FD_132985 | JGI IMG/M metagenome (GOLD analysis project Ga0187864, IMG submission 132985) | Peatland microbial communities from SPRUCE experiment site at the Marcell Experimental Forest, Minnesota, USA - June2016WEW_11_40 | ecosystem: Environmental > Terrestrial > Soil >... | reverse complement strand
TCTTGGCTCCCTCTTGGCTCCCTCTTGGCTCCCTCTTGGCTCCCTCTTGGCTCCCTCTTGGCTCCCTCTTGGCTCCCTCTTGGCTCCCGAGCAAGCCGGCCAAAAGCGCCTGGGCAAGTTTGATCCTGACCGCGCTGTTGGGCTGCTGTTGCGTTCAGGCGACGACCCGACGGAGCCTGACGGTGGCGGAGACAAGGAACAGCGCGGCGAATGCACCGAGCACAGCCAACTGCGGCGCGATCGAGGAGATCGTGCCGCTGCGCGAGAGCAGCGACGTCCAGGCGTCGACGGCTCACGCCTGCGGGGTCAGATGGCCGATCTGGCGCATCGTGCTGCTCACGATGGCCAAGGGCCACATGCATCCTCCGAGCATGCCGAGCGCGATCCCCGCTGTCGGGCCGATCGCGGATGCCTGCTCAGGCGTGTGGAACAGCGTGCCCGACAGCATTCCCGCACCTGCTCCCACGAGCGCCCACAATGCGACGAGCACAGTGGCCGCCAGCGGGTCCCCCCACGAGACTCCGAAGGCGACTCCCCCTACCACGACGATCAGCGTCGCCTGGAGGAGAGCCATCGTGAAGTAGGCGAGCGTCTTTCCCGCGATGATCGTGCCCCGGCGTACCGGGCCCGCGGTCATGCGCTCGTACATCCCGAGCTGGCGAGTCTCGATGATCGAGGCCCCGGCTGCGAGCGCGTTCAGGAAGACGAAGAACACGAGCATCGTCGGAGCGCTGTAACTGAACCCTTCTGGCAGGACGTTGTGGGAGGAGTCGGCGGTCTGCGAGCGCAACCCCACCTGCGCCACGTGCGGCTGGAGCGATCCGGCACGAGCGAGGTTCTCCTCGAAGGTCCCTGGCCCGTGCACCGAGGCGAACCGGGCAGCCTGTACCTTCGCTCCCTGGCCTGCGATCACCGACGACACCGCGGTGGCAGCCGCCTGTTGGGAGCTGTTCGCCTGCTCTGCCATGACCCCGACCGCGACGGTACCTCCACGCCCCTCGGTGACGTCCATGCCCGAGGGCAACACGACTCCGACGTTGAGCTCGCCGCGCGCCACCGCCTTCCTGAGCGCAGCGAGCGTCGCGTAGCGAGACACTGCGAGGTCGGAGCTGTGCTCGAACGCGGTCGTCAGCTGTCTCCCCGCCTGTCCGGCTCCGAGGTCGACCACACCGACACGAAACGTTGTGAAGCCTCGTTCGGCAGCACCGACGATCAGGATCACGATCACCGGCAAGACCACGATGAAGAAGAGCGCCGTCCGGTCACGCACGATCCGTCTGATCGAGACCCGGGCGATGGCGATCGCTCTCATCCAAGGCTCCGCTGGCCAGGTCTCTTTCTCCTGTTTCTCATGCTGCCACCGCCCGCCGGGCCAGCAAAGCTGCGGCCGAGCCGGCCACGACGCTGAACGCGAGGATGGCTAGCACCGGCTCTGCGACAGTCCCGAGCCCGCCGCCGATCGTGGACAGGTCGGTGAAACCGCGCATGGCCCAGCCGTTCGGGGTGAAGAGGGCCACCGTTCTCATGACAGGAGGCGACGATGACAGGAAGATGAAGTTCCCCCCCAGAAGAGCCAACCCGAACACGGCAATCGAGGAGATGCCTTCTGCCTGGCGTTGGGTGCGGGCGATGCACATCACCAGCGCTGTCACGCACACGACTGCGACCACCATTGCCAGACCCAGAAGCGCCGCGGCCGCGGGTGCCCCCCAATTCGCGCCAAAGGCAGCCGAGGTGATGACGGCGACGGTGCCCAGACTGGCCACCCCGTAGACGAGAACCGACATCGCCTTGCCCGCGAGGATCTCTAACGGGCGAACCGGCGCGGCTCGGATCCGCTCGATCATCCCCTGAGCGCGGTCCACGAAGAAGCTGCGCGCAGTGAAGCTGATCGTGAAGAGCAGGAAGAATATGGCCATACCCGGGCTGTAGTAGCTGATCGTCTTCAGCTTGTGCGCTCCGATCGAGCGCTGAACTGCCCGTTCGGGGATCTGGAACCCAGCCGCAAGTGCCTCGAGATGTGCGCTCTGCGACGTCGGGACGCCGGCGGCGAGCGCGGTGGCCACCGACAATCGATCGGCATTGAGCTGGGCGATGAACGATGTCGCTATCGACGAGGTGATGTCCCCGGCCACCGTTTGGTTGACGCTCGTGAGCGTGACAAGAGAAAGGGGGTCGCCTCCCTCGATCGAGGCCGAGAACCCGGCCGGGACCACTAGTGCAGCCGCCACCGACTTCGCCCGCACCGCGTCCGCTGCCGAGCGCTTGCTCGCGATCGTCTTCACGGTCACGATCTGGCGCAGGCCGGGCGCGTCCAATGCCTTGAGGAGCCCCGCGGCGACCGGCCCGCGGTCGACATCCACCACCCCCATCGTGAAGTGGAACGTGTCGCTGCCCTTGAACGCCACGCTCATGAGCGCGGCGATCGCCAGCGGAGCGACAAGCCCGAGGACGATCGCCGAACGGTCGCGCAAGCGCTGGCGCAGGTCCTTGTGGGCGATCACGAGAGCGTTACGCATCTGGGAAGTCTCGGGAGGTCTTTGCTCACTCGCGCAGGGCGGTACCGGTCAGGTGGAGGAAGACCGCCTCGAGATCGGGTTCGACTACGTCCACGCTGTTCAGCACCACCTCGGCGCGCTTTGCCGCCTCGAGAATGGCTGGGAGAATCCAACGACCATCTTCGGCCACGAGGTGAACGGCGTGGTCCGCAGTGTCGGCGCTCTCCACTCCGGGCACCGTTCTGACTGCCGCGGCGAGGCGCTCGAGGTCCCCGGCCGCTCCGAGCTCGATTCGGTCGCGCTGTCCCAGGCGCGCGACGAGCTCGCGCCGTGTGCCTTCGGCCACGAGTCGCCCACGATCGATGATGCCCACCCGGTCACAGACACGCTCGGCCTCCTCCATGTAGTGGGTCGTGTAGAGCACGGCCATGCCGCCGCGTCCGAAAGTCTGGACTCGCTCCAAGATGGCGTGGCGGCTCTGAGGGTCGACTCCGACCGTCGGCTCGTCGAGCACCAGCAACACCGGGTGGTTCAACAAGCCCGCCGCCATGTTCAGCCGACGCTTCATGCCACCTGAGAAGGAGTCGACCCGATCGCCCGCCCGGTCGGAGAGGTCTGTCAGCTCGAAAGCCTCGGAAACCCGTTCCTCGAGAAGAGCTCCGTGAAGGCGGTACAGGCGGCCCAGGAATGCCAGGTTCTCGCGGGCGGTCAGGTCAGGGTACAGCGCCACATCCTGAGGCATGTACCCGACGAGGCTCTTGACCGAAAGGTCTCCCGCTGCGGGTCTGCCTCCGATGGTGATCGTGCCTCCGTCGGGCTCGAGCAGCCCGCACACCATCTTGATCGTGGTGGTCTTGCCCGCACCGTTCGGGCCGAAGCAGCCCGTAGATCTCCCCAGCGCCGAGCGAGAAGCTCACATCGTCGACTGCCAGGCGTTCGCCGAACCTTCTGGTCAGCTGTGCGCAGCGCAGTACGGGCTCGTCGGGCACTTGCGCAGTGTTGCCGGTGGATACAATCGGGACAAGGTCGCCGTTGCCAGCTGCCGGACCACGACGACGGGCACCGTCTGACGTGAACGAGAGCCACCAGCGCACCCGAAGGACAGAGTCGGCCCGCAACGACATCTGTCGGCTGGAAGAGGGCACATCGGCCCTACCAGGGCGTTGTCGAGTCGCGCACGATGGTAATGCCCCCCACACGAGGCCCGTGGTGGGGTGGAGGAGAACGGATGACGGTCCGAGCCCAGGGAGAACACCGTGTCGCGGCCGGGGAGGTCGACGGCAGCACAACGACCGCCGGACCGCGGGGACGGCCGGAACTGTTCCAGGTCCGATTCCACGGCCGGGGCGGACAGGGAGTGGTGACCGCGGCGGAACTGCTGTCGGTTGCCGCCTTTTTGCAAGGCCGCTTCGCCCAGGCATTTCCCAGCTTCGGCTCTGAACGTGCCGGTGCGCCGGTCGTGGCGTTCTGCCGGATCAGCGGCACCGAGATCCGTACCCACGCCCCGGTGGATGCACCCGACGCGGTGGTCGTCCAGGACGCGACGCTGTTGCACCAGGTCGACCTGTTCAACGGGCTCGGTCCCGAGGGCTACCTGCTGGTGAACACGACGCACAGCCTCGACGACATGGGCCTCGGCGGCCTCGCCGATCGCCTCCACCGGGAGCGGATCGTGACGGTGCCGGCCACCGACCTCGCCCTCGAGTACCTCGGGCGCCCCGTGCCCAACGTGGTGCTACTCGGCGGCCTCGCGGCGCTGTGTGGTGTGGTGTCGCTCGACTCGGTGGTCGCAGCCGTGCACGAGCGCTTCGCCGGCGCAGTTGCAGACGGCAATGCCGCTGCGGCGACCGAGGCATACCGACTCGTCACCGCCGAGGCGAAGACCGCGAACAAAGAGGCGGTGGCCCATGCTTAGCCAACTCGAGGGATCGCGCGCGGTCGCCGGAGCCGTTGTTTGCTGTCGGCCACAGGTGGTGTGCGCGTACCCGATCACCCCGCAGACCCACATCGTCGAGGCGATCGGTGCGTCGGTGAAGTCGCGACAGCTGAAGCACTGCCGGTTCATCAACGTCGAGTCGGAGTTCGCCGCGATGTCGGTGGCGATCGGTGCGTCGGCCACCGGCGCCCGCGCGTATACGGCCACGGCCAGCCAAGGCTTGCTGTTCATGATCGAGGCCGTGTACAACGCGGCTGGCCTCGGCCTGCCGGTGGTGATGACCCTCGCGAACCGGGCGATAGGGGCACCCATCAACATCTGGAACGACCACAGCGATGCCATGGCGGTGCGTGACTCGGGCTGGGTGATGCTCTTCGCCGAGGACAACCAGACGGCCACCGACCTGCACGTCCAGGCCTTCCGCCTCGCCGAGGAGCTGTCTCTGCCGGTGATGGTCTGCATGGACGGCTACGTGCTCACCCACGCGACCGAGCGCGTCGACGTACCCACTCAAGAGCAGGTCGACGCCTTCTTGCCCCCCTATAAGCCACGCCAGGTGCTCGACCCTGCAGACCCGGTCTCGATCGGCGCCATGGTGGGGCCCGAGGCGTTCACCGAGGTGCGCTACCTCGCCCATGCCAAGCAGCTCCAAGCCCTCGAGCGGATCGGCGAGGTGGCAGGCGAGTTCGCCGAAGGCTTCGGCCGGCACTCAGGCGGGCTGGTGAGCACCTATCACGTCGAAGACGCCGAGGTCGTGATAGTGGCACTCGGGTCCGTTCTCGGCACGATCAAGGACGCCACCGACGAGCTGCGCGCCAACGGCGCGCGAGTCGGAGTGGTCGGGATCACGTCGTTTCGTCCGTTCCCGCTCGACGCGCTGCGCGAGGCCATCGGCGATGCCCGGAAGGTGGTGGTCGTAGAGCGGGCGTTCAGCGCCGGCTTCGGTGGGGTGCTGTCGACCGACGTCGGACTGGCCATCTCCGACGCCAAGGCGCGTTTGTCGACCGTCGTTGCCGGATTGGGAGGTCGCGCCGTGACCGAAGCAGGACTCATCGGCGTGTTCGAAGACGCGCTCGGTGACCGGCTCGAGGCGCTGCGGTTCCTCGACCTCGACAAGGACGTCGTCGACCGGGAGCTGGCCCGAATGGCCGGCACGCGACGCTCGGGGCCGAGCGCAGAGAACGTGCTGCGCGACCTGGGCACCGTGGCCTCGGGAGCGCTATGAGCAAAGCAGAGACAGACGGGGCGATCACGACGACCCAGCCGGTCAAGTTCTACCAGGTGGGAAGCTTCGCGGTTGGAAACCGCCTGGTAGACCCGAGCCTGCGCACGGTGCAGGCGGACGCCGCGCGTACGAACGCGATCACCTCGGGACATCGCGCCTGTCAGGGATGTGGCGAGGCGCTCGGCGCGCGCTACGTCTTGGACGCCGCTATGCGGGCGACCGGCGGGAAGCTCGTGGCGGTCAACGCCACGGGGTGCCTCGAAGTGTTCACGACGCCGTATCCCGAGACCTCGTGGCAGCTCCCGTGGCTCCACTCGCTGTTCGGCAACGCGGCGTCCGTCGCGACAGGGGTCGCCGCCGCTCTCGAGGTACAGGGTCGAAACGACGTCCGGGTGATCGCCCAGGCAGGTGACGGCGGCACCGTGGACATCGGCTTCGGCTGCTTGTCGGGGATGTTCGAGCGCAACGACGACGTCCTGTTCGTCTGCTACGACAACGAGGCCTACATGAACACCGGCGTGCAGCGCTCGGGTGCCACACCCCCCGCGGCGCGCACCGCCACGACCGAGGCGGTCGGCCGCGAACCCGGCAACCCCTTCGACCAGGGCAAGAACCTGCCCAGGCTTGCAATGGCCCACGGCATCCGCTACGTCGCCACCGCTACCGTCGCCGACCTGCACGACCTCGAGGCCAAGGTGGAACGCGCCATGGACTTTCGCGGGGCGCGCTACTTGCACCTGCTCGTGCCCTGTCCGCTCGGCTGGTCGAGCGCCCCGGCAGACACCATTCGAATCGCGCGCCTCGCCAAGGAGTCGGGGCTGTTCCCGGTGTTCGAGGCCGTCGACGGCGAGGTCACCGCCGCCTCTGGGATTCGCAGGCTCGTCCCGGTCGAGGAGTACCTGCGCCTGCAAGGCCGGTTCCGCCACCTCTTCGATTCCTCGGGCGCCGTGGCGAGAACCGACATCGTGGCGCGGCTCCAGAAGCTCGCCGACGCCAACGTCGAGCGGTTCGGCCTGCTACAACCGGAGGTGACGTGATGGAGAAGCCCTTCGCCATCACCCTCGACGTCGGCTCGAGCCTCGCCAACAAGACCGGCTCCTGGAGAGTCGAGCGCCCCGTCTACATCGACCGCCTCCCACCGTGCAACGACGCCTGCCCCGCCGGGGAGAACGTCCAGGGCTGGCTTTACTACGCCGAGGCAGGGGAATACGAGCAGGCTTGGCGCCAGCTCGTGCAGGACAACCCCTTCCCTGCGGTGATGGGCCGGGTCTGCTATCACCCCTGCGAGACGGTCTGCAACCGGGCCCAGCTCGACGAGGCGGTCGGCATCAACGCGGTGGAGCGCTTCCTCGGTGATCAGGCAATCGAGCACGGCTGGTCCTTTGAGGCCGCCCCACCGTCCTCGGGCGGGCGCGTGCTCGTCGTCGGCGCAGGCCCGGCGGGCCTCTCCACCGCCTATCACCTGCGCCGCCTCGGCCACGCCGTCGTGATCTACGAGGCTGGCGCCACGCCCGGGGGGATGATGCGCTTCGGCATCCCGAAGTACCGGCTTCCTCGAGACGTCCTCGATGCCGAGGTCGAGCGCATCTGTGCTCTCGGCGTCGAGCTGCACCTGAACCGCAAGGTGACCGATCTCCCCGTCACGATGCGCGACGACGGCTTCGACGCGGTGTTCCTGGCAGTGGGGGCTCAACTGGCGAAACGGGCATACCTGCCTGCGGGCGACTCGGCGCACATTCTCGACGCCGTTTCCCTCTTGCACTCCATGGAGGGCGCCAGCCCTCCGAGGCTCGGACGACGTGTCGTCGTGTACGGCGGGGGTGACACCGCCATGGACGCTGCTCGCACCGCCCGGCGCCTGGGGGCTACTGACGCGGTCGTCGTGTACCGGCGTACCCGGGAGAGGATGCCGGCCCACGACGTCGAGGTGGAGGAAGCCACCGACGAGGGCGTGTTCATGAAGTGGCTCTCGACGATCACCGAGGTGGACGAGGGACAGATCCTCCTCGAGCAGATGGTGCTCGACGACAAAGGCTTCCCACAGCCGACCGGCCGTTTCGAGAAGCTCGACGCCGACTGCGTCGTCCTCGCCCTCGGCGAGGAGTCCGACCTGTCGCTGCTCACCGGAATGGACGACGTCGAAATAGCCGATGGCGTAGTGCAGGTGGGGCCCGATCTCATGACCGGTCATCCTGGATTGTTCGCCGGCGGCGATGTTGTTCCAGCCGAACGCACTGCGACCAACGCCATCGGCAATGGCAAGAGAGCAGCCCGGACCATCGACGGGTGGTTGCGCGGCGAGACCCCGAGGGAACCGGCTCGTCATGAGCTGGCCAGCTTCGAACATCTCAACACCTGGTACTACGCAGACGCGCCGAAGACCGAGCGTCCCCGGCTCGAGCTCGTCAGGCGCACGTCGACATTTGACGAGGTGGTCGGAGGGCTCGACGAGACCAACGCATTGTTCGAAGCGCGCCGGTGCCTGTCGTGCGGGAACTGCTTCGAGTGCGACAACTGCTTCGGTGTCTGCCCCGACAACGCCGTGGTGAAGCTAGGCCCCGGCAAGCGCTACGAGTTCGACTACGACTACTGCAAGGGGTGTGGGATCTGCATGGTCGAGTGTCCTTGTGGCGCTATCGTCATGGAGCCTGAGCGAGCCTGACCTGAGGACTCCGGGGCCGTCGGCTCGGCGCCTAACGGGGCCGGTCGCGTGGTTCTGCAGCTGCTCAGCGCAACTTGCGAGGTGGCCAGGTACACCCCGGAGCGATCCAGCTCGTCAAGGGCCGCGCGCGAGCTCTCCTCTGCCACGCCTGCCACGAGGTCCGTGAGCACGGTCGTGTGGAGACCGGCTGATAGTGCGTCGAGCGCCGTGGCGCGCACGCAGTAGTCGGTGGCGATGCCGACGATGTCGACCGCCTCGATCTCCCGTGCGAGCAACCAGTCGAGGAGGCTCGCCTCGTCATCCTTACTGAGAGTGCCTTCGAACGCGGAGTAAGCCGCTTCGTAGCGACCCTTCCGGAACTCGGCCTGGACGTGACGACCGACGGCGGCACTGAGCTCGGGGTGATACTCAGCTCCTTCGGTGCCGGCCACGCAGTGGTCCGGCCACGACTGGACGAAGTCCGGCTCGGCATCCTTTCCCATTGCCGATGCGAAGTGGCGCCCAGGCTCTATGTGCCAGTCACGCGTGGTGGCGATCGCTGCGTACCTGTCCGCGTGAGCCTCCAGGTAAGCGGCGACTCGCCGGGCGACCCCTGCCCCACCATCCACCGGCAACGAGCCGTCCTCGCAGAAGTCGATCTGAACGTCGACCACGAGCAGAGCAGTGCCCCTAGAGCTGCTCTCGGCCGTCATGAACCCGTGCTCGCGAACGCGCTCCGAAGCGCCTCTCGCAGCGTGGTCGCGTCGAGCTGACCGATGTGGCGGCCCAGCATCCGGCCGTTTGCGGATATGAAGACGGTCACAGGAAGTCCGTAGATCCCGTATGCCGAGGCGACCTGGGCGTCAGGGTCGAACACGGCAGGGTACGTCACGTGGACCCGGTCGAGAAAGCCCCGTGCGGCGTTCACAGTGTCGTTCGTGTCGACGCCGAGGAATGCCACCTTCCCGTGCTCCGACCGGTACGCGGACTCGAGGAGCGGCATCTCGATTCGGTAGGGAACGCACCAAGATGCCCAGAAGTTCACGACCAGCTCCTTCCCCCGATAGTCCGACAGCGAGATGGTTCGAGTCGGCACGAGGAGGGTCGAGACGGAGAACGCCGGCGCCGGCCCACCAGTCTGCTCGACGAGCGGATCGCCGGTGGACGTGCCCGATGTCCACACGACCGCCAACACCCCCCCGACGAGGACGGACAGCGCGATCGCGGCCACCAGGGCCGCCGTCCGGCGCCGCCTCGGTGGTCGCCCGCGGCGACTCGTCGGCCCCGGGGGCGGCCCGTCGAAGTCCCCGGCGAGCCGCTGGGGGACCTCGGAAGATCCCCAGGGCACACCTCGCGCGGCGACATCGGCTTCGGCGCCGGCCCTTTCCACGAAGTGCTTCGCCATGTGCGACAGCGTACGGCCCGCACCGTCCCCGGGGCCTTACACCTGCCACAACGACCTGACGCTCACCGTACGCGACCTGGGTGAACGCCCAAGGTCCACAGCGTGACCGGTGCGCTGGAGACGACCTCGCCACCTGCCCCCAAGTGTACGGCTGCACTCCACCTCCGTGACGCTGCGTGGTCTGAGGAAAAACACTAAACGTGGCCGCCAGAGTGGCCGATGTCTCTTCCCATGAGGGGGACTTACACCGAAACACGAAGAAGCCCGGCGGGCGAGGGCGCAGCCACAGACCAGGTCGCCGACGATACGCGAGGCAACGGAGCTCCGCGCGTCGATACGAAGACTGGCGACGCACCAGGCCTGGACAAGCCGGGAGCGAACGGCACCAGTGAGGACGCTCTCGCCGCCATCCTCACCGCCAGCGAAAATGGCAATGTCCCTGAAGGGACTGGCCCTACGGCCCGTACGGACACGATCAACGCCGTCCTCGCGATCCTGTTGGCCGACCACCCCGAAGCCGTTTTCTATGCCATCGACGCCAACGTTGTCACCGTGCCCATGCCCGACTCCGTGAACCTGAACGGGCACACCGTGATCAAAGGCCATCATTCCGGTCTCGAGATGGTGATCCCGGGCCACAGGGGCGTGGTGATCGACACTTGGGAGAAGGCACAAAAGACCGGGGTCGCCACTGGACACGTCAGGTTGGCGGCTGATCCCGAGCGTCACGTCATGCTGACCTTCTTGGATGCCCGGGCGCAGCACGGCGTCTACCTCGGCATATTCACCGCGGACGAACAGACGGACCACGCGGACGAACAGGCGGCAATAACGCCTGAGATGCCAGAGCGTGCCCCACGCTTCGCACGCGCGCGCAAGGACGGGCTAGCAGTGCTGCTCGAGATCGACGAGGCCTTCACGCAGATCCTCGGCTGGGAGCCCGAAGAGGTGTTGGGCCTTCGCTCGCGTGACCTCGTCCATCCCGATGACGAGGCGCTGGCCGTCGACAACTGGATGAACATGCTGGCGTCTTCGGGACCGGCGCGCCGGGTCAGGCTACGGCACCACCATCGTGACGGCTCTTGGGTCTGGATGGAGGTCACGAACCACAACCTGCTCGAGGACCCCGAGCACCAGTGCGTCGTTGCGGAGATGGTGGACATCTCCGAGGAGATGGCCACCCACGAGGCGCTTCGCGCCAGGGAGCAGCTGCTCGACCGGCTGGCCGAGACCCTGCCCCTGGGGCTGCTGCAGGTCGACTCGGACTCACGGGTGATCTACACGAACGACCGCCTGCATTACATACTCGGCACCGCGCGTGCGAGCAGCGTCGAAGAGCAGCTCTCGACAGTTGTCGACGAAGACTCCCGATCGGTCGCCGAGGCCTTTGCCGGGGTGCTCTCGAACGGCCTCGACAGCGACATCGAGATCCGTGTGCGGCCTCTCGGTGAGAGCGACAAGCAGCTGCGCTACTGCGCGTTGAACCTGAGGACCCTCACCGACGCCTCCGGGGGGGTCACCGG
>Ga0187864_10004286_pt1 | contig 11231 bp, 9 predicted proteins | sample June2016WEW_11_4_FD_132985 | JGI IMG/M metagenome (GOLD analysis project Ga0187864, IMG submission 132985) | Peatland microbial communities from SPRUCE experiment site at the Marcell Experimental Forest, Minnesota, USA - June2016WEW_11_40 | ecosystem: Environmental > Terrestrial > Soil >... | reverse complement strand
CCATTTCCCACCACGCTATCCAGTCCGTTCAGACAAGGATCTCTCAAACCCCGTTTCTGCAAGCAGATAACTCATACGCCCCGCAACCCGCCCGGTCCCCGGATCAGGAGGTCTGAGGCTCATGGGTCGGGCAGGAGACGCCTTGAAGGCACGCGTGATCATCGCGTGTCGCTCGATTCTCAGGGTTTTGATTTCTTCTTACGGTGAGATTGCGGCGGTTCCGAGTTGAAAATCGGCGACAAATAGCCGCCGCCTCCGAGGGCTTGATAGGTGTTTACGATGGCAGACAGTTGCTGCTGTTTGGTTCCGACCAAGACCGTTCTTGCATCCATGAGGTCACGCTGGGCGAATAGCACGTCCATGTATTCGGCGCGGGCACTCTGAAAAAGTCTGCTGGCGGCTTCGACTGAGGCCACGAGCGATTCCAACTGCTGCTTCTTGATCTCGATGCTCTTGCGGTAATTCTCCACCTTGGACAGGCGGTTGGTAACCTCAGTGAAGGCGTTGAGGATTACGCGCTGGTAGTTGTAGACGGTCTGCAATTGCCTGGCGTTCGCGCTGAGGTACTCGGCCTTGATCGCTTTCTTGTTGATCAACGGCGCGACCAGGTCACCAGCGACATTGGCAATCAAGGCTTCCGGAGTAATGAACAGATACCTTGGGTTGAAGGCCTGGCAGCCAACGCCGGCGGTGATGGTCAGCGTAGGAAAGAAGCGGGCCCGGGCGACCTTCACGTCGAGCCCGGCAGCCTCCAGCTCGCGCTCGGCTTGGCGGATGTCGGGTCGGTTCTGAAGTAGCTGCGAGGGCACTCCTATGCTCAGCGTATGCAAGTTCAGATCGATGAATTCCCCAGACATGCGTGCGACAGGCTGCGGGAAGCGACCGACAAGGAAGTTGATACGGTTTTCGACCTCGATGATCGCCTGGTTAACGATCAGCTTTTCGCTCTGGTTCTTGCGAACCTCGGCCTGGAAACGCTGGACAGCCAGCTCGGTGCCGCGGGCTGCTTCCTTCTTGGCCTGGGCGATCTTGAGGCTTTGCTCCTGAAGCGCGATGGTTTGATCCAGAATCTCAAGCCGTTTGTCGAGCGCCAGAAGCTCGTAATAATTGTCGGCAATCTCTGCTACCCGGACGGGTCACGAAGTAGTTCCGCCCCTCACCGGTGCCGAGGAAGCGCAGCGCTGCCGCGTCCCTGGCATTATGCAGCGCCCTCCAGATGTCCGGCGTCCAGAAGAAGGCGGGGCCTAGAACGAAATTTGGCAGCGGATTGGGAAAGTGCTGGCCGGGGAGAACAAAAAGTTGGTCATCGACGGCTCCCTCAAACGTGTAGAGGCTGGGTCTGTTCACACTCGCGCCGCCCCCGATAGTGACGAAGGGAAGGTACGCCCCTTCCCGCGCCATAATCATGTTTTTGGCGATCTGGACGTCCTCAGTCAGGATCTTCAGCTCCTGGTTGCCGACCAGTGACTGGTCGATCAAGCTCGTAAGCTTCGGATCATTGAAAAACTCTTCTATCGGGACCTGAGATGAGTTTTCCGAGCTGGTCGCTCCATTGAAACTCTCCGGCAGGCCTGGTCCCGGATCCGGGTGACGGAGATCGGGGATATGACAGGCCGGCAGAACCAGCAGGAAGCTGCAAACGATCGCTATCGGAATAGCGTGCTTCTTATGCTTCGTGTTCAAAAATTTCACTGAGAGGTTCATCCGCCTCGTCCTGGATGAGTTTGCCCTTGTCGGCCATCACACCGAACAAGTAATAAAGGCCGGGAATTACCAAGACCCCAATCAAGGTGCCCACGAGCATCCCGCCGGCTCCGGTGGTGCCAATGGTGCGGTTTCCGATCGCCCCGGCGCCGGTGGCATAGACCAACGGAAGGAGACCGGCGATGAAGGCGAAGGAGGTCATCTGAATCGGCCGGAAGCGCAATTTTCCTCCTTCGACGGCTGCCTCCTTGAGGGACGCGCCCTCCCGGCGCCGTTGGACCGCGAATTCGACGATCAAGATCGCGTTCTTGCCGAGCAGGCCGACCAGCATGACCAGACCAATCTGGGCGTAGACGTCGTTGGCCAACCCCATGGCCTGCAGGAAAAAGAAGGAACCGAAGATCCCGACCGGCAGCGACAGGATCACTGCCAGCGGCAGTATAAAACTCTCGTATTGCCCGACCAGTACCAGATAGACGAAGGCGACGACGATCAGGAAGATGTAAACAGTCTCATTCCCCTTTTTCGCCTCGTCATAAGAGAGGCCTTCCCAGCCGAGGCCGTAACCCTGAGGCAGCGTCTCGGCGGCGACCTCCTGGATCGCCTTGAGAGCCTGACCGCTGCTGTAGCCGGCAGCCGGTGCACCTTGAATGGTGGCGGAGGGATACAGGTTATAGCGGGTGATCTCGTTCAAGCCCTGCTTCTTCTTGATCTGCATGAACGAGGAGTAGGGGACCATTTCCCCACGCTCGTTTTTGACGAACATATTGTCCAAATCCTCGGGGAACCGCCGGAACTCCGGCAAGGCCTGGACATAGACCTTGTAGAACTGGCCGAAGAGGATGAAGCCTTGCTCGTAAGTGCTGCCGATGAGGATGTTGAGGTTGTCCATCGCCTTTCCAATCGACACACCCTTCTGCATGGCCAAGTCGTTGTTGATGATCAGCTCGTACTGCGGATAGTTGCTGGTGTAGAAGGTGAACAGGTTCTTCAACTCCTTGCGTTTGGACAAGGCGTCCATGAACTTGTCGTTCACTTCTCCGAGCCGCTTGTAGTTGGTCGTGTTCGTCTTGTCGAGGAGACGTACGGAGAAACCCCCGGCCGCGCCAAAACCCGGAATCGCGGGCGGCTCAAAGAACTCGAGCTTAACATTGGTCATCTGGCGGCATTTTTCCTCGAGCTTCTCAATGATCTGGCGCGAGGTCAGCTTGCGGTCGGCCCAGGGCTTCAAATTGATGATACAGGTTCCCGCGTTCGAGCCCCGGCCCTCGGTCAGAACCTCGTAACCGGCCAACGAGGAGACCGAGGTGACTACTTCGAGCTCTTTGGCGATCGCCTGCAGCTCGTGGGACTTGGAGTTGGTGTACTCGAGCGTCGAGCCCGGAGGCGTCTGGATGATCCCATAGATAATGCCCTGGTCTTCGCCCGGGATAAAGCCGGACGGGAGCCGCGTGTTCACAAGGTAAATGCCGGCGGCAAAGCCCATGACGACGAACAAGGTCAGCGCGCGGCGCGTGACTATCCGGCGCAGGATCGCAGCATAACCGCCCGTGACCTTCTCGACGGCGCGGTCAAAAAAATGCAGCAGTATGCCCAGCGGGCCACGCCATTTCACCTGGTTCGTGTGGGGCCTGAGAATCATCGCACAGAGAACCGGCGTGAGCGTCAGGGCCACCACACCGGAGAGAACGATGCACGTGGCCATGGTGATGCCGAACTGGCGGTAGAAGGTGCCGACCGGCCCAGGTATGAAAGTCACCGGAACGAAGACTGCTGTCATCACCAGGGTGATGGCGATGATCGCGCCGCCGATCTCGTGAAGAACCTCCATGGTCGCCCGATAGGGAGAAAGGTGCTTCGCGTGCATCTTGGCATGCACCGCTTCGACCACCACAATCGCGTTGTCCACCACGACCCCGATCGCCAGCACCATCGCGAAGAGCGTGATCAGGTTGATCGATAGACCGAGTAACTGCATGATAAAGAAGGTCCCGACCTGGGATACCGGAACCGCCAAGGTCGGGATCAGCGTGGAACGCCAATCCCCGAGGAACAGGAAGACCACCAGAGACACCAACACGAAGGCCTCCAACAGGGTGTGGAGCACCTTGTCGATGGAGGCGTCCAGGAACTTGGAAACGTCGTAGGTGATCTCAAAGTCCATGCCAGGAGGAAACGACTCCGCTTTGATCCTGTTGAGTTCCTGCTTGACCTCCTCAATGACGGCGTTGGCGTTGGAGCCGGGGTTTTGCTTGAGAATGATGGCCGCCGAGGGATGGCCGTCGATGTCCGAGTAAATGTCGAAGAACTCCGAGCCCAGCTCGACTTTGGCGACGTCTCTGAGGTGCAGGATTTCACCGTCAGGATTTGCCCTCAGAATGATGTTTCCATACTGCTCCGGCTTGTTGTAGCGTCCCTGATAGGTCAGGACGTACTCGACGGATTGCGACCTCATGCCCGTGGCCTGGCCGAGTCGTCCGGGCGAACCAATCACGCTCTGTTCCGCCAGAGCCTTCATGACGTCCTCAGCGGACATCTTGTAGGCGCGCAGACGGTCGGGGTTCAGCCAGACTCGCATCGCAAACATGCGGCTGCCGAGAATCCTGGCATCGCCGATGCCCTTCACTCGCCTGATGTCTTGCAAAATGTTGACGTTGGCGAAGTTGTAAAGGAATTTCTGGTCGACGCCTTCAGCCGTGCTGTAGACGTTCACGTACATCAGCATGCTCGGCATGACCTGGCTGACGATGATTCCCTCCCGCTGCACCAGGGGAGGGAGCAGGTTCTTCACGACGGCGATCCGGTTCTGCACGTTCACGACCGCAATGTTCGGGTCCGTGCCTGGCTCGAAGTAGATCCTGATCGTTGCCTCACCGGCACTGGTGGCGTCGGAGGACATGTAACGCATGTTCTGGACGCCGTTGATGGATCGCTCCAAAAGAACAAGGGTCGAGTCGACCAAAACTTCGGCACTGGCGCCGGGATAAGTAATGAAGACCATCACGGTCGGCGGCGAGATGGAGGGGAACTGAGATTCCGGCAGGGTTTTGATTCCCAGCCCCCCCAGGAACAAGAGGATCAACGAGATAACGATCGCCAATGCCGGTCTATGGAGGATTTTTGTGAACATGGTTCTGAGATAATCTCGTCGGGCTCCGTATCGGGAAGCGTAGGGAAGCGGTTGCTATTCTGCATGGTTTTTTTGGTTTGCAAGAACCTCTTCCGGGGGACGAGACTCGTATTCCACCTTCTCGCCGTCGCGAACCTGTCGGACCCCCTCGAGAACGATCCTGTCGTTCACATCAAGTCCCCGCTTGATTACAAAGATGTCATCCATTTCGTGCTGGATGACGACCTCGCGCTGATGCACCACGTCATCTTTGTCGACGACGTAAACGTACCGCTTGTCGAGAATCTCGAAAGTCGCCCGCTGAGGGATGACGATGGCGTTATTCAACGCTCGGTGGATCAACACGTTGCCGGTCTGACCGTGACGCAGCAGGCGGTTGGGGTTCGGAAAATCCGCGCGGAACGGGATGTTCCCGGTCTCGTTGTTGAATTTGGCCTCGATCGCACCGATCTTGCCGATCTGCGGGAACTTGCTGCCGTTCGCCAGCGTGAGTTCGATATCCGGACTCTGCTTGTTCTGACCCGTTTCGGCCATGTAATCGAGGTAGCGGGCCTCGGGTACGTTGAAATAAACCCACATCAAGCTGTTATCGGACAAGGTCGTGAGGATGTCCCCCTCCTTGATCAGGCTGCCCTGCTGCTCGTGCAGGCGGTCGATGATGCCGTCGAAAGGTGCTTTGACAGTGGTAAAGTTCAATTCGGCCAACGCCAGATCCGCCTTGGCCTGGGCCTTTGCCAGTTTGGCCTCGTACAGTCTCACCTCATTCTGAGAGACGCCTTGTTTGGCGGCCAACCTCTTGGTGTTATTCAGCTCCAGTTGCGCGAGGTCTCTCTCGGCCAGCTCGGCGTCCAGCCTTGCCTTGTAAAGAACTGGCACGATCTCGAACAACACCTCGTCCGTTTTCACCGCCTGGCCTTCCTTGATTAGGATCGGCATGAGATACCCGTTCTCCAGTGCACAGACATTGATGTGTCGCCGCGAGTGGATCTGGCAGACATATTGCTGGGTAATGATGACGTCCTTTGCCATCGGGCTGGTGACCATGATCTTCTGGTGGGCCTCCTCCTGCTCCTCCTTGTGTTTGTGAAAATACGACTCATACTGGCCGACGATGCGCCCTTTCATCTGCTTGGCGCGCGTGCCAATGTAATCAAGATAGACGTAAATTTTACGCGTGTTGAGCGGCCGAAGGATATCCAATCGCATCTTGTTCGAGGCGAGCACTCCGCCGCTGATCAATGCCACGACGAGCATCATTGTCGTAACGAAACGCCGCCTGGCAAAGACGATCGGATTCATCGCGCAAACTCCCACATGACTCGTGGCAGGCAACAGATCCAAGCTCGAGATCGAACCGAACAGGCTCACACGCGCTCACGTCGTGCAGGCGTTGTCTGCAAGGATGACTTGCGGGGAACAACCCGCGGCAGGCGAGCCCGGCCTTTTCCCCGGGGGAAGGCCACTTATGGCTCGGCCAAAGGGGCGCGCGCTTTCATCAACAGCGCAGCGGGTGCTGCGCCGGAGTCAGAACGGAGAGGGAGACGCTCTGCGGCGGCGTGATTTGCGAGAGAGTGAGAGAGGGTGGCGAAACAAGCCGCACACCTGGCAGCCCGCACAGCTCAAGATCGTCTTCTTGAAATTCGCGATCGTCGTCCTCGATCGAAACCATGATCGGTCCCAGCGACGGTATCGCCGCGGTGATCTCGACGCCAGCCTTGGACACGATCTTGACGCTGACCTGCGGGCAACTCACGAACGATGCGGACAACCACGCGAGTGCTGCGACGACCGCAAACAACGCATGTTCCCAGGATACCGCCAGCCGCTCGATCACGCCCATTCCTCCACGGAAGAAACTACGATCCGCAGATGACCGTCTTTTGAATCGCGCCAGCCCAGTTATCATAAGAACTGCAAAAAATCCATGCCAATCGTACACGCAGGCTACTAATTATACGAACCACAAATCCCGTAATTTGTATCGCCAGTTTGCGTTGGAGTCAAGGCGTGGTATATGAATTACGTCGGAAGGGACGCGGTTCGCGCGCCAGGGTTGGCCTGGTAGGATGTCAACCCAATTTTCCCAATTTGCTTGTCTGCCGAAGTCCAAGGAGGGACTCAGCATGCCATTCCGTAAGACCACGTTTATGGATTCGAGTGGGACGGGGCCGTTGGCTGAGGGTTGGGGAGAAGTCCTGGCGCGGCGCGTCCATGAGGAGGCGGGTGCGGATCTTGATCTCGACGCGGACGACATGGAGCAAATTGCCAAGAGCGCGGCGTGTGCGGTAGCCAAAACGGGGCGCAAAGGGGACATTCTTATTTGAATCCGTAGAATGGGCAGTATATACAACTTGACTGGGGTCCCCCGCCCAGAGAGATCCTTGCCTAGATTCGCTAGACAACTACCTTGAATAAGAATGTCCCCTTTTGGATCCTTTCTCCAACAGTCAACCATTACGAAATGGGCTTTGCCGCCTTCTCAATCATACCATGAGCGAATCGGCCGGTCACTCCCCCGTCCACGCCGTCGTCGGCGAGGGCGCGGGGAGTTTGGTGCCGCCGGTGGCTTTGATGGCGGGGTCTTTGGTCCCCTTCTGGTCGAACGGGCCAGGCACGCCTGCGGGTGGTGGCGGGGGCGGGGGGAGGGTCGCCGGTTCGGCGACGGGCACCGTCTCGGAGACGGGCGGTGGAGGCGCGGGGACCTCCTCGATCAGGGCCGGGTCGAGCTGATTGACCCGAGGGATGATGATCTTGTCGCCGACGGTCAGGCGGTCGAAGGCGGGGACGGCATCCTTGTTGGCCGCCCAGAGGGCCTTGCAATACCGGCCCGACCTGTAGTAGAGCAGCGAGATCGTCCAGAAGTTCTCGCCGCTGCGGACCGTGTGGGTGTACGGGTATTGACCGTGAAAGTCTGCCGGAGTTGAAATCGACCACACACCGCCGCCGAGGGCTTGATAGGTGTTTACGATGGCAGATAGTTGCTCCGTCTTGGTGTCGATCAAGACCACTCTCGCGTCCCTGAGGTCACGTTGGGCGATTAGCACGTCTAGGTATTCGACGCGGGCATTCTGAAAAAGATCGTTGGCGAATTCGACTGCGTCCTCGAGCGTTTTCAACTGCTGCTTCTTGATCTCGATGCTCTTGCTGTAGTTTTCCACCATGGTCACGCGGTTGATAACCTGGGTGAAGGCCTCGAGGATGACGCGCTGGTAGTTGTAGATGCTCTGCAATTGCCTGGCGTTCGCGGTGAGGTACTGGGCCCTGATCGCTCTCTTGTTGACCAACGGCCCGACCAGGCCACCGGCGATATCGCCAATCACGGCTTGCGGCTCGAACAGATATCTTAGGCTGAAGGACTGGAGGCCAACGCCGCCGGTGATCACCAGCTGAGGAAAGAAGTTGACCCGGGCGACCTTCACGTCGAGCCCGTTAGCCGCCAGCTCGCGCTCGGCTTGGCGGATATCGGGTCGGTTCTGGAGCAGCTGCGAGGGCACTCCTACGCTCAGCGGGTGAATGTTCAGATCGTAGAATCCCTCAGACACGCGTTCGACACGCTGCGGGTAGCGATTGACGAGGAAGTTGATACGGTTTTCGCCCTGGATGATCGCCTGATTAATGATCAGCTTTTCGCTGTAGTTCCTTTGAAGCTCGGCCTGGAAACGCAGGACACCCAGCTCGGTGCTGCGGGCTGCTTCCTTCCTGGCCTTGGCGATCTCGAGGCTTCGCTTCTGAAGCTCGATGATTTGATCCAGATTCTCAAGCCGTTTGTCGAGCCCCATGAGCCTGTAAAAATTCTCGGCAATCTCTGCGACCAGAGTGGTCACGAAGTAGTTCCGCTTCTCACTGGCGACGACGTAGCGCTGCGCTGCCGCGTCCCTGGCATTCCGCAACTGCCTATAGATGTCCAGCTGCCAGGAGAGGTTGATGCCTCCCATGAAATTTCCCAGCGGATTGGGAAAGAACTTCCCGGGGAGATACGGGTCGTCGCGTAGGCCGGCTCCATCAAGCGTGAAGCGGCTGAATCTGTCCAGCCCCGCGCCGGCCGCGACACTGATGAAGGGAAGGTACGCCCCTGACCGCGCCAGAACCTCGTTGCCGGCGATCTGGACGTCCTCATTCAGGTTCTTCAGCTCCCGATTGTCGAACAGCGCCTTTTCGATCAAGCATGTAAGCATTCGATCATTATAAAACTCTTCGATCCCGAGCTGAGATGAGTTTTCCGAGCTGGTCGCTCCATTGAAGTCTGCCGGCAGGCCTGGTCCCGGCTCCGGGTGACGGAGAGGGGGGATTCCACAGGACGGCAGAACCAGCAGCATGATGCTGCAAGCGATCGCTCTCGCAATCACGTGCTTCATATGCTTTGCGTTCGAAAATCTCACTGAGAGGTTCATCTGCCCCGTCCTTGGGGAGTTTGCGCTTGTCGGCAATCCCGCCGAAGAAGCAATCGGCCATCAACTCCTGGCTCGTGCCGGGCTCATTCGTGAGCGTCCTCAGCGAATGATCGAATAACCATGCCAGCGGAGGACTGTCTATTGATCGACTCGTGCGGGTTGTGACTTTAGTAGCGGATTGCGCGATTGGGAAAATGGCAGCAATTCCCGGCGCTGAAATCGGGAGTTTCCCAGCTTTCGTATTTTAGCACTTGCCGGGTTCTAAACGACGAGGAGGAGTTCCGGGGACACCATACTCAACTCAGCCCAGGCTTGGGACGAGAGAAGAGTCGCCTGAGGCCCAGCGCGTGCGTTCAATCAGGCGACCATCACCCGGCGGAGAAGGCTTTGGAAGATGTCCGCTTCGCAACCTCGCTCCGGCCGATCTCAAGAAGGACGCCAACGGCTTCGACCTGCCGATCGCGCTGGGCGATGATGGGGTTAGATCCGGTTCTCGGTTCACAGAGGGCGGATAAGGGGACAGGAGTCTTTTAGATCTCGGCTTTGAGTGCGTGCTTGCGCGCGCGATTGGCATCGTCCGGATCGAGGTCGTTGAGGTGGCACACCAGTTCCCAGAAGCTCACGGGGCTGAGGAGCAGCGTGTGCCCCGCCGCACGCGCAGCTTCCAGGATAGGACGTCCGAGTCCCCGGAGGGCGTTCGTGTCGAAGAGGAACGTAGCCATGGGGTCCTTCCGCAACACTGCAAGTGAGTTTCATTAAAACACGACACTGGGACCGTCCCCGTGTTTGGTCGACTATGGCCAAAACTTCAGCTTCGGTAAATGGATCGATCGGTCAGTTCAACGAGTGCGGCATCGGGCTCATGCGCTGTGTCTATGGTATTGGGCGACTCTGACCAGACAATGGTTGACGCGTTAGGAGCGGTAGCAAACCGCAAATACTGCGCGCGTCGGTCACATCGACCGACGCGCCGCGAGCCAGGCCCGCGTCTGCTTCGGGGCGGTTCGTTCAACAATCAACCGGCGAACGTCCGCTCGGCGAACTGCACCACAAACAAGGGCCTCCATCCCGGCGGTAGTTGGCAACGGCGTGTGCAGCCTGAACCGTCGGAATTCGGGAGCTGCCATATCTCTCGGAGGGTGCAGCCAGGTCCAAGCCGCCACGCCGTACCGGATGAAGTAGCAGCGTGCGAGTTGATGATCGAAATCTACGCAGGGATACCGCAGGGAATGGACTGAAAATCCCTATTTCCGGCATCGTGCATGCCCGAGAAATGTAGGGCAAAATGAATTGCCCGGCCCCCTCCAGGGGGACGAACAATCGTCATAAGTCCTTGTTGCATAAGGAAATAAAAAAGGCCCGGCCCCCACCGAGGGGGCCGGGCACAGCCAGGGAGAACGACGCTTGCTCGTGACTTTACTGAGAAGGCTGGAACCGAATTCGATCCGAGTCCAGCCTTCCAAACCAAGGCTTTCGGGTAACCTTGATTAGTTGGAAGAGGAAAACGCATAGGGCGTGCCGTAAGACTCGGATCCCGAAAGATTCTTTGTTACGCCGGCTAAACTACTGCTGAGAAAGGAGTTACAATACACGATGTGGGGACCGGGGGAATCGAGCATTAGCCGTGTCAACTTTTTCAGCCGTATTCTTCGGCATAGATGTCACTTTCTTGGGCGATCGGCAAAAGCGGTCTCAACGGTCTCATAATCCTGAGCCATCATAGCGTTGTCGCACGCACGAATGTGCTTGTGCTGGGCCTGGTAGGACGTGGAACCTCGCGCTGCATCTTGCCGTCTGTCAGGCTACACTTCACCTCCGCCTTTCGGGAACTCCCCGGATTTGGCACGGCGTTTGGAATCGTTTTCCATGCCAGGTTCTTCGGCTAAGCCCAATACCGTTCGTCGAAGGAGAAAAAGACCGCGTTCGCCGCCACATTGGGAGAGATAGCCAATCCAGGTATTCAAACTGGGCAGCTTTTCACTTCGCCAATTCCTTCGACGAACGGT
>Ga0187864_10004284_pt1 | contig 11235 bp, 6 predicted proteins | sample June2016WEW_11_4_FD_132985 | JGI IMG/M metagenome (GOLD analysis project Ga0187864, IMG submission 132985) | Peatland microbial communities from SPRUCE experiment site at the Marcell Experimental Forest, Minnesota, USA - June2016WEW_11_40 | ecosystem: Environmental > Terrestrial > Soil >... | reverse complement strand
GAACGCAAGGAGCGCGAGAACCTGCGCGCCCTTCGCGAAAAATACCACCTCGATGAATCCTCCACCGGCGTAGTCGGTCGGGAGGACATCGAGGACGTGGTATCGCGCTGGACCGGCGTTCCCATCACCTCGATCAAGGAAGAAGAAACCCAGAAGCTGCTGCGCATTGAAGAAGAGCTGCACAAGCGCATCATCTCGCAAGACAAAGCCATCAGCGCCCTGGCGCGCGCCATCCGCCGCTCGCGCGCCGGGTTGAAGAGCCCGAATCGCCCCATCGGCTCATTCCTGTTCCTGGGGCCGACTGGCGTCGGCAAGACCGAAGTCGCTCGCACTCTGGCGCATTTCATGTTCGGCAGCGACAAGGCGCTCGTACGTTTCGATATGTCGGAGTTCATGGAGAAGCACTCCGTTTCGAAGCTGATCGGCTCGCCTCCGGGATACGTCGGCTACGAAGAGGGCGGCCAGTTGACGGAACGCGTCAAGCGCGCTCCATATTCTGTCGTTCTGCTCGACGAAATCGAGAAGGCGCACCCGGATGTGTTCAACATCCTGCTGCAGGTTTTTGAAGACGGCCAATTAACCGACGGCTTGGGCAACACCGTCGATTTCAAGAACACCATCATCATCATGACGTCGAACATCGGGGCACGGCATCTGATGAAGCGCGAGGGCCTCGGCTTCCAGTCCTCGAAAGACGAAATGGTTTCCGAGAAGGTAGAAGACCTGGTGAAGAGCGAGGTCAAGCGCACCTTCAATCCCGAATTCCTGAACCGCGTGGATGAAGTCATCCTGTTTATGGCGCTCAGCGAAGCGGACCTGATCCAGATTCTCGAACTCATGGTCAGCCAGTTGAACCAAAATCTCGCCCAGCGTTCGATCACCGTGACCGTGGCCGACGAAGCGAAGAAGTGGATTCTGAACCAGACCCTGACCGACCGCAGCTATGGAGCGCGTCCGCTGCGTCGCGCCCTGCAGAAGTACATCGAAGATCCGCTGTCGGAAGCTCTGATTCAGGGCACGATCACCACGCGGCCGGCATTCATCGAGGTCTTCCTCGAATCCAACAAGCTGTACTACCGTCCGGTGGATGCCGAGAAGGCCGAAGGGGTGCTGCTGTACGAAAGCTAAAATCAGCCATCAGCATTCAGCCATCAGCCGTCAGTGAAAACTGGCGGCTTTTGCTTTTGAATGTGGAGGGACGGGCGTCTCGCCCGTCCACGCCGAGCGAAGCTCGCGGTATTTCGCTAGCGATCCCTTTGAGGCGCCTTCACCTCTCCGCATTCATTGACTCGCCCTTTTCAATCACGTAAGATTCGCGAACAGTGATCGGCCAGACCATCTCGCACTACCGCATCGTTGAAAAGCTTGGCGGCGGAGGCATGGGCGTCGTCTACAAGGCTGAGGACACCAGTCTGGGCCGCTTGGTAGCTCTGAAGTTCTTGCCCGAAGAGGCCTTGCAGGATCCGCAAGCGCTGGAGCGTTTCCGCAGGGAGGCTCGCGCCGCCTCGGCACTCAATCACCCCAACATTTGTACCATCTACGAGATTGGCCAGCACGAAGGGAATCTCTTCATCGCTATGGAGTGCCTCAGCGGCCAGACGCTGAAGCACCTTATTGACAAGCGTCCCCTGGAGTTGGAACAACTGTTGAGTCTCGGCATTGAGGTCGCGGATGCGCTCGATGCCGCGCACGCCAAGGGGATCGTGCATCGCGACATCAAGCCCGCGAACATCTTTGTGACCGAGCGCGGGCACGCCAAGATTCTGGATTTCGGGCTGGCGAAGACCACACAAGCCACCAGGCCTGAAAGCGGCGATTCGCCAACCATGGCGGAGGTAGCCAGCCTTGACCTGACCCGCCCCGGAACAGCGATGGGCACGGTGGCCTACATGTCTCCCGAACAGTTAAGAGGCAAGGAACTGGACGGAAGGACTGACCTGTTCTCCTTCGGCGTTGTGCTCTACGAGATGGCCACGGGAATTTCGCCGTTTCGTGGAGAAACCTCGGCGGTGGTCACGGAAGCCATTCTCAACCGGGCGCCGACTCCGCCCATCCGGCTGAATCCTCAACTCCCGGCGAAGCTGGAAGAAACCATCAGCAACGCACTCGAGAAGGATCGCGAACTTCGTTGCCAATCGGCGGCCGAGATGCGCGCCAACCTGAAGCGGCTGCAACGCGAGATTGGGTCGTCGGGCGCTTCCGTGCTTGTCGACAAGGCGGAGCCGGCAACCGCCGGCGCAGCCGTAGCAACAGCTGGAACGCGATCCAGGACCTCTCGGTCTCTCCCGCTTTTCGCATTCGCTCTACTTGTCGCGGTGGCTGCCAGCCTGTTTGCAGGCAAACTGCTCTTTTCGAAACCGCCATCGCCGCCGCTGCTCTATCGCCAGTTGACCTTCCGCCGTGGCAGCATCCGCTCTGCCCGCTTTGCTCCGGATGGGCAGACAATTCTCTACAGCGCGGCCTGGCAAGGCAATCCCACGGACGTGTTCACCGCCCGTCCGGAAGCACCGGAATCGCGCTCCATGGGACTGGGCCGCACCCAGCTCATGTCGGTGTCCTCCGCGGCTGAGTTGGCCGTTCTGTTAGACAGCAAGGCGATCGGCACTTGGGTGAGCATGGGTACGCTGGCCAGAGCGCCGCTGGCCGGCGGTGCTCCGCGCGACGTGCTGGAGCGGGTGCAGTGGGCGGATTGGGGACCGGATGGCAGCACCCTTGCAGTGGTGCGTGATTTCGGCGGAAAGAACCGCTTGGAATACCCAATCGGCAAACCTCTTTATGAAACTGGGGGATGGATCGGTCATCCGCGAGTTTCTCCGAAGGGCGATTTGATCGCTTTTCTCGACCATCCCGTGCAAGGCGACGACGATGGTTACCTCGCCATAGTCGATCTCAAGGGGAACAAGAAAGTTCTCTCCGGCGAATGGTTTACTGCGCAGGGATTGGCGTGGTCTCCGGATGGCAACGAGATCTGGTTCACCGCCAGCAAGACCGGTACGGATCGCAGCCTTTATGCCGTGACGCTTAGTGGCAAAGAGCGCATGATCTTGCGATTGCCGGGTGCCCTGATGCTGTTGGATATTGCCAAGGATGGGCGGGTGCTCCTGATGCGCGCCAGTTGGCGGCGCGAATTGATAGGTGTTAGCGGCAGTGATTTGAAGGAGCGTGAACTCTCCTGGCTCGACTATTCCTATCCAGCCGACCTTTCGGCGGATGGCAAGACGCTTTTGTTTGACGAGGAGGGCGGCGGAGGAGCGCTGGCCTACTCCAAGTCCAGCGGCTTGTCCTACGCCGTCTACATTCGAAAAACTGACGGTTCTCCGGCTGTCCTGCTGGGAGAAGGTGGAGCGAGGGCTTTGTCGCCCGACGGAAAATGGGTGATCACCGTGACCCAGGATTCGCCCAGACAATTAAAGCTGCTGACTACCGGTGCTGGGGAGCCCAAAGACCTGACCAACGACAATATCAACCACGCCTTCGCGCATTGGTTTCCTGACGGCAAGCGCATCCTGTTCTCGGGCAACGAGCCCGGCAAAGGAGAACGGCTATACGTCTACGAGATGGCTTCCGGTAAGAGCCAGCCGCTCACCCCCGAAGGGGTGAATGGCACAAGGTTTGTCATCTCTCCCGACTCGCAGTGGGTGGCCGGAATCGGCCCCGATCAAAAGGGGTATCTCTATCCGGTTGCCGGCGGTGAGCCACGCATGATTAACGGGCTCAATCCCGGCGAGCAGCCCATCACATTCAGCTCGGACGACCGCTCCTTATACCTCTACCAGCCGGGTGAACTGCCGGCGAGGGTCGATCGCCTCGATGTGCAGACCGGGAAACGCACTCCCTGGAAGCAGCTTATGCCATCCGATCCCGCTGGGGTCGAGAATATCGGCCCGATTCTGTTGACACCCGACGCCAAGAATTGTGTCTATGGATACCACCGCATGCTGGCCGACCTTTACCTGGTCGAGGGATTAAAGTAACCAGGGCTGGTTTCGCAAACCGCTTTGGGGAACGCTTTGGCTCGGCGCCTGCCCGCGTCGCTTGCCTCCGCCTTTCGCCCAATTGTAGCCTGATGCTTTACGGGTACCCCCCTACCCCCTCCCCCCGCATTGGAATCATAGAGTTACAGGGCTAAAACGCTCAAAATCTCTGAGTTTAAAGGGGTTATAGTCAAAATCTTGTGGAATAAGGACTTAGGGGGCAGCCGCCAGCTCAGCCGTCAGCTTTCAGCCGTCAGCCGTAAGCCGTCAGCCGTCAGTAAAACCTAGCTACCTCCGGCTGGGACTAGGCCTTCAAGACACCAAATGAAAAAGGGTGCGGAAGTAACTCCGCGCCCTTTTCTTATCTATAAGTCTATTATACCAATTCCGACCCACCGGACCGCCAACTTTTCCTACTTTCCTAGCCACTTCAATGACTTACGCGGAAAACCGTCAAAACGGGGGCTTGACAAGATTGGCGAGAATCGAGGAGTAGGTCTCGAAGCTTTGCTGGTGGGGTCGCGCGGCTTGGCCGACGCCAATGTGATCGACGCGATTGGGTGGTTTTGAGCGTTATCGGGATTTTTCACCAACTGAGAATTGAGCTGCTCAGGATACCTGACGCAGAGCTTCATACACACGAGCAAATACTTCTGGGTTCGCTGTCACGAAAATCAAGTAATCGTTCTCGGCCAAGTACGATTCCGCCTTCATCCAGCCAAGCTGCTGCCAAAACATGCGAGCAAGGTCAGCGTATTCGGGGTCATGAAAGCCGAAATCGAAGTTAACGAAAGTAACCACTTGCCCCTGTTGCATCTCAGACTCAAAGATGTTCCTGTTGGGGTCTGCAAGTACGCCCAAGTTTGTTGGAGCGCCAAAAACATATAACTCTGAAAAATAGGTTTGGGGCACCATCTCGACGTGCTGGATTTCGGGGCTGTATGCAACTTCACTGAGTGAAACCCACCCGGCTGACTTTTGTGCTTCCGTCAACCGTAGCGGCCCACTGTCGAAGGACGTAATTGCGACATACTTCCCTAGGACTACTTCTGGACAACATTCCAGCACGTTGCGCTGCCTATCGGTTGAGACAAGCCACTGATAGCCGTTCGTTGAGCCGGTTTGCAACAGGTGGTCAGCGTCTCTCATGTCTAGATTGTACGAAAAGGTTGGTTCGATAAGCCGGTCAGTTGTCGAAACCAGGCGATTTCGCTTATTGACCTGTCGATGAGTGTAACCGAGATTTATCGCCAACTACGACGGCAACCCCGTGAATTGTGGGAAACTGTTTCTATGCCGCGAAGGAGGAACAATGCAAAAACGCAAACTCGGAAAGAGGAACTTGGAAGTCTCCGCTCTCGGACTTGGCTGTATGGGGCTGAGCTTTGGCTACGGTCAACCGGTAGGTAAGCAGGAGGGGATTTCGCTGATCCGATCCGCCGTCGAACGCGGCGTGACATTCTTCGACACCGCCGAAGCATACGGCCCGTTCACCAATGAAGAACTCGTGGGCGAAGCTCTCGCTCCTTTCCGGGACAACGTGGTGATCGCCACCAAGTTCGGCTTCAAATTCGATGCCAATGGGAAGCAGGCAGGCTTGGATAGTCGACCAGAACACATAAAGGAAGTGGCGGACGCTTCACTGAAGCGCCTAAAGACCGATGTCATCGACCTGTTCTACCAACACCGTGTTGATCCGAACGTTCCGATCGAAGACGTCGCAGGCGCGGTGAAAGAACTGATTCAGCAGGGCAAGGTGAAGTACCTCGGACTTTCGGAAGCGGGAGTGCGGACCATTCGCCGAGCACACGCAATTCAGCCCGTTACGGCGCTCCAGAGTGAATATTCACTCTGGTGGAGAGAGCCTGAAGCGGAGGTGATCCCGACGCTTGAGGAACTGGGGATCGGGTTCGTACCCTTTAGTCCTCTTGGTAAAGGATTCCTCACCGGCAAAATCAGCGAAGAGACGAAGTTCGAGATGAGCGATTTCCGCAACGTCGTCCCTCGTTTCACAGCAGAGAACCGCAAAGCGAATCAGGCCTTGGTGGATATGCTCGGCCGGTTCGCGCAACAGAAGAAAGCGACGCCTGCTCAGATTGCACTAGCTTGGTTGCTTGCACAGAAACCTTGGATTGTACCAATCCCGGGCACCACGAAACTGCATCGACTGGAAGAAAACATCGGAACAGTCAACGTGGAACTGTCGCCTGACGATCTCCGCGAACTGGACACGGCCGCCTCAAAGATCCCGGTGCAAGGTGCTCGATACCCCGAAGAGCTACAAAAACTCGTGGGCCGCTGAGGCGACCAATCTCGTTGGGGCAAAGCCGTGAACGGCGGGGTGGGGCGAACGCCCAACTGTCGCAATCAGGCGTTAGCGCTCAAAACCCCCGGCCAAGGTCTGTCCGACAATAGCGACCCCAACCGAGTGCATTCACCTTACTTAACATCCAGAGGGAAGACGACGGTGCCGATCTGGCTGGCGTTGTTATCGCGGACAAGAAAGCGGACGTCGTAGGAACCGGGAGGAAGTTGCAACTTCTCTTGCAGCTTGATGCCTTCGCGCGTCCATTGCCGGAGAAGCTCGGCATTTGGATTGCCGTGGACGGGATGAAAAAACTCTGCCGCTTCGCGCGTATCCCTGGTGAGAGCGATGGCGCCGACGTCGAGATCCAAGGGATTAGGGCGGGAGGGATCGATTCTGACGCTGGTCGCGGGAATGGTCATGAGGAAAGCCGTCACAGTTTTTCCGGCGTCTGCAGGCGCGGCGTCTGGCGGGAGCACTTTCACAAACATCGGCACGCCGCTGTAGCCCAACGAAGAAGCAAGGGCATTCACCTCTTCGTCGCGCACTGATTTGGTGTCAGCGAACGGGGGCACGCCGTAATAGAAGCCGTCGCGGGCGCGGACTTCCACGTGCTCGGCTGCGACTTTTACCTTCAGATTGCGCCACCCCGGTTTGCGATCGGTAGGCTGAACCAGGAATCCGAGCATGTAGTAAGAGCGGGAGTCGTCGATGGCTTCGGAAAGGCAGCCCATCAGATCGTTGGACTCCAGGCAGGCGTTGCCGCCGGTGGCGTCGGAGAATTCGCGCATACGAAGGTCGAGGGCAGACGCGGGTCCGCGACGAGCCGGGTTTCTGGTCCAGTCCAGCAGTCGAATAGGGTAGACGGAAATGTTGGAGTCCGTGAGGCTCTTCCACATTCGGTGAAGGCTGGCGGCGTAGGGGCTCGACTCCCAAACCGAGCCCTCGGCTACGAGGTCGGGAACGTAGCCGGCGGCAAAGATCATGGCCTTGCGTCCGGGAACACCGAGAAAGGCCTGAGCGATGTCGCGAAGCTGCCAGATGGTGCTGAAGACCCGGTTTTCCCGGGCCATGATGGTCTCCGCCCCAATGGGCAGCTTCTTCAGGGTCTCGATCATGGCATTTGTGTCCGTGGTGAACGGTTGAACCAGCTTGAGGCCTTTGCTGGTAATGCAGACGAGCGAGACCGGCTGGTTGGCTACCACGCCCTTGTTTAGGAATTTGATGAAGTCGTCTTTGCCGTCGGTCCGTTGCAACGGACTGGTGTTCAGAAGATCGAGAACGAGGATGGTCAGGCGCAGCTCGCTCGCATTGTTGTAAGCGAGGTTGGAATAGCCTTGATCGAAGATTGCGGAGGGTGTGGCGCCGACGACGGGCGAGTGGAATTCCTCGAAGAGTGAAATCGCCTGCGGCTTGCCGTTTTCTTCCAGCCTAAATGCGTCCTTCGACAGACCCCCGACGGGCTTGCCTTTCCTGTCCTTGACAACGACAGGCACGAAAACCAAATCGGCTTGGGCCCTGAAGGTAGCGACGGCGGGGCTTGAGGCACTGGCTTGCGGTTCTGCCGGCTTTTGAGGACCAGACGTTTGCTGCGCGGAAAGAATGGCGGAACAGAGAAAAAATGTGAGGAGCGCGTTCAGGGGGACGACGGACCGCGAATTTACTGCACAACGAATCACCTGGGATCTCCTTTTGACCACAACAGACGGGTGCCATTGTCCTCCCAATCTCTGCTGGCCATCAGAAGGTTTGACCGCATATTTAGCTGATGGCTGTGAGGATTCTATCGTACAGTTGCCATTATCAGACGTTAGCACTCAAAACCCCCGTCCCGAGGTCAATGAGCGTAAGCGGGATATTACGACATTTGGCAGGTGAGGTTAAACTAACTCACCATGGTCGCGTGTAGCCCCGTTGCTCAACCACTCCTTAAGAGGAAGGCGAAATAGAAAGTGACGCAGTTTCGCGTAGGGTCCTCGGGTACCGGGGACCGGCAATCCCCAGCTAGTGCGTCAGTCTGAGCAAATTGATCTACTACCACCCCGGACGAATCCGTGATTTAATCACAACTTCAATCTTCAATAAGGAGGCGGGATGCAGCTGCGCCTGGAGAGCCGCCCGGTCGGCGATGTCCTCTTGATTCAGTGCCACGGACGGATCGTGGCTGGAAATGAAGTCTATACGTTGCACGCTCAGGTTGAAGACTCTTTCATCAAGTACGGCGACGTGGTGCTGCAACTTGACCAGGTAGAGTTCATCGACAGCAGTGGACTGGGAGCGTTGGTGCGCCTGATGCAAGCGGCACGAGCGAAGGGGGGAGATCTGAAACTCAGCGGCGTGCCCCCCAAGATCCTGAAAACGCTGGCGATGACCAACCTGCTCTCGCAATTTGAAATCTACGATTCGGTCGAAGAAGCGATCACGGCCGCCTATTTAGGCTCGCGCTATTCACGGGGAAAAGCCGGGGACGCAAGACCCCGCATGCTTTGCGTTTACGAGTCGACGGATGTGGGCACGTTCCTGCGGGAGGTGCTGTGCAGCGCCGGATACAACGCCTTGACTACTGCGACCATCGACGACGCCCGCATCCTGCTCAAGGCAACCAAGGCGAAACTGGTGGTGATTTCCGCGCGCATGCAGACCGTACATGGCAGACCGACACGCAAGGCGCTGGAGGAAATTGATCCGGCAGTCTCTCTCCTCGTCTTGGACGAGAATTTTGCCAGCCAAGATCCCGGAGAGGCAGCGGAGAAACTCCTGAGCTGCGTGGGCAGCCGGTTGGCTCCGGGGTCGGATTAGCGGCGGGAAAGGGGTTGGGGCTGTTTCCCTCAGCGGCTGAAGCCGCGAATGAAAATAAGCCCCTTATCGCAGCGGTAAACCGCTGCGCCACCCAAAATCAAAATTCCACACGAGCAAATTCGCTTACTCCGAACCGATGCGCATGCCGTAGAACGACCGGTAGACGAAGGAGACGGAGACGGCGAAGAAGCAGAGCGCCAGGATGTGCGTCAGCCCGGTGCCCTGGTCGTGGGCCAGCGAGACGGCCAGTTCGACGGCCAGCAGTCCGAAGAGCGTGGTGAACTTGATGACCGGGTTCATGGCCACCGAAGAGGTGTCCTTGAAAGGATCGCCGACCGTATCGCCGATCACCGTGGCGTCGTGCAGCGGCGTGCCTTTCTGCTTCAGTTTGGTTTCGACGATCTTCTTGGCGTTGTCCCAGGCGGCGCCGGCGTTGGCCATGAAGATGGCCTGGTAGAGACCGAAGATCGCAATCGAGATCAGGTAGCCGATAAAGAAGAACGGTTCGATGAAGGCGAAGGTCAGAGTCGCGAAGAAGATCGCGACAAAGATATTGAACATGCCTTTTTGCGCGTACTTGGTGCAGATCTCAACTACCTTTTTGCTGTCGGCGACAGAAGCCTTCTCCGCGCCCTCGAGATGGATATTGGCCTTAATGAACTCCACGGCGCGATAGGCGCCGGTCGTCACGGCCTGCATGGATGCGCCGGTGAACCAATAGATCATGGCACCGCCGGTAATCAGCCCCAAAAAGAAAGGAGCGTGCAGCAAGGAGAGCTTCTCCACATTCGCGGTCAGCCCCTTGGTCAGTGCCATGATGATGGAAAAGATCATCGTCGTAGCGCCCACTACGGCGGTTCCAATCAGCACTGGTTTTGCTGTCGCTTTGAAGGTGTTGCCCGCTCCGTCGTTTTCTTCCAGCAGGTCTTTGGAGCGGTCAAAATTCACGTCGATGTTGAAGTCCTTCTTGATTTCGGCCTTGACGTTGGGCACCTGTTCGATCAGCGAAAGTTCATAGACGGACTGCGCGTTGTCGGTCACCGGACCATAGGAATCGACCGCGATGGTCACCGGGCCCATGCCGAGGAAGCCGAAGGCGACAAGCCCGAAAGCGAACACCGCCGGAGCGAGCATCCCTGCCGCCAGTTCCAAGCCCATCTGGCTGAAGAAGTAGGCAATCGACATCAGAGAGACCATCGCCAGTCCCAGCCAATAGCCGGAAAAGTTTCCGGCGACAAAACCGGAGAGGATGCCGAGCGATGCGCCGCCTTCTTTGGCCGAGGTCACCACTTCGTTCACGTGGCGCGATTCCACCGAAGTGAAAACCTTGACTAGTTCAGGAATCAGCGCTCCGGCCAAAGTCCCACAGGAGATGATCGAAGCCAGCTTCCACCACTGTGTGAGGTCGCCGCCCAGGTTGGGGATGATGAAATACGAAACAATGTAGGTCGCAACGATCGAAACAATCGACGTCAGCCAGACCAGTGTAGTAAGCGGCGTTTCAAAGTTCATTTTGTCCGCGTCACCGAAGCGGGCTTTCGCGATAGCGCCATTGATGAAATACGCCAACGCGCTGGACACCAGCATCATGATGCGCATCACGAAAATCCATACCAGCAACTGCACCTGAATGGAGGGATCTTTGACGCCCAGCAAAATGAAGGTAATGAGCGCGACGCCGGTAACGCCATACGTCTCGAAACCATCGGCCGACGGTCCCACCGAGTCGCCGGCATTGTCGCCGGTGCAATCGGCAATCACGCCGGGGTTGCGGGCATCATCTTCTTTAATCTTGAAGACGATCTTCATCAAATCGGAACCGATATCGGCGATCTTGGTGAAGATGCCGCCCGCGATACGCAACGCGGCCGCGCCCAGCGATTCGCCGATCGCGAATCCGATGAAGCACGGGCCGGCATAGTCGCCGGGTATGAACAGGAGGATGAAGAGCATGATCAGCAGTTCGACCGAAATCAACATCATGCCGATCGACATTCCGGCCTCAAGCGGGATCTGATAAACCGGGTAGGGTTTGCCGGGCAGGGAAGCGAAGGCGGTTCGCGAATTGGCGAAGGTGTTCACCCGAATCCCAAACCACGCCACGCCGTAGCTGCCCGCGATTCCCACCAGGCTGAACACCAGAATGATGACAACGCG
>Ga0187864_10004282_pt1 | contig 11237 bp, 10 predicted proteins | sample June2016WEW_11_4_FD_132985 | JGI IMG/M metagenome (GOLD analysis project Ga0187864, IMG submission 132985) | Peatland microbial communities from SPRUCE experiment site at the Marcell Experimental Forest, Minnesota, USA - June2016WEW_11_40 | ecosystem: Environmental > Terrestrial > Soil >... | reverse complement strand
GGTCCGGTCGTGGCAAACTCCCTGGGATTGATCCTCTGCGGCCTCGTCCCGGCCGCTTTTCATTGGAAGTTCGCTGCGAATGGACCATCCGTACACTGGTGGAGATCAGTGAGGAGTCTCCGAATATCCGGTCGAATCCGGCGAAGACATCGAGGACAAGGCCATGATCGACCGATTCATGATCCAGGGAGGCAGCCATGGCGCGGGTTGCTGTCCGGTACTGCGCATTCTGAATCACGGGTCCACACGCCGTCCGTATGGCGGCCCGGCTCCGTCGCGAACTAGGGATTGACGTGGACATGGTTCACGGCCGCTATGGAGAATTCAAGGTTCTCGTGGACGATCAAGCCATCAACGAGGGTGGTGCGCTGGGGATGATGGGAGTGCTACCCTCCGCCCGCAAGATCGTCGAGGAGGTGCACGAGCACCTTGCCATCAAAGCGTGACCTCGAACAGCGTTCTTGCACAAGGCAGTAACGGCGGCGCGACATCGGCGCTTGGTGGGGCTTCGCGGGGTCAGGGCCCGGGAGGCGGTGGCGGATAGCCTCAATCTCGTCAGAAAGGGCGCGGCAAAGTAGTTCGTCTGGACAGGGTTTGAGAGTTCGGGTTAACTGCGGCAAGGGATGGACACCTTCAACACGGAGTCTGCCGCATGGACGCCCGAACTCGCCAGCCTTATTCCAGCGATCTTACCGACGCTCAATGGGCCATTCTGGAACCGTTGTTGCCACCGCGTGTGGCGGCGGGAGCACCCCGCAGGACCAATTTTCGTGAGGTTCTCAACGCCATCTTTTATGTCCTGACCAACGGCTGTGCGTGGCACGCATTGCCTCACGACTTCCCTCCCGAAGGAACGGTGCGCTACTATTTCCATCGCTGGCGTCGTTGCGGCTTGTGGGAGCAGATCCACGACACTCTACGGCGTCACGTACGAGAACACGCTGGCAAGGAGCCGGAGCCCAGCGCTGGCAGCATCGACAGCCAGACGGTCAAGGCGACACGAACCAGTGGTGAACGGGGATACGACGCGGGCAAAAAAATCAACGGCGTCAAGCGGCACATCCTGGTGGACACACTGGGTTTAATACTCGCGGTGGTCGTCCATCCGGCCAACATCCAGGACCGTGACGGGGCCAAACTCGTGTTCGCCAAGGCGATGCTCAAGGGACCATGGTCAAGGATGGAACGTGTCTGGGCCGATGGCGGCTATGCAGGGAAACTGATTGCCTGGGTGTCCTCCTTCTGTCAGTGGGTCCTGGAGATTGTCAAACGCAGCGATGACGTAAAAGGGTTCAAACTGCTGCCCAAGCGCTGGGTGGTCGAGCGGACCTTCTCGTGGCTGTCGAACTATCGTCGCCTGAGCAAGCACTATGAATACTGGAATGAAACAGGTGAGGCAATGATACACATGGCCATGATCCATGTGATGCTACGTCGCCTCACCAAGAATGCGCCGCAATACGTGGTTACCTAAATTCCCGCGCCCGTTCTCAGGGAGGGAACGGGCCCCAATGAAGGCGCGATCGGCCCGGTGAATCAGGTCGCGCACGTTGTCCGGATGGCTCAACCCGAAAGCCGAGGACAGCTCCCGAACTGTCACCGGCGTCAACTGCCGCGCAAGCCAGGGACGTGATTAGATCCCATCCAAGATCGGACCGCACTCCTCCCAAGGCAGAACATCAACGACGACTCAGCCGCCGCCTTGTCGCCTCGACACGACCAACTACCTCAGAAGCCGAGACTCCCAGTGCGTCACAGAGCAAGAACAACGTCTCGACCGTGGGCGACTTCAGATTCCTCTCGAGCTGGCTGATATACGGGCGCGACAACCCTGCTCTGAATGAGAGCTCCTCCTGGGTCAGCCCAGCCTGCTCACGCGCTTGACGCAATTCTTCGCCCATCATGGGCGGACGATAGCGCGCATACCAAGTATTGTCGGTAAACTATTGTTTACAGCCAGGGCCCTGCTTATGATTCAGTTCAGAGGAACGACGAGGTCCAGCTGAACGATGCCGCAACACGATCCTGGCCAGCCGGTACCCGCGCGGCTCTTCAAATTGCGGTCGCTTCGAGCACTCGTTCTCCTTGAAGAGGAGCGATGTCATGATCCGCAAGCGATCAATACCCGGTATCTGTGGGGCCATCCTGCTTGGGCTGGGGCTTCTCAGCTTAGCGGCTCCACTGATGGCTTCTCAGCCCAGTCAAGCCACTGGACGAATCACGAAATACGACCTCACCACACCAGACGACTTGCTCTTCTCCCGACTCGTTGCCCCGGTCATGTCTGGTGAGATCAGTCAGTGGTCCAAACAACTGCTGGGCGGAATGCCGGCTCAGTTTAGAGACCGTGATAAACTCATTGAGTGACCTTAGTGGACGCCCGTTTCCGCAAGCACGCTGCCGTACCGATGAGGAAGTTCGGGGGTCCAAAGAGGGAATGGTGTAAACGATGAGACCGTTCCAGTCATTCGTACTCACGGCGCTCTTGGTCTTCCTCCTCGGACTGGCAGTTGTCCTGCTCTCGGCGCTCAACCGCATCTCTCATGGGAGAAAGGGTGCCGAGCCATCTTCCTCCGAGCCGCAGACACCCGACCCAGTCCCAACGGAAAACCGGGGAGCCGATCTCACGATCACCCTCGTCAGGGATCTGGTAGACTCCGGATGGGACGCGGAAGCGGCGAAGGCTGTTGCGGAGCTGAATGACGAATTCTTCCGCATCCAGCGCGAGGAGAACCCGGGCGGATTCTCCCGCCAGATGATACTGCTCCGGGGACTGGGAAAGCATGCCAGGCTCACGAAATTCCTGATCGAGCACCCAGAGACAGCGGGGCTTCTTGCTAGTGTCGACGACCCTCTGCCAATCGCCGAATCCATGGAGGAATCCGCAGAAGACTACGACCTGGTTTCGAGTTGTTACGTGCAGCACGTCGCTCCGGACGATGCCCAGGCCCTTGCCCTGGCGCTGAAGTCAAATCACGAGCTCATCTGCCGACTCAAGGGTCGGGGGCTAATCGGCGCCGAGGTACTGTTTATCTTCGATCGAGAAGACGAGTCGGCCATTGCATATGAGTCCTGGCTCCGTGAAGTGCTGCAGGCGAGACTGCAAGCCTCGGAGGAAGAACTATCATCGCTCGTGAACTTCGTCATGAAAAACGGACCGGCAATCCGCCAAAGGCTGCGCTCAGATCCGGAGTTTCGGATGCGATTCCCGTCCGCGCTTTGGCCCAAGCTCTTTCGAGCGGTACCAAGCCCAGGTATGTTCGAGCACTTTGCCGACGAGCCCCGGGTCTGGGACTTACTCATGCTTCCGGAAGGGGAAATTCTGACTCGCCGCTGTGGCTTGCTTGCCATCGATCTGCTCTACGGTTATCCGGACGTGCCCGGCTACCCCAATTCGTATGCGAAGGAACTGCGTCCTCAAGTCATCCAGCTCTTGCTCCAAGGCGACGAAATGACGATCGACGGCCTGTACAGGTACCGCAATGAGCCTCTCTTTGCCAAGCTCCTTTCGCGGTCCCTCTCCAGCGATACGCTTCGAGCCGCTATCTCAAAGCTGCGTCAGGCTGGGCCGGCCTATCCGGACAAGTTGATCAAGTACGCTCGAATAAAAAGCAATCAAGGATTAGCCGAGGAGGTCGGACCGCCAAGTCACGATGGTCTGATCAAGTGGGTGCCCCTCTACTACACCGTCTACGACGTCCCAAGGAAGATCATGCAAGGACGTGATCCCTCGGCGATGGACTGGTTCCAGGCTATCGTCGATCCGGCCTTCCTTGTCGTGGATATCGTTTCGGCTGGAGGAGGCAGGGTTGTTCGGGAGACCGTGACAGAGGGCGGCCGCACCGTCGCGGAGGCTGCCTTGAAGAAAGGCGCCGGGGAAGCCTGGGTCACGACGTTGCGCCACACCGGCCTGGAGTTACCCGCTCGACAGCTCGGCGAGGAAGCCGCGGCAAAGCTCGGGGAAAAAGCGCTTGCAAAATGGACGGTCACCAGCACGCTGACGGAGATTCGAAACGCGATCGTGTCCACAGTCGGCAAAGCCACGACGTTTGACGTGACGAGACCGGTCCAGTTCATGTTCACTTACAGCGGGATTGGCCGCAACTCATGGAAGCAAATCACGGGGATGGAAGCACGGCTGTTTATGCGAGGCGATGCGAAAGTATTCGTCCGTTTCACGAAGCTGGCTGGAGCCGTGGTCGGCAGCCGCACCGCCGCATTCCTTGAGCGAACGGCCAAAGATCTGACGATCGGCGCCATAGCTGAGAGCGAGCCGGGCCAGCGGACAACCGTGGGCGCCGTGGGTCTCGCCATTTCGGCCAAGGATCAACTGCTCGCGTGGAGGAAACAGGTCTCCGCCTGGTGGCTCCTCAACTCATCAACAGTAGCTGCCGAGAAGAAACCAGCACACGAAGGTGGGTCGTCATGATGGCTCAGTCGCGCTCGCGGTCTCGAGGGTACCGGGTACTTCAACTCGAGATCGCACTCCTGCTGTGCATCTGGCCGAAAACCCCTGCACAGGGTCAGGGTGCCCGCGTTCTTGACGACCTGATCCGTGGGATGGTCCGAGTCCCTGAGGAAGTCCCGATCCGCAATGCGGAGCAGGCTGTCAGGGACATTGAAAAGTCACGGACAGCTCGCAAAGCGATCGATGCAGAGGTTCAGGGAGTGGAGCGAACCATTGGAGAAAGCGGAGCGACAAAGACCATCTCGCGTGCGGACGCTGTCCTTCAGCTCCTGCACAAGACCGCGACCCACCTCGACCCGAGCGTCGTCAAACGGTTGGAGCAACTCGATGAAGGCTCACGCGAAGCAGCACTGGTGCTTGCGCGAGGAGGCGAGCAGATCGAGCAAACCATCCCAGACATTGCCGGCCGCGCCCGCTTCCTCTCCGAGGGCGGGGCCGACACGGTCGCTGCGGTTGGTACCCTGGGGCAAGATGCAGCTCGGGAGGCTCTGAGGCTGAATGAGGCGATCCGCGGTGGCTCGCTGACTGTTCGTGATGCTGACCGCGTAGTTAGCCTGGCTGACTTCGGCCGGATCATGAGCAAGGACGGGGAGGCATCCTGGATGTTCTGGAAGACCTACGTGCGACCGCACTGGAAGGCCTGGCTCGCTACCGGCGCCCTTGCTGCCTACCTGGCATCTCCTGAGTCGTTCCAGGATGCAGCCGGGGGCCTGACCGAGGCCGGATTTCAGCGCCTGACCGAACTCGCCGGTGCGGCAACCGCGGGCGCAATCCGGGGTGTTGGCAGAGGCGCTGGGAAGGCAGCGGAAGACGTGCAGAAGGCACTCCAGGACCTCGCACCCCACATGATCGCCGGAACGTTCGTCTTGTTGCTCATCCTGGCTTTGATGTTCAGGCGCTTCAGGCATTTTCTGATGGGGCCATTTCGCTGGCTCCAGAGGGTGCCGCAATCCTAGACGCCCCTGTGGTACCCAGGGCAAGGTGAGCAACTCCCGCAATGGAGCGGTGATACCCATGAAGAACGGTAAGTCTCGCGGCAGTAACCACGTGTACCGGTTTGCGCTGTACGGAGTCAGGGCCTCCGGAAAGACCTGCATTCTAGCCGCCATGGGGATGGCGCGCCGGGCGAATCCCAAGCGGTATTCGTGCACCTGGATCGAAGAGGTGCCGGACCATCCACTGCCTGCTGGAGATCCATCCGAGTGGAAAAGTGACGACCCTTACCATCGCGGTTGCCAATGGCTGCGAGAGGCGCGCAGCCGAATCGAAGAAGGTGATGTGCCGCCGCAGACTCCCCGCCGCGCAGGGCTCATGCGGCTTCGATTCAAGTTCGCAGCCCCCGATCATGGTGGGTTCTGGGTCGATCTCACTGACTACTCGGGTGAACTGATCACCAGCACCTCGGGCGAACTGGCGGCCCAACTCCGGCGGCACATGCAAAGTTGCGATGGGATTCTTCTGCTCGCCGAGGTACCGCGTCCTGGTCAAAGTCATGCCCCGTGGTCCCGGGATTTCGAGCAGCTCAAGGAGGCGTTCAGCATTCTATTGAGTGAGCGCGACGCGAGCCCCGAGCTTGACTGGCCCGTGGCTCTTCTTTTGAACAAATGGGATCGTCGGGGAGCACTCGACTTTGAGAATCCCGATAGTGAAGATGCCAAGCTTGAGGCATTTCTGGAAAGCGATCCGGACCTTCCGCATCCCTCGCTGATCAATGCTGTCAAGCCGGTCGTCAGACCTGAGAATCTTGGCATCTTCCCGGTAAGTGCCTTCGGGATGCACAAAATCCTCCCTGATGGTCGTGAGGTGCCCGAGCGTAACGGTTCCCGCCTCCAATCCTTCCGTCTGGAAGATCCCTTTGTCTGGCTGGTTGATCGCAAAGATAAACTGGACGTCCGGGAGTACGAAGCCTCAGCTAGCCGCTGCTCCTGGTGGAAGTTCTGGCAGTTGTTCATCGGCTGCTCACCACTTCGCATGGCCACACGAGCCGCCAGGGTGCGAGATTCGCTCTGGCGACGGATGCGTGGGGTTTCCCCCCTCCGATCGCTCGTCTCCGGGATTCAGCTATCGGGTCGATTGCCCGAACGGTGCGACCTCGCTACCCAGGTCAAGAGGGGGATAGCGCGATCAGGATACAGAGTCGCGTCGCAGTTCCTCATCTTCGTGATGACCCTGCTTCTGGCTCTCTTGGTGATCGAGACAGGCACCGATGGTTTTCGATATCGCAAGATCACCACAACGCTGAATGACCCCGAGGCATCCAAGGATGCATTGAACTCCGCCGAGACATGGCTTGAGGGCTATTATGCCTCGGGATGTTGCCACCACAGTCTTTCTCGGTGGCTCGTCCTTGATCGAGAGACCGCCAGAAAAATGCTTGAGGATTCACAGAAAAAACGGGATGACCGTGCCTACAGGCTTGTCGACGACGCGAAGGACGAGGTCACTCGTCTAGCTTTCGCCAATGCCTATCTTGAAGAATTCCCGAATGGTCGTCATGCCTCCGACGCCCGGCAACTGGTGGCTCAAGCCGAGACGCGGCGTAAAGTGCAGGATACTCGTTCATATATACAGAATATAAACCTACAATGCGAGACCGAGATCATCGATAACCAACCAGAGGAGAAGCTTCGCACTACACAGGACAACTTCCGCGGGCTCTTGACGCAGGTTGCGACGCTGCCCCATCCCGAAGCGATCCCAGACACCATCGATGCGGAACAAAAGGTTGTTCGGAACCTTCTGTCCTCGAGACTGGAGAAGATTCGAGATCAGATCAAGAAAGATCAATGGAGGAGGTTCTCCAGTTCTTATCATGACCTGATGATCGCAAGGAAGGTGCGCGAAGCCGGCCACAAGCTCTCGAAATGGGATGCCAAGGATTTGCGGTTAAAGGAACTGGCTCAGGATTTTGCGACACATGCCGTGCCGATCATCCAGGAGCAATCTCGCTCTTACAGCAACAACCGTCAATGGGGACAGGCTCGCAAGATCGTCAATGAGGTTGCCAGCGACCCCGCATGCACCTCTCCCCTGGGGCCGACGGGGCTACTTCGGCTACGTGCGATCCGGGACGAGGTCGATAAGTCCGAGGACAAAGATATCTATGACCAGATCCTGGGTAGCAAGCCCTCTTGTAGAGACCAGATTACCGCGTATCTCAAGCTGTCTCCACCGGGGCGCATGAAGAAGCACGTCGATGAATACCAAGCCTGGCTTGTTCAGAAGGCAGGGATTCTCGAACTGAAGCTTGTCCTAAGCCAGGTCGACTGGGGAGATGCCGATAACAACTACAGACATGACGCTCATGTTACGGTTGATAGCACGGGGAAGATCGATGGATCAGTCGTAGCGGTAAGCCACGGTCAAACAGGCTCGGTCGGTGAGCCGCTGACGCTACACAAGAGGTTGACCGATCCCATCAACGTCAACGTGAAGCTTGTGCGCGAAGGCTACTGGCCGTGGGAGGGCGATAAAGATGCTGGATCAGCAGACTATCCCGGGACCGTCGAAGGCCTCAACGGAAAGCCCATAGTTCTCCCGTGTTCGGCTCAATCCAAAGCCAACCAGGTTTCTTTCACGCTCTCAGGTATTCCTGGTGAACCCAACCTGCCGAAATGGGGCGAGGAATGAACCGTATCCTGCTCATTGCCGAGACGCCACGAGCCGCGAACGATCGGCATATGTACTTGGTACTGGCGGGGACCAAGTTGCAGGAACGCCACCTCGCGAGATATTTTTCGGCGGTCGCAAGAGGAAAAGCCGGATCGGACTTCATCGGAGTTACCAGGCCGGTCAAACAGGTGCTCGCGAGCGGTGTGGTTCGCGAAGGTCTTGAGTCGCTTGTGCTGGTGAACGTCGACATAGCGCGGCTTTCTCCCAGCGATAAAAAGAAAGTCGAAGCTCTGCTCGAAGCGAAGTTGACCGAGCTTGGCGACCTCGCGACTCGACAACTCGACCGTGGGGGAATCGAACGCTCCGCAGTGCTCGAGATACCAGAGCTGGCAAAATGGTTAGCAGACCCTCGCTTGTCCCAACTTCCCACATGGCGCCCGAATCGGAGGGTTCTAGGTGCCAAGTTTCTCATGGTCCTGATTGCCGGCGTTTGCTTGATGTGGCTTTATCCTGCGTGGCAGACTGGTGGCAAAGATAAGCCTCTGGAAGACTTATGTAAAAAAATCAAGTCACTCTGGGACGCCACCCGAGGTCGGAAAGAAATCAAACCCGCGCGGCCCCCCGATGCCAAGGCATCTCCGCGAGATCCTGTCCAGGAAAGCCTCAAAACGATTTTGAGGAAATGGGGCTGCCGCACCCAGGAGGAGGTTGTGAGATCGATCGATCGCGCCAGGAGTTGGGATGAGCCACCGCGATCGCGTGAGGACTTCCTGCGTTCGGCAGCTTCGAACTCTCAGCTTGCTAATCAGATCGAGCAACTGGCGTCCGATCACGAAGATTATCTCTGCTTTGTACGGGAGCGGCAGGGTGAGGAGGCCAACTCCCTACAAGAGCTTGTTCACGCCCGCAAGGATCGTTCCCCGTTGAAGACTCGTCAGTCACTCTTTCGCGTCTATGAAACCTTCTCGGACCTCCATGATACGGCCGCCCAAATACGCCATGATCTAGAAGCCTTGCAGCCCAGCCCCCCGGCGTTCGGCAATGCGATCGTTTTTCTTGGTGATCCCGGCCCAGAAGTTGGCCTGGGCAAGGGCTTCGAAAAGCCGACGACTCCCCTTTTCGACCAGCAAGACGTGATGATTCTGCGGTTCATCGACAAGTCGCTTCTCCCAGACGGAGCAGAAAACCAGTTCATTGCGGCTTTGGAGCAAGCCGATGTGCACATACGCCAGAGGAGACGCCTCGCTGATCGCCTTGAGCTCATACGCAACAAGTGTCCGTCACTTCGGAAGACCATTGACGAAGAACGGAAGGAAGTCAGAAACAAGGTCGCGGATAAGACCAGAGTCGATCGATCTTACGCCCGACTGGCGGACCTTATCGAGCTTCTGGGTTCCATCTTGTCCGATTCGCCCGGCGACACCTCGGAGGTTCGGACACAGTCCCTCCCGAGCCAATGAGCTCCGCCCTTCCATTCAGAAACTGCTGTTTGTCTCGCGGGAGTCTGCCACGATGAATCAGCCTTTTGGAAAGCCGGCGATTCGGCTTGGACGATGACCTTCGTGAATCCCCTTGAAGGGCGACGTTCAGGCACGACTGTCAGAAGATTATCCAAAGACCAAGGGGTCTCATGAGCATGGTTAAAGACGAGGTGATCGGCTGATTCGGTCCTTGCCCGATGGCTGCTCGATTGAGGATATTCAGTATCACTTGTACGTTAAGCAGAAGGTCGAACATGGCCTGGCCGTGATCGAGGCCGGGCGGTTTGTTTCTCAGGAGGAAGCGGAGCGGAGAGTCGCTGAATGGGTCAAGTCCGCTGGTCCGAACCTACCCTCGGCGACCTCAGGGACATCGTGAGCTTCGTTGCGAAAGATTCACCCGCCTATGCTGTAAAACTCGCAAACCGTATTAGCGAAGCTCCGCATTCCCCAGACTCAGGACGGTCGTGGATGACCTCCTCCCCAAAGTACTCCACGGACGTGCGGGGGTCCTTGGTCTCGGATGTGTCCACGCCGAGTAGCCTGATGATCTCCGGGAGCTCGTCGTGCCGGACCAGGATCGCGCCGGGATACTCGATCCGCAATGGTCTGGCCAGAGCCCAAGACTGTCAGACGGGGCTCATCGCGAAAAACCGGAAGCCGGATTGGGACCGTCTCCTAACTTGTCCCTGATAGCTAAAAGAGAAGCGAGCCCGGACAGCCACGGCATTCGCCATGGCCATCGAAGCCCGACTTCTGAGAGGCAAACTCAGCGAATCAAACGGTGCTTCCGGAGCGAATAATCCGCCAGGGCAGATCCTGCTCCAGCTCCAAGAACGCCTCCAACAGGGCCAGCGATCCCGAAGCCCATAACCGCCCAGATCGCCCCCATACCGAGAACGATGACGCTGCCGACCTGATTGAAGAACCTTCGGCGGTTAAGGGCTCCGAGCGTTGGCAGGACCAGGTCGTAGATGGCCTTGAGGCCGAAGTCCTGGAAGGAATTCGGCCGAATCGGAAGCCCACCGCCTCTGTAGCGATGCGGCGGCGGACGTCCTTTGCGTTTCCGCCGCCTGTTTGGATACGGTCGACTCATTCACCCTCCTCGCCGACAGGCTTGATCGCCAGGGCTTCCCTCTCCAGGTCAGTCGGCTTCTCACCCAGCAGTTCTCCAACGCGGGACCAGAGCTGGCGTACCTGGACTGACGAGGTCGCCAGCCATACGACGTCGAGCAGGTTGTCCTTCTCCGAACGGAGCTGCAAGACCTGGCGACCTACTTCGTGCTCGGCAAGTAACTGCTCCTCGTGAACGCCTTGCCGCTTGGCGATCGCGGTGTCGAGCTCGTGATCGTGAGGACCGAAGTACCGCGACTCTTCGATATCCTCGACGGGCACGCCGCGGACCTGAGCAAGAAGGGTGCGCCGGATTCGCCGCTCCCTCTTGTCCAGTGCCTCCTTCTGCTGAGCGATCGACTCCAGCTCCGTTTGGTGTTCAGCGAGCCCAAGCGACGCAAGAGCCCTGCTGCGTGCTTCATTCTGGATTCGGCTCATCAGTCCGGGATCCGCGGCAAGGATCGTCTCAATGCGTCGATCCAATCCGAGACTCCTCACTGATCTCCACCGCCGTCTTGACGCAAACCACGGTGTAACAGGTAGTTGGCTACGGTTTCCGGTGCTCT